>Ga0207694_10002948_pt1 | contig 13668 bp, 29 predicted proteins | sample KBSC34metaG_FD_184353 | JGI IMG/M metagenome (GOLD analysis project Ga0207694, IMG submission 184353) | Corn rhizosphere microbial communities from Kellogg Biological Station, Michigan, USA - KBS C3-4 metaG (SPAdes) (version 2) | ecosystem: Host-associated > Plants > Roots > Rhizosphere > Soil...
CGGCCCGTTCGCTGGAAAGCCGCGTCCACCGCCGCGCTGCTCGGCGACCTGCGGCCGTCGGCCGGGCGCGACAGCGAGGCGCTGATGAAGCAGTACTGCGCTGACCCGCTGCTGTTCCTCGACGACCTCGGCGCGGCCAAGAGCTCGGACTGGACCGAGGAGATCCTGTACCGCGTCGTGGACTACCGCTACAGCAACTGCCTGCCGTGCATCTTCGCGACCAACTTCGAGCCCGCCGAGCTGGCCGGCCGACTCGGCGACCGCACGGCCTCGCGCCTGGCCGAGATGTGCCAGGTGCTCGCCATCGAGGGCAACGACCGGCGGAGGGCGCGGTGAGCGGCGACCACGCGGAGCGGCTGCGGCGATTCCTGGGTGCACACCGGCCCGATCGGGAGCGCAAGTCCGCCGACGTCATCGCGACCTTGCCCAACCCCGACGGGCCAGGGTGGCGGCATCTGACCGGCGCCGACCTGCGCGCCGCGCTGGACGAGCTGGTGCAACTGCGGGCGCTACAGATCGAGGTCGGCGAGACCGAGGTCGAATGGGGCTATTGGCACGAGGACGAGTTCATCATCAGCGAGCGGCAGTTCAGCGCTGGCGACGTGCGGTATTACCGGGAGCAGTCTGGGCGGCCCGTTGAGCGGCGGCTAGCTGGGCAGTGGCGCGAGGTGCCCGATGCCTGACGTCCTGAAGGCGCGCCCTTGCGTCGAAGCCGCACGCCAGGCCGCGAAGCAGACCGACGACCAGTACAAGCTGATCATGCGGTACAAGGACATCGCCGCCAAGCTGTGCGCCCCGCCCCTGAACTACGACCGGCCCGAGCAGTGGCACGGCTACATCCCGCCGGCCTACGACCCCGAGCGCATCGACGGCGTCACGCCGCTGAACGACTCGCCGCGCCGTACCGCGCTGCTGGCGCTGCTGGAGGAAGCGGCGGAGCGGGCGGACGCGGAGAGGGGGGCGAGGTGAGCGCCGTCCGCTGCCCCGACAAGCGGTTCCGCACCGAGCGCTACGCCCGCCGCTTTGCCTGGGGACTGCACGCCGACCCGCAGCAGCGCCCCGTGCCCGTGCAGTGCGAACGGTGCAGCGCGTGGCACCTGGCAGCGCCGACCGCCGACACCAGCACCACCTGACCGCGCACCACACGACGACAACTGGAGCCCCGCATGAGCTACATCACGATCCACGTCTACGACGGCGACTCGGAGGAGTACCGCGACGGCGAGCACGAGTCCGCCACGGTCGGCGCCCGCATCGACGGCGAGGAGCGCGCGTTCACCGACGGCGAGGAGTTGGACGCCGCACGGGAGATCATCGGTCTGCTGAACGAGGGTAAGCACTTCGACGTGCGGCAGTGGAGGAACTGATGAGTCTCCCACCGAAGCCCATCTGGACTCGCGTCGACCGCTGGGAGTGGTCGGTCACCGTGACTCCCGCCAGCGGCACCGAGCGGACGCACCGCGTCTGCAAGACCGCCTTCACCGACCGTGGCCGGCGCGGCCGCTTGCAGTGGTACGTCCTGGACGACGGCCACGAGCCGTGGTGGCTGGCCTCGAACATTGCCGAGGCCAAAGACGAGTTCCTGCTGGCCTGGCACGGCTGGAAGCGGCCGTTCGGGTTCGTCGACGGCGACGGCACCCGGCCGATCTACGGCAAGGGCGGTATGCGCCGCGAGCGCGCCGTAATCCTGGCCGAGATCAAGACCGCATACCGGAACGAACGGAAGGCTGGACGATGACCTTCGAGCCCACCAACCCCATCGACGGCGAGGACGACGACCAGCCCGTCCCGCATCAGCAGCAGCGCGAGGCCGACCCGTACCGGCACCCGGCCGGACGAAGCTGCGCAGGATCCGCGGGGCTGCTCGCGGGCCTCGTTGCGCTGCTGGCGCTGATCGTGCGGAGGGGAGAGCGGTGAACGAGATCGACCCGAAGACCGTGCGCGAGATCGCGCGGGAAATCATCCTCGACTGCGGTCGCAACGCCGACGACGTCGGCACCTACGTTTATGTCCGCGTCGGCGCCGACCTGTCGAAGCACGAGCACGGCGCCTGGTGCTCTGCGATCCGCGAGGCAATCCGGACCGCGCAAATCACCGTGTCGTGGCCGGACGAGCAGCAGCCGGCCGAGGCGACGGGCGGCGAGCAGGTGCAGGACGGGGCGGCGGGGCGCGCGCCGGGGCTGCTGTGCCGAACGACCGGCGTGCACGACGGCGTCCGGCACTACTGCACCCTCAACACGGCCCCGCACAAAGTCCACCAGGACGGCACCAGCGGCCACGTATGGACCGACAGCGCCGAGGAGTTCGAAGGCGTTCTTGCCGAGCGTGCCGTCCTCGCCGCTCGGGTCGCGGAGCTGGAGGGCGAGCGCGACCTGTGGCGCACCCGTGCATACCAGGTCGGCAACATGCTCATCGGCGAGCGAGACCCGGAGGTCGTGCCGTTCCTCGGCGTTCCCTGTCAGGAGCCGACCGCCCCCGAGCCCGAGGAGTCCTGATGTCCGATACCCACAACGAGCGCGGCGGTGACGCGGACCCCTACGACTGGGATCCGGTCTACGCAGCCACCACGATCGCCGAGCTCCAGAAGCAGCTGGCCGCCGCGACCGCCCGCGCCGAGTCCGCCACGGTGCTGCCCGAGCGGTGGAGGGCGCTGATCGCGGAACGGGACGCGGCGGTCAGGCGGGCGGAGGAGGCGACGGCGGAGCGCGACGAGCTGCGGGAGTACGTTGCCGCTCTCAACGAGGCGCAGGTCAGCTTGCAGAGCAGCTCGTTCGAAGTCGGCTGGTGGAAGGGCTTCAAGGCGATGCCGACTGCGGGCGTGCATACGCAGGTGCTTCTAGACACGGTGGAGTACGCCGACGAACTGCGTGCGCTCAATGTGGCCGCTGCTGTGGCCCCCGATGCCGTACAGGAGGCCCGGAGCGCCACGGAGACGGCCGAAGACGGCGTTCAGGCGTCCGGATCCGAACTGGAGTTCGAGGGGCGCTCAGCGGGGCTGTCAGAGCCCGAGCTGCTTGCGGACGCCTGCGACTGCGAATGCCAGCCCGGCCAGCCCTGCCTGTGCCCCGAACGCGACTGCTACTGCGGCCCCTGCCGCATCTGCGGCGACAACCCGCAGCAACCCGACGACACGACGGAGGACGACCGTGGCTGAGGCGATGAGCGATGCCGAGTTCGCTCGCCAACTGGACGAGGTGGCCATGAGCGACGAGGCGCTGGCCGAGATCAAGGAGCACAACGGCGAGTACGGCCTCGGTGACGCCATCGAGATCATCAGCGAGCTGCTGGCCGAGATCGACCGGCTCAAGGAGGTGCTGGACGCCAACCGCGTCGTGCGCAACGCCGCCGAGTCATCGAGCCGCACCTACAGGGCCGTGGTGGACATGCTGAAGATCCAGCGCACCGAACTGCGCGACGAGATCGACCGCTGCGCCGGACTCAATCGCGACCTGGTGAACGAGAACGCGGAGCTGAGCAACGAGATCGACCGCCTCCGCGCCGATCGCCCGCAGCTGACCGACGAGTACGGCCTGCGCATCCGCCACATCAGCACCCTCACCGAGGAACGCGCCATCGCCGACACGCTCGACGGCGCGCTGGAGGTGCTGGCCGAGTTCGACGCGAAGGGGCGCGCGGACGTGGTGAGCCGCACGCTACGCGTCCGCAAGGTCGGCGAATGGCAGGACTTCGAGGAGGCGGCCCGTGGCTGAGCTGATCCGGATCGTCCGCGACTGGGCCAGCATCAACGTGGCGTTGCTCGCCGCGCTTGCGCTGTGGGTTGAGGTACGGCGGTGGCTGCGAGGTGAGGTGCGGTGAACCGGCCGAAGCGGCGATGCGCACCCGGCTGGTGGTGGCGCGGGCCCGCCACCGGGGCGGCGATGGCGCTGCCCGTGCTGCCGATGATGGGCGCTGGATGGGTGCTGGCGCACGTGTCGGACCTGATCGCGAGGCTGCCGTGAGCGACCCGGCCGGCGTCGTGCTGGCGCGAGAAGACGGCGTGGTGGTGGTGCCGAACGGCATACCCGTCGTACACGGGCTCATCGAAGCGGTCGAGATGCTGTTCGCCAGCCTCGGAATACCGGCGCGAGACGAGCGGCAGGAACGGACGGAGGACGAGCGGTGAAGCCACTGGACTGGCTGCGCGTGAAGACGCGGCAGCAACGGAAGCCGGTGGCCGACCTACAGCGAGTCGCGCCGCTCGTGGTCCGGGCGCTGGCAGCAGCGCCACCGAAGCCCGAGCCGCCGCGCACGGTGCCGTGGACCAACCCGGTCCGCACCGTCGGCGCCTGCACCCACGACGTGATTTACAGCCGCTGCAACTGTGAGGCCTCGAATATCAGAGCACAGACAAACGCGGCAGAGTTCCACCCTGAGCAGCGGAGATAGACAATGCGGACAGGGGGGTGGCTTACATGGCCGGAAACGGGGCGTCGCTACTACTGCTCGCAATTCTCTTCGGCACGCCAACCGTAGTCGTCTACTACGACCGGCGCGGACGCTACCGCAAACACGTCCGCGCCTGGCGACGCCGCATGACCGCCATGGCCGACCAGCCATTTCATCTACGGCTACTCAGTGGCAACGAGCGGCTGTACTTGATCGGCCGGCACGGACAAACTAGCGACGAATGGGTAAGCGCCTGGGCCGCGGACATGGTGGCCGGCCGCTGCGATCACCAGCCGACGTGCGGCGAGTACCTGCGCGGCTTCGGCAGGCACCCGCACGTGCGGATCGCTGAGGATCAATCGGCGGAGCAGGCGGCCATCAGCTCGGCGGTGCGCCGGTAGGTGCGTGCCGCCTTGGCCAGCACGTCCAACTCGGAGGCCCCGTAGGCGAAGCACGGAATCAGCCGGTGCCCGCGACGCGCCAGGCCCGACTTCACCGGTTCGGTGCCGAACGTCGCCCGGTACACCTTGGCGACGGCCCGGCCGAACGGCGAGGCGTAGGAGGCGATGAACGCCTCATCGGCGCCGAGGAACTGGGCCAGGTACTGCGCGGTGGTGATGCGGCCAAAGTTCGAGCGGGCCACGAGCACGTCCAGAACGGCGTCCTGCCTGGCCACGGACATGTGGTGGCCGACGCGGACCCGGGCAGCACGGCCGGTCTTGACCGGGACGGCCTCGCCCTTGCGGTGACGGCCGACGGGACGCGGACGCGGCGCCGGGTACAGCCGGGCCAGCAGGTCCCGCAGGTCGGCGACGGTGATGACCCACCGCCCGTGCAGCTTCGCGGCGGTGAGCAGGCCGCGGCGGCACCAGGCGCGGATGGTGCGGGCGGTGGCGTGGGCCAGGCGGGCGGCGGTGGCGGTGGTGACGGTCATGGCGGGCTCCCCTCGGGTCGGTGTGGGCGGTGGTCAGTCGGTGATGTAGCTGACGTCGGCGTGGTCGGCGCACCACTCGCAGCACGCAATCTCGGCACCGTCGCGGTTATCGATGCGGGCGAACAGCTCGGCGGCGGGCAGCGTGCAGATCCCGCAGGCGTCGAATTCGAGGCCGAGGAGGACCAGCGCGGCGAGGGCCTGGGTGTCGGTGATGATCCGGCGGGTGGCCTGGCGGGCGGTGGTGGTCATCTCGGGCCTTCTCTCTTCTTGGTGTAGTTACACCGTACTGCTAGGTGTAGCTACACCGCAAGAGGAATGAGGCACGACTTTGCATCTACACCGGCGTTGCCAGCGGTAGCTACACCCGCTAGGCTGTGAGGATGCCCAACGCACCCAAAACCCCGACGCGCCCGATGCGGATCCCAGATGACGAGTGGGAGGCCTACGGCGAGATCGCGGAGCAGCTGAACAGCAACCGAACCCGCCTGACCCGCGACTTCATTCAGTGGCTCAGGCGCGATCCCGGCGCGAAGATGCCCAAGAGGCCGGCTGAATAGGAGCCCACAACGTGACCGAGCCAAGCGACGCCAAGATGATCTATGCGGCAATCGAGGCCGGACTCTGGCCCAGGAACCCCCTGGACTCAGTAGCCGTAGTCGGCGATGTGCTCGAAGGGGAATCTATCGGATGCCCCGGCATCTTTGTGGACTGTTCCGACTGCGGGCTGCCCGTCAGCACCATGACCCCGATTTACGGTCACATCGAACGGCAGCCCGGTCAGTTCCGAACAGTCATGCATCGCGAGCCGACCCACTGGCGGCGCGACCCCTGTGGTCACGCTTGCCCCACCGAGGCGGAAGGGGAGGCGCTGTGACCGACGTGCCGCACGTCATTGCTGGCGATCAACCCAACGCAGAGCTCATTCACATCGTCGAGCTCTACTGCCGCAGCCACGGCGCGTCGTTTGGCGAGGCCTTGACTGTAGATCTGTATAACGCGGCCATTGACTGGTGGAATGCGCTCCAGTTGAAGAAGCGAAGGAACGCCATGAGCGAGCCCACCTACCGCTGCGGTTGGCGCGTTGTTCGGCCCGTTGAGATCGATGCGCGGCTCGACCAATGGGGGAGCCTTCAGTTTCCGAAGATCACCGTTCAGCGCGGTGAGTTCCGGGCCGTAATGGACCCCAGGGGCTTTGATGCAATGTCCGACGAGGAGTTCGCTGACTGGATGAGTCGGTGCTACCGCGAGCACGCCTTCGCTCAGCTACAGCGGGACCTCGCGATCCTCGCCCGCCAGCTCATTGGCGAGCTGAGCGCCACCGACGCGCTGATCGAAACCGACGTGCCCATCGATGACGTCAAGGCCGCGCTGTACCGGTGGCAGCGGGCCGAGCGCGACACGCAGGAGCCGACCCCGTGAGGCTGTCCATCGGCCGTCGTATCGGCGGCGTCTGGTTCGGGGCGTCGTTCCGGCCGCGACTCGGCGGCAAGCAGAAGGCTGCGCGGTACTGGACGCACGGCACCTGCACGATCAGGCACCGCACACCCGAGGCCGCGAACCGGTGCAGGGGGACGGTGTGAGCGGCGAGTCCGGCCCTAGCCCTGAGGTTCGCGCGGCTGCGTTCCGCCACCTCGCACAGCGCCTCCGCGCACAAGCCGCCGTCTTTGACCTGGCGGCAACATGCGTACTCGCGCAGGCGTCGACTGAGGCGTTCGCTACGGCGTTTCGCACATCCGAGGCCCAAGAGATCGCAGCACACCCCGACCTGGCCGAGCTGAACGTGCAGATGGACGGCTACTACGACGGAACGGAGGGGTGAAGTGAAGGTCGCATCACAGAAGACCGTCTTCATCACGGCCTCGGCGAACAGCAACGGCTACACCGAGCTGCTGACGCTTGACGGCACCAGCCTCGGACCTTCCAGCGGCGACAGCATGATGACGCTCGGCACCCGGATTGCCATCGATGGCACCGTGTATGTGATGGCCGGATCTAGCATCGAAGTCACCAGCGGCGAGACCGGCGCAAGCGTCGTTACCACGGTGGCGCTCAGTAAGCTGTGATCGAACTTCCGTTCGAGCTATCCTGAGCACACCCGCACGCAGCGACGACAGGAGGCGCCGTGAACCGCTACTGGGCCGTCTGGTTCACGCTGGCCTTCGGCACGTTCATCGTGCCCGAGACCATCGCTATCGTGCGGAACAGGACGCAGGACACGCTGTCCGGCGCCATCTGGAACCTGGAGAAGCTGAAGGTCGGCCAGGGCCCGTGGGGATGGACCGCCGCGCACTTCCTGTTTACCGGGGCGTTCATCCTGCTGACGCTGTGGCTGATCGGGCACTTCGGATGGGGGCTGTGGCGGTGAGTGCACGACGGCATCCTGACTTCCAGCACCCCTTCGGCATTGCCGACTGGAACGGCGTCCGCGCCCGTGTCCGTCGCGGCCCGGACGGCCGCTGGTGGATGACGTTGTGGCGCGGCAACCACTGCATTCTGTTCCCCGGCAGTGCAGACCACCTGAGCTGGTATGCGGCGATGGACCAGGCCAACCGCGTCATGACCGCCGCGCGACGCGTCCTTGCCGGGGAGATCTGACGATGAGCCTCGACGAGAGCTGGTCCGCCTACCGCGACCGGCTGCGCGACGTCTACGGCGTTCCCGCCACCGACGACTGGCTGCCCGTCGCAGTAGACCTGATCGAGCGGGAAGCGCTCAGCAACGGACGGCTCCGCTACGGCGGACGCGGCGACTGGTTCCGCAGCATTAAGTGGTCCGGGCCAGCGTGGACGGCGCTGCACGGCGCTGAAGGACCGCGAGGACGGCGATGAGCATGTTCTGGTCCGAAGACCTGCTCTACCCCCACGGCACCACCCAGAACCCGCACACCTACGGCACCGGGCCCAGCGCCCGCGAACGGCGCGAGTGTAAGCAGTGCCACCGCTGGCGACCGCCCGTCGCCGAAAGCCTTACCGTGCACCCCGGCGACCGGCCGTACTTGAACGAGCAGCTGCCCACCGCCCGCGTGTACGGTGAGCCCCTGCCCGACGGCTGCCTTATCTTGGAAGACCCGCGCATGACGCCGGGAACGCTGCGGGTACGCATCGAAGGCTTCGACCACGCGGTTACGCTCGGCCGGCCCCCCGAGCCGCGATGGATCAAGTGCGACCCGGCGAGCGGGCTTCCTGTCGAGCCTGTACCATCCCGTTGATTCGAACACGCGTGCCATACTCTGACCTTGAAGGCGCTGAGACCTAAGGGGCGAGACGTGGGCGCAGTGCACAGCAAGCCGCTCGATGACCTCGCTCGCGCCGAGCAGGACGCGAAGATCCTGGAGCTGAAGCGGCAAGACCTCTCCTTCGAGGAGATCGGCAAGCGCCTGGGCATCTCCCGTGCCGCCGCACACCGCGGCTTCCACCGGGCCCTGCCGCGCATCACCGAACCCGCCGCCGAGGCGTACCGCACCGAACAGCTGACGCGCCTGGCCTACGCCCGGGAACTCGTGATGGACATCCTCGCCACCCGGCACGTCACGATCTCCAACGGGCGTGTCATCCGCGAGTTCACGGGCCTCGACGACGACGGCGAGCCGACCTACGGCGAGCCCTACGAAGACGACGGCGTGATCCTGGCCGCGATTGATCGGCTCGACAAGATAGACGACCGAGAGGCGCGGCTGCTGAAGCTGTATCCGAAGGCCGAAGTCGAGCACTCGGGTGACGTGACATACCGCTTCATCGGTGCCGACCCGGCCGACCTGGTGTGAGCGCCACCGTCGTCGACTTCGAACCGCGCGGCGCGGTCCTGGACGCGTTCCGGTCCCGCGACGGCGAAGTCCTCGTATCCGGCGCGGCCGGCACCGGCAAGTCCGTGGGCCTGCTGTACAAGCTGCACCTGTCGATGCTGAAGTACGACGGCGCCCGCGCCCTGGTCGCACGTAAGACCCACGTGAGCCTGACCGCCTCGACGCTGGTAACGCTGCGCCGCCACGTCGCCGCAGAGGCGCTGGACGCCGGGCTGATGAAGTACTTCGGCGGCTCCGGCGCCGAGCCCGCCGCGTACCGGTACCGCAACGGCTCTCAGATCGTCGTCGGCGGCCTGGACCGGCCCAGCCGGCTGCTGTCGACCGAATACGACCTGGCCATGGTTGACGAGGCCACGGAGACAACACCCGAAGATCTCGACACGATTATTACCCGCCTGCGGCACGGCCGAATGCCGTACCAGCAGCTGCTGATGGCCACCAACCCGGCCGGCCCCACGCATCACCTGAAGGCCCGCGCGGACTCCGGGCGCTGCCGGATGCTGTACAGCCGCCACGAGGACAACCCGCGGATGTTCTCCGGCGGGGAGTGGACCGACTACGGCCGTACGTATTTGGCGCGCTTGGAAACGCTGACCGGGGTCCGGTACCAGCGGATGCGGCACGGACTGTGGGTGGCCGCTGAGGGCCTGGTCTATCCGGACTGGTCGCCGGCGGTTCACGTGGTCGACCGGTTGCCGGAGGGCTCCGAGACCTGGACGCGGTGGTGGTCGGTGGACTTCGGGTTCTCCAACCCGATGGTCGTGCTCTTCTTCGCTGAGGATCCCGACGGCCGGCTGTGGCTGTACCGGCAGATTTACCAGACCGGTGTGCTGGTCGAGGACATGGCCCGCAAGATCGTGAAGATCGTGCGAAAACCTGACGGCACCTGGCGCGAGCCGCGACCACGTGCGGTCATCTGCGACCACGACGCCGAGGACCGGGCCACACTGGAGCGGCACCTCGGCATGGGTACGACCAAGGCGAAGAAGACCATCAGCGACGGCGTGCAGGCCATGCAGTCCCGCCTTCGCCCGGCCGCCGACGGCAAGCCGCGGTTCTTCGTCGTGCGCGGCAGCCTGCTCGAGCGCGACCCGGAGCTGGTGGACGCGAAGAAGCCGACGTGTTTCGAGGACGAGATCGCCGAGTACGTGTGGCCGACCGACGTGAAGCCGGACAAGCGCGAGGTGCCGGTGAAGGAGAACGACCACGCCATGGACGGCGCCCGCTACATGTGCGCCGAGCGCGACCTTGGCGGCCGGCCGCGCATCCGGACGCTGGGCTGAGTGCTCAGGCCGCAGCGCCGGTCGTCATCCAGCGCAGACCGACCTCCTCGATCCGCGCGACGACCCAGCGGGCCTCGCACTTCGGGCAGTCCCACGTGGTGCCCACTTTGAGGATCCGCACGCCGGAGGGCGAGGCGGTGCTGGGGATGTCCAGCGGCGGCTTGTCGTTGCAGGTGTGGCACCAGCCGCTGGAGTCTTCGTAGGCGTCGGCGTAGTCGGTTTCGACCGAGGCGGTAGTCATGCTTCAGGGTAGCCGCTACGGGGCGGTGCATGGCTAGTTGCCGGCGGCCTGGACCGGTTGGGTCCGTGTCTCTGACGTGGCGTTTAGCGAATGATCTTATCCGCATAATGCTTCTTATGCGGAGGTGGGCGCGTGACCACTTTCGAACAGGCGTTCCCGTGCGCTACCTTGTTCGTATCGCGAACTGATGCAACAGGCAATTAATGCAGGCCGCAACTGTTCGTATCACGAACTGCATCGGGGCATGTGGGAGGTGCGGCCATGGCAACCATCACCGCGACTCCCCACGACGCGCCCGCCGTCGGGGCTCGGGCCCGGCAGCGGATGCGGGCGGCCTGGAACAGGGCGGTGGACCAGGCCGGCGCGATGGTCAGCGCGGCGCGGCTCCGTTCGAGTCCCGCGCTGACCATCGGCGGCTTCATCACCATCGACACCAGCGCCTTCCAGCTCGCCGCCGGGCACGTTAGCCCCGGCATCGGGCTGCTCGTCACCGGCCTGAGCATGTGGGCCTACGACTGGTCCCGCGACTGATGAGCCTCATCGGCAAGGTCGTCTCGGCTGTCAGCAGCGGCACCGGCGGCAGCAACACCCCGCCCCTGCGCTATTCCCGGCCCGGCTACGCCCCCGCCTCGCTCATGGCCGGCGGCAACGACCTCGCCGCCTACATGCGCGCCTACGGTAGCAGCGGCACCGTCTACGGCATCGTGTCCATGCTCGCCCGGCAGACCGCGAAGGTGCCCTGGCACTTGTACCGGCAAGCCAAGCAGGACGGCCGCGTCCGCTACACCACCGGCGACAAGGGATCCGACCAGCGCACCGAGGTGCTGCAGCACCAGGCGATCGCCCTGTGGAACGCGCCGAACGCCGCGATGTCCGGGTTCCGGCTGCGCGAACTCGGCCAGACCTACCTCGACCTGACCGGCGAGTCCTACATCGTGGTGCAGCGCAACCCCGCCTCCACCATCCCGCTCGGCCTGTGGCCCGTGCGCCCCGACCGCATGGAACCGATCCCCGGCACCGACAAGTTCCTGGCCGGCTACATCTACACCGGCCCGTCCGGCGAGGTCGTGCCGCTGCAGCCGGACGAGGTCATCGCCACCCTGCTGCCGAACCCGTTCGACCCGTACAGGGGCTTGGGTCCGATCCAGTCGATCCTCGTCGACATCGACGCCGCCAAGTACAGCGCGCAGTGGAACCGGAACTTCTTCCTGAACTCCGCCACACCCGGTGGTGTCATCCAGGTCGACAAGCGCCTCGACGACGACGAGTGGAACGAACTCACCGCGCGCTGGCGCGAGACCCACCGTGGCGTAGGGGCCGCGCACCGCGTTGCCGTGCTGGAGCAGGGCGCCGTATGGGTGCCGAACGCCCACACCATCCGCGACATGGACTTCAGCACCCTGCGGAACGTCTCCCGCGACGTCATCCGCGAACCCTTCGCCATGCACAAGGCCATCATGGGCGCCAGCGATGACGTCAACCGCGCCAACGCCCAGACCGCGCAGGAGCAGTTCGAGGCCTTCCTGGTCACCGACCGGCTCGACCGGTGGAAGGACACCCTGAACTGCTTCTACCTGAAGCTGTTCGGCACCACCGGCGACGGCGTTGAGATGGACCACGACAACGCGATCTCCTCCAACCGCGAGGCCGACGCCCTGGAGCTGAAGAGCAAGGCCGAGGCCGCCGGTTCCCTGGTGACCGCTGGTTACGACCCGCACGACGTTCTGGAGGCCGTCGGCCTGCCGGATATGAAGGTCGCCGAGAAGGCCACACAGACACCCGCGGTCCCGCCCGGGTGGGTTGTGCCCGACGCGCCCGCTTCCCCGGGCGCGCCGGCACAGCCCGGCACAGACGCCACCCCCGACGGCAGCGACTCCGACTCCCAGAACCGCCACCGTCACGCCATCCGCGCCGACGGTAGCGGCAAGACCGCGCCCGAGCACAACCTCGACGAGGTCGACCGGCACTGGAAGGAAGCCGTTGCGATCCTAGTGGCCGCATGGCTCTCGCAGATCGTGCCCGGCCAGATCAAGCAGCTCGCCGATCAGGTGCGGCGCCTCGTCGACGACGGCGACGCCGCCGGCCTGGCACAGCTGACTGTCGACTCCAGCGACGGCGCGCAGCTGCTCACCACCTCCATGACCGGCATGGCCGCCACCGCGGCGAAGCAGGCCGTAGCCGAGGCGAAGAAGCAGGGCATCGACATCGAGGCGCAGGCCGCGGATCCCGAGGTGATCTCCCGCGTCGCCTCCACGATCGCGGCGCTTCAGGCTGCGGGCTTGGCGCTGTCCGCCGGGTCGACGGCGGCCCGGCTCGCCGCGGCCGGCGACGCCGATCCCGAGGACGTGGCCAGCCAGGTCGAGGACGCGCTGGGCGCCCTGTCGGACGTCTCTCTGACGTCGAAGCTGCCCGGCGCCCTGTCCACCGCGCAGAACGAGTCCCGGATCGCCACGTTCCTCGGCGGCCCTTCGGTCGACCTGTTCGCGTCCGAGATCAACGACAAGAACACCTGCTCTGCGTGCCGCGCCATCGACGGCCAGTACATCGGCAACAGCCTCGACGACAACATCGCCGACGAGATCGACGACCTGTACCCGAACGGCGGCTACATCAGCTGCGCGGGCGGCGATCGGTGCCGCGGAACCATCGTCGGCGACTACGTCGGGGACTCCGGCAGCAGCAGCGCCGACAACGGCGGCGACGTCCCGGCGCCCCTGGACGGCCTGCCGTACTTCCTGGTCGATACCTACCGCAAGCCCCTGAAGGCCAACGGCCACAACCACCACGAGAAGGCGAACGCCCGATGACCGAGCCGACACTTCAGGTTCCGCCCGCCGACCCGGGCAACACGCTGCTGTCCGGCGTCCCGGCGCAGCTGACCATCTCCGAGCAGCAGACCGCCGCCGGAAAGATGGCGATGCTGACGATCCGGACGCCGTGCACGACGCTGACAGTGTTCCTGGGCCGCGATGAGCTGGCCAACTGGGCCGGCACCATGCAGCGCCTCGCCGACCAGATGGGC
>Ga0207694_10002949_pt1 | contig 13660 bp, 12 predicted proteins | sample KBSC34metaG_FD_184353 | JGI IMG/M metagenome (GOLD analysis project Ga0207694, IMG submission 184353) | Corn rhizosphere microbial communities from Kellogg Biological Station, Michigan, USA - KBS C3-4 metaG (SPAdes) (version 2) | ecosystem: Host-associated > Plants > Roots > Rhizosphere > Soil...
CAGCCGCTCCGTGCCGGTCAGGTCCAGATAAGCTTCGTCAATCGAAGCCATCTCCACCCGTGGCGAGAACTTCTGCAGCACCTCGTAAACTTTGCCGGAGTATTCCACGTAACGCTCACGATGCCCCTCGACGAAGATCGCCTGCGGACACAATTTGTAAGCCGTCCGCAGCGGCATGGCCGAGTGCACGCCGAACTTGCGCGCCGCATAAGATGCCGCTGAAACCACGCCGCGTTCGTTGGCCTTCCCACCTACCACCACCGGTTTGCCCTTGAGCGAAGGATCGAACAGCTCTTCTACCGAGACGAAGAACGCATCCATGTCGAGGTGGAAATAACTTCTCATGGCTTTTTTGCGATGAGCACCCGCGGTATCCCCGCCAAGTCGTTCACGATCTCGACGCCGCCCCATCCAGCGCACATTTCTCGAACCGCGCGGGCGTCGCCGAGTTCCATCATAAGCCAGCCGCCTGGCCGCAGCAGCCGTCGAGCTTCCGGAACCAGCCGCCTGTAAATCGCGAGCCCATCCTCGCCGCCAAAGAGCGCGAATGCAGGCTCGCGATCGCGAACCTCGGGTTGTAGCGAGTCGCGATCACGCCCGGCAACGTAGGGAGGATTCGAAACTACCAAGTCGAACGATCCATCGACGAGCGCAGCGCCTAAATCACAGGCGACGAAATCGACTCGTGCACCCAGCGCTTGTGCATTGTGCCGCGCGATCCGCAGCGCAGCCGGCGAGAGATCGGTGGCTGTCACGCGCGACTTGGTCTCTAAGGCGAGCGTCACCGCGATCGCTCCCGAACCCGTGCCGATGTCCAAGATCGCTTCCGCGCCGCGAGCCAGCGCTGCTTCCACAAGATGTTCTGTCTCAGGGCGGGGAATCAGCACATCCGGCGTCACCCGGAACTCGCGTGCGTAAAACTCCTGGCGACCAGTGATGTACTGCGTCGGTTCGCCCTGGATCCGCTGGTGCAAGTAGCGCCCGAAGTGGATCCACCACACCTCGATCAGTTCGTCATTGCCGTGCGCGTACAGCCACGCCCTGTCATGACCGATGGCCCGCATCAACAGGACTTCAGCGGTTAAGCGCGCTTCGCTAACACTAGCTTTTTCAAGAAGTTGCTGGCCTTGCAGAAGCGCCGTGCGGACCGTCATGCCGCCTCAGGCGGCCTGCTCTGCGCCTTGCTCTTTGAGTTTTTCCGCCTGGAAGTGCGTGGTAAGCGCCTCGACGAACGGCTCCAGCTTGCCTTCCATCACCTGATCCAATTGATGCAGCGTGAACCCAATGCGGTGATCGGTAACCCGGTTCTGCGGAAAATTATAGGTGCGGATTTTCTCACTGCGGTCGCCCGAGCCCACCATGCTGCGCCGCTCCGCGCCAATTTTTTCATGCTGCTTTTCCAGTTCCATCTCGTAAAGCCGCGAGCGCAGCACGCGCATCGCCTGCGCACGATTCTTGATTTGCGATTTCTCGTCCTGGCAGGAAACAATCGTACCCGTCGGCAGGTGCGTGAGCCGCACCGCGGACTTGGTCGTGTTCACACTCTGTCCCCCCGGCCCCGAAGAACAAAACGTGTCGATGCGAATGTCCTTCGCCTCCACACTGATTTCCACTTCATCGGCCTCAGGCAGCACCGCCACCGTCACCGCCGAAGTATGCACGCGACCCTGTGTCTCGGTAGCCGGCACCCGCTGTACACGATGCACGCCGGCTTCATACTTCAACTGGCTATAAACCTTGGTCCCACTGATCAGCGCCGTGACTTCCTTCAACCCGCCCACCGCGGATTCGCTGGTCGAAGTCACTTCCACCTTCCACCCGCGCGTTTCCGCGAAGCGCGAGTACATGCGAAAGATCTCGTCCGCGAACAGCGTAGCCTCGTCGCCTCCGGTGCCGGCGCGGATTTCGAGCACCACGTCTTTCTCATCCAGCGGATCTTTGGGAAGCAGCAGAACCTTCAAGTCGTCTTCGATGCGCGCGATCTCCGGCTCCAGGCGCGCGACTTCCTCTTCTGCCATACCCCGCAATTCGGGATCCGCTTCCGTCAGCATCGGCCGAGCCTCCGCCAGATTCCTCGACGCCGTCTTCCAGTCCCGGTACTTCGCCACAATCTCGGCCAGCTCGTTATGCGACTTGCTCACCTTGCGGTATTGTGCCGAGTCACTGATCACCGCCGGGTCTGCCATCTGCCGGTTCAGATCATCGAACTTCCGTTCGATGTCGTCGAGTTTTTGCTGATATTGCATTAAGCGATAACCAGTTCGCCGCCCTGCTTGGCTTCAAGGGTCATGGCGCCTTCAAGGGCATGAATGGCCACGGCCACTTCCGTGTCATCGGGCGGCTGTGTGGTAATGCGCTGCAGCCACAGCCCGGGCGCCGTCAGTAGTCCCATCGCCGTCCCCTGGCGTTTCGCAGCGAAGCGGATCAGCTCATAGCTGAGCCCCGTGATCACCGGCAGCAGCGCGATGCGCCCCAGGAACTTCGCAGTGAAGGTATCGAACGGCAGCAGCGCGTAGACAATCATCGAAATTACCATCACCACCAACAGAAAGCTAGTGCCGCAGCGCGGATGAAAAGTCACGAACTTTTGCGCGTTATCGATGCTCAGTGGCTGGCGCGATTCGAAATTAAAAACCACCTTATGTTCCGCGCCGTGATATTCGAACACCCGCCGGATTTCTTTCATGCGCGAGATCAGGAACAGGAAGGCCAGGAAAATCGCCATGCGAATGACGCCGTCCGTCATGTTCGTCGCGAAGCGCCCGGAGAGCGCGGGAACCGCATGCCCCAGACTAGTGGCCAAGAATAGCGGCACGAACTTATACAAGAAGATGAAGAAACCGAGAGAGAACACCAGATTCGCCGTCATCAACCACGAGGAGACTTCGATTTTCTGCCCGTCTTTCTCGGTCCCGTCGTCCAGCGCCGCATTGGCTGAAAACTTGAGCGCCCGATAACCCAGCGTCATCGCCTGCCCCAGCATCCCCAACCCGCGCAGCACCGGCAGTTTGAACCAAGGATACTTTTCTGATACCCGCTCGATGGCCTGTTCCTCGGTAACGATTTCGCCCGAAGGCTTCCGCACCGCCACGCAGTAGCTATGCGGAGCGCGCATCATCACGCCTTCCATCACCGCCTGCCCGCCGACAAGCGTTTCTTCGCCGCTCTCTAACACCGGCATCAGCTGCAAGTGCGCGGACATCCGCAGAAACCGGGCGATGGTCATAGTTATCCCCAAGACTCCTATTATAGCGTGAGAGCTTGAACGGCCCCGCCTGATCACCGGCTCCGCGGCCAGCCATGAAACTTGCTAGCCGCGGACTGCCGTTTGCACTTCTTCTACGACCCCAGCGTGGCGGTCTGTTCGCGTAGCCGTTCGAGTTTGTCCTGGGTATTGGCCATTTCCATATGCAGATCGACGGCTTGCTTCACTTGACCGGACCGGCCCGAGATTCCCCGCAGATGATTCTCGTAGTTCTCGTCCCACAGCGGTTTGTCGCGGTCATTCAGATGCTCGATGGCAGACTCCGTATGTGCCGCAAGAATCAGGGCGGCAGGAACCACGGCATTGATCGTCTGCTGTTGCCACGGCGTCGCTACGTGGCGAATCGTCTGCAGCCGGTCGAGGTGTTTACCCATGGTGTTGATGTGATCCTTGATCATGCTCACCTGTTCGACGTGACTCTCCCGGGTCAAGCCGCCGCGCGTGAACGAATGCAAAAGCTCGGCGTCGCGGTTTAGGACCGTGGCAGTGGACTGGACCTCCTTCAGAAGCCCGGAAGCTTCTTCGTGGAAATTCCAATCGTCCGCCTGGCTCGTTGCCACGCGGTCTGGGGCGGCTCGCGGAGCCGCAGATAGCGATCCCGCCGCCATCACCCCGGCGGTTATTAGACACATAACTTGAGTGACACTTCTTGGTTTCATATTGATCTCCTTAAAACTGAAATTGAATGAAATGACCTTACAAACGCGTACTCGGGCGCTGCGAAGAAAAGCTTGCTTCGGGCGGTGTTTAGGAGAGAGGCGGCGCGCGCGTTACTTGAGAGCAGCCGCGCATTACATCGTTTGCGGATTGCGCTGCGCAGGTGGCTGCTCCCGCAAAACCCAGGCGCGGCGCCACCGAAACTATCGAGGTATCGGCGACGCTATAGCCCGCCGGGCGAAGGTTTTTGGCGACCCTGAAATGGGGCCGCGTCGCCGGCAGACAGTGCAACATCGCCTGCGGGCTAAGTCCTTGAGACCGCAGCGCGGAGCTGTCGAGGCGCTGTAGTCCCCGGTGGATTGCGCCGGCGTGGGCGCCCGCAAACGCGAAGAGGAGGAACGTCGCGGCGCCCAGAACAGCCTTCGAGTTATTCGATAGCTTCCGCATTCTCACTGGAGTAGACGCCGCCGCCGGAGAAAAGGTTTGGGGAAAATTAAAGAAATCTTAATCTACGCTGGCGATGCAATCGATCTCGACGGACACGTCCCGCGGCAGCCGCGCCGCCTCCACCGTCGCCCGCGCCGGGGCGTTGCTTGCAAAGTATCGCCCGTACACTTCGTTCATCTTGGCGAACTCGCCCATATCCTTTAAGTACACGGTGGTCTTGACCACCCGCTCCAGTGACGACCCGGCCGCTTCGAGAACGCTCTTGAGGTTTTCCAGCACCCGCTCCGTCTGCGCGGCGATGTCACCGGTGATGATCTGGTTGGTGGACGGGTCGAGCGGAATCTGTCCGCTCAAAAACGCCCAGCCATTTGAGACTACCGCCTGCGAATAGGGCCCGATGGCTTTCGGCGCCCGCTCTGTCGAAATGATAGTTTTCATAAGTTGTCTTTGAACCTCGGCGTCTCAGATTCGCAATGTCCCGCGCAGCTCGGCGGCGTTCGCGATATTCTCCTGCTCGAGAAATTCATCCAGCTCGCGCCCGATGCGCAGAGGAGCCTGCGGGTCCCAGAAATTCGCGGTGCCCACTTCCACCGCCGTAGCCCCCGCGATCAAGTATTCCGCCGCATCGATCCCCGACGCGATCCCGCCCAATCCGATAATCGGAACCTTCACCGTCTGCGCGGTTTCGTAAACCATGCGCAGCGCGATGGGCTTGATCGCCGGGCCCGACAACCCGCCAAAGCCATTGCCCAAGCGCGGCCGCCGCGTGCGCGCATCAATCGCCAGCGCTACAAAAGTGTTCACCAGCGAGAGCGCGTCTGCCCCCGCCTCCACTGCCGCCTGCGCCATCTCTTGAATCCGCGCGACATTGGGAGACAACTTCACCACTAAGGGCCGCCCGTTCCCCGCAGAAATCGCCGCCCGCGCCGCCGAAACCACTTCCCCGAGCAGCCCCGGATCGCTCGCAAAAACCATCCCCCCGTGCTTGGTATTGGGGCACGACACATTCAATTCGTAGCCCGCCACTCCCTCGGCGTCTTCGAGCACCCGCAGTACTTCCACGTAATCTTCCACCGCATATCCGAACACATTCGCGAACACCGGCGTCGGAATCGCTCGCAGCCCGGGCAGCTTTTCATTGACAAAAGCCCGCACCCCGATATTCTGCAGGCCCACAGAATTCATCATCCCGGAGCCGGTCTCAAACAGCCGCGGGGCGGGGTTGCCGTCCATCGGCTCGCGGGATAACCCTTTAGTAATGATGCCGCCAAGCTGCCCCAGTTGCACCACCTCCGCCAGCTCGATGCCGTAAGCAAAGGTGCCGGACGCCGCCAGCACCGGGGTCCTAAGGGGGATTCCGCACAACGAAGTCGCCAGGCGCGAGGACACTTTTGTACAGCATAGCAGCGCCCACAACTCGAAGCAGGGACTCAAGCTTCCTACGAGCGAACCCTAGGGGTACTAAGGTGTATCTCCGATAGTGCTTAGGCGGGGAAAAGGGCACCATGGATACGTGGGCGAGTCCAAGCAGGCCAATTTCCGTTCGCTGTCGTCCAAGTTCTCACGCTTCATCGTCTTGCTGTTCGTGTGGATGGTGATGCTGATCATCCTGTGGGACGTCCGCCGCCACACCTTCGACGCTCTGCAAGCCGTGTTGATGGTTTCCGTCCTGGTGCTCATCGCCGGGTTGATTTCCCGCTTCACCATGCGAGCCTTGGGCCGCCCGCTGTCACTGTTGCAGCAAGGTATCACGTCCGTCCGCGAAGGAAAATTCGAACCCATCCAGGTCAGCTCCACCAACGACGAAATCGAATACCTGGGCGAAAGCTTTAACCAGATGATCGCGGAAATCAATGCGTCCCAGAAAGAGATCCGCCAGCACCGCGATCTGCTGGAAGAACGCATCCGCCAGCGCACCGAAGATCTCGAAAAAGCCATGCGCACCGCGCTCGCCGCCAGCCAGGCCAAGAGCGAATTCTTGGCCAACATGTCGCACGAGCTGCGCACGCCCATGAATGGACTCCTGGGCATGCTCGAAGTGGTGCTCGACAGTCCGCTCAATAACGATCAGCGCGATGAGCTCGAGATCGCCCAGCGCTCGGCCTACGCCCTGCTGGCCTTGCTGAACGACATTCTGGATCTGTCGAAGATTGAAGCCGGCAAGATGATGATCGAGAACATTCCCTACGACGTGCGCACGGTTCTCGACGACTGCGTGAAGTCCTTCCACGCGCGCGCCACGCAGAAAAAGATCGCCCTGCATTTCGAAGTGGATCCGGCGGCCCCGACCAAGGTCATCGGCGATCCCCTGCGCGTCCGCCAGATTGCTGCGAATCTGCTCTCCAACGCCCTCAAGTTCACGGAAAAGGGATGGGTGTGCCTGCGCCTGTCGGGGATCGAAGGTGGCCTCGCAGGCCCCGCGCAGATGTGCATCGCCGTCAGCGACACCGGCGCGGGAATCGAAGCCGACAAACTCACGGCGATCTTTGAGAAGTTCACGCAAGCCGACGGCAGCATCACCCGCAAATACGGCGGCACCGGATTGGGTCTGGCCATTACCAAACGCCTGGTCGAGATGCAAGGCGGCCAAGTGCTAGTCGAAAGCAAGGTCGGCAAAGGCAGCACCTTTACCATGACCCTGCCGTGGGAACCTGTGATCGAAGCCGCTACGCCGGACACCGCTCCCAACGCGACCCAACAACTGGCCGAAGTGGTGCCCATGCAAGTGCGCGTGCTCCTGGTCGAAGACAATCTTGTCAACCAGAAAGTGGTGCTGGCGATCCTGCGCAAGAAGGGTTTCCAGATCGACGTTTCCAACGACGGCCGCGAGGCGCTTTCCAAACTCGAAACCGCGGCGGACCCTTACGACATTGTGCTCATGGACGTGCAGATGCCGGTCCTCGACGGCCTCGAAACCACCCGCATCATTCGCAAGAATCAGCGTTGGGACCGGCTGCCCATCGTCGCCATGACCGCCCACGCCATGAACGGCGATCGTGAACGCTGCCTGCAGGCGGGCATGAATTCCTACGTGTCGAAACCTGTGCAGCCCGCGCATCTGGTGTCCGTGATTGAGAAGCTCTTGCAGGAATGGGCCGCCGCGCCTGAGCCGCCGCTGACGGTCAGCGGCCGCTTGGTGCTCGAACACTCCGAGATGGCTAACGACCTGCTAGAAGTGTTCCTGCAACTCGCGCCAGAGCGCCTGCAGCAAATGGAGGACGCGGCCACCGCAGGCAACGGCAACACGTTAGTCGCCGAAGCCCGCAAGATCGCCGAGGCCGCCAATCAGTTCGCGTCCCGTGCGGTAGCGGACTGTGCGCAACGTATTGAACTCGCCGCCGCGAATCGCAACTTCGCTAAAGCCGCTGAGGAATTGGCCACGCTGCGGCGCGAGATCCAGGAACTGTCGGCGTTGGCCGCCTGATCAAAACACCCGCCGCTTCAAGCGGTCCACCGTAAACTTCGCGGTATCGGCCACCGCCATCACCGTCATCACACCCGCCTGCACCGGATCGGTAACCACCAGATCGGCGGCGTCCGGAACGCTGCCCGCCATGTTGAGGCTCACCACCAGCAGTCCCTGCGCACGCACTTCCCGCACCGCGTGCTCGATCTCACCACCCATCAGCGATCCCGCCATGACGATCGCTTTCACGCGCGGCAATCGTCCCGCGGCCCGGACCGCCGCAGCTAACGGCTCCTCGCCCACCAGCGGAATGGTATCGATCGAGATATGCTCCCCGCGAATATTGTGACGGTCCGCTTCGAGAATCGCTCCCAGCGCCACTTGCCCCACCTGCGCCCCGCCGCCCACGATGATGATGCGCTTCCCGTAGATCTTTTCCATGGTGGCCACCTGCGCCGCCTGCCGCACCATCGGCAGTTTCCGCAGATCCTCCACCATCGGCCCAGCATCCGAGGCCTCGATCTCGAAATACACGTGGTCCGTGTTCGTGTCACGGCCTTCAATGATTTCGACGCTAGTGATGTTCCCTTGATGCCGTGCGATCACGCCCGTAGTCGCGTGCAAAATCCCCGGGCCCGTGTCGCACAGAATTTCGATGCCGATTTTTCCGATAGCCACTCACTCCACCTCGTATTTCTTGAGCAGTCCGTCCCAAAACCCGCGCGCCCGCAGCAAAATTTCCGCCATCTCGCGCACCGCGCCCGCGCCGCCGCCCGCCGTAGTAATATGATGCGCGCGCCGCTTCACCTCCGCCCGCGCATCCGCCGGAGCAAACGCCAAACCCACACGCCGCAGGATCGGAACATCCGTCAGATCGTCGCCCGCGTAAGCCACTTCACTCAGATCCAACCCGCTTTTCTTCACGATCTCCTCGAGGATCGGCACCTTCTCGATGTGCCCCTGATAGATGTAAGTCATGCCCACTTGCGCGGCCCGGACATCCAGCGCTTTCGACACGCGTCCGCTGATCACGCCCGTCTGGATGCCGTTCCACGCCAGCCATTGCAGCGCGATCCCGTCCTGCGCATGGAAACCCTTGGTCTCGATGTACTCGCCCTCCGGCCCCGGAATGTTGTAGAGCAGCCCGTCCGTCAACACCCCATCGACATCCATCAGCAGCAGACGAATTTTCGCCGCGCGTTCCTGAATCTTCGAATCCATCATTTAAGCAGCCGCCACTACAATAGGGAAAGAGTTCGCCGTGCTGGAGCAGGTTAGAAAAACCATTACTCGTTATAACATGCTGCCTCGCGCGAGCCGCGTTGCCGTAGCAGTTTCCGGCGGCCCCGATTCCGTCTGTCTCCTGCACGCGCTGGTTGAACTCGCACCTTCGCTTGACCTCACACTCTCCGTCGCCCACCTAAACCACCAACTCCGCGGCGCCGAGTCCGACCAAGACGAAGAGTTCGTCCGCGTTTTAGCCGCGACACTCGCGCTCCCCTTCCATCGCGCCGCCGCCGCGCTCCCCGCTAACGAGAATCTAGAACAAGCCGCACGCAACGCCCGCCGCGCCTTCTTCGCACAACTACCCGCCGACCGCATCGCGCTAGGCCACAACCGCGACGATCAAGCCGAAACCGTGCTGTTCCGCCTACTACGCGGCTCCGGCCTGCGCGGCCTAGCCGGCATTCATCCAGTGTCGGAACCTCTTGCTTCTGTGCAGCCAAGCGGCCTTGCCCCCCCCGGTCCCAACACAGAACCGCGACTGCAAGGAGCGGACCCCCGCCCCCTCTACATCCGCCCCTTAATCGACGTCACCCGCGCCGAAGTCATCGCCTTCCTCCGCGCCCGCAACCTCCCCCACCGCGAAGACTCCAGCAACCTAGACCCCCGCTTCGCCCGCAACCGCATCCGCGCCTCGCTTCTCCCCCAACTCGCCCGCGACTGGAACCCAAGCATCTCCGAATCCCTGGCGCATCTCGCCCACCTAGCGCACGACGAAGAACTCTGGTGGCAGACCCACCTGGACCAAATCGCCCCCGCCATCCTCCACACGCGCGCCGGCGCAATCGAAATCCAAGCGTCCCTGCTAACCCGACTCCCACCCGCCGTCGCGCGCCGCCTTCTCCGCCGCGCCACCACCCAAGTGAAAGGCGACCTCCGCCGCCTGGAATACGCCCACATCGAACGCATTCTTGAACTAGCCGCGCAACCCGCTGGCGACGGCCGCCTGCGCCTCCCCGGACTCGATATCCGCCGCTCCTTCGATTGGATCCGCCTCGCCTCCGCCGCCCCGCGTCAGGATTTTGCCGCCACCCGCCTGGCGATCCCCGGGGTCTACCCCGTGTCCGCCGCCACCAACCTCCATTTAGAGCTCGCGCCGCATCCGTCGACCTCACCAAAGGATGCTACGCTAAAAGCAGCCGAGTTGAGTCTGCGGCGACTCCCCCCTGTTTTGGAATTGCGGGGGTGGAAACCAGGGGATCACTACCGTCCTGAGGGGCAAGCCCGCGATCAAAAGATCAAGGAAATGTTCCAAATGGAACGGGTGCCCTCCTGGCTAAGGTCGTCGTGGCCGATTGTCAGTAGTGGAGACCAGATCGTATGGTCCAGAACGTTCGGAGCCGCCGCGGAGTTTGCCGCGAGCCGCGAACCCGGCCCGGTGTTACGGGTTTGGGAAGGAGAACCGCCGAACAGTTGAACCTTTTGGGGCGGGTATCTCGTCTGTACAGTAGAGGCAATTTGTTGCCGGCATCTTTTGGGGAGAACGCATGAACTCTAGCGTAAGAAATCTGGTGTTGTGGGTAGTCGTGCTGGGTCTGGTGGGTTTGGTCTTTGCCGTGATCAAGAACACCAAGCCGACCGGCGCGCACCCGGACTTTTCGGTTCTGGTCCGCGACGTCAAGGACGGCAAGGTCGAAAAGATCACGCTCAATAGCGTGACCGGCGACGTCCATGGCAAATACAAGAACGGCGATGAGTTCACCTCCACCGTTCCCCATACGTATAACGACTTCACCACCCTGCTGATCGACAAAGGCGTCACCATCAACGTCGAGAAAGACGCCGGTGGCAACTGGGTTTCGCTCCTAATGAACGCCATCCCCTTTGTCTTGCTGGTAGGCTTCTGGGTATTCATGATGCGCCAGATGCAGAGCGGCGGCAACAAGGCCCTCAGTTTCGGTAAGTCGCGCGCCCGCCTGCACTCCTCGCAACAGAAGAAGGTCACTTTCAAAGATGTGGCCGGCGTCGAGGAAGCCAAGGAAGAGCTACAAGAGATCATCGAATTCCTGCGTGAGCCGCAAAAGTTCCAGAAGCTCGGCGGACGCATCCCCAAAGGCGTCCTGCTAGTCGGCTCCCCCGGAACCGGCAAGACTTTGCTCGCGCGCGCCATCGCCGGCGAAGCCAACGTGCCGTTCTTCTCTATCTCCGGTTCGGACTTCGTTGAAATGTTCGTAGGCGTCGGCGCCAGCCGGGTCCGCGATCTGTTCGAGCAAGGCAAGAAGAACGCCCCCTGCATCATCTTCATCGATGAAATCGATGCCGTCGGCCGCCATCGTGGAGCCGGCCTGGGCGGCGGACACGACGAACGCGAACAAACCCTCAACCAATTGCTGGTCGAGATGGACGGTTTTGAATCCAACGAAGGCGTCATTCTGGTCGCCGCCACCAACCGCCCCGACGTTCTCGATCCCGCACTGCTGCGTCCCGGCCGTTTTGACCGCCGCGTAGTCGTCGGGCGTCCCGATCTCAAAGGCCGCGAGCAGATCCTCAAAGTCCACACGAAGAAAGTCCCCTTGGGCGACGACGTGAACCTGATGACCATCGCCCGCGGCACCCCCGGATTCGTCGGCGCCGACCTGGCCAACCTGGTCAATGAAGCAGCCCTAGTAGCCGCCCGCCAGAATCGCAAAGTGGTCATGCAGTTCGACTTCGAACTCGCCAAAGACAAAGTCATCATGGGCGTCGAGCGCCGCAGCCTGATCCTCAGCGACGACGAGAAGAAGAATACCGCCTATCACGAAGCCGGACACGCGTTGGTAGCCGCTCTGACCCCCAACGCCGATCCGCTGCACAAAGTAACCATCATCCCGCGCGGCATGGCGCTGGGCTTGACCATGCAGTTGCCGCTCGACGACAAGCACAGCTACGACAAAGATTATCTGGAAGCGCAGATGGCCATCCTGATGGGCGGCCGCATTGCCGAAGAGATTTTCATGCACCATGTGACCACCGGCGCCGGCAACGACATCGAACGCGCCACCGACATGGCTCGCAAAATGGTGTGCGAGTGGGGCATGAGCGAGCTCGGCCCGCTCAGCTTCGGCAAGCGTGAAGAGCAGATCTTCCTGGGCCGCGAAATCGCCCAGCATCGCGATTACAGCGAAGCCACCGCCATCCGCATCGACGAGCAAGTGAAGAAGCTGGTGCAAGAAGGCTATGACCGCGCCCGCAAGATCATCGAAGAGCGTTCGGACGCCCTAGACCGCATCGCCCGGGCTTTGCTAGAACGCGAAGTTCTGGACGGCAGCGAAGTCCGCCAACTCATCGACGGCGAGACTCTCGATGCCATGCCCACCCCGCCGCCCCCCAGTTCCACCGGCGACGGCGCGCAGCAAGTCATCAAGCCGGAGCCGCCGCGGCGTCTCCCCGGCATGCTCGAAGGCGGCCCACAGCCCGCATAGTGATTCCAGCCTTTCCGGTATACATCTTTGACCTCGACGGCACCCTGGTCGACTCCGAAGCCGACATCTGCGGTGCCGTCGAAGACGTTCTAGCCGCTCACGGCCGTACTGGCATCCCCCGCGAAGTTCTGCACCGTTACATCGGCCGCCATCTCATCGAAGAGTTCATGGATTTCGGCTTCCCCCTCCCCGAAGCGGAGCAGATGCTTATCGAATACCGCGCCATCTATCCCGTCCGTAAGCACGCCTCGACCACCGTCTACCCCGGAGTAGCCGCCGCCCTTACCCGCCTGGGCGGCCGCAAGTCCACCGCCACCACCAAAGGCACTCCCACTACGCGCCTGGTCCTCGAACAATTCGCCCTGATCCATCACTTCGATCACGTGCAAGGCACCGACGGTTTTCCCGCCAAGCCCGAACCCGACGTGTTGCTCCGCACTCTGGAAACCTTCAGCGTCCGCCCCACTGATTGTCTCTTCGTCGGAGACTCCGCCGCCGACATGCAAGCCGGCCGCCGCGCCGGGATCACAACTTGCGCCGTGACCTGGGGCTACGGCGAGCACGAAGACCTGGCCCGCCATCACCCCGATTTTTGGATCGACGCCCCCCACCAGCTCCTGCCCGACTACTGAGCGGCAATTCCGAATAACGATCCTCCCCTGAAGTGACCGCCATTGCGAGAGCTCCCCAGAGAGTGACGCGCATCGCATCCCGCGCCGCGCGCGCCTCCGCAAAGCGCGTCGCCACGCCCCCTAGCAGCGCCAGAAAAAACAGCGAAGTGCCCGGCACCAGATAAACCAATCCCTTTTCCGGACCCACCGCCGTAACCAACAGCGGCAGCCCGCCGCCCACCGCGAAGCTCGCCGCCGAGGCCAGTGCCGCCTGCGTCAGCCTGCGAGTGCACCGGCCGGCTCTGCGATCATCACATGACTTTGCGTGCCAATGCGCCGCCGCCACGCCCAACACCAGACTCGCCGTCGAGACGATCCCGTCGTTCGCGCCCAATACCGCCGCGCGCAGGCAGCCGACGTGTTGTGAGCGGTGGTGTTCCCCTGGCATAATGCGCAATGAACCTGATTACGGTGAGCAACGGACATTTTGAAGACAATAGTTCCGTCTTCAAAATCGTCGGCGCTAACAACTACTATATTGGGTTCGCCACCCCCGCCATGCGCGCGGCCGTCATCGCAACCGCCAAAC
>Ga0207694_10002951_pt1 | contig 13653 bp, 6 predicted proteins | sample KBSC34metaG_FD_184353 | JGI IMG/M metagenome (GOLD analysis project Ga0207694, IMG submission 184353) | Corn rhizosphere microbial communities from Kellogg Biological Station, Michigan, USA - KBS C3-4 metaG (SPAdes) (version 2) | ecosystem: Host-associated > Plants > Roots > Rhizosphere > Soil...
CGGCCTTCTTTGCCCCCGGGCCAACCGAATACGAAGTGGAAGAAGGCGTCTTCGAACAGGTGCCCAGCGCCCCCCGCTACGTCGCGGTCGAGGGCGAATACCTCTACTGGACCAACACCGGCCCGCTGAACAAAGAAAGCAAGCCCGCCAACGAAGGCGGCACGATCGGACGGGTGAAGATCAACCCGGCGAGCGAAGAGCCCGAAGAAGAAGAACCGGAATTCATCACCGGTGCCTCCAACCCACAGGGAATCGCCGTCAACGCCAGCCACATCTACTGGGCAAACGCGGCGACAGGCGATGCCTTCGTGGCGATCGGGCGGGCGGCGATCGGCGGCGGCACGGTCGAACAGAAATTCTTCTCTCCGGGGTTCTCCAGGGTCCCCTACGGGGTGGCGCTGAGCGCCACGCATGCCTACTTCAGCGCCGACGAACCGGCGAACGGGAGGAGCTACATCAGCCGCGTCCCGCTGGAAGGGGGGGGAGAAAACAGTCTTTGGCTCGGCGAAGCGGCCACGGCCGGTGTGCGCGGCATAGCCCTGCAGGGCTCAGATGTCTACTGGGCAAACCAGGAAGAAGAAGCGATCGGGCGGGCCCCGGTCAGCGACCTCGTGCCGGGCGAATGCGACACGATCGAAGACTGCGAACGCGAATTCATCAAGCTTGAAGGCGCCCCCATCGGCCTCGCCGCGGACTCCTCCCACCTCTACTGGTCGGTCAACGGCGAAGCGGCGATCAACCCCGGCAACGACCTCTACCGCTTTGAGGCGACCGCCGAAGTGGGAGGGCAGCTGACCGACCTGACCCCCGAGGAAGCCGGTCTCAGTCTCAATGGAGCGGAAGTGCAGGGCGTGCTGGGCGCCTCCAGGGACGGCTCCTATCTCTACTTCGCCGCCAACGGCGTGCTCGCCGCGGGCGCCACGACGGGCGATTGCCAGACGATCGGCACCCATGGCCCACTCTCCTCGCTCAAAGGCCACTGCAACCTCTACCTCTGGCACGAAGGGCAGATCACCTATGTGTCGCGGCTAAGCACCGCCGGTGGGGAAACCAACTCCGACGCGCTCGATTGGGCGCCGACCCCCAGGGGGCTCTTCAGCGGCAACGGCTATGCGCCGAAGGGGGCCTTCGTCAGCGAAGACGGCCAGACGCTGCTCTTTCGCTCCCAGGAAAAGCTCACCGCCTATGACAACGAAGGCGTGCCGGTGCTCTATCGCTACCGGGTCGGGGAGCCGGCGATCGGCTGTGTCAGCTGCAACCCCGCCGGCGAAGCCCCCAAAGGCGGCCCGAGTCTCGGTTCGATCACCTTCCCGGGGCTCCTGCCAAGCCAGGGCTCCTTCGCGGTCGTCTCACGCACCCTCTCGAGCGATGGCAACCACGCTTTCTTTGAGACCGCCGAAGCGCTCAGCCCCGAAGACACCAACGGCGCCGAGGAATGCCCGCCCTCCGGCCGCGCGGGCCAGAGCTTCCCCGCCTGCCTCGACGTCTATGAGTGGGAGGCGCTCGGCACGGGCAACTGCAAAGTGGGCGGCCCAGGCTACTCGGCCCAAAACAAAAGCTGCCTGTATTTGATCTCGACCGGCAAGAGCAAATACCCCTCCCTCTTCGCCGATGCCTCCAGCTCGGGCAAAGACGTCTTCTTCTTCACCCGCGAGGGCCTGGTTGGCCAAGACGGAGATGAACTGCAAGACGTCTATGACGCCCGCGTCGGCGGTGGCCTCGCATCCCAGAACCGCAAAGCCCCACCGCCGTGTGAAAGCGTTGAGGCCTGCCGCCCCCCAGTCCCGTCATTGCCGGATGAAGGCACGCCGGCCACCTCCACCTTCCAGGGCCCGGCCAACCCGGCTCCCAAGCACAACAAGCCAAAGAAGAAGAAGAAGAAGCAACACAAAAAGCAAAAGCGCCACGCCAAGCACAGGCAAAGAGCGCACTCCAACCGGGGGGCGGGGCGATGAGCAGCTCAAGGCCGATGCTCTCCGTCCTCATACCGACCAAGGACCGCTCTCCGTTGCTGGCGCGGACGCTCGATGCGCTCGAAGCGCAGCAAGCGGTTGGCGGGAGGGCGGAGGTGGTGATCATCGACAACGGATCGAGCGACGGCACGGTCGAGCTGGTGCGGCGACGCGCGGCAGGCGCGTCGATGCCGATCCAGGTGCTCGAGCACCCAATGGGAGGCCCCGCCGCCGCGCGCAATGCAGGCGTTGCCGCTGCCGGGGGGGAGATCCTGCTCTTCCTTGGCGATGACACCGAGCCAGAGGGCGCCGACCTGTTGCGCTCCCACCTCGACCTGCACGACGCTCGCCCCGAGGAGAGCTATGGCGTGCTCGGCCATATCGCTTGGAGCCCGCGCAGCCCGGTGACGCCCCACATGCACTGGCTCATCAACGGCGGTCCTCAGTCTCACTATTGGGCGCTCAAGGCCGGGTCGGTCGAGCCCGCCCTTTTCTTCTACGGCTCTCACGTCTCGCTCAAGCGCTCGCTGTTCGATCGGCTGGGTGGCTTCGATGAGCGTTTCCCCGCTGCTGCACTCGAGGACACCGAGCTCGGCGCTCGGCTCGCCTGGGCGGGCTTCGAGCTCGACTATCGCCCCGAGCTGCTTGTCTTGCACGATCACCCGAGCGCTCCGGCCCAGTCCCTGGATCGCTCGGTCACCGTCGGTCGCTCCGCCGTCCTCTACAACCGCCTGCGCCCCGAGCGGCCACATCCCGGCCTGCTGGCGCCCCGGGGTCTCCGGGGGGCGCCGCTCGCCGCCGCCGCGGCGCCGCTCGGCGCGCTGGCGCGGGCCCCGCTGCCCGCCGGGCTGCGTGAGCGGGTCTGGTCGGCGATGACGCAGGCCGGATTTGCGCGCGGCTATCGGCGCGCGGTGCGCGAGGAGGGGAAGGGCTCCCTGATGAGCCGCGCGAGGTCAGCATTTGCCGCCGCGGCCCTCTGCATCTGCCTGGGCGCCCTGGCCCCGGCCGGCGCTTCCGCCGCGACGGCGGCCTGGACCCTCACCCTGACTCCGCTGCCGGCCAACCTCACCCCGGGCGAGGGGGGCGAACTGCTCGTGATCGCGACCAACGTCGGAGGCGCTCCGACCGCCGGCAGCGCGTCGGTGCTCGAAGTGAGCCTGCCGGCAGGGGTCATACCACTCACGGTCACCGCCAAAAACAGCGATTTCGCCAGCGTCCTCGCGCCCTCCTGCGCCATCGAAGCCCTCACGCGCACGGTCAAATGCGAAACAGCCGAACCGATCGGCCCCGGGCGTCGCCTGGTCGCCGAAATCCCACTCGAAGTCACCGCGCCCGAAGGCACCCTTGACCTGCTCGCCTCTGTCGGGGGCGGCGGCGCCACCCAGCAGGCGAATCTCGCCTTCCCCGCCAAGATCCAGCCCGACCCGATCCCCTTCGATTTCCTGCCCCTCTTCGGCGCCCCCGCCAACAACGCCGATGGGACCGCGGCTGTCCTCGCCGGTTCCCACCCCTACCAGCAGACCTTCGACTTCGGCTTCCCCACCAAGAAGGTCGGCAAAGGCCTGACCAACGACGGTCACGCCCGCAACTTCTACTTCGAGCTCCCCCGCGGGATGGTCGGCAACCCCGGAGCAAGCCCCGTGCTTTGCACCGAGGCCGAACTGACCAGCATCGAAGGCTGCCCGGAGCCCTCCCAGGTCGGCATCTCTGACGTCACCACCCTGTTTGGCGAAGCGGGCACCAACCTGGTCTTCACCGGCCCCCTCTACAACATGGTCCCCCCGCCCGGCTACCCGGCCGAGATCGCCGTCGACGTGGCCGACGTCGGCATCTTTGCCCACGTCCTAACCTCGCTGCGCTCCGGCAAGGACTACGGCATCGAGACCTCGGTGCGCGACGTGATCGCCTTTGGCCAGCAGCCGATCTTCAGCGTCCAGGCCCAAATCTGGGGCGATCCTTCCTCACCCGCGCACGAAGGCATCCGCGGCAGGTGCTCGGGCTCCAAAGCCACCTGTGAGGTGGACCCCGTCGAGATCCCCCTCCTGACCATGCCCGGCGATTGCCCGGGCCAGCCGCTCGGCTTCGAAGCGCTCGCCGACAGCTGGGAGGAACCGAGCCCGCCGGGCGAGCTGCGCGAAGCCCTCTATGAAAGCGCGGACCTGGAAGGCAACCAGGTCCAGATGGAAGGCTGCAACGCCCTGCAGTTCAAACCGACGATCGAGGCCCGCCCGACCACGACCGCCGCCGACTCCCCCGCCGGGCTCGACTTCAGCCTGCACCAGCCCCAGGAGGAACCGCACCCCGAACCGCTCGCCGGCCGCGCCACGGCGATCCTCAAAGACGCCACGGTCACCTTCCCCGCCGGGCTGGCGGTGAACCCCGCCCAGGCCAGCGGCCTTGATGCCTGCAGCGAAGATCAGATCGGCTTTGAAGAAGAAGGCGAAGAAGGCGCGCTCTTTTTCTCAGAGAATCCGCAGAGCTGTCCCGATGCGGCCAAGATCGGCACGGTGCAGGCGGCCACGCCGCTTTTGGTCCAGCGCGACCCAGCCCACGAAGTCGAGATCGATCCCCAAACGGGCGCGCCGGCGCCAGAACCGCTGCACGGCTCGGTCTACCTCGCCCGTCCCTTCGCCAACCCCTTTGACTCGCTGGTCGCCCTCTACCTCGTCGTCGAAGACCCAAAGACCGGCATCGTTGCCAAGCTCGCCGGCGAAGGCGAGCTGGACTCCGCAACCGGCCAGATCACCACCCGCTTCAAAGAAAGCCCCGAGGCCCCGATCGAAGACATCCACGTGCACATCTTCGGCGGCGATCGCGGCGCCCTCATCACCCCCCAGGCCTGCGGCGCCTACGACACCCAGGCAGAGCTCACCCCCTGGAGCGCCCCCGAAGCCGAAGTCGAACAGCTCACCGACAGCTTCGAGGTCAATCGGGCCCCAAGCGGCGGCCCCTGCCCCGCCCAGGCGCCCTTTGCCCCCCGGCTTCGGGCCGGCACCCTGGAACCGACAGCGGGCAAATACAGCCCGCTGCTGTTCAAGCTCAGCCGCGAAGACGGCTCTGAGCGCCTCGCGCGCCTCGAAGCGACCCTGCCGCCGGGGTTGACCGCCAAGCTCGCCGGGGTCGCGCAGTGCTCAGAGGCAGGCATAGCCAAAGCGATCTCCCGCGAAGCGCCCGACAAAGGCGCGGCCGAGCTGGCTGACCCCAGCTGCCCGGCGGCAAGCCAAGTTGGCACGGTCACTGTCGGCGCCGGAGCCGGCCCGACCCCCTTCTACACCACCGGACGCGCCTACCTATCGGGCCCCTACAAGGGCGCCCCGCTCTCGATCGTGATCATCACCCCAGCCGTCGCCGGTCCCTTTGACCTGGGGGCGGTGGTGGTCAGAAGCGCGGTCTACCTGGACCCCGAAACCGCCCAGCCGCGCACCGTCTCTGACCCATTGCCCCAGCTGCTCGATGGCATCCCGGTCGACGTGCGCTCGGTGGCGCTTCGCCTCGATCGCCCCAAGTTCTCCCTAAACCCGACCTCCTGCGATGAAAAGCACTTCAGCGGAGCGGCCACCTCGGCCCTCGGGCGCATCGCCCCGCTCACCGAGCGCTTCCAGCTCGGCGGCTGCCGCGCCCTGCCCTTCAAGCCCAAGCTCTCCCTGCGCCTCTTCGGCGCCACGACCCGCGGCGCGCACCCGCGCCTGCGCGCGGTCCTCACCGCCAAACCCGGCGAGGCCGGCATCGCCCGCACCGTGGTCGCCCTGCCGCACTCGGAGTTCATCGACCAGGCCCACTTCCGCACGATCTGCACCCGCGTGCAGTTCGCCGCCAAAGCCTGCCCCCAGGGCTCGGTCTACGGCCACCTGAAGGCGATCACCCCGCTTCTCGACACCCCCCTTGAGGGGCCGGTCTACCTGCGCTCCTCGAGCCACGAGCTGCCAGACGTCGTCGCAGCCCTGCACGGGCCGCCCTCGATGCCGATCGAGCTCGACCTCGACGGCCGCGTGGACTCCGTCAACGGGGGGGTGAGGACGATCTTCGCCAACGTCCCAGACGCCCCCGTCACCAAGGTGATCCTCACCATGCAGGGCAAACGCAAGGGTCTCTTTCAGAACTCGACCAACATCTGCAAAGGCACCCACCGCGCCTCGGTGAAGATGGATGGCCAAAACGGCAAGGCCTATGACACCCGCCCCGCCCTGAACGCCTCCTGCCCCAAGAAGAAGGCAAAGCCCCGCCACCGCGGCCATCATCGCCGCAGCTGAGCCCCAGCAAGCTTCCCCAGCAGTAGCTACCCAGTCCAATCGAGCAACAAAGACAGGAGAAACACAGTCATGCACAAGCACAGAACGAGGGTGGTGTGCACGGCGCTTTTGGCCGTCTCGCTCACCGCGCTCGGCCTCGCCGGCTCCGCCCAGGCGAAACTGGTGGGCAACTACACCAAATTCGCGCAGTGCCCCTTCACCAACGCGGAAGTCAAGAAATGCATCTACTCGACGACCGAATCTGGCGAAGTGGTTCTCGGATCGAAGACGGTGCCGATCGAAAAACCGGTCGTCCTGCAGGGCGGCTACGGCAAAGCGGTGGAAGGCTTCGCACCCTTCTTCGCCGCCACCAACGGCATCACGCTCGCCAAAGCCCCCCAAAACGTGCCCGGCGGCCTGCTCGGCGTCGTGCCCGAATCAAAACAGAACTGGCTGATCAAAAAGCTGATCAAATTCTTCTTTGAAAACAGCCTCACCGGCCTCAACTCGACCCTTGAACTGGCGAAACCCGCCACCGAAATCAAAATCAGCGAAAACAACCTGGCCATCGAAAGCGGCACGGCGCTGAAACTGCCGGTCAAGATCCACCTCGAAAACCCATTCCTGGGCTCCAACTGCTACGTGGGGTCATCGACCTCGCCGATCACCTGGAACCTGACCACCGGCGCCACGAGCCCACCGGCCCCCAACACCTCGATCAAAGGCGCTGCCGGGGAACTCGAATTCCTCGAGGAAGGCCGGATCCTCGAAACCAAAGGCGCAAAACTCGTCGACAACGCCTGGTCTGCTCCGGCAGTCACGGGCTGCGGCGGCATCATCGCCTTTCTCGTCAACCCGATCGTCAGCTCCCAGCTCGGCACCACCACCGCTGGGCACAACACGGCGATCCTCAAAAACACGATCTTCGTTGGATCCGCGGTTGCGGTGAAAAAAAACAACGAAGAAAACCCCTAAGGCGAGACTGCGCTAGGAGATGATGAGAACAATGAGAACAAAGGCAACAGCTATTGGCGCCGCCCTGGCGGCCCTGGCGGTGCTCTGCGCGCTCTTCGCAACAAGCGCGAGCGCCAGTCCCGCCTGGAGGTTCAACGGGGAAGAACTGAAAACGACGGAAGTGATCCTCGGCGGAGCTTATGAAAGCTCGATGACCGTGCCGGGGCTGACCACTTCGTGTGAAAACTTCCTCTACGAATTGACGATCGAAAACAGCGGTGGGACCGGCAAAGGCAAACTCACCGAAGTCCCGCTGTTTAACTGCTACACCAATTCGAAAGCGTGCATAGTCGAATCGATCAATGCGGAAGCGCTGCCCTGGTCCACGCACCTGGCGACGTTCTCCTCCAAACCGTTCATCGTCATCGAAGGTGTCAAAGTCGGCATCTACTACGAAGGCGAAGAATGCGTGCTGGGGGAAACCCTGGTCACGGTCACCGGCTCAGCCGGCGGGGTAATCGACAACACGGCGCAGACAGCGACGTTCAACTCGACCACCCTGAGCGAATCGGGCACCTCGCTCAAAGCGCTCAGCCAGAAAATCGAATGGAAAGGCGTCTTCCCAACGGAAGCCTTCCAGTCCCATCGCGAACAGGCAATCAGCGCCTCTTAGCGGTAGCCGCTTCAAACCGCGGGCGCCGGAGCACCTCCGGCGCCCGCGGGAGGCGGTTCTTGGGGACACAGCTGTCTTGGCCGCGGCCTCCTCTGCGTGTTAGCTGTTGGGTGTGGTCGGCGCGAAGCACGACGCCGGCCCTACACAACCGCAACTCGAGATGAGAGGAACCAAAGATGCGATCGAGAACTCGATGCAGCCTGCTCTGCCTTTGCATTGCAACCGCCGCCCTGATGGCCTTCAGCGCCAGCGCGGCGCAGGGGTCCACCTGGATGGTCAGCGGTCAAACCCTGACCGGTTCGAGCACTAAAGTGCTCGAAGCCAGTGTCGTCGCGCCCAGCGTGAGCCTGTTAGCCAAGATCGCCGGCACTGAATTCCAGTTCGCATGCACCGGCGGTTCGCTCATAAACGCGAAACTCGAAAAAGAAGGAAAGATCTCCGAAGGCTTCAGAGCCAAGTTCACGGGCTGCACGACCTCTACAAGGAAATCAAGCGGTGAATCCTACAAACTGCAGGGGTCATGCGTCCCCTATAACAAACCCGAAACCCTGGAAGAACAAGGCGTCATCGAAACCTTAGAACTCAAAGGGCAACTCAAATTACATGAAAATGGGGAAAAAGAAAAAGTTGAAGGCGTGACGGTCATCGAATCGCTGACGGGTGGCTTAAGTGGGCACCTCGAGACATTCTCGATGCCGGAATGCGCGATCTCCGAAGAAGTCAAAGTGTTCGGAAAAGTGGCGCTTGTAGATTCGGGTGGCAACGTCGGCCTGGAAGAAGAAAAGAAAGTCCACAATTCAAAGAATTCGCGCCGTTAACCCACCTCTACGCGGAAACGGACACCGCGGAACACAAGGCGACGATCGACGGCGAAGCGGAAGTCAAGCTCGCCGGAGAACCGGTCTGGAACGGCTTACGCAAGTGAGCACTAGGTAGGAAGCAGCCATTGCCGTGAGGAATCACTTGCGGGGCCCGGTGCACTATGCCGGGCTCCGCAGGCGTGGGAGGTCCTGCCTGACGCTTAACAAGGGCCCGACCCTGGGCGTCGCCGGTTGCTCGCGCTGGCTCACCGCGGTTGAGTAAACGACGCTGTCTTGACGCGAATGATGCTGGCTGAGATATTCGGCTACGACTGCGGCAGTTCACTTGCCGCGACTCACCAGCCAAGCTCACTCAGAGAGGAACAGAGATGATTCGTTCAAGAAGCGGGCTGAAGGTCATGGGGCTCAGCCTCGTGGCTCTCGGCCTGATGGCATTCAGCGCCAGCGCGGCGCAGGCGTCCACCTGGATGGTCGGGGGTAAAACCCTGACCGGGACGGAAACGAAACAAGTCGCTGCCAGCATAGTCGCACCCAGCGTGAGCCTGTTAACCAAGATCTCCGGCACTGAATTCCAGTTCACGTGCACCGGCGGCCAAACTCTGGAAACGAGACTTGAAAAAGAAGGAAAGATCTCGGAAGGTAGCCAAATAAGATTCACGGGATGTAAAACCTTTACGAGGAAATCAAGCGGTGAAGCGTATAAAGAGCAGGCCGCATGCGTTCCCTACAACAGGCCTGAACAACTGGAAGAAGAAGGCGTCATCGAGACCTTCGAACTCAAAGGCCAGCTCCAGTTACACGAAGTCTTAGGAGGTGTCACAGAAGGTGTAACGACCATCGAAGCGAAAACGGGTGGCTTAACTGGGCACGTGGCAACGATCTCAACGCCGGAATGCTCGATTGCCTCGGAAGTCAAAGTGTTCGGCAAACTGGCGGTTGTAGATTTGGGGGGTATTGTCGGCCTAGAAGAAGAAAAAAAAGTTCATAAAATTAAAGAATTCGCGTCGTTAACCCACCTCTACGCGGAAACGGACACAGCGGAACACAAGGTGACGATCGACGGCCAATTCGAAGTCAAACTTGCTGGAGAATTGGCTTGGAACGGCTTACGCGAATAGCTGCCTAGCAAAACGGGTTTTACTGGTGCCGTCATTAATAGTAGGTAGCTTCCTCCGGCCCGGGCCGTCTATGCGGCCCGGGCCGGGGGGTCAAGCGAGTGGGTGGCTTGGACCTCTGATCAAGGTCCAGTCGGCGCAGTTGGCTGAGCATCGAGGGATAGAGCGGCCGGGAAGTGTCCAACGCCATTCGCGAGTACTTCTAGAGGCCCTGGCTACCATTGCGGTCTTCCTGGTGTTTTGGACGCCCGTTCGAAGGGGCCGCTTGACAGCCGTCTCAGCGGATGAGATATTCGGGTACGGCAGAGGTATCTAGAGCACGATGCCTGCAAGCAGCGGTTTGCTGGTGCTTGCAGGGAGGGGGGAGGAGTGGCGATCCTGAGCCCCAGCAAGCTTCCCCAGCAGTAGCTACCCAGTCCAATCGAGCAACAAAGACAGGAGAAACACAGTCATGCACAAGCACAGAACGAGGGTGGTGTGCACGGCGCTTTTGGCCGTCTCGCTCACCGCGCTCGGCCTCGCCGGCTCCGCCCAGGCGAAACTGGTGGGCAACTACACCAAATTCGCGCAGTGCCCCTTCACCAACGCGGAAGTCAAGAAATGCATCTACTCGACGACCGAATCTGGCGAAGTGGTTCTCGGATCGAAGACGGTGCCGATCGAAAAACCGGTCGTCCTGCAGGGCGGCTACGGCAAAGCGGTGGAAGGCTTCGCACCCTTCTTCGCCGCCACCAACGGCATCACGCTCGCCAAAGCCCCCCAAAACGTGCCCGGCGGCCTGCTCGGCGTCGTGCCCGAATCAAAACAGAACTGGCTGATCAAAAAGCTGATCAAATTCTTCTTTGAAAACAGCCTCACCGGCCTCAACTCGACCCTTGAACTGGCGAAACCCGCCACCGAAATCAAAATCAGCGAAAACAACCTGGCCATCGAAAGCGGCACGGCGCTGAAACTGCCGGTCAAGATCCACCTCGAAAACCCATTCCTGGGCTCCAACTGCTACGTGGGGTCATCGACCTCGCCGATCACCTGGAACCTGACCACCGGCGCCACGAGCCCACCGGCCCCCAACACCTCGATCAAAGGCGCTGCCGGGGAACTCGAATTCCTCGAGGAAGGCCGGATCCTCGAAACCAAAGGCGCAAAACTCGTCGACAACGCCTGGTCTGCTCCGGCAGTCACGGGCTGCGGCGGCATCATCGCCTTTCTCGTCAACCCGATCGTCAGCTCCCAGCTCGGCACCACCACCGCTGGGCACAACACGGCGATCCTCAAAAACACGATCTTCGTTGGATCCGCGGTTGCGGTGAAAAAAAACAACGAAGAAAACCCCTAAGGCGAGACTGCGCTAGGAGATGATGAGAACAATGAGAACAAAGGCAACAGCTATTGGCGCCGCCCTGGCGGCCCTGGCGGTGCTCTGCGCGCTCTTCGCAACAAGCGCGAGCGCCAGTCCCGCCTGGAGGTTCAACGGGGAAGAACTGAAAACGACGGAAGTGATCCTCGGCGGAGCTTATGAAAGCTCGATGACCGTGCCGGGGCTGACCACTTCGTGTGAAAACTTCCTCTACGAATTGACGATCGAAAACAGCGGTGGGACCGGCAAAGGCAAACTCACCGAAGTCCCGCTGTTTAACTGCTACACCAATTCGAAAGCGTGCATAGTCGAATCGATCAATGCGGAAGCGCTGCCCTGGTCCACGCACCTGGCGACGTTCTCCTCCAAACCGTTCATCGTCATCGAAGGTGTCAAAGTCGGCATCTACTACGAAGGCGAAGAATGCGTGCTGGGGGAAACCCTGGTCACGGTCACCGGCTCAGCCGGCGGGGTAATCGACAACACGGCGCAGACAGCGACGTTCAACTCGACCACCCTGAGCGAATCGGGCACCTCGCTCAAAGCGCTCAGCCAGAAAATCGAATGGAAAGGCGTCTTCCCAACGGAAGCCTTCCAGTCCCATCGCGAACAGGCAATCAGCGCCTCTTAGCGGTAGCCGCTTCAAACCGCGGGCGCCGGAGCACCTCCGGCGCCCGCGGGAGGCGGTTCTTGGGGACACAGCTGTCTTGGCCGCGGCCTCCTCTGCGTGTTAGCTGTTGGGTGTGGTCGGCGCGAAGCACGACGCCGGCCCTACACAACCGCAACTCGAGATGAGAGGAACCAAAGATGCGATCGAGAACTCGATGCAGCCTGCTCTGCCTTTGCATTGCAACCGCCGCCCTGATGGCCTTCAGCGCCAGCGCGGCGCAGGGGTCCACCTGGATGGTCAGCGGTCAAACCCTGACCGGTTCGAGCACTAAAGTGCTCGAAGCCAGTGTCGTCGCGCCCAGCGTGAGCCTGTTAGCCAAGATCGCCGGCACTGAATTCCAGTTCGCATGCACCGGCGGTTCGCTCATAAACGCGAAACTCGAAAAAGAAGGAAAGATCTCCGAAGGCTTCAGAGCCAAGTTCACGGGCTGCACGACCTCTACAAGGAAATCAAGCGGTGAATCCTACAAACTGCAGGGGTCATGCGTCCCCTATAACAAACCCGAAACCCTGGAAGAACAAGGCGTCATCGAAACCTTAGAACTCAAAGGGCAACTCAAATTACATGAAAATGGGGAAAAAGAAAAAGTTGAAGGCGTGACGGTCATCGAATCGCTGACGGGTGGCTTAAGTGGGCACCTCGAGACATTCTCGATGCCGGAATGCGCGATCTCCGAAGAAGTCAAAGTGTTCGGAAAAGTGGCGCTTGTAGATTCGGGTGGCAACGTCGGCCTGGAAGAAGAAAAGAAAGTCCACAATTCAAAGAATTCGCGCCGTTAACCCACCTCTACGCGGAAACGGACACCGCGGAACACAAGGCGACGATCGACGGCGAACTTGAAGTCAAACTCGCCAGTAACGAAAAATGGAGTGGCTTACGCGACTAGCTGCAGGGTGGGGATGGGCACCAGGTTCAAGGGGGCGCCACCTGGAAACGGCGTTGTCTTGACAGAGCCAAGGGTGCTTGAGATATTCAGGTACGACAGCGGTATCCGCCGCTGTCGTTCAGCAAATCAAGCTCAATCAGAGAGGAACAGAGATGATTCGCTCAAGAAGCAGGCTGAAGGTCATGGGGCTCAGCCTCGTGGCTCTCGGTCTGATGGCATTCAGCGCCAGCGCGGCGCAGGCGTCCACCTGGATGGTCGGGGGTTCGAACCTAGGGGCTGGCGTTAAAAAAGCGGTCGAAGCCAATATAGTTGCTCCCGGCGCAAGTCTGTTAGCCAAGATCGCCGGCACTGAATTCCAGTTCAAATGTGCCAAAGGCACCTTGGAAAACACGTTCCTTGAAGGAACAGACAAAGTCTCAGAAGGTGGTAAGGTCACGTTCAAAGAATGCAAAACCTTTACGAGGAAATCAAGCGGTGAATCGTATAAAGAACAGGCAGCATGCGAACCCTACAACAAACCCGAAACCCTTGAAGAACCAGGGGTCATCAAAACCTTAGAAGGAAAAGGTTTATTCGCATTACACGAAAGCGGCGAAGGCGTAACGGTGATCGAATCGCTGGCGGGCGGCTTAACCGGGCACCTTGCGACGATCTCGATGCCGGAATGCTCGATCGGCTCGGAAGTCAAAGTGTTCGGCAAACTGGCGATTGTAGATTCCGGTGGTAGTGCAGGTCTGGAAGCGGAAGTGAAAGTTCATAAAATTAAAGAATTCGCGCCTTTAACCCACCTCTACGTGGAAACGGACACGGCGGAACACAAGGCGACGATCGACGGCGAAGCGGAAGTCAAGCTTGCCGGAGAACCGGTCTGGAACGGCTTACGCGAATAGCCGCAAAGGCAGCAAGTGAGCAACCAATCGCCGTGAGGCGATGACTCGCAGGCCCGGGCCGCAACAGCGGCCCGGGCCAGGCGAGTGCCAGGGGGAAGGGGAGTGC
>Ga0207694_10002958_pt1 | contig 13646 bp, 13 predicted proteins | sample KBSC34metaG_FD_184353 | JGI IMG/M metagenome (GOLD analysis project Ga0207694, IMG submission 184353) | Corn rhizosphere microbial communities from Kellogg Biological Station, Michigan, USA - KBS C3-4 metaG (SPAdes) (version 2) | ecosystem: Host-associated > Plants > Roots > Rhizosphere > Soil...
CGGCGCGCTATCGCAACAATATCCGCAGCCGCACGACGCTGTCAGACATCACGCCCGAGCAGATCCACGCGCTGGGCATGAAGGAGATCGAGCGGATCGAGGCGGAGATGACTGAGATCGCGCATAGGGCAGGCTTCGCCGACCTCGCCGCCTTCCGTGAATCGGTCAAGACCAACCCCAAATACAAGCCCGCCTCGGCAGAGGCGATCCTGGATGATTTCCGCAAGTATCTGGCCCAGATGCAGCCCAGGCTGCCCGACCTGTTCACCTTCATCCCCGGCTCGCCCGTGACGGTGGAGGCGATCCCGGATTTCCAGTCGGCGATGGCGACGCATTACCAGACCGGCACGCCGGACGGAAAACGGCCGGGCCGTATCGTGGTCGCGACATCGGACTTCGCCAGTCGCAGCATGATCGATGACGAGGCCACCGCCTATCACGAGGGCATTCCCGGTCATCACATGCAGCTGTCGGTGGCGCAGCAGCTGACCGGCCTGCCCAAGTTCCGCATGCATGGCGGCAATTCCGGCTATGTTGAGGGCTGGGCGCTGTATTCGGAGCAGCTGGGCAAGGAGATCGGCTTCTATCAGGACCCGGTCAGCGACTATGGCCGCCTGTCGTCCGAGCTGTTCCGGGCGGTACGCCTTGTGGTCGATACCGGAATCCACGCCCAGGGCTGGAGCCGCGACAAGGTAGTCGATTTCTTCCGTAAATCCGGCGCGGTCGACGAGCCCACGCTCCAGGCAGAGACCGACCGCTATATCGCCTGGCCGGGCCAGGCCCTGGCCTACAAGCTGGGCCAGCTCAAGATTCTGGAACTGCGCGAGAAGGCGAGGAAGACGCTGGGTGCCAAGTTCGACATCCGCACCTTCGACGACGAAATCCTGAACGGCGGCGTCTTGCCGCTGGACATGCTGGACGCGCGGATGACGGCCTGGATGACCGCACAAAAATAATCCCCGTTGCGGCCCGGCGCGCCTTTGGCTATGCCGGTGCGCAAACACGTCGTTCAGGGGAAAACTATGTCCGGAAATCTCGCCGACCTCGAATCCCGCGTCTATGCGCTGGAGCACATGAATGCGATCAAGGAGGTGCAGTATCGCTATTGGCACTGCGTCGACGCGCAGAAGCTGGACGAGGTGAAGGAGTGCTTCATCGATAACGGCGCCGTGATCGACATGGAGGGGATTCCGGTCTGCAACACCCGCGAGGATTTCATCGCCGTGCTGAAGGCCAACGGCGGCAAGGGCGGCTTCCTCAGCCTGCACAGCGGCCACAATCCCCAGATCAAGATCACCGGAGCGGTCCATGCCGAGGGCACCTGGGACATGCTGTTCGTCGCCGTCGACGTCGCCGACCGCCTGACCTACCAGCTGATCGGCCAGTACACGAACCGCTATGTGAAGCGGAACGACCAGTGGAAAATCCAGGTCCAGAAATTCCGCCAGACCTCCCTGCTGATGAAGAAGATCGAGGAAGACGGCAGCGAAAAAATCATCACCTACGGCGCGCCCGACCCGAAGGTGTTCGATAAGTAAGAATTATTTATCCGCAGATTACGCAGATTAACGCAGATTTTTTGACTGCTACCGCCTTCGGTGGCCGAAAGCCGCGCAGCGAAAATTCTTAATCTGCGTAATCTGTGAAATCTGCGGATAGAAACTCTTCCCTCAAATCATCGGGTCCTTGTTCTCCAGTCCCAGCAGCACCGCGCCGTAGCCGCGACCGCTAATCTGGCTCTGGTTGGAGACGTGCTGGCGGGCGGCGATCAGGTCGGCGTAGATGCGGCCGAAGGATTGAGTGCTGTAGAGACCTGAGCCGCCGCCGCATTTGAACAGCTTTGCGGCCAGGTTCAGGCACCGCTCGGCCACCACGGATGACTGGTAGCGATAGAGCAGCCGCTGCTCGGTCGACGGCAGCTCGCCCTTGCGGGCGGCGTTGTCGATCTCGGTGAAGTTGCGGCGGAGGACGTATTTCATCTCGTCGATCGCCGAGGCGGCCTCGGCGCAGGCGAGCTGCGCGTCGGGGTCGTTGGAGGTCGAGCTGCCGACGGTGGTGATGCGGGCGGCGCCGTAGGCGCGGAAATCGTCCAGCATCGCCTGGAGCGCGCCGATGCAGCCATTGGTGACAGCGCGGAAGAACACCTGCACGAACGGATAGCGGTAGAGGTGCCCGGTATTCACCGCGTTGCCCGGGCTGGTGCCGCCATAGGCGTCGGCGGTGCGGTGGACGCGGTAATCCGGCACGAACACGTCGTTGACATGGATATCCTGGCTGCCGGTGCCTTTCAGCCCCATCACATCCCAGGTGTCGACGATGGTGAAATCGGCCCGGGGCAGCAGGAATGTGCAATATTCCATCTTGTCGTTGAGCCCGCCCAGGAACACCCACTGGCAGTGTTCGACACCGGAGGAGAACTTCCATTTGCCGCTAAAACGGAACCCACCCTCGGTGAGGGTGGCGCGGCCGGTCGGCATGTAGGTGGAGGCGATCAGGACCGAATTGTCCGCACCCCACACATCCTGGGCGGCACGATCGTCGAAGAGCGCGATCTGAAAGGCATGGACGCCGACCACGCCATAGACCCAGGCGGTCGACATGTCGCCTTCGGCCAGAGCCATCTGCACATCGGCGAAGACGATCGGGTCCATCTCGTACCCGCCCCAGCGCTTGGGCTGCAGCACGCGGAACAGGCCGGCTGCCTTGATCTCGGCCACCGTCTCGGGCAGCAGGCGGCGATTGTCGGCCTGGGCCTGGGCGCGGGCCTTCAGCGCCGGGATCATCGCCCGCGCCCGTGCGACCAGTTCATCCGCGCTCGGCACCACGCTTCCCCCGTCGGCACTCATGCTCGTTCCCCCTTCAATTCCGCCTGGGCGTGTTAGTGGATCGCCCTTGTCCCCGCAACGCCGGCTTGGCCGTCGAGGCCCGCGGGATGTTCGAATAAGGCTCATCTGATCGGCCTTCGACGAATCCCGACGATGCCTTCGCCAAGCTGCCGCCCTATAAGATCAGCCTCATAGAGACGGTCACCCATGTGCTATAAGCCTGTCTATTATAAGATTGGCAGGAAACAGCGGAGGCAAGGGGAAAAGACATGAAGATCAGCGAGCTGAGCCACGTCGTCATCGGCACGCCCGACCTCGGGAAATGGCGCGACTACGGCACCAAGGTATTGGGCATGGCCGCCGCGGACGGTCCGGACGGCAGCCTCTACCTCAAGATGGATTCGCGCGACTTCCGTTTCCTGATCCAGAAGAGCGACAAGGACGAGCTGTTCGCCTCAGGCTGGGGCGTGTCCAGCGAGGCTGATTTCCATGCCGTGCGCGCCGATCTGGAAAAGGCCGGCATCGCGGTGAAGCGCGGCACGGATGCCGAGATCAAGGCCCGCAAGGTGCAGGATGTCTTCTCCTTCAAGGACCCGGCGGGGCTGCGTCATGAAGTGTCCTGGGGGCCGATCGCGGCGTTCAGCAAGTTCGTCTCCCCCATCGGCACGCAGTTCGTCACAGGCGACCTGGGCATGGGCCATGCGGTGCTGCCGACGCCGGATATCGACGCCACGGTCAAATTCTGGACCGAGACGATGGGCTTCGGCGTCTCCGACCTGCTGCACCTGACCCTGGCCGAGGGCGTGCCGCCGATCCGGGTCTATTTCCTGCACTGCGCGGCGGGCCGCCAGCACAGCCTGGCCTTCGCCGAGCTCTCCGATCCGACCGGCTGCAACCACCTGATGGTCGAGGTCGATTCGGTCGACGAGGTCGGCCGCGCGCTGGACCGGGTCGACCAGAACGGGGTGAAGCTGACTCTGACATTGGGCCGGCACGTCAATGACGACATGATCAGCTTCTACATGATGACGCCGGGCGGCTTTCAGATGGAGTACGGCACCGGCGGATCGGTCAAGGACTGGAGCACCTACAAGGTGTTCGAATCGACCCGCGGCAGCCATTGGGGCCACAAGTTCCTGGGAGCCGGCTGAATGTCCACGCCTATTCCCGTCGGCAAGTACCACACGCTGAAGAGCGGCTATCGCCTGCATTATCATGAATGGGGCACACCCACGCCCGGTAAACCCACCGTCCTGTTCCTGCATGGCGGCGGGCCGGGGGCCAGCGGCTACAGCAACTTCAAATATAACGGCCCGTTCCTGGCCGAGCATGGCTGGCACTGCCTGGCGCCGGACTTCCTGGGCTTCGGCCTGTCGGACAAGCCGGCCGACCTCTATTACCACTCGGCCACGCACGTCCTGAACATGCGGGATCTGCTGGCCGCCCTGGGCATCAAGAGCGTCGTGCCGGTGGGCAATTCGCTGGGCGGCGGCGTGGCGCTGCATTACACGATGAGCTACCCCGAGCAGGTGGCGAAGCTGATCCTGATGGCGCCGGGCGGCCTGGTGGACCCGCGCAAGTTCGTCGGCGTGTCGCCCGGCCTGCAGGCGATGTGGAGCTGGGCCAAGACCCGCCCCGACAGCAAGGCGGAGGCCGAGGCGTCCTACCGCGAGTTGCTCGCCCGCCTGGTCCACAACAAGGCCGACATCACGGACGAGGCCATTGCCGAGCGCATCGACATCGCGATGGAGCAGCCGATGGTGCTCTACGAAACGCTGCAGACCCCCTACTACACCATCCCCCAGCTGCGCGAGATCACCTGCCCGGTGCTCGGCTTCTGGGGCCTGCACGACCAGTTCCTGCCTTATGAGCAGAACGAGGTGCTGAAGGAAGCCCTGCCCAAGTCGCGCATCGTGCTGTCCGACCAATCCGGCCACTGGGTGATGATCGAGGACAAGCACGTCTTCAACCGGGAGGTCCTGGATTTCCTGGAGACTGCTTAGGCGCTCCGCTTCCTAAGCGCGCCTCCCCCTTGAGGGGGGAGGTCGGCGGTGCGCAGCATCGACGGGTGGGGGTGAATGCCTCCACGTGGAGATTGATGCCAAACAAGGCGAAGGCGGAAACATTCACCCCCACCCGGACCCTCGGTCCGACCTCCCCCCTCAAGGGGGAGGCGTAAGATAGGGAAGAGCGATCAATGTCAGGCAGGCTAACCAACCGCGTCGCGATCGTCACCGGCGGCGGGCTCGGCATCGGCCGGGCGATCGCGCTGAAATTCGCGGCCGAGGGCGCGAAGGTGGTGATCGGCACCCGCACCGAAGCCGACGGCGAATCCGCTGTCGCCGAGATCAAGGCCAAAGGCGGCGAGGCCAGCCTCGTCACCGCCGATATCGGCACCCGGGCAGAGGCGACGCGGCTGGTGAATGAGGCCATCAAGATTTACGGCGGGCTCGACGTGCTACTGCACAACGCCGCCTATTGCCCTTCCGTCGGCATCGAGGATCTGACCGACGAGGACTTGGACCGCACCATCGACGTCAATCTGAAAGCCTGCTTCTGGCTGACCCAGGCGGCGCTGCCGGCGCTGAAAGCGTCGAAGCAGGGCGGCCGCATCCTGATCACGTCATCGATCTCCGGCAACCACGCCGCCGCGCGCGGGCTGGTGCATTACTCAGCATCCAAGGCCGGCGTCACCGGATTCGTGCGTAACCTGGCGCTGGAGCTGGCGCGCAGCGGCATCACCGTCAACGCGGTCGAGCCCGGCATGATCATGACCGAAAAGCTCAGCGCGCCCGAGCTTGCCCCGATCTTCGCCGCCATGGGCCCGCGCGTGCCGATGGGACGCCTGGGTACCGGCGATGACATCGCCGGCGCCATGGCGTTTCTGGCGTCCAACGAAGCCTCCTACGTCACCGGCCAGTCCCTACTGATCGACGGCGGCATCGCCTTGCCCAGCTCGCTGGATATCGAGGCGGTGACAGAGGGCTAGTCCCGACCGTCCGCGGTCGCCGTGGCCTATGGCTTCGGCCGAAATATTTTTCTGAGCTGATGTCGGCCGGCTCTCTCTGCGTTCGTCCTCAGGGCAGATTTGAAAACCCGTTGAAGGAAATAGACGATGAGCAAGATGATTTTCGTGAACCTGCCGGTGCGCGATCTGGCCAAATCGAAGGCGTTCTACACGGCGCTCGGCGCCACGCTGAACCCGCAGTTTTCCAACGATCAGGCGGCCTGCATGATGCTGTCGGATGCGATCGGGGTGATGCTGCTGACCTACGACCATTACCGCATGTTCACCACCCGCCCGATCGGCGATGCGCGCAAGGAGACCCAGGCGCTGCTGGCGCTGAGCGCGGATGCGCGCGCGGATGTGGATGCGACCCTGGAGAAGATCGTCGCCGCCGGCGGCCGGCCCGATCCGAATCCGTCGCAGGATCACGGCTTCATGTACAACCGCACCGCCGAGGACCCGGACGGCTATGTCTGGGAGATCATGTGGATGGACATGTCGGCCGCGCCCGCGACGCCCGGGTGATTCAAGGGCCTAAAATGCTCGCCACGGTCGCCGCCAGCTCATGCTGGCGGAACGGCTTCTGCAGCCTGGGCAGACCGGCTTGGATACCGCCCATCTCCGAATAGCCGGAGACGACCAGTACCGGCAGCTCGGGCCGCCTGGCCCGGGCCGCGGCGATCAGCTCCATGCCGGTCATCGCCGGCATCAGATGGTCGGTGACCAGGAAGTCGATGCCCGCCCGGTCGTGCAGGATGGCGAGCGCCTCGGCGCCCGAGCCGGCCTCCAGCACCTGGAAGCCGAGCTCGCCGAGCATGTCGGCAGTGGCGACGCGCACCACCTCCTCGTCGTCGACGACCAGCACGGTGCCGGTGCGGCGGGGCAGCGGCTGGCTGACGATCTTCGCGGTGGCGAGCGGCATCTCGGCCGTGGCGGGCACCCAGATTTCGACCGCGGTGCCCCGGCCGGGGGCGCTGTCGATGACGATGCCGCCACCCAGCTGGGTCGCCAGCCCATGGACCATCGAGAGGCCGAGGCCGGTGCCCCGGCCGATGCCCTTGGTCGAGAAGAACGGCTCCACCGCGCGCTGCCGCGTCTCCTCGTCCATGCCCTGGCCGGTATCGGCCACGGTCACGCGGATATAGGCGCCCGGTTCGAGACCGGCGGCATGGCTGCCCTCTACCCGCCGGTAGTCGGCGCCGATCGTGAGAGCGCCACCGTCCGGCATCGCGTCGCGCGCATTCACCGCCAGGTTGAGGATCGCCATCTCCACCTGGTTGCGGTCCGCCATGGCGAGCGGTATGCCCGGCGCGATGTCCAGCCTGACCGCGATCTGCACGCCGACCGTGGTCGTGATCAGGGGCTTCAGCTCCTTGAGCAGGCCAGCGAAATCGACCGCGGTGGGCGATAGCGGCTGACGCCTTGCGAAGGCAAGCAGCCGCTGGACCAGCACCACTGCGCGCTCGGTCGCCTTGATGGCGCCGTCGATCAGCCTCTGCTCCCGCGCCCCGCCGACGCCCCAATCCTTCAGCAGGTCCAGGGTACCGACGATCGGGGTCAGCAGGTTGTTGAAATCATGCGCGACGCCGCCTGTGAGCTGGCCCATCGCCTCCAGCTTCTGCGACTGGCGCAGCGCCTCATGCGCCTGCTCAAGCGCGCGGCCCCGCTCTTCCACCCGCGCTTCCAGCGTGGCGGCGAAATCGCGAAGCTGCTCAAGCGCCGCCGCGCGCTGCCGCTCGCTTTCCTGCAGCGAGGCGATCAGCCGGGCATTCTCGATTGCGACGGCGGCCGAGCGCGCCAGGGCCTCCAGCCGGACGATCGCCGCCGGGTCGTGCTCGCGCATATCGGCCCAGTAGGCGCCCAGCGCCGCCACCGGCTCGGGCGTGCCGATCGGGGCCATGACCAGGCTGCGCACGAAGGTCGGGCGATAGGCCTCGTGCGGGATACGCATGTCCGTGTAGATGTCGGCGATGGCCGCGGTTTCCCGGTTCATCATCGCCCAGCCGGAGATGCAGCTCGCGGCCGGGAAGCGCTGCCCGGCCCATAGCGGGTCCATCGCGTCCTCGGCGGCATAGAAGCAGATATCGCCCTCGCGGATGATCACCGCGATACCGTCGGCGCCGACGATGTCCCGGGCAGTTTCGCGCAGGATCGCCACGACGGCGTCCATGGACCGCGCCGACGCCATCCGCTCGCCGGCGGCGATCAGGCGCAACAAAGAAGTATCGGCGGACATCTCCCTGCCATATCGATATCATCCCATTCGGCCCTTCGGGCCGTTAAGGCGATGAATAGCAGGGATTTTATACGGGTGAGAACCCCTTGTTTGCGAGGGTTCTAGGAGGCCATCCGGTGCAGCACCGGCACCACGTCGCGGCTGCGATAGGGCTTCTGGAAGAAGACCGCGTCCTGCGGCAACGACTCCGCCGAGGCGTACATCTTGCCGGAGGCGATGACGATATGAATGTGCGGCCAGCGCCGGCGAATCAGCTTGGCCAGCGCCAGCCCATCGATGCCGTGGCGCATCACCACATCCAGGAAAACGATGCGGATGTCGTCGCGGCTTTCCAGGAGGTGCAGCGCCTGGTCCGCGTTCTCGGCCTCGACCGTCCAGAAGCCGGCTTCGTAGAGCATGTCGGCCAGCGTCATGCGCGCCAGCGGCTCGTCGTCGAGGACGAGAACGATATGGCCTGCGGCGGCTCTTCTCGCGTCCATGCGAGCCCCCATAAGATCGGATCGGCAAATATCCACAAACACTCGCGTGGATAGCCGAGAGCTTTAACCCCGAAATAACAAAGTCGTTCCGTGATCTTCTTGTGACCGAATAGTCGCAATCCTCTTCAGGAAACGACGGCGCGCCCGGCAACTTCACTCCAAAGGGGATAAGCGCTGGGGAACGATGAGCAATGCTGCCGACATTCCCTGAACCGCGATTGAAAGCAGCCTCATGGCGCGCGCAACCCCCCATAGAAATGCCAGCCGCCGGAGACCACCCAGCCGCAATCGACCGGCAGGTTGACGCCGGTGATGGCGGCCGCCTCGGACGACAGCAGGAAGGCGACGGCGTTGGCGATCTCGCTGGTTTCGATCAGCCGGCCCAGCGGCGCGACCTTCAGCAGGTCGTCCAGGCTGCGGTCGCCGCGCTTCAGCGCCGCGTCCAGGGCGGGGGTACGGGTCACGCCGGGCGAGACGGCATTGACCCGGACCTGTGAGCGGCCCCATTCGGCGGCCAGGGTCGCCGTCAACGAGATCACCGCCGCCTTGGCTGGGGTATAGGAATGGAGCGGCGTCGACATCATGCCTGCGACCGAGGCGATATTGACGATCGAGCCGTGCCCGCGCGCCACCATCCGCTCGCCGAAATAGCGGCATGAGAGATAGGTGCCGCGCTGGTCCACGCGGACCACGTCGTCCCAGGCGGCAATCGGAAAATCGCGCGGCCTCATCGCCGATTTCTGCAGGATGCCGGCGGAATTCACGAGATATTCGGCTGGTCCCATCGCCGCCTCGACCTCGTCGGCGACCTTTTCGAAAGCGTTTTCGTCCCCGACGTCGCAATGGAAGAAACGGCCGCCCAGCTCGCGGGCCACAGCCTCGCCGGCAGGGTTGATATCGAGGATCGCGATGCTGGCCCCGCGCTCGCGCAGGCCCCGCGCGCAGCCCTCACCGATGCCGCTCGACGCGCCGGTGACGACGGCCAGCCCCTTGAGATCGCGCGTACCGGTCATTCTCAGTTTCCCCTCTGAGTGATATTCGATTGCCGGGCAGCCTATTGCGCTGCGCGGGTGAAGGGAACCCGGGATTCGGAACGTCACGGCAATTCGCCGGGTTTCGGCGAAGTCGTATCGAGGAACAAAAAGCGATGATCCGCATCGACCGCTTCGACCATATCGTGCTGACCGTCGGCAGCATCGAGCGCACCTGCGGCTTCTATGCCCGGGTGCTGGGGATGACGATGGAGACTTTCGGCGCGGGCCGCACGTCGCTGCATTTCGGCAATCAGAAGATCAACCTGCACCCTGCCGGCAACGAGCTGGAACCCAAGGCCAGGACACCCTTCCCCGGTTCGGCCGATCTCTGCCTGATCGCCAACACACCGCTGGAAGAGGTGGTCGCGCATCTGGGCGCGATGGGCGTGCCGATCGAGCTGGGGCCGGTCAGGCGGGTCGGCGCGACCGGCGAGATCGAATCCGTCTATATCCGAGACCCGGACGGCAATCTGGTCGAAATATCGAACTATCTCGCGGCGGCAGACGCGGTGAGTATCGTCTAGGGATGCACATGCACCTGCGGCACGGTGCATTTCGACATCCGCCCTGCGATCGTACAGCTGTCGACCACCGTGCCGTTGCGGTCGCGGATATCGGCCGTCCACCTATCCGGCCCGCTGCGCTCCATCGTCATGAAGCCGAAACCGTCGATCCATGAGCTGAAGGCGTCGGGGCTGGCGCCCGGGACAGGATCGGACTTGTCCGGCAGGGTTTCGGGCAGCGGCACGATGTCTTCCTGCGTGCCGGAGAAGCCGGTCACGAACTGCGACGGGAATTTCCCGCCGAAGCTCAGCTGCTCGAACACATGGACATGGCCGGACAGCAGCAGGTCGATGCCGGCGGGATAGAGCTTGGGGTCCACCTGGCCCAGGACCTGCGCCAATCCCAGGTTGTTGGGCCCGATGAGGATGGGGCCGTTCTTCGGCTGGAAGGCGGCCACGCCAAGAACCGGATGATGGTTGGTCAGGATCGTATGCGCCGCCTTCTTCGCAAGCTCGGCGATCACGCCGATATTGGCGGTATAGGCGGCAATATGCGGGTCGCCGGCGGGGAACAGCTTGTAGCCGGCATCCGACGTGTCCCAGTTGACGATCTGCGCCCCGTCGCCCAGCGGCACGGCATAGGGCACGCTGAAATCGCCGTGCATATCGTTGGTCGGATCGTCGCAACTGGTCTCCGCGCTGAACGGCGCGGTGTCGAGCAGGCGCCGGAAACCCTGGCCGGCGCGGTTGCAGCTTTCGTGATTGCCCCTGACCGCGATCCACGGCGCGGCCTTCAGCAGCGGCTGGGCAGGATCGAGAAAATCCGCCCGCCAGGCGTCGAGCCCATAGCCCCAGGGCGTGCCGGCGCAGACCGGATTGCCCTCGGGGCACGGATTCTCGCGATAGAGATAATCGCCGACATGGACGACGATATCGGGCTTCCAGTCCGCCGCCGTCTTGGCGATGGCGGCGAAGGGATAACCCTTGGGATCGTCGCAGGGCTGCACCGCATTGTCAGCCGCCTTGATCCGGCAGCCCGTGTCGCCGATGACGACGATGCGCTGGATCGTCCTGGGCTGGGTCGGGATATGCCAGCCATGGACCGAGACGTCCCGCGCCTCGGGCGCTATCTCCGCGTCGCAGACCGTGGCCGGGAAGGCCGAGGCTTTGCTGAACTCCGGCTTGGACGCGGTCGGCCTGAGCGGCGCGGTACCGGCGGGCACCCGCACATGCATCGCCACCACCTTGCCGTCGACGAACAGCGCCGGACAGTCCTTGATCTCCGTCACCACCCGTGCCGTGCGCTGCCCATCGGGGCCGAGCAGCATATAGGCGGCGATGGGGGAGATCGTCGCCGGCTGGGGTTCGGCGAGGGCCGGCAGCGGAAAGAGGAAGATGGCAACGATCCAGGCCAATAGCTTCGGCATCGTCTTCTCCCTCAGACGTAGGATGGGTAGAGCGCAGCGAAACCCATCATCCAGTGCGTTGAACGATTGGGTTTCGCTGCGCTCTACCCATCCTACGCAGTCACGTCGTTATATCCAGCACGGCTGTCGCAGCGCCGTGCTTTTCCCAGCCCTGGACCATCAACCGGCCAGCCGCCGGATTGGCCATGACGGCGAGCCGTGTGTCCGGCTGAAGGATCGGCGGCTGGACCCAATCGAGCGACCAGGGATGGCCGTCGGCGACCAGCCCGGCCATGGCGGCGCGGCGGCCGAGGCTGGAGCGGTTGCGCGGCTTGCCCTTCGGCCCCGGCGTCGCCGCCCAATGGTTGGCGGCCGCGGGCTCGGGCGGCGAGAAGGCGCCGGTTTCGGTGCGCTCGATCACCACCGCCTCGCCGGGCTTGAGGCCGGCCAACGTGAAGATCGCCGGCACGCAGACCGGCGTGGTGCGGATCAGCTCAGCCGCCTCGGCAAAGCTGCGGCAGGTGTCGAAGGCGAGGCGCAGCAGGTGGCTGGGCGGCAAGGCCCGCGAGCGGTTGACGCGGAAGCGCGAGGCCGTCCAGCCGACAGCCTTGCCCCATTCCGGCAAAGGCAGCGGCGGCTGGTTGATCGCGGCGGCGAAGCGCCCGGGCGCCAACCCGGTCAGCACTCCGGCGAAGGCCGGCCAGGTGACGCTGAGATAGGGGCCCGCAATGCCCTGCTGGCGCACCACGACCAGCGCCCGGCCCAACCCGTCGAACGGCCAGTCCAGGGTGCGCATCAAGGTGACACCGTGCCCGTCCGGCGCCGCGCCGGTGGTGCAGCCCCATTCGTAGGAATAGTTGAGCAGGAACGCCCCGCGCCGGCCGATCGTGGCGTCGACCTTGCGCACGGCATCGACATAGGGGCTGGACGACCGCGAAGCCCAAGTCCGCGACCTTCCGTCGGCCCAGTTCAGCCCCATCGGCGTATAGGTGCGCCGCGCCGACGTCATCAGCAGCGCCAGCCGCTCCGGCTCGGCCAAGGCCGAGACCACGGCCGGCTCATCGCCGGGCGGAGATTGGATGACGGGAATGGTGGGAAGGAGGTCCTGCATTCTTGTCGCCGTGTATCGTGTTTTTCCTTACAGTGGGACGGCAGGCCCAAGAAAAACACATCTCGGGAAGTCCATGATAAGAAAATCGACGCTCATCGGCCTCGTTCTTCTACTCTCCGCGTGCCAAAAACCGCCGAACGCACCCGTATCGACCGCCCAATCCGAAACACCCATAAGGGTCGGCGTCTGCGAGCTCCAAAGGAACCCGGAAGCTTACAATCACCGGCTTATCGCGGTGGAAGGCGAGCTTAGCCTGGGGAATGAAGAATTCGCGCTCTACGCGAAGGGCTATGCTCGGTGCGGCTCGATCTGGCTCGACATTGGAGGAAAATCGGTTTCCGGCACCGTGTATTGCTGTGGCGGAAATCGGGGTTACAGCAGACCTGAGAATCTGACGGTGGATGGCATCGAGATCCCGCTTTCGGACGACGACCAGACAAAAAGCGCGATCCAGCGGATACAGAGCCGTAGTCGGAGCTGGTACAACAGTAGCGATGTCGATCTTGTGGGGCGCTTTTTTTCGGGAGGACAATACGGCCATTTCGGTGTGTCGAGCACGCTGCTGGTCATTCAGCGCGTGGTCAGCATGAAGCCTTAGCGAACCCACCTGAACAATGACACGCGCTGACCTGTGATGCCGGGTTTCGCTGCGTCCTGTCTCCTCTTACATGATCGCGGAATTTGACTAATGGGCAGCGCTCGCTAAGAGTGCGCGCCTTCCTGCGAACCCGTGAAGAATCCGTGAGCGCCAGACCCAATTCCTATCGCACCGGCCCCGACCAGGACGGCTATTTCGGCCTCTATGGCGGACGCTATGTCGCCGAGACGCTGATGCCGCTGATCCTGGCGGTGGAGAAGGCCTATGACGCCTGCAAGGCGGACCCGGCCTTCCAGGCGGAGCTGGATTATTATCTCCGCGACTATGTCGGCCGGCCGAGCCCGCTTTATTACGCCGAGCCGATGACGAAGCACTTCGGCGGCGCAAAGATCTATTTCAAGCGCGACGAGCTGAACCAAACCGGCGCGCACAAGGTGAATAACTGCC
>Ga0207694_10002961_pt1 | contig 13639 bp, 6 predicted proteins | sample KBSC34metaG_FD_184353 | JGI IMG/M metagenome (GOLD analysis project Ga0207694, IMG submission 184353) | Corn rhizosphere microbial communities from Kellogg Biological Station, Michigan, USA - KBS C3-4 metaG (SPAdes) (version 2) | ecosystem: Host-associated > Plants > Roots > Rhizosphere > Soil...
CCGACATCGAGGATCACCGTGTCCTTCGGGAAGTAGGCGATGTCGACGCTGCGTCGCACCAGGCCGCGCTCGTCCGCGTCGAGGCAGTCGAATGGCGAGGCCTGGAAGTTGAAGGCGCTGGGCATGATGGGTGCGCTGGGCAGCGTCAGGCGGACCGGTCCTAGGGCTGGCCCGGAGGGTTCATGGTGCATCCCCGGAGGGTCAAAGCGACGGCGGGTCACCGTGCCAACGGCATTCTGAGATCTGCACCGCCGCGGCGTTTGATGCGCGTCAAACCCAAGGCACGCCTTCACCGAAGCGCCGCAGGGCGGTTTCATACCGGCCCGGCGCATCCGGCCGTCAACCAGCGCGGTCTATATCGAAGACGCGGCGTGCATGCGCCTTGATGGATGTCAAGGCAAGGGCGCGGCGGACGGGTAGTCTCTGGAAAGAGGGTCCGACGCGGCATGTGCCAGCCGCCTTTGCATTTCGCGCCAGAGCGGCTCAGCCGCAGCAGAGGACCGTCCGCCGCAAGGCGCTGCCAGAGCTTGCGTAGACACAAGGAGACAGACATGCATGACGACCTGGTGCAGCGCATCGCCGCGCACCCCCGCTACCGAGAACTGCGCGCGCGCCGCACCCGCTTCGGCTGGACCCTGACCTTGCTGATGCTCGCCGTCTACTACGGCTTCATCCTGCTGGTCGCCTTCAACAAGCCCTTTCTCTCGCAGCGCCTCGGCGACGGCGTGATGACCGTCGGCATCCCGCTCGGCTTCGGCGTCATCGTCTTCACGGTGCTGATCACCGCCTACTACGTGCGGCGCGCCAACGCCGAGTACGACACGCTGACCGCGATGGTCGTCAAGGAGGCGGCGCAATGAGGGCCCTGACTCCCACCTCGCGTCGCGTGCTGACCTTGGCCGCCCTGTTCGCGGTCTCGGCCGCCGTCTATGCCGCCGGGCCGGATCTCGGCGTGGTGCAGAAGCAGGCGACCAACTGGACGGCGATCGGCATGTTCGGGCTCTTCGTCGTCGGCACCTTGTTCATCACCAAATGGGCCGCGGCGAAGACCAAGTCGGCCTCGGACTTCTACACCGCCGGCGGCGGCATCACCGGCTTCCAGAATGGCCTGGCGATCGCCGGCGACTACATGTCGGCCGCCTCCTTCCTCGGCATCTCGGCCGCGGTGATGGCGGCCGGCTACGACGGGCTGATCTACTCGATCGGCTTTCTCGTCGGCTGGCCGGTGATCACCTTCTTGATGGCCGAGCGGCTGCGCAACCTCGGCAAGTTCACCTTCGCCGACGTGGCCGCGTTCCGCTTCAAGCAGACGCCGGTGCGCATCTTCGCCGCCTCCGGCACCTTGGTCGTCGTGGCCTTCTACCTGATCGCGCAGATGGTCGGCGCGGGCCAGCTGATCAAGCTGCTGTTCGGGCTCGAGTACTGGGTCGCGGTCGTCATCGTCGGCTCGCTGATGATGGTCTACGTGCTCTTCGGCGGCATGACCGCGACCACCTGGGTGCAGATCATCAAGGCCGGCCTGCTGCTCGGCGGCGCCTCGTTCATGGCGCTCTCGGTGCTGTGGCACTTCGGCTTCAGCCCGGAGGCGATGTTCGCCGGCGCGGTGAAGATCAAGACCGATCTGGCGCTGAAGGACGGCAAGACCGCCGAGGCCGCGGCGAGCCTCGGCCAATCGATCATGGGCCCGGGCAACTTCGTCAAGGACCCGATCTCGGCGATCTCGTTCGGCATGGCGCTGATGTTCGGCACCGCCGGGCTGCCGCACATCCTGATGCGCTTCTTCACGGTGCCGAGCGCGAAGGAGGCGCGCAAGTCGGTGATGTGGGCCACCGGCTGGATCGGCTACTTCTACCTGCTGACCTTCATCATCGGCTTCGGCGCGATCACCTTCGTGCTGACCAACCCGGACTTCCTCGACGCCGGCGGCGCGCTGAAGGGCGGCGGCAACATGGCGGCGGTGCACCTGGCGAACGCGGTCGGCGGCAACGTCTTCCTCGGCTTCATCTCGGCGGTGGCCTTCGCGACCATCCTCGCGGTGGTCGCGGGGCTGACCCTGTCGGGCGCCTCGGCGGTCTCGCACGACATCTATGCGACCGTGGTGCGCCGGGGCCAGGCGGACAGCGCCTCGGAGCTGCGCGTCTCGAAGATCACCACGCTCGCGCTCGGCGCGCTGGCGGTCGTGCTCGGCATCGTGTTCGAGAAGCAGAACATCGCCTTCATGGTCTCGCTGGCTTTCGCGATCGCCGCATCGGCCAACTTCCCGGTGCTCTTCATGTCGGTGCTGTGGAAGGGCTGCACGACGCGCGGCGCGGTCATCGGCGGCTTCCTCGGGCTGGTCTCGTCGGTCGCGCTGACGGTCGTCTCGCCCTCGGTCTGGGAAGCGACGCTCGGCCACCCGAAGGGCTCGGCGTTCTTCCCCTATGCCTCGCCGTGCCTGTTCTCGATGACGATCGCCTTCGTCGCCATCTGGCTCTTCTCGCTGCTCGATGCGAACAGCACGCGCGGACGGGTCGACCGGGCGGGGTTCCTGGCGCAGCAGGTGCGGTCGGAGACGGGCATCGGGGCGGCCGGGGCGAGCGGGCATTGAACGACCAGGAGCGAAGGCTCCGATGCAATCCTCCTGCGAATCGGTGCCAAGAGAAGTTCCCTTCAACGGAAACCGTCGTCGACCTCGACCGAAGCCCAGACGGCCGCGCACCGGGCACGAGACGCGTCGCCCGGCTGGCCAGCGTCGACGTATTGCCGGACCCTGCGCCAGCGATGACGAGCAGGGGATCGGCCTGATGATTCGGTTGTTCGAGACGGCAGTGACGTCGGCGGAAGATGCTTCCGCGATGCGCACACCGGCGACGGAACGCCGCCGCGCCCCAGCGTAATCCGCACGGCGGCACAAATGCGCGAGGCTCCTCGCGAGGCTCGGGGAGCCTAGAAGCTCCAGGCCAGCCGTCGGACCTGCAACACGCAGCTTCGGGCAGCAGCGTGTCGAGCCGTGGGGGATTCCGAGGTTGATGTATTGCATTGGCGCCTCCGATCGATTCGGAGCCGACGCGACACCGACATCGATGAAGTCTCAGTCCTTCCCTTATGGCGCAGCGACTTTGGTTCGGTTTCTATGCTTGATTCCCGTGCCAATTCGATGAATAGCGCCTGTGCAAGACATGACAGACTGCAGCGTTTGCGACACGCCCGGTCCGGGCGCCCCGGTTCATGAGTCCATCGACCCGCGCCTGATGGTGTTCGCCCAAAGAGGCCGCAGCGGCGGGTGCCGCGGTCAGGAAGTCGAGGTACCGATGCACAGCAACATCCTGCTCGTGGATGACAACCCAGGGATGATCCAGCTCATGGGCCGCATCCTGTCGGGCGTGGGTCAACTGCGCTTCGCCACCACCGGCGCAGCCGCACTGCAACAAGCGCGCAACCTGCAGCCGGACCTGATGCTGCTCGACGCAGAAATGCCCGGCATGAGCGGCTACCAGGTCTGCGAGGCCATGCGGGCAGACCCGGTGCTGCGCGACGTCCCGGTGGTCTTCGTCACGGCCCACAGTGGACCCGAGTTCGAACTCAAGGGCCTGGGCATCGGTGCGGTGGACTTCATTGCCAAGCCGATCAGCGAGCCCTTGCTGATAGCGCGCGTCAAGACGCAGTTGCGGATCAAACACCTGACGGACGAACTAAGACGCATCGTCACGATCGATGCGCTCACTGAAGTGGCCAATCGGCGCAGCTTCGACGATTCGCTGGCGCGCGAGTGGAAACGCGGTCTGCGCACAGGCGACCCCATCGGTTTGCTGATGATCGACGTGGATCACTTCAAACTATTCAACGACCGCTATGGTCACCCGGCGGGCGATTCCTGCCTGCGTTCAGTGGCTCAGGCGCTGCGCAGCGTGACGCTGCGCCCGGCTGACCTCGTCGCACGCTATGGCGGCGAAGAGTTCTCGATGCTACTGCCGCAGACCCCGCGGGCCGGCGCCGAGCGCCTGGCTCATCGTGTACTGGACGCGGTCGAGGCGCTCGGCATCCCGCACGAAGCATCGCCCACGGCGCGCCATCTGACCGTGAGCATCGGCATCGGCTGCTACGACGAAGACAGCGTGTGCTGGGTCGAGTCGACTCCCGATTCTGACTTTGACAGCATCCTGCCGTTCGGCGAGACCGAACTGCTGCGCAGCGCGGATCGAGCGCTGTACCGCGCCAAGGGCGATGGGCGAGCCCGGGCCTTGTTGCTGGACATCAGCGATGTCGACGCCCCGATGCAGGCGCGGGAGATCGCCCCCTGGGGCCGCTCCGGCCGCAGACGAGGGATAGCGTGACCTTGAGGCTGCATCCGAAGTGGATTGCCGTCGCGACCTTCCTGCTCGGCATGGCGTTGGCCGGCATAGCGACGATCCAGCAGGCGCGTCACAACCAGGCCGAGGCGTCCCAACGCCTTGAATCCTTGTCACGGAAAGTCGCCGCTCAGGTGGCCGCGCGGATGCAGATCTACGAATACGCGCTGCGCGGCGTCCGCGGCGCATTCCTCGCGGCCGGTGCACAACTCGACCGTCAGCGCTTTCACGCCTACAGCGCTTCCCGCGACATCGACCGCGAGTTCCCCGGGGCACGCGGCTTCGGCGTGATCCGGCGCGTGGCTGCAGTGGACCAGCCGACCTTTGTCAGCGCCGCGCGTGGCGACGGCTGGCCGGACTTCACCGTGCGCCAATTCGCGCCGCATGCGGGCGAGCGCTACCTCATTCAATACATCGAGCCTGTCGATCGCAATGCGGTCGCGATCGGGCTCGACATTGCGTCGGAGAGCAATCGGCGCGGCGCGGCCGAAGCCTCGATGCGCAGTGGAGCGGCGACGCTCACCGCGCCGATCACGCTGGTGCAGGCCACGGGGAGGCCGGCGCGCTCCTTCCTGCTGATGCTGCCGATCTACCGCTCCGGCGCCAGTGTTGGCACTGAGGCAGAACGCGAGGCTGCGGCCATCGGTTGGGCCTATGCGCCGCTGATCATCGACGACGTCCTGAAGGGGCTTGACGGGGCCGATGGTCAGTTCAATCTCTCATTGCGAGATCTGGCGGGCGCGGATACGCGGACCTTCTTCAGTTCCCCCGGCGGCGAGTCGCTGGCGGCCGCCGGTTTGAGCCGGCAGATCGCACTGCCGATCTTCGGCCGTACCTGGGCCGCGGAGGTGCAGGCCACGCCGACCTTCATGCGCCAAATCAACCTGGTCGACCCGCGCCTGATCGCCTGTGCAGGCAGCCTGCTCGCGGCCCTGCTCGCTGCGCTGACCTATCTGCTCGCCCTCGGCGCCCAGCGCTTGCGCGAAGTGGGCGTCGAACAGGCGCGCCGCTCGGCGATCATCGAAGGTTCGGCCGACGCGATCATCGGCGAGACACTTGATGGCATCGTCACGGATTGGAACGCCGGTGCCGAGCGCCTGTTCGGCTACCCCGCGGCCACGGCTGTCGGCCGACTGGCGGCCAGCCTGCTGTTGCCGGCAGGCCGAGAGGCGGAAGACGCAGATATCCGCGCCGCAGTCGCCCGCGGCGAACGCGTCGCGCCGTTCGACACCACACGCCTGCGTAGCGACGGCACGCTCATCGACGTGTCGGTCACGGCCTCGCCCATCATGGCGGCGGACCGGCGCTGCACGGGCTTTTCCAAGACGGTGCGCGACATCAGCGAGGCTCGGCGCGCGCAGCAAGCCCTCGGCGAACTCAACGCCGACCTGGAAAGGCAGGTGGCCGAGCGCACGTCGATGCTCGACGCGGCACGACACACGCTGCAGACGATTCTCGACGCGATGCCGTCACAAATCGGCTACTGGGACAGGAACCTCGTCAATCAAGTGGCCAACCGTGCCTACCAGACGTGGTTCGGCATCGACCCGGCCGCCCTGCGCGGCAAACATATACGCGAGGTGCTGGGCGAACACGTCTACGAGCTCAACCGGCCGCATCTGGAGGCCGCGCTGGCGGGTGAAGCGCAAACCTTCCGCGGAAGCCCGGTTGCCAGACCCGATGAGCAGGGCCTGCGTCATGCTCTGGTGAACTACCTGCCTGACGTGGTGGATGGCGAGGTTCGCGGCGTCTACACGCTGGTGCACGACGTGTCCGAACTCGTCGAGGGGCGGCTCAAGCTCGCCGCGGCGCTGCGTGACAACGAGGCGCTGCAACGCACCTTCGACCGGCACATGATCGTCTCGATAGCCGACCGCTCGGGCCGCATCATTGAGGTGAACGATAACTTCTGCCGCATCTCCGGCTACAGCCGGGAGGAACTGGCGGGGCAGACGCACCGCATCGTCAATTCCGGGACGCATGACCGCGACTTCTGGATCGACATGTGGCGCACCATCGCCAGCGGACAGTCGTGGCGCGCCGAAGTCTGCAACCGCGCCAAGGACGGGTCGCTGTACTGGGTCGACAACATCATCGCACCCTTCGTCGGAGACGATGGCAGGATCGAAAAGTTCATTTCGATTCGTACCGACATCACCGCGCGCAAGCGGGCCGAGTCAGCGCTCGTGCACGAGCGCCATCTGATGTCCGCGCTGCTCGAGTCCCTGCCGGACCAGATCTACTTCAAGGACGAGCAGCATCGCTTCCTGCGCATCAACCCAGGACTGGCGCGACGCTACGGGCTGGGCGACCCGGCCGAGGCCATCGGCAAGTCCGATGGCGACTTCTTTACCGCCGAGCACGCCCGCTGCACCGCGGCAGTGGAGCGCGAGATCATGGACAGCGGCACGCCGGTGCTCAATCTGGAGGAGCAGGAGTTCTGGCCTGACCGGCCGCCGACCTGGAACCTCACGACCAAGATGGCCTTGCGCGACCCCCAGGGCTGCGTGATCGGCACCTTCGGCATATCGCGCGACATCACGGCGCGCAAGCGGATGGAAGAGGAGCTGCAACGCGTCAACGATCGCTTCTCGATCGCCGCGGGCGCCGCCGACATGGGGGTCTGGGAATCCGACGTCGTTGCCGGCACCCTCGATTGGGACGAGCGCATGTTCCAGCTCTACGGGCGCTCGCGTGCCGATGGCGAGGCGTCGTATTCGTTGTGGGTCGGCAGCCTGCACGCGGAGGATCGCGAGCGCTGCGAAGCGGAAGTGGCGCAGGGGCTGAGCGGCGCGCGCCAGTTCGACACCGAGTTCCGCATCGTCCGCCCTGACGGCGAGGTACGCTACATCAAGGCCGCAGCGCGCGTGCTGCGCGACGAGCACGGTCGGGCACTGCGCATGACGGGGGTCAACCTCGACGTCACCACGCAGAGAGTGGCGCAGACCGAGCTGCTGCAGACTTCCACGCTGCTCGAGGCGGTACTGGCCGCGGCATCGCAGGTGTCTATCGTCGCGGTCAGGCCGGACGGCTTGATCAGCGTCTTCAACAGCGGCGCGGAACGCCTGCTGGGCTATCGCTGCGACGAGGTCGTCGGCCGTGAAACTTCACTGTTGTTTCATGACCGAGACCAGATGCGGGCGCGGGCCCAGGCGCTGAGTGCTCAGCTCGGCCGCAAGGTGCCGACCGGCCTGGCCCTGGTCGACCCGGCGGTGCTCGGCGAACCGCACGAGTGGAGCTACCGGCGCAAGGACGGCAGTTGCGTGCCGGTCTCGTTGACGGTCACCGCGATGCGCGACGGCAAGGACGAGCTCTTTGGCTATCTCGGCATCGCGCACGATGTCAGCCGGCAGAAGGAGCAGGAGCAGTCGCTGCGCGCCGCGATGCAGAAGGCCAGACACGCCAATCGCGCCAAGAGCCAGTTTCTGGCCAACATGAGCCACGAGATCCGCACGCCGATGAACGCCGTCATCGGGCTGTCATACCTCCTCGAGCGAACACCCCTCACTGAGGAGCAAGCGGCGCTCCTGGCCAAGATCAAGCTCGCCAGCAAGTCGCTGCTGCGCATCATCAACGACATCCTCGATCTGTCGAAGATCGAAGCGGCGGAGCTGAAGATTGAACGAATGCCATTCGACCTGTCGACCCTGCTTCACGAGCTGTCGGAAATGATGAAGACGCAGGCCGATGCCAAGGGCATCCGCTTCGCGATCGAGGCACCCGAGGGGTTACCGTGCGCACTCGACGGTGATGCCACCCGGCTGTACCAGATCCTGACGAATCTGCTGGCCAACGCGATCAAGTTCACCGAGCGCGGCCGGGTTCACCTGAACGTGAGCCAGGTCAGCGCCAAACCCGGCACGGTGCGTCTGCGCTTTGTCGTGCAGGACACAGGCATCGGCATCGAACCCGAAGCGCTGACGCGCGTGTTCGCACCGTTCGCGCAGGCGGACGCGTCGACAACACGGCGTTTCGGCGGCACCGGACTGGGTCTGTCGATCGTCGAGCAACTGACGAACCTGATGGGCGGCGCCGTGGGCGTCAGCAGCACACCGCAGGTCGGCAGCGAGTTCTGGGTCGAACTGGACTTCGCGATCAGCGCCAGCGCGGCACCGCCCGCACCGCAAGCGATCGCGGCGACGACTCGTGGGGGCGGCTTGCCCGACACGCGCGTGCTCGTTGCCGACGACAGCGCCATCAATCTGGAGGTGGCCAAGCGCATTCTGGAGCTCGAAGGTGCCAAAGTCTGGCTGGCCAGCAACGGACAGGAAGCCGTCGATCTTCTGTCAACCCTGCCGCAGGGCTTCGATGTCGTGCTGATGGACATGCAGATGCCGGTGCTCGACGGCCACGATGCGACGCAGCGCATTCGCAACGTGCTGGGGCTCAGCCACTTGCCGATCATCGCGTTGACGGCCGGCGCGCTCGCCACCGAGCAGCGGCGGGCCGAGGAGGCGGGTGTGAACGATTTCGTCAGCAAGCCCTTCGACCCGCAGGCATTGGTGCGCTGCATTCGGCGGCATGTTCGAATCGTCGACAGTGCCGTGGTTGAGACGGCGCCGGCGCCAGTCTTCTCGGTGACGCAGGGCTGGCCCGAAATCGCGGGCATCGACACTCGTGACGCGTGCATGCGCCTGGGCGGCGACGTGAGGTTGTTCCGCTCGATGCTCAAGCGCATGCTGGCCGAATTCGCCGACATAGGTCGCCGGTACACGCTGGACGCGGGACCCTGGGACGACATCGCGGCATGGTTGCACAACCTGAAGGGCAGCGCCGGCACGATCGGCGCGAAGTCGATCGAGCGGATCGCGGGCGAGGCGGAGACGGCATGTCGAGCGAACCTGCGTGATCGAGTCGAGCACCTGATTCAGCGCCTGGCTGAGCAATTGGGCGAACTGCGGCATCGCGCGGCCTGCGAACTCGAGGCGAACGAAGAGAGCGCCCTGGGTGCGGATCACCTCCCCGCGGCGAATCTGGATCCGCAGGAACTCGCCGGCCTGGTGCAGTTGCTCCGGCAGTGCGATCTCGCCGCTGTGAATCGATTTACCGCTCTCTCGCCTCAGCTGCGCCAACTCCTGGGCAGGCAGTCATACGCGCTCGCGCTTGAGCAGATCGACAACCTGCAGTTCGGCGACGCTGCCAAGTTGCTGGAAGAACTGCATCGTTAGCAAGGGCTGACTCGCTGTCGGCTTCTTGCCGGTTCGACGCCAGGAGCATCTCTGCACCCACGTCGAACAACAAGCCGTCCATCGCGGCTTGTTCTGGTACGCAATCGGCGCCGGGGCATCCGTCTGTTTCGCGCGGTGGGATTCAAGACCAAGGCGTGTCGTTGAACACCTGGACCAATTGACCCTCAAGGCAGCGGCCGTGGGGCGTCGGCGTTTGCGGCATTCAGCCGAGAGCAGCGGGCTGATCGAATGGCCTGTCCTCGTTCTCCTGCGTCGATTACAGTCCGCCCGTCCTGCCGGTGCGCCGCAGCGCACCAACCAGGCCATTGTGCAGACCCGTTTGAGGAGAGGCGTAGTTCGATGTCCGGTTCATGCCCCTTGCGCGCCCTCGCCTTGTGCCTGCTCTCGGCCCTTCGGCCTGCCGCCATGGCCGGCACGCAGACCGAATCCGCGGAGTTGCCGCGAGTCGAAGTAATCAGCAGCACCCCGCTGCCCGGCTTGGGGACGCCGCTCAAGGACGTGCCGGCCAACGTTCAGCTCTTTCGCAGCAAAGAACTGGAGCGCCAGCACCAGGGCAACCTGGCGGAATTTCTCGAGAACAATCCGACCAGCATCAGCGTCAACGCCGCCCAGGGCAACCCTTATCAACTCGACGTGAGCTTTCGCGGCTTCACCGCGTCGCCGCTGATAGGCGTGCCTCAAGGCCTCTCGGTGTTCCAGGATGGAGTACGCATCAACGAGCCCTTCGGCGATGTCGTCAACTGGGATCTGCTGCCGCAATCGGCGATCGCAAGCATCCAACTGATTCCCGGATCGAACCCGATCTTCGGACTCAATACGCTCGGCGGCGCACTGTCGATTGACACGAAGAGCGGCATCACCGACCCGGGCTCCGCAGTGGAGTTCTCGGGCGGCTCCTTCGGGCGGCAGACGCTTGAGTTCGAGCACGGCGGCTCCTCCGGCCCCTGGGATTGGTTCACGACAATCAATCTCTCCAGGGATGACGGCTGGGCGCAGCACAACCCCAGCCGGGTGCATCAGCTCTTCGGCAAACTCGGCTATCGCACGGGCGGCACCGATCTCACGCTCACGCTCACCGCCGCCGACAACCGGCTGGAAGGCACGCAGACCTTGCCGGAGTCATTCCTCGATGACCGGCGCCAAGCCTATACCTACCCTGACGTGAACAAGAACGAGCTCGCGATGCTGGCGCTCCAGGGCAGCCATCGGATCTCGCCGGAGTGGCACGTCGGCGGCAACGTCTACCTGCGCCACTATCGCAATCTCAACCTGAGCAGCAATGTCAACGACGCCTTCGGCGCAGCCGATCCTTCCACGGGTCTGATCGATGCCGTGCAGGCGATCAACGATCGTGCCGAGATCGACCAGACGAGCTACGGCGCGGGTGTGCAGCTGACGCTCAGCAGGCCCCTCCTCGGCCGCGCGAACGACTGGGTGATCGGCGCCGGCGCCGATCTCGGCAGCGCGGCCTACACTCGCGAGTCCCAGGCGGCCGAGTTCACGGCGTCGCGCGGAGCCACGGCGATCGGTGAATTCGCGCCTGATACGGATGCGAAGACGCGCACGGTTAACCTGTCGCTCTACATGCTCGACACCTTGCGACTGGCGCCGGCATGGACGCTCACCGCCTCGGGCCGGTACAACAACGCGCAGGTCAGCATCCGTGACCGCAGCGGAACTGCTCCCGCACTCGATGGTGACCATGCGTTCAGGCGATTCAATCCGGCGCTCGGACTGAACTTCAATCCGACGCCCGCCCTGACCGTCTATGCCAGCTACAACGAGGGCATGCGCGCGCCGACAGCGCTCGAACTGACCTGTGCAGACCCCGAAGCGCCCTGCAAACTGCCGAACAGTTTCCTCGCCGATCCGCCGCTGAAGAAGATCGTCGCCAAGACGATGGAGCTCGGAGCCCGAGGCCGGCGGGGGGACTTCAGATGGAGCGCCGCCCTGTACCGCACCGACCTGTTCGACGACATCCAGTTCGTCAGCAGCGGTGGCGCGATCAACGCGGGGTACTTCCAGAACGTCGGCAAGACCCGCCGCCAGGGCCTCGAACTGACTGCGGGTGACACCTGGGGCGCGGTCAGCGCGATGCTTCGCTACAGCTTGCTCGATGCCCGCTTTCTTACTGGGTTTGTCGAACACAATGCAGCCAATTCGAGCGCTGATGCGAATGGCGACATTGCCGTGCAGGCAGGAGACCGGCTCCCCAGCGTGCCGCGCCAAAGCCTTCGTGCGCGCATCGACTGGCAGGCCACGCCGACGCTCTCGCTTGGTGCGAACTTGCTCGCAAGCGCAGCCAGCCGCCTGCGCGGCGACGAGAACAATCAGGACGTCCACGGCGCCGTGCCCGGATACGGCCTCGTCAACCTCGACGGCCGCTACACGGTGAGCAAGGGGTTCGAACTGTTCGTGCGCATCAACAATCTGTTGAATCGGGACTACGCCAACTTCGGCGTGTTGGGGCAGAACGTCTTTGCCGGCCCGACTCGCAGCTTCGATCCCGCGTCGCCAGTCAACGAAGCCTTCTTAGGCCTCGGCGCCCCCCGCGGGATTTGGATCGGGGCCAGATGCTTCTGGGAACAATGACGCCGGCGTGTTGTATTGGCGGATGTAGCGCATGACCCGGTCGCCCACGATCCACGAAGCTGTCGAGCGGGCGCATGAAGCCAGGGAACCGGCGCCGCTGAACACCGCCTGTCACTGCGGTCCGTTTGTGCTCGCGCCGGGGTATCAGCCACGGCTTCCGGAACGATTCGTCTGATCCTGGTCGAAGTCACGCGGCGGTGACCGCGGCGGCGCCGCCAGCCGCCATCTCTTCGTCGCCTGGGAGCCCTTTGGGGCGGGCTCCCAGGCGCAAGGACTCGACCGCGTCGGGGACGACGCCCGCCTGCACCGCCAACGGCGCGTGCATCATCCACTCGAACTGGTTTCCCTCATGCCGTGCCGTCGCGCAGGTGACGAGTTCGCGCACGCGCGCATCGATCGTGCTGCCAAAGCGAAGGAACTCGCCGACCTTCGCGACGCGCTCCAGCAAATCGGGACTGCGCAGCAGCGGCAGGAAGGGGCCATGGACGCCTTTGCGCGGGCCGTCGATGAGGGCCTGTACAGCGGCGCGCTGCGCGTCATTCATCGCGTCGGCGGTGGGCATGGGCAAGCGCTCGCGTGCGTGCGCGGCAAAACCTTGTTCAGTTGGCATTGCAAGTCTCCGTTGTCAAGCGGGAAGTGCGCGACTCGCGCAATAGCCACGCAGCGGTGACGAAGAGCGACGCTGCCGCGACCTGCAGCGCGATGCCGAGGCCGTTCGTGCGCATGGATGGGACATTGAGCAGCAGTGCCGACGTCACGGGGCCGGCAATCTGGCCGACGGCAAACGCTGCAGTCATGCGGCCGACTGCGCCGCGCGGGTCGCCTTGTGTGCGGGCGCGCGCCACCTGCACGCCGGCGAGCGTGACGATCATGAAGGTGCCGCCGACAAGCAGCGCCGACAGCAGGATGGCAACGCCGTGAATCCAAAGGCTGGGCAGCAGCGTTCCGACGCCCATCAACGCCTGGCAGACAGCCCACACTTCGGTGTGCGGTCGCCGCTGCAGCCACCAGCCAGCGACGATCGTGGAGACGGCGGCTACGCCGCCGAACACTGGCCACGCCAGCCCGAACCAGAAAGGGTCGTCGACCACGTTGCGCGCGAGCACGGGCAAGAAGGTGGCCGGCAGGATGTAGCCGAAGCCCATGACGCCGTAGCTCGCTACGAGCCCCCACGAAGCACCGCCTGCGTTCACGGGTGCAACCGCGGCCGGCGCCGCGTGTGCCGGGACTTGACGCATGACGAAGACGATGGGCAGCGACAGCACCAGCGCCATCAGCGAGAGTTGCAGCCACAGCGAGGACGAAGTGACGTTGGCCACGCCGGCTCCCCACCCTTCCAGCCCGGCGAGGGCGATGCCCGCGCCGACCCCTGCATAGACGAAGCCGGCTGCTTGCGGTTTGCCTGCCTGACCCAACGCACCGAGGCACCACACGGCAGTCGCGACAAATACCCAGGCCGAAGCCACGCCCGAGAGGAAGCGCCACGCACTCCACAGCCACGCGCTCGGCCACGCCATGGCGGCCGTGAGC
>Ga0207694_10002964_pt1 | contig 13631 bp, 9 predicted proteins | sample KBSC34metaG_FD_184353 | JGI IMG/M metagenome (GOLD analysis project Ga0207694, IMG submission 184353) | Corn rhizosphere microbial communities from Kellogg Biological Station, Michigan, USA - KBS C3-4 metaG (SPAdes) (version 2) | ecosystem: Host-associated > Plants > Roots > Rhizosphere > Soil...
GCTCCGCCGATGCCGTGGTCCGGGCGCTGCTGGGCGAGCTAGGGCATCATCCCTGGGCGCCACTGGCCGATGTCGCGCGGGCCATCACCGCCGCCGCGCGCTTTAGCGCCGACCGACCGACCGAGGCCGAGGACGCGCTGGCACAAGAGGCGATCCAGAAGGCGACCGCACTGGTGAACCAGGCCGGCGCGGATGGCGAGACCCCCCTGCCCTTCGCCGGTCTGGCGCGCCTCCAGGCCCTGCTGCGCGCCGAGCCGCTGTTCGCGCCGGTGGAGCGCGCCGTGCGGAGCTTTACGCTTGGACAGCGTCAGGTGGCGATCGAGCAGGCAGGCCAGCGCACACCGCTCTGGGCGGTCGATGCGGCGCTGGGGCGCGTGATGACCGCGTGCGGCACGTGGGCGCGCGCCCTCCCCTGCCCCGGCGCTGTGACCGCGGAGGCGCTGCAGCCGCACCTCTGGCCGGGCGAACGCGCCATTCTTGTCGCCCGCAGCCTCCAGGGCAGCGTGATGCGGCTTTCAGACCTGATCGCGGACGCGCGAAGACACGCGGGACTGATGCGCGAGCAACTGAAGCATTTGCGGTCGAGCGCGCGCGCTCCGCAGGTCTGGATCCTGCTCGCCGCGTTCGCGCCGCTCGGGCTCGATCAGATGACCGCGGCGTTCGGGGTCAGCCGGCGCGGCACCTATGCGATCGGCGACGCCCTCGTGGCGGCGGGCCTCGCGCGGCGCGAAACGGTCAAAGGCAAGATCCTGCTGGTCGCCGACGAGCCGCGCAGTGTTCGGTTGTCACTATCCCTGGGCCAGGCTGCTGCCCTCCCCCGTCCGACGCTTGCCGAATTCGACGCGGCGATGGCCGATATCGACCGCCTGCTCGCCAGCAGGCCCAGCCAACTCTGACCCAGCCTCACGCAGAATGTAATGTCACGAAATCTCCCTTCTTGGGCAAATACTGTATGAGCAAGAAAAGGTGATAGCCGATGATCACAGCTGCCCTTTCCGCCCGCCGAGGCGCGCCGGTTCGCGCCAAAGCGCCTAGCCGCAAGGATCTGACGGGTCCGGCGCTGCGCACGTTTTTCCGCATTGCTGACGCCTGGAACCTCAAGGAAGCCGAGCAGATGAAGCTTCTCGGGCTCGACAGCCGCTCTACCTTCCGGACCTGGAAGCGCGGAGCCGTTGCCGCCATTCCCAAGGACACACTCGAGCGGATTTCCGATGTCATGGGGATCTACAAGGGGCTGAAGATGCTGCTGCCCCGCACAGCTGACGAATGGGTTCGCGAGCCCAACAAAGCCCCTCTGTTCGCAGGACGCCCAGCAATCGAACGAATGGCCGCGGGCAATGTCGCGGACCTCTACGTAGTCCGCCAATATATCGACGCACAGCGCAACTGACGGATCCGCACAAAGCGTGCGTATTGGAAGGATGCAGCTTCTAGTTGGGAGGTCTCAGAGCATCGTCGGGATCAAGGACAGTCAGCGCAGCCCCCTCCCCTTCGCGATCCTGTTCTTGCCATTGCCACAGTACGAGGTTCCGACCGCCGGGATTCTGCACCGATGGCACGAGCGCGCCCTCGGCACCCGCCGCGATCAGATCCTCGGCCAGCGCCCAACTCGGCGGCGTCTTGCCATCAAGCAACGCCATGGCCTTCCAGTTCGCAGCCAAGGCCTCCGCCACACGCGTATCGCAGGGTCCGGCCGTGCTGTTGGTGAGATCCGCGATTGCCCGCGCGTCGAGGTGATAAGGGACGAGCGTCCCGGGTTTTGGTAATCCTTGATAATATTCAGCCACCGCCGTGACGGCATCGGCCGCCAGATAGAGCGCCGAACACCCCTTCCTGTTCCAACGCCCGCCGTAGAGCCGCGCACCCTCTCCAGACGTCGGACTGAACTGGTGGCGGATTCCGATCATCCGCCAGAGCGGAAGTGACATTGGCGCAAGAGCATAGGTCATAGCGCCGCTCTACCGGCGGGCGGGAGACATGGGCACGGTCAAACCTGTGAACCAGAGTAAACCACGTCAGGAATAGACACCGGCGGCCATGCGATCGAGATCCTCGACCACGACATCGGCATGGCCATCCTCAACCAATTCTTCAGCGGTCTTGCCAAATCCAGGGAGTGGCTGATGCTTGAACCAGATGATTGCCTTGCCTTCGTCACCGGCAAGGTCGGCGGCGCGCGCGATAATCCGAGCGATCTCGCCCAATTTGGCTTGCACAGCCGGGCTCCCGGGATGCGTGGTCATAGTGTTGCGATTGAGATGCGCGAGCCGCGACAGACGCGTCATCGGCAGACGCAAGCGTTCTGCCATACGGCGCGGTGCGATCATGTCACCTTCGCGAATATCATCCAAAAAAGCAGCAAGCATGAGTGCACTCCTTGCCTTTTATATGCACCCAAAAACGTCTAGTATCAATGAATCCTTTTCGCTGCGCGATTCGGAAGCAATCCTTGCAAGCCGGATGGCACCGAGGCGTTTACCAAGCGCATCCGACAAGGATCATACCCAATGCCGATCAAGCAGAGCTTTCAACGCGGTCTCTGCTTCAGCGCGGGTGCCACCGGCATGCGGCAGCAAGGTAAGCTTGAGACCCTTGCGTTCCACCGCCTCCACCTTCAGCAGTGGTTTTCCCGCTTCGGACACGATCGTTTCCGGCCTTCCTGACTTCTTGGGGGTTCCTGACCTCTTGGGGGAATCGGCGGCCAGCGCGAGCGCGCGTATGACGTCGGGGACCGGTATCGGCGACGCGCCATCGGCCTTTGCCCCGGCGAGCCGCGTCGCCTCGGCGAACACACGCCGCCTCCGGTCCTCCGGTTTCAGAAGCGGCTTGATCGCGGTGACATGTTTGATCCTCAAATCCTGCGGGACCGCAAAGGCCGCCATCAGTTCCACTGGCAGCCGGGCAAGGTCGAGATAGCGGCTAAGCCAGCTTTCCGTGACATTGATTCGCTCCGCCATCACCTTCTGGCGCCCCTCATAATAGGCATCGAGGGCGCGCAGATAATCGCGCGCGCGCTCCAAGTCGGTGAGATCATCCCGTGCCCGGTTTTCCAGGTCGGCAAGCCGGAAGGCCTCCTCGTCGGTGAGGTTGCGGATATCGATAAGGAAACGGAAATCGGGATAGTTATGGGCGCGCAGCCAGCAAATCGTCCAGTGCCGCCGGGCACCGCAGATCACCTCAAAATCAATGTTGGGATCGTCCTTCACCCTGCGCACAATGGCGGGCATTTCCTGCCTGCCCTGCGCCTTGATGCTCTCGATGAGATCCGCGCACCGCTCTTCGTTGAGAAGGGCGTATTCACGATTGTGGCCCACCCACATCCGGCACCGCGCTGGATCGACCAGTTCGTGGGTGCGGGAGACAACGCTACCCGCCGCGAGCTCAGCAAGCCGGCTTTCGCGGCCCGCAAGGACGCTGGCGCCAATGCCAGGCCGGCGCTGCGGCGCTGCCTGCGGAACCGGATCAATGCCGGCGACCAGATCAGCTGCGAAGTTGGCGTTTTTCTTGCTCATGCTCCTGCCTTTCTACCCGGAATTGCACCGGTGCAATTTTGCTCGCATCAGGCGAGGGCCTCCTTGCGCAGCCGACCAAGATGGCTCGGCCACATCGAGCGAATGTCGACCTCGATTTCGCTGTTCACCCCGTCGAGATAGGCGAGGCACCGGTTGCGCACGGCCGAACTGGTGACCGGGCCATCGAGCTCGTAGACGGTCATCAGACGCGCCGTCGCATTATCGATTTCTGCAGAGTCCTTGAGCGGCGCCCGCACCATGGCGTGGCCGAACAGCGTGCGCATCAAGTTGAGCAGTTCCTTTTGCATCGACTTGTTCTCATCGACCTTCGACGCAACAAACCGGAGAAACTGCAGGGACGGGGCCATATCGCGTTCCGCAAGGGTTTCTATCGTCTCATCGAGCATCGCGAGAAAGGCAGCGGTCGACGAAAAGTCCATCACGGTGGGCGGAACCGGCACGACGAGCGCGTTAGCGGCGCGCAGCACGGAGAGGGAGATCGCGCCAAGCGCGGGCGGCGGATCGAGAACAACGACATCGAACCGGTCCGCAATGCTGGCAATGCCCTGCGCGAGGCGATCGATTAGAGTCCCCTGCCCCCGCGCCATGCGTGCGGCGATCTCATATTCAGACTGGAACAGCCGCAGATTAGCGGGAATGAGCTCGAGACCGTCGAAATGGGTCTTACGCAGGGCGTAGTCGAGCGACTCCATGTCATCGTGGCGCAAGAAGGGATAAAGGGTATCCTCCTCGGTGAGGTCGAGGTCGGGAACGTACCCGAACAGCGTCGTTGCCGATGCCTGGCTGTCACAGTCGATCAGAGCGACACGGTAGCCTTTGATCGCGAGATATTGCGCAAGGTGCACCGAGAGAGTCGATTTGCCGACGCCGCCCTTGAAGTTCTGCACGGCAATGACGCAGCACGGATCAGTCGCGGCGCGCCACGGGCGCGTTCCGAACAGGCCCCGCATATCGTTGAGCTGCGCTAAGGTGTAGCCGACACGTCGATTGTTCTGGGTCCGAGGCGGCGGTGGGAGCCGCCCGTCCTTCTCGGCCTCACGGATCGCGGCCGCCGTCCGTCCGACCAGTTCGGCGGCCTTGCCGATTGGAAAGGTCGGCTCGCGGCGATCGTCCGCGCGGGCGCTCCGCGCGGAATCGCGCAGCCGCTCCAGAACCGAGCTTGTTCGCTGTGCCAGCGTTGCGACCGACAGCAGATCCTGCGCGCCTTCTATATCGAGTGATGCTGCCACCAGGGGCCCCCTTGCGAAACTGAAGGGGTCATAGCTCAATTTGCGCTTTTAGGTCAAATAGACGCTCACTTTCGCAAGCTCGTACGGATGGTAGCGGACATTTCGCGGGATATCACACCTCAACCGTGGTCCAACGTCCTGCAACCTGACTCCTTGGGGGGCCAAAATCTCAAAAATTGCACCGGTGCAATTCGCCGGTCAGGGACGCCCGCGCCGCGCCAAAAAGCTTTCGCAGAAGCCCGTCCAGGACGCGACCAGCTTTGCACCTTTGAGCTTGGCAAGCCGCTCGCCCATCTGATCACGATAGGCATCGGCAATAAGATCGATGTCCCAACCGCCTCCGGCCGAGCGGGCGATAGCCGCCAACGTGTCGGAGCCGAACCGGATGGTGCCGGAGGGGAAGGTCACCTCCCCTGCCCCGCCCTTCTCCTTTGAGACCAGCGAAGCCACGGCAGCCCTCGTCAGCGACTCTACGGCCACCGTTTCGACCTCACCATCGCGTCTCGCCTTTCGGCCCGCGGAGTGTCGAGCGATCTCGTCGACAGTCGCTATCTGAGCGGGCGCATCCTTGGGCTCGAACCGGAATTCGATCTCGGTCACGGTCCGACCTTGACGGATCTCCCGCCACTCCACGCGGAAATGTGCGAGCTGGTCGATTTCGGCCTTGGCCTTCTCAAGAACCTTGCGGCGCAGCTGCGCAAAATCCTTATAGACGTCAGGTGAGATGCCGAGCAGCGCACGCAAGGCGGTCATGTCGCCCTTCCAGTTCGACTGCCGGCGGTGCAGCCTCAGCGCGCCGATCTCATAGAGTTTGAGCGCATAGGTCGAGCGGAAGCCCAACACCGCCTGTCGGTTGAGGACGGCATAGGTTTCCGACTCCTGGATGAGCTTGCGGGCATCAGGCGTAAACTCCCACTCGATCCATCCCGCGTCCGCGCCATCCTCGTCTTCCGCCTCCTCGCGAGATGAAGAGATCAGCGAGAAGCGAAGGGTCGCCTTCTTGCCCCGCCACGACTTGTCATCGATCGCAAACAGCGTGCGATGCAGTTCCTCAAGCATGTCCGAAATGCGTTCATTGCCTTTGTGACCGCGGCGAATGTCCGCCTTGCGCATCCTGTGCGGACGGTCTTCCCAGGCATCGCCACCAGCGGTCAAGATCATCAGCGCGAGCAGCCGCGACGCGGTCAGGCTGAGCGATTGCCCTTTGACGAATTTGACCTCGACAATGCTCCCTGGCTTCGCGAACTCATCCCCGCCCTTTGCCTGAAGCGCTGCGGCCACGCGCATGGCCCGCCCGGGCGAGATGGCACTCGCAGCGGATGTCGCTTCGGTATGATCTAGGGCTTGTTCGTCATCCATGCCATGAAGTCTGCACCGATTCGTCCGGTGAAGATAAAAACCTGCCTGACCTGTCCTTCGTCGTCAAGTCAGGGCAGGCCAAATGGCAGCTGATCACCCCCAACAGGTCAGGATGGAGATGGCCACACCGGCACAGAAACATAAGGAAGACTGCCGAGTCGCATCCATAGGTCCAGCGTTCGCGCAAAACGCTGCAATCCTACCGCAAACAAGTCTCGCGCAGCGTCATCGAGGCGCCGAATCGCGGAAGTGGAGCAGTACCCCCACAAGGTCAGGATAGCCCCAGCAAGTCAGGTTGCTTCCCCCAAACGGTCAGCCATGCACCCCCACCAAGGCAGGCTAAATCCCCCGTCCGGTCAGGATGACCCCACCCAACCTCCCGGAATTGCTGGGTTTCCGAGCCTCTGAATCTGAATCCTTCTGAATCGGAAAAGCTTCCGCTGCAAGCAGCGGCGTTTTGATTCTTTTAGAGGAGAAAGAAGGGGAGGGAGTGTCTTGCCTGACACCATCAATCCCCCTGCCTGGAGGGATACGCGAAGACAGGGGTCCAAGATACGCTCGGGCGAAACCATTGGCGCGGAGGGCACTGCATGATCAATTTCGCCAAGTTCGAGATTATCGGCCGCATCGGGGAGATCGACGCCCGGATGAAGGTCACTCTGCTTTCCGTGTGCGCCAACTATCGCCGCAAAGGCGACGACAACGAGTGGCTCGAGGATAGCCACTGGAACCGGGTGAGCGTTTTCAGCGACGGGCAACGCAAGCACATCGCCGAGCGGGCCCAAGTGGGGGATCTGGACCCCATCGCCGGCCGACTCAAGGACACTTCCTACGAACGCGACGGCACGACGCATTACACGACCGATCGCATTGTCGAGGAGTTCGGCATTTTGGCGGCCAAGGGCTCGCCGAGCTGAACAGGGGGAGGGGAGGGTGCAGCAAGCTATGGCGCACTCCACCATCGCGAGGATCAGTCGATGCCCATAGCCGCTCCCCAACACGCCAGAGCCATTGTCGAAGCCTTGGGCGGAACGTGGCGCGGTAGCCGCGGGGAATGTCGTTGCCCGGCGCATGACGATCATGGCCCCAGCCTGTCAGTACGCCTGGGCGAGCGGGCGATCCTGTTCCACTGCTTTGCCGGCTGCGACACGCGCGACGTTCTGGCTGCTCTGCGTCGGCGCAAACTTCACGACGCGGAGCCGCTCACCATGCCGCGTCCGAAGGCGGTGGCGGACCATCGTGCTCTCGCAGTTCGGCTATGGAAGGCAAGCCAGCCTATAGTCGACTCTCCAGCAGCCGATTATCTCGCCGCACGCGGTCTTGCTCCTCCCTATCCGCGTTGTCTACGCTACAATCCCCGCACCATCGTTGGGGCAGGTGACCAGCGCCGGTTCTTTCCGGCGATGATCGCCGCGGTCGAGAGCGATCTCGGCGTCGTGGCCGTCCAGCGGACCTGCCTCGATCTCGCCGACATCCTGCACAAGCCCCTGCCAAAGCCGAAGATTGCCCTTGGCCTTCTTGGCGACGCCGCCATTCGTTTGGCGCCGGCCGGAGAGGAGCTTGGCCTTGCCGAGGGCATCGAGGACGCCCTTTCGGCAATGGCCTGGTTCGGAACGCCAACCTGGGCGCTGGGCGGCGTCGAACGCCTTGGGCTCGTCGCCATCCCCGAACGGGTCAAGCGTATCATCGTCTATGGCGATCGCGGTGCCGCCGCTGCCGCCATGCTCAAAAAAGCCCGACCGCATCTCACAGCCAATGGACGCGAACTGGTGCTACGGCTCCCGAAACGGCACGCGGACTGGAATGACGCTTGGCGTGTCCGCCGGGCCGCCGAGGCGGCCTGAGAGGGGAGGGGGCCTTCAGGCTGATGACCTGGCGCTGATGCCAGGTGTCAGACCTGGAGATGCCCCATGGCCACACAACCCCTCGCGCTCACGCTGCCGCTCGATGATCCTGCCCGTACAGCTGCTCAAGGCATAGCCGACCGGCTGTCCGAAGGCCGTCCGGTTGCACGTAACGACCTTCTTGCTGAAATGACCTGCGCCTTCTGTGGCTCGAGCGCCGATGGCTTATGGTCATTGCGCGACGCCTACGATGTGCTCGAACTCGCGCAGGTCCTCCATCTGAAGAACGCGACGCTCCCGGCAGATGCGAATGCGTGGCTCACCCAGCTGATCGCCATGACAGCGGCGCTTCCCACGCAGAGCGTGCGTAGCGAAACGCAGGTCGCGTTCCAGCAATTCTCGACACCGGCGCCGCTCGGCTTCCTTGCCGCCAGGGCAGCCGCGATCACGACGCGTGATATTGTGCTCGAGCCCTCGGCCGGGACCGGCCTCTTGGCCGTACACGCCCATCTTGCCGGTGCTCGCCTTCTTCTCAATGAAATCGATGCCTGGCGCGCGCGTTTGCTGCGTCATGCCCTTCCCGAGGGCACTTTGAGTACGCATGACGGCGAATTGATCGACGACGTGCTCGATCCGCAACTGGTGCCGAGCGTCGTGCTCATCAACCCGCCCTTCTCGCGGAGCCAGGGGCGGGCGCGCGATCTACACGCTGCGCTTCGCCACCTGCGCTCCGCACTCTTGCGCCTCGCTCCAGGCGGGCGCTGCGCCGTCATTCTTCCCGACCGATTGGAGACAGGGAACGCGGATTGGTTGCACGCCACCGTGGGCGCGCATCCCCGGCTGCATCTCGACCTGCCGCCCAATGCCTATGCCAAGCACGGCACCGGGCAGGCGGTTCAGCTCATTCTCCTCGAAAAGGGCGGGGCAGGGGGCTCGGTCCCACGCCAGACCTGCCCGACGCTCGGCGCTGCGCTTGCGGCCATCGATGCGATGGCGACCCCATGCGCGCCGCAGCCGATCTCCCGCCCCAGCGGACTGTTCCGGAGCCTCACGCGGCGGACCCGCCCCGTAAGCTCGCGTGTGGCGGTGACCCTGCCGACGACCTGCGCGGTCGCCTATCACCGTCTCGACGCGCCGGCGCCCGCGGGCGAACCGCAAGGAATTTACCTGCCCTATCGGCCGAGCCGTCTGCTGATTGCCGATGCCCGTGAGCACCCAAGCGCGCTGGTCGAATCGCAGGCAATGGGATCGATTGCCGCACCCCCGGTCGCTTATGAACCCGTGCTGCTGGCCAGGATCTTGGACGACGGCCTGCTCTCGGACGCGCAGCTCGAAACGCTGATCTACGCTGGCGCGGCGTTCGAGCGCGACCTTCCGGGCCGGTTCGTATCTAGCGAGGAGGGTCTTTCGCTGTCGCCGGCAGAGGCCGGCAACGCCTATCGGACCGGCTTTTTCCTTGGCGATGGCACGGGCGCCGGCAAGGGGCGGCAGGTGGCGGGCGTCATCCTCGACCAGTGGTTGCGCGGCAACCGCCGCCACCTCTGGATATCCAAGAGCGAGACGTTGATCGAAGACGCTCGCCGCGACTGGTCGGCGCTTGGCGGCTTGCCGCTCGACATCCAGCATCTCAACCAGTGGAAGCTCGGCACCCCGATCGCGCTAGGCGATGGGATCCTCTTCCTGACCTATGCCACCCTGCGCTCCAACCGCGGTGACAGGGGCACGCGGCTGCGCCAGCTGATCGAATGGATGGGTGAGGATTTCAGCGGCGTCATCGTCTTCGACGAGGCGCATGAGATGGCCGGGGTGGCCGGTGGCGAGGGCCGGTTCGGCGCCACGAAAGGGTCGGAACAGGGCATCGCCGGCGTCCGCCTGCAAAATCTCGCTCCGCGCGCCCGGATTCTCTACGCCTCGGCGACGGGCGCCTCGGACGTCAACAACCTCGCTTATGCGACACGCCTCGGATTGTGGGGACCGCACACGGCCTTCGCCGATCGGCGAGCCTTCGTGGAATCGCTGCGCCGCGGCGGCATCGCGGCCATGGAGCTGATCGCCCGCGACCTCAAGGCGCAGGGCCTCTACGTCGCGCGGGCGCTCAGCTTCGCTGGCGTTGAATATGACATCCTCGAGCATCGGCTGAGCGAAGAGCAGATCGCCGTCTACGATGCCTATGCCGATGCCTGGGCGATCATTCACAACAATCTCCAAGCCGCGCTCGCCGCCACGCGCGTCACCGACGGCTTCAGCGGTGCCACCTACAATAGCGGCGCCAAGGCCGCGGCGTTGTCGATCTTCGAATCGACCAAGCAACGCTTCTTCGGCCAGATCCTGCTATCGATGAAGCTGCCATCGCTGATCCCGGCGATCGCCGCCGATCTCGCGCGCGGCGACTGTGCCGTCGTCCAGCTCGTGTCGACGTCGGAAGCCATGCTCGATCGTGCCCTTGCCGACCTGTCCCCCGAGGAGCGCGCCTGGCTCGACATCGAGCTGTCCCCGCGCGAATTCCTGGTCGATTATCTGACGGCGTCCTTTCCGGTGCGCCAGATGCGGACCTATACCGACGATAGCGGCACGGTGCGCTCGGAACCGATGATTGACGAGGCGGGACAGCCCGTGCTGTGCCGGGAAGTGATCGCCATGCGCGACCAGCTCCTCGAGCAGCTTTGTGCGCTACCGGTGATCGGCTCGGCGCTCGATCACATCATCGGGCATTTCGGGACGGAAGCGGTGGCCGAGGTGACGGGTCGCAGCCGGCGGATCATCGTCGATGCCGACGGCCGTCAGCGGATCGAACGGCGCAGCGCGCGCACGAACCTCGCGGAGACTGACATCTTCATGCGCGGCGAAAAGCGCATTCTGATCTTTTCCGACGCCGGCGGGACGGGGCGGAGCTACCACGCCAGCCTCGACGCGCCCAATCAGAGGCGCCGCATTCACTATCTGCTCGAGCCCGGTTGGCGTGCTGACGCGGCGATCCAGGGGCTGGGCCGCACGCACCGCACCCACCAAGCCTGCCCGCCCCTGTTTCGGCCCGTTTCCACCGATTGCCGCGGCGAACGGCGGTTCATCTCGACCATCGCCAGACGCCTCGACAGCCTCGGCGCGCTGACCCGCGGCCAGCGCCAGACCGGCGGACAGGGACTTTTCGACCCCCGCGACAATCTGGAATCCGATTTTGCACGGGAATCGCTCGACCAGTGGTTTCGCCTGCTGTTCCAGGGGAAGCTTCAATCGGTGCGCTTCGATCAGTTCCAGGCGCTCACCGGGTTGAACCTGACGGGCGAGGGCGGTGGGCTCGCCGAGACATTGCCCACGATCCAGCGGTGGCTGAACCGCATCCTGGCGTTGCGCATCGAGTTGCAGAACGCGATCTTCGACGAATATCTGGGCTTGATCGAAGCACGGGTGGAGAAGGCCCGTGAGGCCGGCACCCTCGATCTTGGCGTCGAAACGATCACCGCCGACCGCATTTCGATCCTCGACCGCACGGTGATCCGGTGCGATCCCGTGAGCGGCGCCGAAACCGAAATCCTGCGCATCGAAACCGAGGAGCGATATCGGCCGCTGACCCTGGAGCGCGCGCATTGGCTTCTGGCCGACCCGGAAGCGCGCCGATTGATCAACCCGCGTTCCGGTAAGGCCGCCATTTGCCGGCCGACCTTCTCGCTGACGGACGAAGAGGGGCGGACCGTGCGCCGCTACGAGCTGGTGCGTCCAACGCGCACCGAACGGCACCGGCAGGACCTCTTCGCCGAAACCCATTGGACCGACGTGGACCGCGCGAGCTTCGACGAAGCCTGGCAGGCCGAATGCGACGCGATGGCCGCGCAGACGCGCACGCAGATCATCTATCTGGTCACCGGCCTGCTGCTCCCGGTCTGGGGCAAGCTGCCCGACGATCATGTCCAGGTCTGGCGGCTGACGAGCGATGACGGCCAGTCGCTTCTCGGGCGTCTTATTCCGGCGCCGCTTGTGGAACGCATCGCGGGCGCGTTCGGCATCGCGGCCCATGTCGAGATCGACCTCGGTGCTCGGGTCGAGCATGTCCGCACCTCGGGCGAAATCATGCCGATCGGAGCGCTGCGGCTGAAGCGCGCCTTGGTCGCTGGCGACCAACGCCTCGAATTGCTCGACTGGAAGCCCGAGGCGCTGCCTCATCTCAAGGCGGCGGGCTGCTTCACTGAGATCATCCAGCACCGCACGCGGCTGTTCGTTCCCCCGAGCCGCGCAGTCGAGATCCTGGACGGACTCGCAGGCTGAACAGCGGCCGCGCCAAGCGACCGAAGAGAGGGGAGGGGGCCTTCGGCCGGGTGGGCCTGAGTGGCTCAAGCCGGCCGACGGGGTCGGCGCAACCCTCGAAGGAGACAACCGATGATCCAGTCCGTGAAGGTCAAGAACCTCTCGCTCTCCAAGGACAATGTCCGCAAATCCAATCGCGATGCCGACCTCGACAGCCTGGCCGACAATATTGCCGCGCATGGCCTGTTGCAGAATCTTGTGGTCACGCCGCTCAAGAAGGCGGGACACTTCACCGTCAAGGCGGGCGGCCGCCGCTTGCGGGCGCTCCAACGCCTGATTGAGACGAATCGGCTTGCTGCGGACCATGAGGTTCAGGTGCTGGTGCTCGAGGATGATGCGGGATCGGCCGAAGCGAGCCTTGCCGAGAATTTCCACCGCGTCGCGATGAACCCGGCGGATGAATGCTCGGCCTTCAAGCACTTCCTCGACCGGGGGGCGAGCGGCGAGGATGTGGCGAAACGCTTCGGGGTCACGACCCGCTTCGTCGAGCAGCGGGTCCGGCTTGCCGAACTGGCTCCTGTCGTCTTCGCGGCGCTTGCCGCCGGCGAGATCACGCTCGGGGTCGCCCAGGCCTATGCTGTCACGCCCGATGTCGACCGCCAGGCGCGTGTGTTCGAGAGCATGAGCCGGTCCTATTATGGCGACAATCCCGACAATATCCGCCGTGCGCTCCTCAACGGAACGGTCAAGGCAACCGACGCGAAAGCGCGGTTTGTCGGCCGCGACGCTTATGTCGGTGCGGGTGGCCGGATCGAGCGCGACCTGTTCGGCGATGATGCGGACGAGAGCTGGATCGACGTGGAGATCATCGAGCAGCTGGCCGCCCAGAAGCTCGAAGCAGCGGCACAAGCACTCGCCGCCGAGCAGAAGTTGGCATTCGTGACGCCGGTCCTCGCGACGCATGTGCCCTATGACATGGAGTGCCAGCTCCACGAATATCATCCGGCGCTGCGCGAATTGAGCGAGGACGAGCAGGAGCGCGTCGATAGTCTCTCGGATGAGGGCGACGCGCTCATCCGCGAACTTGAGACCGAACTCGAGGACGGCACGCCCGAGGCCGAGGCGGCTTCGGCGCGGCTCGCCGACATAGAGCGGGAACTCGATACGATCGAGGCGTCGCGCACGATGGTCGACGATGCGATCAAGGACCAGCTGGGCACCTTCATCTATCTGGCGCCCGATGGCAGTCCGCGGGTGCACAGCCGCATGTTCAGCGAGCGCGCCATTCGTCAGGCGGGCGCGGACGCAGAACCCGAAGCACCGTCCGGCAAGGTCGCGGCCTCCCGGCTCAGCGCGACGCTGGTTGACGAACTCGCGACCCAGCGTCGGCAGATCCTGGCGGCCCATGTCGCCTCGGATGCCGGGTT
>Ga0207694_10002969_pt1 | contig 13612 bp, 6 predicted proteins | sample KBSC34metaG_FD_184353 | JGI IMG/M metagenome (GOLD analysis project Ga0207694, IMG submission 184353) | Corn rhizosphere microbial communities from Kellogg Biological Station, Michigan, USA - KBS C3-4 metaG (SPAdes) (version 2) | ecosystem: Host-associated > Plants > Roots > Rhizosphere > Soil...
GGGCTCGACGACGCCACGACGCACTACAACCTCGGGCTGCTCATGTCCCAGACCGGGCGCCTTGCCGATGCGGAGCGCGAGTATCGCCGCGCGCTGGCGATCGATCCGGCGCAGGCCGACGCGCGCGGCAACCTCGGTCCGCTGCTCGCGCGCATGGGACGCGGCCGCGAGGCCGCCGAGGAGCTGCGACGGCTCGTAGCCGACGACCCGGAGAACGTCGCCGCGCTCACGAATCTCGGAGTCGTGCTGATGCAACAGGGACGCGCGAGCGAAGCGCGCGCGCCGTTGGAACGCGCGCTTGAGCTCGCGCCAGAGATGCCACAGGCGCGCGCCGCGCTCGAGGCGATCGCGAAATGAAAAGGGCGGTCTGAAAGACCGCCCTCTACAAGGCCGGGAGCCGGGAGTCGGTAGCCGTCAGGGAACGACGTTGGTCGTCTTGCCGACGCCGGTCTCGCCGCTTCCGACCATCAGTTCGGTCGCGTAGTTCGCCTGCTGGCACATGTACTCGAAGAGCTCGGTGCCCGCTTCCCAGCGCAAGTTGAACTTGCCGGTCCACGGCGCGGTGTAGGCGCCGGGGTCGTCTACGGTGATCTCGTAGGCGATCGCGGCCTGGTTCGTGCGCGTGAACTTCTCGATCGTGTGCATCTTGCTGGTATGCGGCAGGCCGCGGCGATCGAGCCAGAAGCGCTCGTTGTATCCCGTCGTGTCGACGACCAGTGTGTCGCCCTCCCACCAGCCGATGGAATGGCCGTAATAGGTCGGCGTCCAGTCGGTCGGATGCGAGCGCCCGTCCATGTAGATCGTGCGGAACGTGTGCGGGCCGCCGATGTCGAAGATGTAGATGCGCTGGGCTTCGGCCAGTTCGACGAACTCCACACCGTACGGCGTGAGGAACTCGCGTGCCGAGCCCGACGGCTTGCAGCGTGTGTGCGGCTCGAGCTCGTTCGTCTGCCGCATGTCATAGACGGCCTTCGCCCACGGCTGGAACGGCACCGTCTTGTACGGCGCAATCGGATCGAGAATGCCGAAGACGGGCAGCCATACGCCTTTGTCCTTGGGGTCCTGGCCGCCGAGCAGCACGCGACCCGCGGCATTTCGCGGCGCCGGCTTCGCGGGCCCCGCGTTGGCGCGCCCGGTCCCCACGCCTCCCACCACGTCTTGCGTGCCTCCCTGTCCACCGCCGCGACCGCCGCGGCCTTGTCCGCCGCCCTGCTGCGCGTCAACTTCGTAAGTCGCGAGGCATAGCGCGACGGTCACTCCAAATACCGCGAGAGGGACGGTCTTTCCCGACGACTTCATCGATGTGGATCCCCTTGATTGATACCGCAAACGCCTTGACAGTCTACCTCCTAAGGCGTAAAACCCACTGCGTTCAGAGAACTTCATTTCGTATGTCGAAATAATCATGCTAGCGGGAAGGACGGAGGAGGCATGCACAGGTTCGGGAGGACACTGGTCGCATTGGCGCTGCTCTTTGCACCAGCCGGGGCGTTCGCCCAGGATTCCGCCACGATCGCCGGAACCGTACGCGATGCATCGGGGGGCGTGCTCCCTGGCGTCACGGTCGAGGCGTCGAGCCCGGTGCTGATCGAGAAAGTTCGCTCGGTCACCACCAATGACACTGGACAGTACAGCATCGTTGCGCTGCCTCCAGGCACCTACACCATCACGTTCGCGCTGCCTGGCTTCAACACGGTGCGGCAGGAGAACGTCAACATCACCGCGGCGATCACGGCCAGCATCAACGCCGAACTGAAAGTCGGCAGCCTGCAGGAAACCGTCACGGTGACCGGCGAGTCGCCGATCGTCGACACGCACAGTGCGCGGCGACAGCAGGTGATCGACGGCGACGTGCTCCAGACGCTGCCCACCTCGCGCTCGTACAACGACGTGCTGCAGCTCGCCCCCGGCGTGGTGGCTGGCAACGGCCAGGCACAGCTGCGTCCGGGCATGCTCCTTTTCACTGCGCACGGCGGCAATACGCAGGACGGCCGCCTGACGCTCGACGGGATCAACACGGGTGCGTCGCGCGGCGGCGCCGGCGTGTCGGGCTACATCCCCGACATGCAGAACGCGCAGGAAGTGACGTTCAGCATCTCGGGCAACCTGGGTGAGGTCGAAACGGGCGGTCCGCAGATGACCGTCATCCCGAAGTCGGGCGGCAACACGTTCAGCGGCACCGCGCTCTATTCGGGCTTCAACGACAGCATGCAGGGCAACAACTACGACGCGAAGCAGCTGAGCGTGCTCGGAAAGTACGCGCCGGCCCTCCTCGTCCGCGACTACCAGGCGTCGCTCGGCGGTCCGGTGAAGCGGGATCGTCTGTGGTTCTTCTTCAACTACCGCGCGGTGGACGCGGCCGACGCCCAGCCGGGTATCTTCGCGAACAAGAATGCCGGCGATCCGACCAAGTGGACCTACGAGCCGGATCTCACGCGGCAGGGGCGCGCCGATCCGCACCGCAAGATCGCCTCGCTGCGTCTCACCGCCCAGATCACGCCCAAGAACAAACTGATGGTCTTCTGGGACGAGCAGCCGCAGTGCAACGGGGCCGGCTGGAACGACAACGACCACTGCAACTCGCAGAAGGACGGCTGGATCTACGGCGGCAGCCAGGTGAACGGCTTCTTCGGCGCGGGTCCGAACGCGCCGGAGACCGGCGACTATGCCGACACGCACCAGAGCGTCCGGCAGGTGAAATACACCAGCACCGCCACGAGCAAGCTGCTGCTCGAGGCCGGCTACGGCATCTACCTCTCGCAGTGGGGCTACACCGAGCGGCCGGGCAACCCGACGACGAATCTGATCCGCATGCAGGAGCAGACGACACAGTTCTTCGACGCCAATGGCAACCGTGTCGCGGCCGCCGTGCCCAACGGGCTGACGGTCGGTGGCAACTTGAAGTATCGCTCGTCGAACTGGCCCACCGGCTACATCTGGGCGAACACTTGGAACGGCTCCGCCAGCTACGTCACTGGTTCGCACACGATGAAGTTCGGCTATCAGGGTGCGTACCACAAGGACGACGACAACCTGTTCGACATCATCACCAACAGCCAGCGCATGATGTATCGCACCGGCGCGGGCATCAACCCGCTGACGGGGCTGCAGCAGGGCTATGGCGTCGCGAACCAGGTGACGATCCAGGAAGGGCCGTGGGGCCGCAAGGTCCGCACCGGCTACGCCGCGTTCTTCGCGCAGGACCAGTACACGCGCGGCCGCATGACGCTGCAGGGCGCGCTGCGTTTCGACCGGGCGTACAGCAGGTACCCCCAGCAGACAATCCCCAAGGACGTGTGGTGGCCGACTGAATTCGTGATGCAGGAGACCAAGGGCATCGACGCGTATCTCGATCTCAGCCCGCGCGTCGGGTTCGCCTACGACATCTTCGGCACGGGCAAGACGTCGGTGAAGGCGAATCTCGGACGCTACCTGCATCCCGCGTCGAACGACGGCCGTTACGTGTTTGCCAATCCGGCGCAGAACATCGTCACGCTGGCCGCTCGCCCCTGGACCGACTCGAACGGTAACTGGGTGGTGGACTGCGATCTGCTGAACGCGGCGATCCAGGACAACCGCGCGACTGGCGGTGATCTGTGTGGCCAGGGCGACGCGAACTACGGCAAGAACCGCGCGGCCACGGTGATGGATCCGTCGATCCTCGGCGGCTGGAAGGCCCGGCCGTACGACTGGCAGTTCGGCGTGTCGGTGCAGCAGCAGATCATGCCGCGCGTGTCGGCGGAAATCGGCTATTACCGCCGGTGGTGGCCGATCTACGACGGCGTGGACGTTACCGACAACCTCGCGGTGGCTCCCTCAGAGTACGGCCAGTTCAGCGTCGTGGCGCCAAGCGATCCGCGCCTGCCGAACGGCGGCGGCTACACGATCAACGGGCTTTACAACATCACTCCGGCGGCGGCTGCGCGCGCGGCGAACAACCTGCGCACGGGCGCCAAGGACTACGGCAATTACGATCGTCACTGGGACGGGTTCGATATGACGTTCCAGGCGCGATTGGCTGCTGGTCTGAACATCCAGGGCGGCACCAGTACGGGACGGCTCTACGAGGACTTCTGCGACGTGCGGCCGGGAGCCCCGGAAGGGATGGCGACGTCGCCCTACGCCGGACTGGGCACCTACTCGAGCCTGCTGAACCCGTACTGCAAGCAGGTGGAGCCGTTCTCGACCACGTATAAGGCGAACGCGAGCTATCTCGTGCCGAAGGTCGACGTGCAGGTGAGCGGCACGTTCAGCAGCCGTCCGGGCGCGGTGCTGCGCGCCGACGCGATCTACCAGGCCAACGATCCCACGATCCTGGCGACGCTCGGCCGACCGCTGGCCGGCGTGGCGAACGTGACCGTGCCGCTGATCGCGCCGTACTCGGCGTATGGCGACCGCATCGATCAGGTCGACATGCGCATCGGAAAGATTCTGCGGTTCGGCAGAACGCGCTCGAACCTCAGTCTCGACATCGTGAACATCTTCAACTCCAACGACAACCTCGCCTATCAGACGCTGCTCAGCCCCACCTGGCCAGCGCCGACGCAGGTGCTGCTGCCGCGGATCTTCCGCGTCAACTTCGGCATCGACTGGTAGTCGTGGCTGCAGGCCTTCAGGCCTGCCCCGCAGGGCGGTCTGAAGACCGCCCTCTACGAAGACCTCCGGGGGCCGCCTTGCGCGGCCCTCGGCGCGTACGTAGAGGCGAACCTGCAGGTTCGCCTGCTACGATCGCGGCGATGTTCCGCTCCGTGGCCCTGGCCGTCTGCTGCCTGCTGTGCCTGCCGTCTCGGTCGGCGGCGCAGCCCAAGGACGACTTCGTGCGCGCGCTGATCGACCTGTCGCAAGCCGTCGATGGGGCGGGGCAGCCGGGGCCCGGCGTGCGCGCGTCGCTCGACGCGATGGCCAAGGGCCTCGCGGAGTGGGACGCCGCGGTCGCGCGCGTCGAGGCTGGGTTCAAAGGCGCGATCACCGGCGCGGCGCCCGCCCAGGCCGTCCGCATGCACGCCACGCTCGGCGCGACGTATGTCGACCGCGGGCGGCTGACCGAGGCGCTCGTGCAGCTCGATCGTGCCGCGACGCTCGACCCGTCGTTCGCTCCTGCACAGTTCCTGCGCGGCCTCGTGCACGCGCGCCTGAATCAGAGCGCCGCGGCCGCGACGGCGTTTGCGGCGGCGCGGCGCGGGGATCCGGAGTCGCCGACCGCCGCGTATCTGTATCTCCGCGCGGCGCGAGCCTTGGCAGCGACACCAGACCGCGCGGCATCGCTGGACGTGCTGTTGAAGGCGGCGATCGCGGGGCCTCCCGCTCCCGTCGATCTCGCCGGGCCTCCGCTCGATCTGCTCGACGACGCGTCGGTGGAGGCGCCGCTCTTCGTGCCCGCTGCTTTCACGGCCGGGTTCCGTCTTGTGGCCGACGGCAAGTACGCCGAGGCGCTCGCCAGTCTGCGGGCTGCGGCGTCAGCCGATTCGACCGACGAGCACGCGCGGATTGCCAAAGCGGACGCCCTCGTCGCATCGCGCCAGTACGAGGCGGCCCATGGCGTTCTGACCGACACCGTGCGGCGATACCCCGCGTCGGGCCAGGCGTACTGGCGCCTGGCGAGATTGAGCGAAGACGGCGCGGATCCCGCTGCCGCGCTCAAGGCCTACGAGGACGCCGCGCGCCAGTCGCCGATTGCGGGCGCGTCGCTCGTCTACGCCGCGATCGGCCGGCTGCAGCACGCCGCGCTGAGACTCGACGCGGCCGCGAAAGCGTACGAGCGCCGCGCGCTGCTGGCGCCGCGATCGGCGCTGGCCCATCTCGACCTCGCATCGGTCTATCAAGCGCAGGACCGTCTGGACGACGCGCTCGTGGAAGCGCTGGCCGCGGTGTGTGCCGACCCCGCGAACGCGAGCGCATTCGCCGCCGCGGGCCAGCTGCGCGCCGATGGTGGCGACGACACGGGGGCTGTTGCCTTGCTGCGGCACGCGGTGCGTCTCGACGCCAACCTCGGGCCTGCGCGATACGCCCTCGGACGCGCGTTGCTGCGGACGGGGCGCGGTGACGAAGCGCGCGAGCAGCTCGCCGCGTTCGAGCGGATACAAAAGCGCGAGATGGACGCGCAGCGGCAGCGTTTCGAAGAAAACTCGCGCGCTCTCGAGTCGGCCGTGCCGAAGGAGTCGAAGTGAGGCGCGTCGCCGTGGCGGTCGTGGCCGCCGCTGTCTGCGCGCTTGTGGTGCCGCATGCCCAGTCGCCGCCGGCGCAGCCGCCGCCGGCCGCATTCGAGAACGTGACGGCTGCCGTGGGCATCAATGTCCGCCACATCAACGGCGCGAGCCCCGACAAGTACCTCGCCGAGACCATGGGATCGGGCGCCGTGTTCTTCGACGCCGACGGCGACGGCTGGATCGACCTGTTTCTCGTCGACGGCGGCTCGATTGCGGATCCCGCGGTCGCCGCGACGGCGCGGCATCGCCTGTTCCGCAACCAGCGCAACGGCACCTTCGCGGATATCACCGCCACGTCGCGGATCCGGACGACGGCGTACGGCATGGGGGCCTGCGCCGGCGACGTGGACAACGACGGCCGACCGGATCTCTACGTGACCGGCTACGGCGGCAACACGCTGTATCACAACGATGGAAGCGGCGTGTTCTCCGACGTGACGCGCGAGGCCGGCGTGGGCGCGGCGCGGTGGAGCACGAGCTGCGCGTTTCTCGACATCGACCGTGACGGCGATCTGGACCTGTTCGTGGCGAACTATCTCGACGCCGCCCGCGACAACAACCGGTTCTGCGGCGAGCCGCAGCGCAAGATTCGCGTCTACTGCCACCCGTTGAACTACAAGGGGCTGCCGAGCGTGCTGTATCGCAACAACGGCAAAGGGGTCTTCACGGATATCAGTGCGGCGGCCGGCATTACGCCATACGTAGGCAACGGCCTGGGCGTGGCGGTGGGCGACTACGACGACGACGGTCTGCCGGACGTGTTCGTCGCGAACGACGCAGTGCCGAACTTCCTCTTTCACAATGAAGGGGGAGGGAAGTTCGCCGAGGTCGGGCTGGCGGCAGGCGTGGCGGTGGCGCGCGATGGCAAGCCGCGAGCGGGCATGGGCACCGAGTTTGCCGACTACAACGGCGACGGACGGCTGGACCTGGTGGTCACCAATCACGAATTCGAGACGCACAGCCTGTTTCGCAACGACGGCGGCGGCATCTTCACCGACACGACCGTGGAGAGCGGTCTCGGCCCGGCCACGCTGCCGTTCGTGGGTTTCGGCGTCGCGTTCCTGGACTTCGACAACAGCGGCACGCTCGACCTCGCCATCGTCAACGGCCACGTCATCGACAACACCGCCGTGTTCCGCCCCGGGTCGACCCACGCCCAGCGAAAACTCCTCTTCCGCAATCTGAACGGACGGCGGCTGCAGGAGATCGGCAGCGCCGCGGGACGCGGATTCGCGCGCGCCGGGGTTGGCCGCACGGTGATTACCGGCGACGTGGACAACGACGGCGACCTCGATCTGCTCGTGACCAACAACGGCGAGGCGCCGGAGCTGCTCCGCAACGGCACGAGCGGCAACGCGATCGAGCTGCGGCTGATCGGCGTCACGAGCAACCGCGACGCCCTTGGCGCGCGCGTCAGCGTGACGGCCGGCGGACGCACGCAGGTGCGCGAGGTGAAATCCGGCAGCAGCTACCTGGGGCAGAGCGACCTGCGCCTGCACGTGGGGCTCGGGACGGCGGCCAGCATCGACCGGGTCGAGGTTCGATGGCCGGCCGGAGGCGTCGAGCGCATCGACAAGCCGCCGGTCAATTCCATCGTGACGGTGCAGGAAGGGCGGGGGATGACGGCGTCGGTTCCGTTCGTCCGGCGGGTGTCACCCAAACCTGCCGCTTGAAACGGAAGCGTAACTGGCGTATACAGTGCGACGACGGACAAGGCAACGTCCGCATCCCCGAGGAGCTGGTGTCAGCCGGTTCCGACTTCCTACGTCGGTAGGACATCACACGAGGCCGGGCGGAACCCCCGGCCTCGTTCCACGTACGTAGGGGCCGCCTCCAGGCGGCCCGTCTAGGCTCTATTCGCCCGGGGGGCCAGGCGGCGGGCGCGGATGGCTTCGAGCGGCGGGGCGACGCGCGCCATCGCGTCGGTGCGGACGAAGTCCGAGGCGATCGACTCCACGGAATGGGTGAGTTCGGGGTGCTGGGTCAGCATCCCCTCGATGCGCCGCACGGCCTGGCGCAGCACCGGCAGCCGCTTCTTGATCATCGTGTCGCGATCGAGCCGGTTGGTCACATCCGAGCAGTTCGCCGCAGCCACGATACGGCCGTGGGGGCCGAAAATCGGCAGCGCCACGGAGACGATGCCGTAGTCCAGCTCGTCCTGAATGGCGGCGTAACCCTTCGTCCGGACGTCCTTCAAGATCTTCTTCAGTTGATTGGGATCGGTTTCGGTGTGCTCGGTCAGCCGGCGCATGTTGACGCGCTCGAAGTAGGCGTCGATCGCCACCTGCGGCTGGAAGGCGAGCAGGACCCGGCCCATGGACGTGGGGTAGACGGGGTAGCGCGAGCCGGCACCCGCCGTGAGGCGGATGGCGCGGTTCAGCGATGCGTGGGCGATATAGACGATGTCGAGTTCGTCGAGAACCGTCACCGACGCGCTTCCCCCGAGCTCGTTCACGACTTCCTGCAGGAAGGGCTGCAGCACCACTTCGGCGTTGATGGCGCTCAGGTAGCCGGTCCCGATGGCCAGCACCTTCGGGCGCAGCAGGAACCGCCGCCCCGTTCGCCCAACGTAGCCAAGCATTTCCAGCGTGTGGAGCGATCGGCGCGCCGTTGCCGGGGTGAGCCCTGTGAGCACCGCGACCTCGCTCAGCGTCAGCTGCGGGTGCTCGCGGGAGAACGTCTGCAGCACGCGCAGCCCGCGCTCCAGCGATGCGACGAACTCGGCGGCCTTCGGTGTTTTCGCCATGCGAAGTTCCAGGATTATAGCCTGCTGTGCTGGACCAGCCGGGCGGTACCCGGCAGAATCCTTACCTAACGTTCGGAATTGACTTCAGGTCCGGCTCAATCGTATACGTGACTTCCGTATAACGAATCAACTTTCGCACAACGAAGTAATGCTTCGCAACTGGAGCGTGTCGATGAAGCGTGTTTGTCGTTCCCTGTTTTGGCTGTTGGGGTTGGTCGTCCTGGTCCTTTTCCCGTCGAGCGTTTATGCGCAGGCGGCAATAGCGGGTGTGGTCCGCGACGCGTCGGGCGGCGTGCTGCCCGGTGTCACCGTCGAGGCGTCGAGCCCGGCGCTCATCGAGAAAGTTCGCACGGCCGTCAGCGACGGCACGGGCCAGTACCGCATCGAGAATCTCCGCCCCGGCACCTACGCGGTGCGCTTCACGCTCACCGGCTTCAGCTCGGTGTCGCGCGAGGGCGTCGAGCTCACTGGCGCGGCCACGGCCTCGATCAGCGTCGACATGCGCGTGGGCGCGGTCGAAGAGACGATCACGGTGACCGGCGAGACGCCGGTCGTGGACGTGCAGGGCGCCAAGCGGCAGACCGTGCTGACCAACGAGGTGATCAACGCCATCCCGTCGGCCGGCAGCTACAACTCGCTGCTGGTGCTCGTGCCGGGTGTGCTGGGTGGACAGCAGGACGTCGCGACCGGCCCCTGCAACTCGTGCACGTTCAGCGCGCACGGCACGCTGCTCTCGCCGGGGCGCGCCAATACCGAGGCGCGGCTGCTCGTGGACGGCATCAGCATCGCGGTGCCGCAGGCCGGCGGCACCAACTACCTCACCGACCCGCGCAACTCGCAGGAGATCAACTTCATCACGTCGGGCAACCTCGGTGAGGTGGAATCGGGCGGACCCGTGATGAACATCGTGCCGAAGTCGGGCGGCAACAAAGTGTCGGCCAGCATGTTCGCGTCGTGGGCCAACGGCACTCTGCAGGGCGACAACCTGAACGACCACCTCAAGTCGCTCAACATCACGCCGAGCCCGCTCATCAAGAGCTACGACATCGACGGGTCCACCGGCTTCCCGGTGAAGAAGGACCGCGTGTGGATGTTCTTTACAGGGCGTGCACAGGGCAACTCGGCGTACATCACGAACATGTACTACAACCAGAACGCCGGCAACCCGAATGCGTGGCTCTACGTGCCCGACAAGTCACGGCAGGCGTTCAACGACAAGACGTGGGTGAACGGGAGCGGCCGCATCACGGCGCAGATCACGCCACGCAACAAGTTGAACATCTTCTGGGACGAGCAGAACGTCTGCAGCAGCTGCGAGAACGGCGGCAACTACGCCAACGCCACGACCTCGCCGGAAGCCAACGGATACGGCGACCTGTACCCGATGCGGTTCCAGCAGGCCACGTGGACGTCGCCCTACAACAACAAGCTGCTGCTCGAGGGCGGCTTCGGCTACTTCTTTTCCCGCTGGGGCGGCCGCGCCAAGGAAGATCCCAACACCGAGGCGATGCAGCGCGTCATCGAGCAGTGTTCCGCCGGATGCCCGGCAAACGGCGGCATTCCGAATTTGATGTACCGATCGCAGACGACCGATCTCTTCAGCGACGGCCGCAACAAGAACATCACCACGTCGTGGCGCGCGATCGCCTCGTACGTCACCGGCCGTCAGAGCCTGAAGTTCGGCTACACCGCCAATCAGCTCGGCGACCTCCGGTCGGCCAACCGCGGCTCGAACGATCTGCGCTACCGCGTCAACAACGGCGTGGCCAACCAGTTCACGGAGTACATCCACAACCAGCAGAACGACCTGTGGATGCGCAACCACGCGCTGTTCCTCCAGGACCAGTGGACGTTCAACAAGCTGACGGTCTCGGGCGCGCTGCGCTACGATCACGCGTCGAGCTGGGCGCCTCCGCAGACGCTCGAGAGCCGGTTCTTCGTCGCGCCGCTTTCGTGGGGCCGCACGCCGGTCGTGGATGCCTACAACGACATCACGCCCCGCGCCACGGCGGTCTACGATCTGTTTGGCAACGGCAAGACCGCAATCAAGGCGACGGTCGGCAAATACCTCGAGTCCACGGTGACCGCGTCGAACTACGGCCTCGCCAACCCGACGTCGCGCATCGCCACGACTGCGGCGCGCACCTGGACTGACGGCAACCACAACTGGATTCCGGACTGCGACCTGCGCAACAACGCGGTGCAGGACAACACCGCCTCCGGCGGCGACTTCTGCGGCGTGTCGTCGAACCTGAATTTCGGTACGGGGAACTTCAGCAACACGATCGATCCGAACATCCTCAAGGGCTGGGGTGTGCGCCCGTCGGATTGGAACTGGAGCGTGTCGCTGCAGCAAGAAGTGCTGCCGCGGACGTCCGTCGAGATCGCCTTCGTCCACCGCGACTTCTACGGCTTCACGGTCACGGACAACCTCGCGACGACGCCGGCTAACTACGACCAGTTCTCGGTGCCCGCGCCGGCCGACCCGCGGCTTCCTGGCGGCGGCGGCTACGCGGTGGGACCGCTCTACGACCTCAACACGCCGTCGCTGTCGGGGGTGACCAACAACTACATCACCTACTCCGACAACTATGGGAACCAGTACCAGAAGTTCAACGGCATCGACTTGAGCTTCAGTGCCCGTCCTCGCAGCGGCTTCACGGTGCAGGGCGGCTTCAGCGGCGGCTATGCCACCTCGGACAATTGCGAGATCCGCGCGAAGGTGCCGGAGGTCGGACTGGTCAACCCGTGGTGCCACATCGAGACGTCGTTCCTGCCGCAGTACAAGATGCTGAGCAGCTACATCATCCCGAAGGTCGACGTGCAGGTGAGCGGCACGTTCACGAGCAAGCCGGGCATCAACGTGAGCGGGTTCGGCACGCCGCAGACCGCCGGCGCGTTCTCAGCGAACTACACCATCTCGAACGCGCAGATCGCGCCGATCCTGGGCCGTCCGCTGTCGGGCAACGCGCCGAACGTCACCGTGAACATCCTCGAGCCGTACGCCAACCTGGGTGAGCGCATCAACGAGCTCGATCTGCGCTTCCAGAAGGTCCTGCGATTCGGAGGGACGCGTGCCAACGTCGGCGTGGACATCTTCAACGTCCTGAACTCCGCCGCCGCTCTGAGCTACAACCAGGCGTTCATTCCGAACGGCGCCTGGCTGACGCCGACGTCGATCCTGTCGGCGCGGTTCGCCAAGATCAGCGCGCAGTTCGATTTCTAAGCGCCTCGAGGCAGGGAGGGCGGGGAACGCGGGGAGGGCAGGGAAGGGAAAGCGCTTGCCCCTCCCCGCCATCCCTGCCCTCCCTGCGTTCCCCGCCTCCACCCTCCACTTTTCCAGCATCCGCATCAGTGGCTGAGGTTCTTGACAGCCATATGGACGGGGCGTAAAGTCTCATCCGCCTAAAGAAAACAGATTCGCAGCGCGAAATTTTTACTCGCCCGAGCACGATTTCCACGCACGCGGAGGACAAGCGATGCACGAGAGAGCACGAGCCTGGTCCCGGGTGGTTCTGACCCTTCTGGCACTGTCCCTTCCCTCGGCCGCTGGCGCGCAAGTGCTCGGCACGGTGGCCGGCAACGTCAAGGATGCGTCCGGAGCCGTGCTGCCGGGTGTGACCGTCGAAGTCGCCAGCCCCGCGCTGATCGAGAAGGTGCGGTCCGCTGTGACGGACAGCAGCGGTCAGTATCGGGTCGTCAACCTGCCCCCCGGCACCTACACGGTGACCTTCTCGCTGCCTGGTTTCAGCACGGTGAAGCGCGATGCGCTCGACGTGTCGGTGAACTTCACCTCCACCGTGGACGCGGAGATGAAGGTCGGCAGCGTCGAGGAAACGATCACGGTGACCGGCGAGAGCCCGATCGTGGACATCCAGTCGGCGGCGACGGCGCGTTCCGTCACCTCCGAGACGTTCAAGGAGCTGCCGTCCGGCGGTTCGTGGATTCAGATGGCCGCGCTCGTGCCCGCCATCCGCGCTTCGAACACGGACGTGGGCGGCGTGCTCGGCGACCAGACCGGCGCGCAGGTGTCGGCGCACGGCGCCCGGCCGGACGACGGCGTGTCGATGATCGACGGCCTGCGCATCGGCAACATGTACATCAGCTCCAACCTGACGAACATGAGCCTGTCGCCGCTGCTCTTCGACCAGGTCGACATTCAGCTGTCAGGACAGTCGGGTGAAACCGGCACGAACGGCGTCATCATGAACGCCATCCCGAAGGCCGGCGGCAACCGCTTCAGCGGGTCGGCGCTCGCCAACGGATCGGGCCCGAGCCTGCAGGCGAGCAACATCACGCCGGATCTGCAAGCGCGTGGTCTGTCCGGTGCCGCGTCGAAGCTCAAGACGCTCTACGATCTGAACGGCGCCGTCGGCGGCCCGATCAAGCAGGACAAAGTGTGGTTCTACGCCACGTCCCGCTACTTCACCAACGAGTACTACCTGGCCTCGAAGTACTACGCGATGGATCCGACGACCGTCGTGCGCACGCCCGACACGTCGAAGCAGGAATACGGCGGCACCTACACCTACGACAACAATGCCCGCGTGACGTGGTCGATCAACGAGAAGCAGAAGATCTCGGGCTGGTACGCCTATCAGTACAAGGTGGACCCGCACTGGCTGATTCAGGTCTTCAACTACTCGCCCGAGGCGGCGCG
>Ga0207694_10002971_pt1 | contig 13610 bp, 16 predicted proteins | sample KBSC34metaG_FD_184353 | JGI IMG/M metagenome (GOLD analysis project Ga0207694, IMG submission 184353) | Corn rhizosphere microbial communities from Kellogg Biological Station, Michigan, USA - KBS C3-4 metaG (SPAdes) (version 2) | ecosystem: Host-associated > Plants > Roots > Rhizosphere > Soil...
CGCGGGAACATGGCCTTGCGTTATGTTTTCGGCGTGATTGTTTTCATCGCCGTCATCATCCTGCTCGTGCCTGCGGTTCGTGCGTTGCTGAAATTCGGCCCACTCCATGTCGAGGATTTGGCTGTAGTGAATGGTGCTGTGGCGCTGCTGCTCATCATGCTCGAAGGAAGCAAGAAGCTTGAAAGGCGATTTCTCCGCTTATCAGCATAATATCGAGGCCTCCGGCGAGCAGTCCATTATATGCTCCGCCACAACATGTATCCGGCCACGCAGAAAATCAGAACTGCGAAGACCGAATTGAGCGTTCCTTTTGAAGCGGACAGCCGCTTGGAAAAATTGGCGCCGATAAATCCGCCGATGACGCCGCCACCAATGAAGCATGCCGCCAACATCCAATCCACCAGGCCGGACAAGGCATAGTTCAAAGCCGTGGTGAGGCCGAAGGCCGTGACGGCAACGAGCGACGATCCCACGGCATTGACCATCGGCATCCCGGTGGACGCAATGAGACCCGGTACGATCAGGAAACCGCCGCCTATGCCGAAGAAACCCGAGAACAAGCCTGTCAGGCTGCCGAACGTGATCACCCTCGGGGCGTTCTGAATCTGGCATTGGATGTCGGGATTTCCAGACGCGTTGCGATGACGCAGCATGAGTGCGCCTACGACGATCATCAGCAGCGCAAAAAGAAAGAGCAGCTTTTGTCCGTCGACAGCCTTGCCCAATGTGGATCCGGCATAAGCGCCTACGACGCCCGCAAACGCATACATGCCGGCGCAGCGCCATTTGACGGTATGCGCCCTGGCGTGCGGCAGCAGCCCGGTTGCGGCGTTTACCGCGACGGCAAATGCGCTCGTGCCGATGGCCAGATGGGCGTTTCGCAAGCCGACGAAATAGACCATTAGCGGAACGGCCAGGATCGAACCGCCGCCGCCGACCAGCCCCAGCACGAAGCCTACCAATACTCCAGATATTCCGCCCAGGGCATATTGAACGGGCGTAAGCACGGATCAATTCCCGCGAGGCAAAGCGCGCTCAAGTAGCATTCCGGCGAGCATTGCGGCGATAAAAATGCCCGCACCTTTCGGGGCGAGCGACAGGCCGGACAAGGCTGGACCGGGGCAAAGGCCGCCAATACCCCAACCAATGCCGAACAATATGGCGCCGATCGCTAGTCGGCCATCAAGCTTGGTCGTGTCTGGCAAACTGAAATGCGCGTCTGCAAAAGGCTTCCGGAGCCGCTTCTGTATCACCCAGGCGAGTGCCATTGGAACAATCGCTCCGGCCATCACGAACGCCAATGTCGAGTCCCATTTGCCCAGGATGTCGAGGAAGCCTCGGACACGCTGCGGGTCGACCATGCCCGACCAAGTCAAGCCGATGCCGAACAGACAGCCAGCCAGCAGCGCTATGGCGGCCCGTTTCACAGCAATCCGCCGAGGCGCATTGCTGCGACTGTGACAAAGCCGCTCGCCACGAAGAGCATGGTTGCAAACATCGAACGCCGTGAGAGGCGCGACAATCCGCAAACGCCGTGGCCACTTGTGCAACCGGACCCAAGCCGTGTGCCAAAGCCCACGAGCAGGCCGGCGATAATGAGCAGCACTGGGGAGGGCGGATAATGTACAGCCGTGCCGCCGGCGATCTGGGCAGTCAGCAAGGAGCCGAGCGGGAGACCCAGCACAAAAGCGATCGCCACGCTGCGTGATGCACCGCCCGTGGCAATGCCGGTAGCCCGCGCAGTCAGTCCGCTAACGCCCGCGATCCGGCCCAAAGCCAACAACATGACGGCGGCGGCGATGCCGATGATCAGACCACCGACGAAGCCATCAACGGATTGGGCGTGAGGGAATGCAGCAGTCATACGGCGTTCAGCGGAATCTTGAGATAGACGATGCCATTGTCCTCCGGCGCCGGCAGGTGCCCCGCTCTTATATTGATCTGCACCGAAGGCAGGATCAGGCGCGGCATGGCGAGCGTTCTGTCGCGCCGTTCCCGCATGGCTACGAATTCCTGCTCGCCAACACCGTCATGGATGTGAACGTTGTGCGCGCATTGTTCTTCGACTGTGGTCTCGCAGCGATAGTCCGTGCGGCCTTCGGGCAGATAATCGTGACACATGAACAGCCGCGTCTCAGGCGGAAATGAGAGAATGCGCTTCGCCGAATGGTACAGCAGGCGCGCATCTCCACCTGGAAAATCCGCCCGCGCGGTCCCATAATCGGGCATGAACAGCGTATCACCGACGAAGATCACATCGCCCACTGCATAAGCGACGCAGGCCGGGGTATGGCCTGGCACATGCAGTACTGACACTTTCAGATTGCCGATTTGAAAGCTCTCGCCATCGGCGAACAGCTTGTCGAAATCCGATCCGTCCCGTCGGAATTCGGCACCAAGATTGAAGAGCTTTCCAAATGTTTGCTGCACGGTGACGATGTGCTGCCCGATCGCGATCTTCCCGCCCGATTGCTTCTGCAAATAGGACGCGGCAGAGAGATGATCCGCATGGGCGTGGGTTTCCAGCTGCCAGTGAACGTTCAGCTGGTGCTTCTTGACATGAGCAATGATTCTGTCGGCAGCTGAGGTCGAAGTCCGTCCCGACGCGGGATCATAATCCAGAACGCTGTCAATGATCGCTGCGCAGCCTGTAGTCGGATCGTGGACAACGTAGGAAAAGGTGAAAGTGGCGCTATCGAAAAATGGTTCGATAACAGGTCCGTCAGTGCTTTGATTGCCGGTGGCCGAACGTGCAGTGTCGCTCACGGGGAACGCCTTCGTATGCGCGAATAGAGGCGCCATGCTAATCTGGCACGAGACCGGTTCGGATAGGTATTGTTCCTACTTCCAAGCGCGCGCTGCTCCGCAAAAAGAAGTCAGCATTCATGGCCGGCCTTTTCCTGCTAGATATATCGGGATGGGGCAGGAATGCGCTATGTGGCACTTACAGATGACAAGGACCATTATGGCTGCTCATAGCTTGTCATATGTTGGATTGGCTTTCCTGCTTGGCGCCTTGACTCAGGCAAGCACGGCAAGTGCTTCTGCTCTTGAAGATGGGAGAGAGGTGGCTGTGCGGAAGTGCTCCGGCTGCCATGCGATCGCTGAGGATGGTGTCAGTCCGAATGCCAAGGCGCCGCCGTTTCGCGTGCTCAATACCCGCTATCCGATAGATGCGTTGAGAGAGAGCTTTCTGAAGGGCATCGAGGTTGGTCACGAAATGCCAACATTCACACTGGCGCCCCAGGAGGTGACAAGCCTGCTGATCTATCTTCGCAGCCTCGATCCATGCAGCAAATCTTCTTCCGACAAGGCGGCTATGGCCAGATGCTTCGCTCCAATGAAGGAATAGGAACTCAGCCGCCGGCCCCGGCTTGAAAGAAGAGATTTAACATCATCCACAGCTTCGAGGAATCGACAAGCGCCAGCGAGCTTAAGCCAAGTAAAATCAACATTGGCGGAAACAGGATTCCTGTCAGAACCCCGGCGGTGATCAAGGCATCTCGACGATAGTTGGATGGCCGTGTCGCGAAAGCGCATGGCGGCTTTTCCCGGTCGGCGCTGTCGGAAAAAGCCGCCGTCGCCATTGATCATGCCTTTTCGATTGCGATCTTCTGCCGGCGGGGAGCGGCCTTTTCGTCCTTCGCCAGCGTGATCGTCAGCACGCCCTTGTCGAACGTTGCCTTGATCCCATTGGGGTCGACGTCATTCGGCAGCCCGATCTGCCGGCGGAACGCGCCGTAGCGCCGCTCGTTCAGCATGAAGCCTTTGTCCTTGCGCTCGCTCTCCTCTTTCTTCTCGCCTGAGATGGTGAGCACGCCATCAGCGACGCTGATCTCAACATCCTCCTCTTTCAGGCCCGGCAGTTCGGCCGTCAGACGATAAGCCTTCTCGTCTTCGACCATGTCGAGCGCCGGCACAGGCAACGTGGTGCGATTACCGAAATTCAAGATGCTCTGGCCGGGCCGGCCGAAATCGTCGAACAGCCGGTCGATCTCCGAACGCAGCCAGCCCATTGGTTCGGTCACCTGCGAGGCCAAATCGCGGAAAGACGACGGTTGGCGTGATTTGTTGACGGGGACGTCAGTTGCTTTGTCCATCATGCTTCTCCTTTAATGAAAGTCGGCTGGAAACCGTCGATCAGGCGAAAAGCGCGTGCTCGTCATCCTCTTCGAGCGGCTCGGGTACGACAAGCTGTTCATGTGCTTCATGGAATCCGTGATGACGGGCATGCGGCATGAATATCAGGCAGTTCTGCATCATCTGATGCCACCATGCTGCCATCAACATGGGCGGGAACTGCATCATCTGCCAGCCGGCAATCATCATCTCATTTGGAATGATGGGGCTGATCCCCCGCCGATCTTCGACGCGTTTTTTCATCGCCGCCTCCGATTCCTCGATTCCTTAACCAGATTTAAGGCCGCGGTAATGAGATTGTATCGGGAACAATACTTATCGCGCCACGCGCGGCACGAGGACGGCGGCGCCTGTGACACGCCCTTCGCGTAAAGCCGCCATTGCCGCGTCCGCATCTTCCAATGGGAACATCTGGGTTGTCGTTGTGACTCTAGCGCGCTCAGCGATCTCGAAGAAGGAGGTTCCATCCTCCCGTGTTAAATTCGCGACGGAACGGATCGTCCGTTCGCCCCAAAGGTCGGCATAGGGAAATGCCGGAATATCGCTCATGTAGATGCCCGCACAGACCACTCGTCCACCCTTCGCCACCGCCTTGAGCGCGGCAGGTACAAGCGCTCCCACCGGCGCGAACAATAGCGCGGCATCGAGCGGCTGCGGCGGCATTTCATCCGACCCGCCGGCCCAGACGCACCCGAGCGACCGGGCGAAATCCTGTCCCGAGATATCCCCAGCCTTGGTGAACGCGTAGACTTCTCTTCCCTGCCATTTCGCAACCTGCGCGATGATATGAGCGGCGGCGCCGAAGCCATATAGCCCGATCCGTTGTGCATCGCCTGCCAGGCGCAGCGCCCGCCAGCCGATCAGCCCGGCGCAAAGCAGGGGGGCGGCCGCCACATCGGAAAAACAGTCGGGTATCGGCAAGCAATAATGTGCGTCGGCGACAACATGCGTGGCATAGCCCCCATCGCGTGTGCAGCCGGTGAATTCGGGCGCATCGCACAAATTCTCGCGGCCGGTCATGCAATAAGGGCAGACGCCGCAGCTATGGCCGAGCCATGGCACGCCGACGCGCTCGCCCAGTTCAAAGCCTCCTACTTCGCTACCGATCTTCAGGATCCGGCCAACGATCTCATGGCCCGGCACGACCGGGTAATGCGCCGGAATCTCGCCATCGGCGACGTGCAGATCGGTCCGGCAGACGCCGCAGGCCGCGATTTCGATTAGAAGCTCATAGGGTTTTGGCTGGGGTAGGCAGCGCTCGACGAGTCGCAGCGGCTGACCGGGACCATCCAACTGCATCGCGCTCATTATCGTCATGATGGATACTTGCTGCGCATGACGGGGCCCGTGTCGTTAAGTAGCTTTCCCTAATGCCGTATGTGCGGAGGAACTATAGCTCCGACGCATGAAAAAAGCACGCCTCTGGCTGTTGGTCGGGCTCGGTCTTGCCGCGCTCGCGATTGGCTTGTGGGTGTGGCGCGGCAAACCTCCGACGGTCGAAATTGTTCATCCGCGCTTCGGGCCGGCGGTGGAGCTGGTCTATGCCACCGGCTATGTGGAGGCGCAGCAACCGGTATCCGTGGTGGCGCGCGTCACGGCGCCGGTCGAGCGCGTGCTCGTGGACGAAGGCGACCATGTCCGCCGCGGCCAGATTCTGCTCACCCTCAACGATGATGAGCAGCGCGGGCAGTTGGCACAGGCGGTTGCGGAAGCTCGACGGACAGCGCTCGACGAGCAGCGGACGCTGGTGCTTTTCCACCAAGGCTGGGTGACTCGCACCGCGCGGGACCGTGCGGTTGCCGACGCCGCCTCTGCGAGAGCAGCCGAGGCTAGCGCCCGCGCACGCGTGAACCAGCAGGTCGTGCGCTCCGGCATCGAAGGCATCGTGCTCAAGCGTGATGTCTATCCCGGTGACCTCGCCACGCCGAGCCGAAACCTGCTGCTGCTCGGCGATCCGCGGCGGGTGCGTGTGACCGCGACCGTCGACGAGCGGGATGTGCCGAGGCTTCGCGTGGGGCAACGCGCGTTCATGTCCAATGACGCGTGGCCAAATCGCACCATCGAAGGGAGGCTGACGGAGATCACTCCCGGCGGCGACCCCAACCAGCGTGCTTTCCGCGCGCGTCTCGCACTCGAGGATGGCATCACTTTGCCGATGGGTATGACGCTTGAGGTCAATATCGTCAGCCGGGAGATCAGGCGGGCTTTGCTCGTTCCCGTCACGGCAGTCGTTGATGGCCACGTCTGGGTGGTGGAGGAAAGTCGCGCCAGAAACATCGTCGTACACACCGGAATTGCCGCGGCCGATGATGTCCAGATCCTCTCCGGCTTGACCTCCGATAGCGCCGTTATCCGGCGGCCGTCGAGCGATCTAAAGGATGGCCAGCGCGTACGGCTGGCCACGTCTTTCAGGTGATCGAGCGGCTGCCGCTGCTGCTCGGCATCGCGCTCCGACATATTTCACGGCGACGGCGACAGACGGTGGTGGCGGTCAGCGGCGTCGCGGTGGGCGTCGGCTTTTTCCTGGCGGTCTCGGCAATGATGATCGGCAGCCAGAATGATTTCATCAAGACACTGATCGACGCCGCGCCACACATCATCATTTCCGACGAACTGCGCAGCCCGCCACCGCAGCCGGGCTTCCGCGTCTTCCGTGACGGGGCGGTGGTGCTGCGCAATTACAAGGTGCGCAACGAGGTGCGCGGGCTCAAGGATTGGCCTGCCATAATGCGTGCGGCCAATGACGAGCCCGGTGCGATCGCCTCACCCAGCCTCAGCGGTGCGGTAACGCTTCATCTCAGCGGCCGCGAAGAGGCGCTGAGCATCATCGGCATCGATCCGGAAATCGAGACCAGGGTCAGCACGATCGAGGACAAGCTGCGCGTCGGCCGACTTCACGATCTGGAAACTGTGCAAAGCGGCGTCATCATCGGCGAGGAGATGGCGCAGCGGCTCGGTGTCGGCATGGGCGATATCGTCAGCGCGACCTCGGGCGCAGGCACCACGCGCTCGCTTCGCATCGTCGGACTGTTCAAGCGCGGCCAGAGCCAGCTCGGCGCCACGTCAGGCTATGTTCTTCTGCGCGAGGCGCAATCGCTGCTCGGCCGACCATTCATCATCAACCGGATCGGCGTGAAGCTTGCCGATCCCTATCGGGCGCAGGAGGTTAGCCGCCGGCTCGAAGGCCGCTTCGGTTACAAGGCAGAAAGCTGGGAGGAGCGGTCCGCCGATTTCCTCTCGCTGCTCGTGACGCGCAACGTCATCATGTACAGCGTCGTCTCGGCGATCCTGCTGGTCGCCAGCTTCGGCATCTACACCGTGGTATCCAACAGCGTCGCGGACAAGCGGCGCGACATAGCGATCATGCGGTCAATGGGCTTTTCCGAGGGCGACCTTCAGCTCATCTTCGTGGCCGAAGGCATCGTGCTGGCGCTCGTCGGCGTGTTGTTCGGTTGGGCGCTCGGCTATGGCCTTATGGAAATTCTGGGCTCGCTCAAATTTCCAATCGCAGGCGAGGACAAATATCTGCCGCTCGATCGAGGCCCGCGCCAATATGCCATCGCCGCATCCGCTTCGCTGTTCGCCGGCGTGATTGCGGCATGGCTTCCAGCGAGGAAATCGTCGCGCGTCGATCCTGTCGACATCCTGCGGGGCGCGGTATGACGGCGGTGCTCGAAGCGCAGGGGCTGGGCCGAACATTGCCGGGCGAGCCGCCCATCCCACTCGTGATCGACGTAAGCCTCGCCGTCGAGCCGGGCACGTTCACGACCATCATCGGCCCTTCCGGGTGCGGCAAATCCTCGCTGCTCTATTTGCTCGGGCTGATCGACCGGCCGACCATCGGCAAGCTCCTGCTTGAAGGCAACGATGTGGCCGGGCTCGATGGTGATGCCCGCGCGCAATCGCGGCTGGAGCATTTCGGCTTCGTCTTCCAGTTCCATTTCCTGCTGCCGGAATTCTCTGCGCTCGAAAATGTTGTGCTGCCGATGCGGCGGCTCGGCCGCCTGGATGGTGCCGCGATCGAGCAGCGCGGAATGGACCTGCTCAAGTCGGTTGGGCTGGATGAGAAGGCCAGCAAGACTCCAGACCGGATGTCGGGCGGGGAGCGCCAGCGCGTCGCCATCGCCCGTGCGCTCGCCAATGATCCGATGCTGGTGCTCGGGGACGAGCCCACCGGCAATCTGGACAGCCAGAACAGCGCACGCGTTGTGAAACTGTTGAAGGCGCTGGCGCATGAGCAAGGGCGCGCCGTCATATGCGTGACGCACGATCTAGAGATTGCCGCGGAGGCCGACGTACGTATTTCGATGCTCGACGGCCGCATCATCGATGTCGCTCGCACCTAGCTGGCGGCGGCTCCAAGCTTCTTCATCGTCCCCAGCCATTCCGCTCGGTCATCCGCCGATCCTTCAACATTGCCGAGCAGGGAGCATGCTACCGGCTTGATGCCGACGAAGTGCAGAATGTTACGCTTCAGGCTCTTCACGCTATGGGCACCGTAGACGAGCCGATAGAACAACGCCGGCATACCCATCGTCACCACAACGCGCGCCGATTTGCCCTTCAGGCCCTTTCTAGGAAATCTGTTCTCGCGATAATGGAAGGCGAAGCCAGGCCGCATCACCTGCTCGAAGAAATTCTTGAGCACAGCCGGCATGTCTCCCAGCCAAAGCGGATATAGGATCAGGAGGTGGTCTGCCCAGGCAATGATTTTCTGCGCCTTGGCGACCGCGGGGGGCGCCTTCTTATCCTGCCACTGCGCCCGGCTCGTCACGTTCGGAAAATCAAGCTCGGCAACCGTGAGGCGCTGCACTTCATGTCCCGCCGCAATCGCGCCCTCGGCATAAGCATTGACTAGGGCATGGGCGAAGCGGCCCGGATCGGCATCGGGATGGCCGTCGATGATCGCGATCTTTTTGCTCACGCCATGGCCTCGATGTCTCCGGGGAAAGGCCGGAGCGTCTTGCGCACGATCCGCAACGTCGGATCGCCGGAGCATTCACGCGCAACGAACCCCATTTCCCGTTCCAGGCTGATCGCCGGTTCGTTGGCCGCACTCTCGAGCGACTCCAGCACAGCGATGCCTTCAGCCTCGGCGTAGCGGATGACATGTTCGAGCAGTGTTCAGCTCACGCCATGCCCTTTCCAATCAGAATGGACGGAGATCGCCACTTCCGCGCGGAGATGATCGGGATCTGCTGCAACGGTCGCCACGGCAACGACATCGTCCTGGTCGTTACCGAAGGCCAGGAATGTCATTGTCCTGAAATAGTCGATCTGCGTCATCGCAGCGATCCGCTCATGGCTGACCTCCCGAACGCCTGTCAGGAAGCGGTAGTTGAGATCTTCGGCCGTGACGTGGCGGAAGAACTCGGCCAGCCTGTCCTCATCGGTGGGTTCGACCGGCCGCACGTGCAGCCGGTCTCCGCTCCTGGTGATGAGGTCCGCCGTCCATTGCGCCGGAATCGGGCGGATCACCATCCTTGACTTAGGATAGCGCTCTTCAGTGATGCGCACGCGGGCATCCAGTGCGATGGCGCCGTCGGCATCCACCAGCAGCGGATTGATGTCGAGCTCCACGATATCGGGCAGATCGGCGACCATGGCTGAAAGCGCCGTCAGCGCCGCCGCAGCAGCTTCGATGTTCAGTTTGGGTTCGTCCCGATAGCCATGGAGTAGTCTGGCAACGCGCGTCTGGTCGATGAGCGTGAGCGCACCCTCACGATCGAGCGGTGGAATCGCAAGCGCCTTGTCGTTGAGCATCTCCACCGCCTTGCCGCCCGCGCCGACCATCAGCAGTGGTCCGAACGTGGGATCATCGGCGATACCGACGATCAGCTCCTGCGCATGCGGGCGGATGCACATGGCCTCGATGGCGAAGCCCTTGATGCGCGCGGTCGGGTGCTCGTGCGAAATCTTCTCCAGCATCGCCTTGGCGGCTTCGGCTGTAGCGGTGGCGTCGCCGAGATTCAGTTTGACGCCACCGACATCGCTCTTGTGGACGATATCGGGTGATACGATCTTAAGCGCATAGGGAGCAGGTAATTTGGCGCATGTTCTTTCAACTACGTCCAACGATTCCGCCAGCTCGGTCGGCACAACCGGGATGCCATAGGCGGAGAGCAACTTCTTAGCCTCGACCTCATCAAGCATCGTCCGGCCGTCGCGCCGCGCCGCCTCAATGATCGACAGGGCAATCTTGCGGTCGACGTTTCGAACTTCGTCCAAGGAAGGGGCTTTGAGCAACGTCGTACGGGCTTCGCGCGCCGCAAGCAGAAATTCGAAACCGCGGATGGCGTCTTCGGGTGCGGTGTAGAGTGGGATTTCGGCTTCGGCGAAAATGGCCTGGGCTTTCTCGCAATTGCTGTCGCCGAGCCAGCAGGCGAGTACCGGCTTATGATTTCCCGCGCGTCGCGCCGCTATGACGGCGTCTGCTACCGAAACGGCTATCTCAGAGGAGGATGAGAGCGCGGTGGGGCAGTTCATCACCAGCAGGGCGTCGGCACCCGCATCGTCGAGCAGGGGCGCGATGGCCGCGCGATAACGATCCGCATGAGCATCGCCGATCACATCCACCGGATTGCCATGTGACCAGCTTGGCGGAAGGCTGGCCTCAAGCGTGTTCATGGTCGTGCTTGAAAGGGTGGCGAGCTTGCCTTTCGTCCGGGCCAGCGCGTCGACCGCCAATATGCCGCCACCGCCGCCATTGGTCAGGATGGCAAGCCGGTCGCCATCTACCGTGCGAGTCCGGCATAAGGTTTCGGCGGCATCGAACAGCTCCGAAAGCGTGTCAACGATGATGATCCCGGCGCGGCGGAAGGCCGCCATATAGACATCGTAGGAGCCCGCAAGCGCGCCGGTGTGCGACATCACCGCGCGATTGGCCGCCGCACTGCGCCCCGCCTTGATCGCGATTACCGGCTTGATGCGCGATGCGGCACGTGCGGCCGACATGAACTTCGCGGTGTTGGTGACGCCTTCGACGTACAGGAGGATGGCATCGCTATGCGGATCATTAGCGAAGAGATCGATGAGGTCGCCCAGGTCGACATCGGCCATGTCGCCGACCGAAACCACGCCGGAAAAGCCGATGTCGCGGCGTGTCGCCCAATCGAGGATGGCGGTGACAAGCGCGCCGCTTTGCGAGATCAGCGCAAGCTTGCCTGGCTTTGCCATGACGTGCGCGAATGAGCCATTGAGTTTCGCGTGCGGCAGCTGGATGCCCACGCAGTTCGGGCCTATGATGCGCAACAGATGGGGTCTTGCCGCGTCGAGCATCGCCTGCCGCAAGCCGTTGTCTCTGGTAAGTCCGGCAGAAATGACAACGGCGATCCGCGTGCCTAATGCGCCCAACTCGCTGATTGTCGCGGGCACTGCATCGGCCGGAACAGCCACGATCGCCAGATCGGGGGCGACGGGAAGCTCCCCGACGGATGCAACGCAATGCACGCCCGAAATATCGATCGCGTGCGGATTGACCCCTTGAACTTCTCCCTCAAAGCCTCCGGAAATAATGTTCGACAGGGTGATGTTGCCGACCGTTCCGGCATGGGCTGATGCACCGATCACGGCCACGCTTTTCGGATGGAATAGCAGGTCGAGATTTCGAACGGACATGCCCGGCCTTTCCGGTCAGATATTGCAGGCCTGGCATGACGCCGGATTGGGCATCATTGCCATCCGTAAGGTTCCGCATATTTGAACAAAAGTGCAATCGCTCCGTATTTATCCGGACTGAAGCTTCCTCACGCTGGCGTTAATGTCTCTCTGTCATCGTTGGAGAAGCTGATGAACAGCGCGATGAAACGCAGTGGACAGCCGAAGCATGTCGTCATCCTTTGCCACCCGGAGGAGCGAAGCTTCAATGCCTCGGTCGCGCAGACCTATTGTGAAACCGTGCGTGCGGTCGGTCACGAGGCCGTACTTCGCGATCTCTATCGGATGAACTTCGATCCAGTCTTGAAGGCGACCGAACAACCCGGCCGTCCTGATTTCGAGCTTGAGAACGATATCGGCGAAGAGCTGAATATCATTCAGGGCGCTGATGCCTTCGTTCTGGTCTATCCGATCTGGTTTGGGACGCCGCCGGCGATGATGAAAGGCTATGTCGAGCGCGTGCTCGGATCTGGCTTTTCGCATCGGGCCGTGCGCGCCCGGCAATATCATCCGATGTTGAGCGGGAGCCGCCTCATGAGCTTCACCTCGTCGGGCACGACGCAACAATGGCTGGAAGAGCAAGGGGCGTGGCGTTCGCTGCGTCAGCTCTTCGATCAATATATCGCGCATGCCTTCTCGCTCGAGCGCCACGAGCACATTCATTTCTCGGCGATCGTCGAAGGATTGAAGCCCCGCTTCGTTGAAGAGCATCTCGAGGACGTGCGACAGCAGGCACGGAAAATCTGCGCCGATCTGCCGCACCATCATGTCGGCTGACATTGGCAGCATGGAGGGGATCGAACTCATCATCCATGGTGCGGCGCTGACCGTGACCGGCTCCTGTTTCGAGATCAAGCATCGCGGCAAGCGGCTGCTCGTCGATTGCGGCTTGTTTCAAGGTTCGCGGACGCTAGAGCGGCTCAACCGCGAGCCATTCGGTTTCAAACCGGGTGAAGTCGATTGTGTTCTCCTGACCCACGCGCACATCGACCACAGCGGATTGCTGCCCAGGCTCGTTGCGGAGGGGTTCGACGGGCCGATCTGGTGTACCGCCGCCACCGGCGACCTGCTTGAATATATGCTCTGCGATGCCGCGCGGATTCAAGAGGGTGAAGCTGCACGCCGCAATCGGCGCGCCGATCGCGCCGATGAACCTCGTATTGATCCCCTGTATACCGAAGAGGATGCCCGGCAGGCCATTGATCAAATCCGTCCGATCTCGCTTGGCGAATGGTTCGAACCGGTGCCTGGCCTCAAAGCACACTTATGGAACGCAGGACATATATTGGGATCGGCCTCGATCGAGCTTCGATCCGATGACGTCTCCGTTCTCTTTTCCGGCGATCTGGGGCCGGTACATAAGACCTTTCATCCGGATCCGCAGGCACCATCCGGTCTCGATCATGTAATTTGCGAAAGCACCTATGGTGATCGTGAGCGGGGCGAGCTTGATACCGCGCAACGCCGAGAGCTGCTCAAACAGGAAGTTACCGAGGCTTTGGCTGCGGGCGGCAATCTCGTCATCCCTGTCTTTGCGGTGGAGCGAACGCAGGAACTGCTGTTCGATCTTGCAAGCCTGATCGCGTCGGGCGACCTGCGTCATCCTTCGGTCTTCATCGACTCACCGCTGGCGACGCGCGCGACTTCCGTTTTCGCGCGTCACAGCCAGGAACTGGAGGATATCGCCGGCCGCGATATCTTCCATGATCCGGCATTCCACTATGTCGAGGATACGGCGGAATCGATACGGCTCAACACCCTCTCGGGCGCGATCATTCTCGCGGCTTCAGGCATGTGCGAGGCGGGCCGGATCC
>Ga0207694_10002972_pt1 | contig 13607 bp, 12 predicted proteins | sample KBSC34metaG_FD_184353 | JGI IMG/M metagenome (GOLD analysis project Ga0207694, IMG submission 184353) | Corn rhizosphere microbial communities from Kellogg Biological Station, Michigan, USA - KBS C3-4 metaG (SPAdes) (version 2) | ecosystem: Host-associated > Plants > Roots > Rhizosphere > Soil...
CCCTCCCCCCCCCCCGGTGGCGCTTCCGGGCCCTCTTCTGTCTGGGGCCCAGCAACAACTGCGCTTCCGGCGGAGCCTGAACGGGCGGCTTTCCGAGCCGCCCGCCAGTGCGTAATCCGGATGGCGAGAATCGCGAATTCGTAGAGGCCGTAAAGGGGAACCAGCAGCAGCAGCATGGAAACGACGTCGGGCGGAGTCAGAACCGCCGAGACCGCCGCGGCGCCGACGATTGCGTATCGCCTCGACTTCGCCAGCTGCTCGCGCGTGACGATTCCGGCGCGCTCGAGGATCATGAGCAGAATGGGCAGGAGGAACGCGGCGCCGAACCCGAACAAAAAGCGCGTGACGAACGTCAGGTAGTTGCCGACACCGGGAAGCGCCTCTTGCTGCACGCCGCCGACATTTCCCTGGTAGCTCAAGAGGAAGTGGAGCGCCCACGGCATGGCGAGGAAATAAGCGAAGCACGCGCCGGCAATGAAGAAGACGGGCGTCATGATGAGAAAGGGCAGGAAGGCCCGTTTCTCCTTCACGTAGAGACCGGGTGCGACAAACCGCCACAGCTGCAGCGCGATCACCGGGAAGCTCAGCATCAGGGCAGCGAAAAGCGCGACTTTGATCTGGACGAAAAAAGCTTCGAAAATGTCGGTGTAGATGAGCCGCCCCTCACCCGCGCGAAGCAACGGTTGGACAAGCACCGCGAAAATGTTGGACGCGAAGTGGAAGCAGATGAAAAAGAGGACGGCGATGGTCGCCAGCGACCATAAAAGCCGCCGCCGGAGCTCGATCAAATGATCGAGAAGCGGCTGCTTGGTGTCGTCGATGTCCTTCACGGCAGCGGCCGCTTTTTCACCGGGACGTCTTCATCCGGCTGCTTTTCATCCAGCGGCAGCATCGGTTCGGGAACCTCGGCAACCGGCGGCATTTCGTCAGGCTGGCCCGGCTCAGGGTAATGCGCGTCCGGCGGATGCAGCTGCATGATCCGCTCATTCTCCTCCTTCCAACGCTTTTCCATTTCCTCGAGCTCGGCTTCCCGGACCATATTTTCGATTCCGGCGGTGAAGTGGCGCGCCATTCCACGCACCCGGCCGACCCAATAGCCGACGGTCCGCATGACCTTGGGCAGGTCCTTCGGGCCGATGAAGATCAGCGCGAGGATCGCGACGACCGCGAGCTCGGAAGAATCGACGCCGAACATGGCGGAGGCCTAACGCTTATTGGGCTTCGTCGTCTCGCGGCGGCGGAGGCGGAGCCACGGGATCGTCACGGCGCGGAGTCACGTCGATGGGCTCCTGATCGCGCGCGATCCGGCGCGGCGGCTCATTGCGGCGCTGTTCGTCGTAGCGCTTCGCCTTTTCGTCATCCTCATCGGCCATGCCCTGCTTGAAGCTCTTCAGGCCTTTGGCGACGTCGCCCATCATCGATGAGAAGCGGTTGCCGCCAAACAGGAGCAGCACGAACAGCGCCAGAATCAGAATATGCCAAATGCTAAGACCGCCCATGACGGAAACTCCTTTGAGGCGGCTTCTAGTCCGCCTCGTCCTCGCTTTCCAGTTGAAGCTGGAAGATAGACTCGTCGAGAGGGTCCAATAATCCCGCCGCCTTCAAATCATCGATTCCCGGAAGGTCCCGGCGCGACCCGAGGCCGAAGTGCGTGAGGAATTCTTTCGTCGTGGCGTAGAGCAACGGCCGGCCGGGCCCTTCGCGGCGGCCGGCGGGTCGCACCCAGCCGGCATCCATCAGCACGTCGAGCGTGCCCTTGGAGATCTGAACCCCGCGGATCGACTCAATCTCGGCGCGGCTGACGGGCTCGTGATAGGCGATGATGGCGAGCGTCTCGGTTGCCGCTCGCGACAGCCGCCGCACCTCTTCGCGAGTCCGGCGAAGCAGGTGAGCGAGGTCGGGCGCGGTCTGAAAGTGCCAGCGGCCACCGCGTTCTACGAGCTCGATTCCGCGGCCTTCGTACTGAGCGGAGAGCTGTCCGAGGGCGATCTCGATCTCGCCTTCGCCGACATGCTCGGCGATTTCTTCGATCGTCAGCGGTTCGGCGGACGCGAACAAGGTTGCTTCGATGGAACGCATCAGCTCGTCCATTACGCGGCCCTGAGCTTGATCGGAGCGAACGGCTCGTCCTGCGCGATGTCGAGCCGGCCGCGCCGCGCCAGCTCGAGCGCCGCGAGAAAGCTCGAGGCGAGCGCGGAACGGCGGAACTGCGGGTCCTGGCTCAAAGGCAGAAAGCTTTCGAGGAAGGTCCAGTCGAGCGCCATTCCAATCATTTTGCCGACACGCTCGATCGCTTCATCGAGAGTCATGACGGCGCGAGCATGGACGACATGCATCGCCGGCTGGGTGCGCGCACGGACCGCTCCGTATGCTGCGAACAGGTCGAAATCTCGCACCTGCCATGCGGCCTTTCGGACGAGGCGCAGCCCTTCGGGGTTTCCACGTACGAACACGTCACGCCCGATACGGTCGCGGCCAAGCAATCGCGCGCCGGCTTCGCGCATGGCGTCGAGCCGCTGAAGCCGCATCTGAAGGCGCAGCGCGATCTCCTCAGGACTCGGATCCTGCTCCGGATCCTTTGGAAGCAGCAGGCAGGATTTGAGGTAGGCGAGCCACGCCGCCATCACGAGGTAGTCCGCGGCGATCTCCAGCTTCAGCACCCGTGCTTCGTTCAGGTAGGCGAGATATTGCTCGACCAGCTCGAGGATCGAGATTTGCGCGAGATCGACTTTTTGAGCGCGCGCGAGGTTCAAAAGCAGGTCGAGCGGTCCCTCCCAGCCGTCGAGGCTGAGAGTCAGCTCGTCGGACTGCCGGACCAGGGGCTCGTCAAAATCCTCATCCACTGGGCAATGTTACCACGAGCGTCGGCGCTGCGAAGGCAGCGCCTTACTCTATTGTGGATAAGTCAGCGCGCCCGCCGAACCGCAGGCGTTCCCGACGCTGCTTCGCCAACCGCCTCGTTGATGAAGTTCTGGACGTCGACCCGCATTGCGTGGAGCGCATCGGGGTTCAGGTAGACCATGTGCCCGGACGGATAGTAGCGGAACTCAAGGTTTCGCTGCTGAGCGGGTTCCATATGTTCGAGGTCGTACTCGGTACCGAAGAACGGCGTCGCCATGTCGTAATAGCCGTTCAGCGACAGCACCTTGAGATAGGGGTTGGTGCGCATCGCGGCGGAGAGGTCGAGCGCGGTATTGGGGTCGTTCAGCGTGAAGCGGACGCCGGGCGCCTTGTGCTTGAAGTCCCATTTGAAGCCATCGGCGTCGCTCGCGCTCAGCCGGTACGGCATGTCGGTCTGATAGCCGAGGTCGCGTGCGAGATAGCTTTGCAGCGTGCCGACGAACGCCCCGCTGATCGCAACGTCGGAGGCGTCGAAATCGGGAGAATCGCCGGAAGCTGAAGGGTCAACGCCCGTATAACGCGAGTCATAACGGCCGACGGTCAGTCGCTGGTCGCGCAGTAGCTCCTTGCGGAATTGCGAAAGGCCGACCCGAAGATCGGCGTCCTCGATGAACTGGATGGAGAGCCCGGTCAGTGCGCTCATCTGCCGAGCGACAGAATCTTCTTCCTCCTTGCTGATCGTCTGGCCCTTTTCGAGTGCCGCAGCGTAAGCCCCTTCGGCGAAAGCGCGTCCCTCCGCCGCCGCTTCCGCGGCCGTCGTCGGTGGGCTCGCCATTTTGTGATGGTACCAGGCGGTGGTGGCATAGCTGGGAATGTAATTGATGAAGTCGCGGTCGAGGCCGGGCTGGCGGCGACCGTAGTTCATGATCGAGGACAGGAGCACGACTCCGTTGAGCGCCATCCCGCGGTCCTGCAGCTGATAGGCGAGCGCCCCGGAGCGGGTCGTGCCGTAGCTTTCGCCGAACAGGAACTTGGGACTGTCCCAGCGGCCGAACTTGGTGACGTAGCGCATGATTGCCCGAGCGAAGGCATCGGCGTCCTGGTCGACGCCGTAGAAATCGGCCGGCTTGGCGTCGCCGAGCGGTCGCGAATAGCCGGTTCCGGGTGCGTCGATGAACACGACATCGGTGGTGCCGAGCAAAGTGTCGGGGTTCGGACCGAAGTTGAAGGGCGCCGGGTGGAGATATTCCGCGTTGGTCGTCTGGATGCGCATCGGGCCGAACGAGCCCATGCGAAGCCACAACGACGCCGAACCGGGTCCTCCGTTGTAGAAGAACATCACCGGACGACGTGAGCTTGGAACTCCGTCGAGCGTGTCGGCGGTGTAGAAAATGCTCGCCGTCGGCTTTCCCTCGGCATCGCGAATGGTCAGGGTGCCGGCGGTCGCGGTGTACTTCAGAACACGTCCGTCGACTGTGATGCTGTGATGCGATGCGACCGCCCGCTCATCGACCGGCGCGCCCTGCCATGCGCTCGCCGCCGCTTTCGCAAGGTCGTCGCGGTGGAGGTCCTCGACGCTCTTGCCCTTGTCCTTGTCGCCACCGGGCGACGACTGGGCGACAGCGGGTGAAACGGCGAGGACGGCGGCGGCGCAGAACAGCGAGAGCAGGCGCATCGGCAGGGATTTCTCCTGAGCTGGATTGACGGAGGACGGCCGTCACCTTCGCAAAGAAGAGTTTCTCGCGGCAACCCATCGCGTCGACGAACGGGCGGCTGACATCTGCGAACGTCGGGAACGAATTCAGGCGAGCGCGAGCAAGGTATCACGTGTGGCGAGGGACTCCGCGAAGTCGGGTCCGTCGGGTTCGACCATCGTACCAGCCATCGCCCGCGCCAGCCGGTCGGCTCCCTCGATGCTTATCTCCGGCAGCGCCTTCGCGATTTCGATATTGTCCGACAAGACGCCGTTGCAGGGCAGCGCGACATCGCATCCGGCAGCGACGCAAGCGGCGGCGCGCTCGGCCTGCGTTCCGGTCAGGGCATTCATGTTGCTGTCGTCGCTCATCAGGAAGCCGTCGAAGCCGATGCGCTGGCGAACAATGTCATCGATGACCATGTGCGATTGGCTGGCCGGGTGATCCGGGTCCCAGGCCGTGTAGACCACGTGCGCCATCATCCCCATCGGCGCAGAGGAGAGGCGTTCGAACGGCTCGAGGTCGCTTTCGAGTTCATCCGCGCTCGCGGTGACGATGGGCAGCTCGTGGTGGCTGTCCACCAAAGCGCGTCCGTGTCCGGGGATGTGCTTGACGATCCCGATGACACCCGCCGACGCCAGGCCGTCGAGCACCGCGCGCCCGAGGGCCGCAACCTGCATCGGTTCCGAGCCGAGGGCGCGATCGCCGATGATATCGCTCGCGCCTTCCTGCCGCACATCGAGCAAGGGAAGCGCGTCGACGTTCACACCGACCGAGCGAAGCATCAGTCCAATCGCACGCGCGTTGGCGCGCATCGCCTCGATCGCCGAGGAAGGCGCGAGCCGATAGAGGTCTGCGAAGCGCTCGGCAGCGGGGAAGGCTGTCCATTCGGGCGGCCTCAGGCGTGCGACGCGCCCTCCCTCCTGATCGATCAGCATCGGAACATCGGCCCTGCCGGTCAGGTCGCGAAGCGAGTCGGTCAGGCGGAGCAGCTGCTCGCGAGATTCGCAGTTCCGTCTGAACAGGATGAACCCCGTCGGATCGACGTCGCGGAAGAAATCGCGCTCCTCCGCAGTGAGCTCGAGCCCTCCGAAACCGTAGATCGCAGCCTGCATTGGCCTCAGCTCACTCGGCGACGAAGCAATTCTCGCCCGCCGCCTTCAGCGTGTCACAGGCCTGCTTGGCGTCGGCCGGGGACGCTGCGCCGGCGCGAAGGCGGATGCCCTTGGCGAACGGGACGATCATCTTGTTCATCGAGCCGATGTTCGGAAAACGGGTGGACAGGGCGGTCCACGCCCGCTCGGCCTGGGTGCGGTTCGCGAACGCGCCAAGCTGGATCACGCTTCCAGTTCCACCTGTCGCCTTCGGCTGAGGTTCCGGTTTCGGCGCAGCGGTCGCCGGCGTTGGTTGAGCGGCTTTCGTATCGTCCTTCGGAGGCGGCGGGACTGTGCCCTTTGGCAACTTGCTGGTGTCCAGCTGCGCGTCGCGGTCCTCGCCCGCGCTCGTTTCGAACGCGGTCTCGCTTTCGCCGCTGATGTCGAGGCCGCCCGGATTCGGCGGCTTCACCTTGTACGGTCCGGGAGGTGCCTGGATCAGTTCCGGCGCGCCGCCGGTCGCCGAATCCCGCCGCCCAAGCCAGAAGAAAGTCCCGGCAACGATCAGCGCCGCGAGCAGAACGACGACGAGGGCTGCGAGCATCTTGCGTGCCGAAAGAGCCCGCGGCTCATCCTCGTCCTCGACGGGTTGAAGCCACGGCAATTGTTCGTCGTAGGGCCGGCCGTCGCTCACCGTTCGACGCCCTTAGGCTTCCACGGCAGGCCGACCACGGCACAGCTGAAGCGGATCCGCTCCATGCGCTGGCAAAGCACTTCCGAATGCGCTTGCGAGGTCGTGCCGAGCTGGAAGCGATAGAAATAACGACCCCTCGAATTGCGGTCGGTTACGACCGTGGCCTTCAGATGAGCCACCGCAGGGTATGCGCGGACCATGTGGCGCCACCCAAGCTTGGCCTGATCGCGCGTGCCGAACGCGCCGATGCGAACGATGCGGCCCTTTGCGCCGGCCGACTCCCAAGCGGGCCAAGCCTTGAGCGGCTTGGCGTCAGGGTTCGCCACGGGCTTCGCCGGAGCGGGCGCGATGCTCGAGGCCTCGGGCACTTCCGATGGAGCTTCGGGATTTTGAACTCCGGTCCGCTTGATCAGTCGCGGTCTCGGGGTGCGAACCTGGCGTTCCGGGACCGTGCTCAGTTCGGGCGGAGGCGCGAAATTGATCTCCGGCTGGGGCGCCGGTTCCACCTGCTCCTGCTGCGGCATGGTGTGCGCTTCAGGAAGCGGAGTGACCACGGAACGGCTCACTTCGGGGCTCGTCGGCTTCACCTCATTCCCGGTGCGCGTGCCGAGCCAGTAAGAAGCGCCGGCAACCAACAGCAGAACGCCGGCGGCTGGCGCCCACAGGTTCGGAAGCGATGCCTTTCGCGGCGTCGACCTCACCTTCGGTTCGTCGGAAAGCCATGGCAACCGGTCTGAGCCGAGTGCCGCCCGGCTGTCGGTCATGATCAGCGCATCTCCTCGGCGGCCGCCACTCCCATCAGTGCGAGGCCGCTTCGGATGATTTGCCCGACCCCGAGCGCCAGTTCCAGCCGTGCACGCGAAAGTTGTGGATTATTTTCAATGAGGAAGCGCCTCTCCGGATCGTCGTTGCCGCGGTTCCACAAAGCGTGGAATTCGGCCGCGAGATCATAGAGGTAGAAGGCGATCCGGTGCGGCTCGTGCGCCATTGCCGCGCCTTCGAGCACTCGCGGATATTGCGCCGCGCGCTTCACCAGCGCGAGTTCCTCTTCGTCGAGCAGCGACAGGTCCGCCCCGCTGGCGAGATCAACGCCCGCTTCGGCCGACTTGCGCTTTACCGAGCTGATCCGGGCGTGTGCATATTGGACGTAGAAGACCGGATTGTCCTTCGACGCCTCGACCACTTTGGCGAAGTCGAAATCGAGCGGCGTATCGGTGCGCTTGGTCAGCATCATGAAGCGGACGACATCCTTGCCGACCTCGTTGACGACATCGGCGAGCGTGATGAAGTCGCCGGCCCGCTTCGACATCTTAACCGGCTCGCCGCCGCGGAACAGCCGGACCATCTGGATGAGCTTGACGTCCAGATCGACGCGGCCGTCGGTCAGCGCCTTCACCGCCGACTGGACGCGCTTCACCGTCCCCGCGTGATCCGCGCCCCAGATATTGACGAGATGATCGGCGGTTTGCGCTTTCTGCCAGTGATAAGCGGCGTCGGCGCCGAAATAGGTCCAGCTGCCGTCCGATTTTTTCATCGGACGATCCTGGTCGTCGCCGAATTGCGTCGAGCGGAACAGGGTCAGCTCAACCGGCTCCCATTCGTCGTGCGGGTCGAGGCTCTTGGGACGCTCCAGCGTCCCCTCGTAAACCAGCCCCTTGTCGCGAAGGACGTTCATCGCCTTATCGACCGCGCCTGACTGCTGGAGCTCCGCCTCGGACGAGAACAGGTCGTGGTGGATTCCGAGCAGCGCGAGGTCGTGGCGGATGAGGTCGAGCATCGCCTTGATCGCGGCGTCGCGGAAAATCGGCAGCCACTGCTCTTCGGGAGTCTCCACAAGGCCGTCGCCATGTTCCGCGGCCATGACGATCCCGACCGGCTTCAGATAATCGCCGGGATAGAAACCCTCGGGAATCTCGCCGATGTCCTCGCCGAGCGCCTCGCGATACCTGAGGTGCAGCGAACGGGCGAGCGTATCGACCTGCGCGCCCGCGTCGTTGACATAATATTCCTTGGTGACGCGGAACCCTGCCGCTTCAAGGATGCGCGCGAGGCTGTCCCCGACGACTGCCCCGCGGCAATGGCCCATGTGCAGCGGCCCGGTCGGGTTAGCCGAGACATATTCGACATTGACCCGCTCGTTTCCGCCGATGGCGGAGAGGCCATATTCCTCGCCTTCGCGAAGGATCGTGCGAAGCTCGTCGCGCCACGCGTCGGGGTTGAGGCGGAGGTTGATGAAGCCGGGGCCGGCGATTTCCACCGACGTCACCGGAGGAAGCGCTTCAAGCTTCGGCTTGATCGCTTCCGCGAGCGCGCGCGGGTTCGTCTGGGCCGCCTTCGCAAGAACCATCGCGGCGTTGGTCGCGAGGTCGCCGTGCGACGGGTCGCGTGGCGGTTCGACGGTCACGTTCTTCCGGTCGAGGTCCGCCGGAAGCGCACCATCGGCAACAAGTTCGTCGAGCACTCCATCAAGAAGCGCTGCATATTGGGCGTAAAGGCTCAATTTCGTTCCACGAATTAGCGGGAAGCGCGCCTCTAGCGCAGCATCCGCCGCGCGTCACGCTGTCAGAAGCGATCGGGCGGGAGGTTGACCGGTCCGACGATCTCCTCGTGGCGGGCGATCGCGAAACGATCGGTCATTCCCGCGATGAAATCCCCGATGGTGCGAAGCTGTTGTGTCTTGTCACCGCCGTGGCTCCAGCCTGACGGAAGCAAGGCCGGATCTGCACGATAGGCGGCGCCCAGGCCGGCAACGACCCGCTCGGCCTCCCCGCGGATCGGCCTCAGCTCGGGGAGATCGTACAGTCTCGCATAGAGGAAGCGCTTGAGTTCGCGTTCCTCGGCGGCGAGGGCTTCGGAGAAGCCGGCAAGCGGACCGCCGGCTGCGCGGACATCTTCGATCGTTTGGACACCCGCTTCGCGCACCCGGCGTTCCGTTTCGGCAAGCACATCGCCGACCATGGTTCCGATCATGTCCCGAACGAGCGCGCGCTGCTGCTTTTCGAGCGAAATGCCGGGATGCCGCTCGCCAATGTCGCGCCACAAGTGGCCGATGATCGGAAGCTCGACCAGTTCGTCGAGCTGGAGCAGGCCGGCGCGAAGTCCGTCGTCGATGTCGTGATTGTCGTAGGCGATGTCGTCGGAGATGGCCGCGACCTGCGCTTCGAGACCGGGCCAGGTTCCAAGCTCGAGGCCCGATTCGCCATTCGCCTCGGCCATCGCCCAAGTCGGCTGGAGAACGGGCCCATTGTGCTTCGCCAGGCCCTCGAGCGCTTCCCAACTGAGGTTGAGCCCATAGAAATCCGGATAGGGATTCTCGAGCTTCGTCACGATGCGGATCGTGTGGGCGTTGTGGTCGAAGCCGCCCGCATCGGCGAGTGCGGCGCTGAGCGCGTCCTCGCCCGCATGGCCGAACGGCGGATGGCCGAGATCGTGCGCGAGGCAGAGCGCCTCGGTCAGATCCTCGTTGAGGCCGAGCGCGCGCGCCATCGTCCGCCCGATCTGCGCGACTTCGAGGCTGTGGGTGAGCCGAACCCGATAATGGTCGCCATCCGGCGCGACGAACACCTGTGTCTTGTGCCTGAGGCGGCGGAACGCGACCGAATGGACGATGCGGTCGCGGTCGCGCTGGAAGATGTCACGCGGGCCGCGCGGACCCGATGAGTCTTCATTGTGGAGACGGCCGCGCGAGCGACCTGGATTAGCGGCAACGCCGGGCGGCAGGCTCATTCGCCTGCGATTGGCACAATCCTGTCGGAATCGGAATTGGTCCAGCGGAACGCATCGATTCCCAGCGTGTGGAGATCGTCGGCGAGGATCTCGGCATCGGTCGATCCGCGGAACGGGCCGATGACAAGCCGTGCCCGGTCAGACTCCTGGACGACATAGCCGGTGATGCCCTGGAAAACGGTCTCGTGGTTCGACTTCATCCGCTCGAACTGACGCGAGAGCGCGTCCTTGTTGCTTCCGCTTGCGAGCTGAAGCCAGATTTTCGGTTTTTCGACAGCTGCGGTTCGCTGGACGGTCGAGGGCCGAGGTGGCGCCGCATAAGCCACCTGGACCGGTTGGGTGTGCTGCCACGCAGGCTGCGCGGCAGGCGTTGGCGCGGGCGGGTTCAAAAGAGCGTCGACATCCGCGAGGCGATCTGTAGTCACGCTTCCGGTCGTCTGCACCGATTGCGGAACGGTGCGAACCGGGGCGGCGTAGGCGTAGGCCGGAGCGTTCGATTCCGGGAAGATGCCGAGGTTCACCGCGGCGGCCTTTTCGCCGGCCGGGAGCGACGGCAATTGCTTCAGGAACGGAGCGACGCGCGACCAGCTGCCGGGCATCGCCGCGTCGATCGCCGTCATCGCTCCAGTCGAATTGCCGGCCAGCGCAAGGATGAAGGCGCGGACGCGCGGCACCGAGGAATCGCCCCTGGCGGAGAGTGGAGCGATGGTTGCAATCGCGCTGGCCTGATCGCCGCTGATGGCGAGACTGAGCGCAAGGCGACGCCGAGCCTCATCGGCGTCTGCACTGCTCATCGCGGCACGATAGTCGGCCTGGGCTTTCGACTGCTGGCCGAGAAGGTCGTACGCGAGGCCGCGATCGCAGCCGATCGCTGCCTGCGTTGCGCCGAGCTGCTGGGCTCGCGCAAAGTAGGCCATGGCAGCTTTGGGCTCGCCGTTCGCGACTTGCACCGCACCCATGCCGGCCTGCGGAAGCGGGCTCCTCGGGTTGACCTCATCGGCCCGCGCGAAGAAGCCTGCTGCGGCCTGGCTGTCGCCCAGTTCGAGGGCGGCTCGACCGGCGCCGATCAGCGAGTTGAAATCCTTGGGATCGTCCGCGAGCGCCCGGACGTAACGCGCAAGCGCGTCGGCGGCGCTTTCATTGTACGGCGAATAGCTGCCCTGCGCGGAAGCCGGCACAGCAGTGACGATCGCGGCCGCCCCCGCGCACGCAAGCAGCGGCCCCACGAGCGATAAGTGAAGCAAACCCCGCATCAACCCTCCCGGTGGAGCACAGAATCTTGCGAAAAGCTTTCTGCCTAGAGCAGTTACGGCGAACCGTGCGGAGCAGGCGATAAGGCGCGCTTAAGGTGAAGGATTAACGCGGGAAATAACAAAAGGGCGGCCCGAACCGGACCGCCCCTCATTGTTCCAGTACCAGCGATTACTGGTTGTTCTGGCGATTCAGGAAGCGCGGGATGTCGATCGGCTCGCGCTTGAACCCGGCTTGCGGGTCATCTTCATCGAGCTGGGCCTTGGGCGCGCCGCGAGCGATGTTGGACATGCGCTCGAACAACGTCCCGCCGGATGCGGCGGCCGAGGTCCCGGCTTCCTCCTCTTCGTCGGGCGGAGCAATCGGCGGAGCGCCGACCGGGCTGGTGAAAATGTCGTCGGAACCGAGCAGCAGCTCGTCGTCGCCCTCGCCCGCGTCGAGCTCGGGCTCCGCCGTGTCCTCGACGGTCGGTGCCGAAGGTTCCGCTGGCGCAACGACGGCGGCTGGCTGTCGGGCCGGGAAGGTGAAGACCTTGCCCGGGGCAGGCTGAGCGACGGCGTCGGCCTCGATACCAGTCGCGACGACCGAAACCCGGATCTTGCCGCCGAGGTCGTTGTTGAACGCCGAGCCCCAGATGATGTTGGCGTCGGGGTCGACCAGTTCCTTGATGTGGCTGGCGGCCTCGTCGACCTCCATCAGGCGCATGTCCTCACCGCCAGTGATCGAAATGATGACGCCCTTGGCTCCCTTCATCGACACGCCGTCGAGCAGCGGGTTCGAGATCGCCTTCTCGGCGGCCTCGATGGCGCGGTTGTCGCCGTCCGCCTCGCCGGTGCCCATCATCGCCTTTCCCATCTCGCTCATCACCGAGCGGACGTCGGCGAAATCGAGGTTGATGAGGCCGGGCATGACCATCAGGTCGGTGATCCCGCGGACGCCCTGCTGGAGCACCTCGTCCGCCATTTCGAACGCCTGCTTGAAGGTCGTTTCCGAGTTGGCGAGCCGGAACAGGTTCTGGTTCGGGATGACGATCAAAGTATCGACGTGCTGCTGAAGCTCGGCGATTCCAGCGTCAGCCGAGCGGCCGCGGCGAGCGCCCTCGAATGCGAACGGCTTCGTCACGACGCCGACCGTCAGGATTCCCTTGTCGCGCGCGGCCTTGGCGATGACCGGAGCAGCGCCCGTGCCAGTGCCGCCGCCCATGCCGGCCGCGATGAAGCACATGTGCGCGCCTTCGAACGACTGGAGAATTTCCTCGATCGTCTCTTCCGCCGCCGCGCGGCCGATTTCCGGGCGCGATCCGGCGCCGAGGCCCTGCGTGATTTTGAGGCCGAGCTGGATTCGGCGGTCCGCGGTCGAGTTGTTGAGCGCCTGGGCGTCGGTGTTGGCGACGATGAACTCGACGCCCTGGACGTCCGCGCCCATCATGTTGGCGATGGCGTTACCGCCCGCGCCGCCGACACCGATGACGCTGATCCTCGGGCGAAGCTCGTCGACTTCCGGCCGGATGAAATCGATGCTCATGATCTAAAATCCCCCCAGTGCGACAACGCGTTGAGCCTCCACGAGGAATCTGTGAATCATTCCGAGTCGGATGCCAAGCGGAAAAGTTAACGCGGCCAAGAAAAGTGGGGATCGGTGTCGCCCGAAAGACTCACTTTTTAGGTCCAGTTTGGTCGTCGTTTTTCCAGGAATGCGCCGATCCCCTCCTTCGCGTCGGCCGCGAGCATGTTCTCGACCATGGTTCTGGAAGCGTGTTCGTAAGCGTCGGCGAGGCTCATCCCGGCCTGAATTGCGACGGCTGCCTTCCCAAGCCTTATCGCGGTTGGCGACTTGGCGACGATGGTTTCCGCGAGCTTATTCACCGTGGGGGACAGGGAGTCGCTCTTGACCACGCGGTTGACGAGGCCGAATTCGAGCGCCGTCGCCGCGTCGATCATTTCGCCGGTTAGCAGCATTTCCATCGCGCGCTTGCGGGTGACGTTTCGCGTCAGGGCCACCGCCGGGGTCGAGCAGAACAGGCCAACGTCGATCCCGTTGACTCCGAACTTCGCCCGTTCCGAAGCGACTGCGAGGTCGCACGAAGCAACCAGCTGGCATCCCGCGGCCGTCGCCAGGCCGCCAACTTCAGCAATGACCGGTTTCGGAACAACGACGATCGACTGCATCAGTCGAGAGCAGATCGCGAACGTCTGCTCGAAAAAGCTCTCGCCCCGATCAGCGTCGCCGCGATGCGCCGTCATTTCCTTGAGATCATGACCGGCCGAAAAGACCTTCCCCTCGGCCGCGATGACGACGACCCGTATC
>Ga0207694_10002975_pt1 | contig 13596 bp, 14 predicted proteins | sample KBSC34metaG_FD_184353 | JGI IMG/M metagenome (GOLD analysis project Ga0207694, IMG submission 184353) | Corn rhizosphere microbial communities from Kellogg Biological Station, Michigan, USA - KBS C3-4 metaG (SPAdes) (version 2) | ecosystem: Host-associated > Plants > Roots > Rhizosphere > Soil...
CGGTCATCACCGCCGAGTCAGGCTACAACCCTTCGGCGGTCTCGCGCACCGGCGCGCGCGGCCTCATGCAGCTCATGCCCGCCACGGCCGAGCGCTATGGCGTGCAGAACATCATGGATCCCACGGAGAACATCGTCGCCGGCGTGAAATACCTGCGCGACCTGCTCGCCGTGTTCCAGGGCAACCTCGAGCTCACCGTCGCGGCGTACAATGCGGGCGAGAACGCGGTGATCCGATACGGCAACAAGGTGCCGCCGTACGCGGAGACGATGGGATACGTGCCGAAGGTGCTCGCGTTCTACCGCAAGTTCCAGCAGCGGCACGCGAGCTGACGCATATTGGGCACAGCTTGCGGCCGCGAGGCTGCCTGCTGTGCCGGGTTACACGAAGAAGGGCCCGCATGACGCGGGCCCTTTTTCATTTCAGGCGGGGATGTCGGGGACCAGCTGCCGCTGCAGCATGAAGATCTGGTCCTTCAGCATGAGCTTGCGTTTCTTCAGGCGCTTCAGCTGGAGCTCGTCGTGGAGGGGATTCAGTTCCAGCGCCTCGATGGCGCGGTCCAGGTCCCGATGCTCGAGGTTGAGCTCGCCGATGCGCCGCTTGATCTCTTCGGTACTCTCCAGAGTGGTCGGCATCATCGCGTCCTCCTGATCCAAAAAACATACTCCGCGCCGCTCGCTTTGGCTAGCCTGGGCCGTCACCGGCCCGCGGTTGCGCCGCGCGATCGGATGCGGTCAAATGGCGCCTCGGCGAACCCCCCTCCGGCAAGGGAAGGTGCGCAAAAAACAAGGGGTTGGCATCCGACCCATGAACTTCCGGCGCAGCGATTTCGACGTTACCAACCGGATCAACACCACGGACCCGGTCTGCGTGAAGCTCGAGGTGGAGCGAATCTACCGCGCACTCTACGCCCGGCCGCGTCCCGCCATGCTCGGACAGGCTTTCGACGACATGGTGCGCCTCTATCGTGGCGAGTTCCCCGGTTACAGCCATTGCGACACGGGATACCACGACCTGCAGCACGCGCTCGAGGTGACGCTCGCCATGGCGCGCCTGGTCGACGGCTACGAGCGCTCGCGCGGCGACGGGCCGGCGATCGAGGAGAAGCTCTTCCAGCTCGGCGTCATCTGCGCGCTGTTCCACGACATGGGATACATCCGCAAGTCGAACGACATGCGCCATCGCAACGGCGCGGAGTACACGCGCACCCACGTCTCGCGTGGCGGGCGGTTCCTGCGCGAGTACCTGCCCACGATCGGCATGCCCGAGCACGCCGAGGTGGCGGGGCAGGTCCTGCACTTCACCGGCTACGAGAAGCCGGTCGCGTCGATCCGCGTGCCGCATCCGATCTTCCGCCTCGTCGGCAGCCTCCTCGGATCGGCCGACATCATCGCGCAGATGTCGGACCGCTGCTATCTCGAGAAATGCCGCGATCGCCTCTATCCGGAATTCGTCGCGGGCGGCATCACGCGCCAGCGCACCGAAGGCGGCGAGGTCGTGGTGTTCGCATCCGCCGAGGACCTGCTGCGCAAGACCCCCACGTTCTACGAGAACGCCTCGAAGCGGCTGGAGCAGGACCTGGGCGGCGCATACAACTTCGCGGGCAAGCACTTCGGCGGCACCAACCTCTACATGGACGCGGTGAAGCAGAACATCCGCTTCGTCGAGCAGGCCAGTGGCGAAGGCGAGATCGTCCTGCGCCGCCAGCCCCCCTCGACCTGCCATTAAACCGGGGACGCACCCCGAATTCAAAAGTTGAAACCGGGCTGCGTCCCCGGTTTCAACTTTTGAATTCGGGGTGCGTCCCCGGTTCTAGTTCACCACCGCGCCGGTTTCCTTCACGACCTTGCCCCAGCGGTCGTACTCGGTCTTGAGGAGCGCGCCGAATTGCTCGGGCGTGCTCGTCGCGACGTCGACGCCGGCGGAGCTCATCAGCTTGCGCGCCGCGGGCTCGGCGAGCACCTTGGTGATGGCGGCGTTGAGCCTGTCGACGACATCGCGCGGCGTGTTGGGCGGCGCGAGAAGGCCGAGCCAGATGGTGGCGTCGTAGCCCTTCACGCCGGCCTCGTCGAGCGTGGGCACGTCGGGCATCTCCTGGTAGCGCTTCGCCGTCGATACCGCGAGGGCCCGCAGCCGCCCCGCCTTCACGCTCGAGAGCGCGTTGGGCACGCCGACGAAGCTCACCGGCACGGTGCCCGCGAGCACGTCGTTCATCGCCTGCGAGCTTCCGCGATACGGCACGTGGTTGAGCGGCGCGCCCGCCATGCTGCAGAAGAGCGCGCCCACGAGATGCTGCGAGCTGCCATTGCCTGACGACGCGTAGTCGATCGAGTTGGGCCGAGCCTTCGCCGCGGCGATCAGCTCCTGCACGCTCTTCACGTCGAGCTTCTTCGGGTTCACGACGAGCACGTAGGGACCTTCGGCCAGCTTCATCACCGGCGTGAAGTCGCGGATCGCGTCGTACTGCATCGACTTGTACAGGTGCGGGCTGATCACGTGCGTGGTCGACACCATCACGAGCGTGTAGCCGTCGGGCGCCGCCTTGGCGACGTCGGCGGTGCCGATGGTGGAGCCCGCGCCGGCCTTGTTCTCGATCACGACGGGCTGGCCGAGGACCGGCTGCAGCTCCTTCTGCAGGATGCGTGCGGCCACGTCGGTGAAGCCGCCGGGGCCGAACGGGACGATCAGCTTGATGGGATGGTCGGGGTAAACAGCGTGCGCGGCCAGGGAGACGGCCAAGGCAGCGAAGGCGATGAAGATCCGTTTCATGCTCGGTAGAGGGGCTCCGGTTGCGTGAGGAAGGAATGCAGGATGTGGTACACGAGGTAGTAGTTCTTCTGCTGGAAGCTCGCGTGCGAGATGCCCGCCATCACGGAGAACGTCTTGTCGGCATTGGGCAGCCGCTTGAAGAACTCGACCAGGTCGTCGAAGCTCGCGATGCCGTCGTACTCGCCGCGCATCACGATCGTGGGACTCAGGATCTTCGCCGGGTCCACGAGCGGAAGCTTCGAGCACATGTCGACGTAGGTGCCCGTGGGCATCGAGTCGTCGAGCGCGAGGATCGCATCGGCGAACGCTTCGATCGTGCGTTCCTCGGCGGTCCCGGGGTGGTCGCGATTGAAGATGCTGTGCACGAACGCGCGGTCGATGGGCCGGCGGTGCATCGCCTGGAACTGGGACAGCTTCTTCCTGCGCTCGGCGAGGGTGGGACTGCCTTCGCCGGTCCACACGAAGGCGTCGAGGGCGAGGCGGTCCACGCGATCGGGATGGCGCTGCGCGAAGAGCGCGGCCTTGAGGGCGCCCGAGGAGATGCCGTACATGTGCATCTTCTTTGTACCCGTCTGCTTCATCACGTACTCGGTGCCGGCCGCGAGGTCGTCGGCGCCATTGGAGATGTCGTTGTTCTGCGCGCGATGCTTGTCCGAGCGCCCGTACCCCTCGTTGTCCATCGTCCACGTGTCGAAGCCCCGCGCGGCGAAGTACTCCATGGCCGACGAGTCGGCCCGGCCGGGAACGTAAAGGTCGAACGTCGGCTGCGACGCCATCGAGGACCCGTGCACGAAGAAGAGGACACCCCGAGCCTTCACGCCGGCCGGCGGCCTCTTGTTCCAGAGGAAGAGCTTGATGTCGCCCTTCTTCGTCCAATGCTCCGTGCCTCCGGTCCAGCTCGTGGTCGAGCGCTCTGCCATGCTGCCCATGCCTTGCCCTTTCTCCGATGCGGAACGTCGTTCCCGAAAAGATTTGCAGTGTAAGCTAAGCGCCCATCACCCTTCGCAATGCGCGTGACCCAGCCCATCGCCCACGGCGTCGTCGACGGACCCGATTCCATCACCGGGATCGTGGTGAAGGCGATGTCGCGCACGCCCGACCCGAGGCTGCGCGAGGTGATGGAATGCCTGGTGCGCCACCTCCACGCGTTCGTGCGCGAGGCGCGCCCCACGGAGGAGGAGTTCGAGCAGGGCATCGACTTCCTCGTGCGCCTGGGCCAGGCGAGCGGGCCCGGGAAGAACGAAGTGATCCTCGCCTCCGACCTGCTCGGCGTCTCGACGCTCGTGATGCTGCTCAACAACGCGCTCGGCCGCGGCGAGACCGATGCGGCGCTCCTCGGTCCCTTCTGGCGCGGCGATTCGCCTGCGTGCAAGGCCGGCGACTCGATCGCGCGCGACGCGAGGGGCGGCGAGCCGCTGGAGGTGCATGGCGAGGTGCTCGACGTGGCGGGAAAGCCCGTGGCCGCGGCCATCGTCGACGTGTGGCAGGCTTCTCCCGTCGGCCTGTACGAGAACCAGGACCCCGCGCAGCCCGAGCACAACCTGCGCGGACGCTTCGAGACCGATGCGCAGGGCCGCTTCCATTTCCGCAGCGTGAAGCCCGCCGGATACCCCGTGCCCGTGGACGGGCCGTGCGGCGAGATGCTGCGCGCCCAGGACCGGCACCCCTATCGTCCGGCACACATCCACTTCATGATCTCGCGCGAGGGCTGCAAGACCCTCACGACCCAGGTGTTCGACAACCGCGACAACTGCATCGCGGCGGACGTCGTGTTCGGTGTCACTCCCGCGCTCTCCGGCGACTTCCGCCGGCGCCCCGACGGCACGTGGCGCCTCGACTATCGCTTCGTGATGCAGCCCGGCACGAAGCGCATCCCGAAGCCTCCGATTCCATGACTTCCACCTTTTCGCCGCTCGAGCGGCTCGACGGCAAGGCCGTGCTGATCGCGGGCGCGCTCGGCGCGGTGGGGCGCGCGACCGCGCAACGCTTCGCCCGCCTCGGCGCGCGCGTCGTGGCATTGCATCGCAAGCCACGCGATGAGGCGGGCGCCTTCCTGCGCGGCCTCGAGGGACTCGACCACTTCGACGTCGAGGCGTCGATCATCGATTCCGCGTCGCTCTCCCGCGCGGCGGAGGTCGTGCGCGCGCGCCTGGGCAAGCTCGACGTGCTCGTGAACACGGCCGGCTTCACCCGGCCGGTGCCGCCGGGCGACCTCGATGCGCTCACCGACGAGCTGATCGACTCCATCTTCCAGGCGAACTGGAGGGGCGTCTTCGCGACGATCCGTGCCTTCGCGCCGCTGCTCAAGGCGAGCGGCGACGGGCTCATCGTGAACGTGTCCTCCATCGCCGCGATCACCGGCACCGGCAGCAACCTCGCGTACGTCGCCGCCAAGGCGGGCGTCGACGTGATGGGCAAGTCGCTTGCGCGGGCGCTGGCCCCGGACGTGCGCGTGCTCACCGTGTCTCCCGGCGTGGTGGATTCGGGCTTCGTGCCCGGACGCGGCGCGGACTTCAATGCGAAAGCCGGCGCCGCCACGCCGCTCAAGCGCGTCGGCACGCCGGACGATGTCGCCGCCGCGATCGAGGCGTGCGCCACGTCGCTTCGCTTCGCCACCGGACAAGTGCTCGTCGTCGACGGCGGGCGCGCTCTCTAGAACGACCATGACGAACGCCAAGACCTTCATCACCTGCGCCGTCACCGGCAACCTCACGAAGCCCGAGCAGACGCCGCACCTGCCCATCACGCCGGAGCACATCGCGAACGAATGCCTCGCCGCGGCGGGCGAGGGCGCCGCGGCGGTGCACATCCACGTGCGCGACCCGAAGACCGGCCGGCCGTCGATGGACGTGAACCTGTACCGCGACGTGATGGAGCGCGTGCGCGTGAAGGCGCCCGAGCTCATCATCAACCTCACGACGGGCCCGGGCGGACGCTACGTCCCGAGCGCGGACGATCCGAAGGTTTACGCCGCCGGCACGACGCTGCTGCCGCCGCTCGAGCGCGTGAAGCACGTGGCCGCGCTCAAGCCCGACGTCTGCTCGCTCGACCTCAACACGATGAACTCCGGTCCGGACGTCGTGATCAACACGCCGGCCAACGTGCGCAAGATGGCGCAGGCGATCAACGATGCGGGGGTGCTGCCCGAGCTGGAAGTCTTCGACAGCGGCGACATGCATCTCGCGCGCGACCTTCTCGCCGACGGCACGCTCCGGTCGCCGCCGCTGTATACCATCGTGATGGGCGTCAAGTACGGCTTCGCCTCGACGCCGGAGACGCTCTTCTACGCGAGGAGCCTGCTCGCGCCGGGTGCGCGCTGGAGCGCCTTCGGCATCGGGCGCGCGGAATTCCCGATGGTCGCGCAGACCTGGCTCCTCGGCGGCCACGTGCGCGTCGGGCTCGAGGACAACATCTACCTCTCGAAGGGCGTGCTCGCGAAGTCCAACGCCGAGCTCGTCGCGAAGGCGCGCCGCATGCTCGAGGATCTCGGCGCGGCGATCGCGACCCCCGCCGAGGCGCGAGAGATCCTCGGGCTCGCCACGCGCTGAGATGGCGAAGGTGCTCAACATCGCCGAGAAGGCGCCGTCCGCCGATGCGCTCCGCGTGGAGCTCGTGGATTTCGGCACGAACCGGCCGAGCGAGGGCGACGTCGCGATCGAAGTGCGCGCGGCGGGGATCAACCCGAGCGACGCCAAGGCGATGCTCGGCCTCATGCCGAGCGCCGTCTTCCCGCGCACGCCGGGGCGCGATTATGCGGGCGTCGTCGTCGAGGGCCCGAAGGAACTCGTGGGACTCGAGGTGTACGGCTCCGGCGGCGACGTCGGCATCTCGCGCAACGGCTCCCACGGCGAGCGCCTGGTGCTGCCTGCGGCCGCGATCCGGCGCAAGCCGAGGAACCTCACGATGGCGCAGGCGGGAACGGTGGGCGTGCCCTTCGTGACCGCGTATGAGGGGTTGAGGCGCGCGGGCTTTGTCACCCCCGCGGAGGCGGGGGTCCCATTGGATGCCCGCCTACGCGGGCATGACACGGTTGCCGTGTTCGCCGCCAGCGGCAAGGTGGGCCAGGCCGTGGTGCAGCTCGCGGCCCGCGCGGGCGCGAAGGTTTTCGCCGTGAACCGCCGCGCCGGCGCGCCGCGCGGCTTCGCCGCCGGTCCCGTGCGCTACATCGATGCGAGCCGCGAGAAGCCCGCGGAAGTCATCCGCGCGGAGACGGGCGGCAAGGGCGCGAACGTCGTCTTCAATACCGTGGGCAGCCCTTATTTCGCCGAGGCGAACGCGAGCATGGCCAGGCGCGGCACCCAGGTCTTCATCGCGACCAGCGATCGCGCCGTGCCCTTCGACATCTTCGCGTTCTACCGCGGCATGCATACGTACGCCGGCATCGACACGCTCGCGCTGGGCGCGGTCGATTGCGCGCCGATCTTCGAGGCGCTGACACCGGGCTTCGAGGACGGGTCGCTCGAGCCGTTCGGCGCCGATGACGCGAATGGATTCGCCCTCGCCGATGCGCGAGCCGCCTACCGGCGCGTGCTTTCGGGAAGCGAGCACCGGTTGTTCTTCGCACCCCGACCATGAGGAGGAGACCCATGAACGTGCTGGCACGCCTCGGCTGCATCGCGGCCGCGGTGCTCGCGACCGCCGCCGTCGCCCAGGGCAACTTTCCCGACCACCCGATCCGCTTCATCGTGCCCTTCACCGCGGGCAGCGGCACCGACATCGTGGCGCGCACCGTGGGCGAGCACATGTCGAAGACGCTCGGGCAGCCGATCGTCATCGAGAACCGGCCCGGCGCGGGCGGCACGGTGGGGGCCGCGGTCGTCGCGAAGAGCACGCCCGACGGCTACACGCTGCTGGTGCACTCGGCGGGCCACGTCGCGAACCCGGCGATCTACAAGGAGCTGCCGTACGACACGCTCAAGGACTTCGCGGGTGTCACGCCGCTCGCGAGCCTGCCCAACGTCCTCGTGGTCTCGCCCGGGAAGGGCTACAAGACGGTGGCCGATCTCGTCGCGAACGCGCAGGCGCATCCGGGCCAGCTCAACTACGGCAGCGCGGGCAACGGCAGCGCCACGCACATGAACGCCGAGATCTTCCGCCAGGCCGCGAAGTTCGACGCCGTGCACGTGCCATACAAGGGCACGCCCGAGGCGATGGCCGAGGTGGTGAGCCAGCGCATCGACTTCTTCTTCGCACCTCTTTCCTCGGCGCTGCCGCAGATCAAGGCGGGCCGGCTGCAGGCGCTCGCGGTCGGCACCGCGAAGCGCTCGCCGTTGCTGCCCGATGTGCCGACGACGATCGAGGCCGGCTATCCCGGGTCCGACTACGTCTTCTGGGTGGCGCTCCTCGCGCCGGCCGCCACGCCCAAGCCGGTCATCGACACGCTCAACCGCGCGGCGCTGAAGGCGCTCTCCGACCCGGCGATCCACGAGAAGCTGCGCGCGCTGGGCGCGGAGCCGATGCCGATGCAGCCCGCGCTCTTCGATGCCTTCCTGCGCGACGAGACGGCGCGCATGGCGCACGTCGTCGAGGCGGCGGGCATCAAGCCGCAATGAGGCGCGCCATGAAGACGATCGTCGCCGCGATGGTCGCGAGCCTCGCCGCCGCCGGAGCGCATGCCGCGCAGGTGCTGAACGTCATCGTCTTTCCCGGCGGGGCGAACTGGACGCTCTGGACCGGCCAGGAGAAGGGCTTCTTCGCCGCCGAGGGGCTCGAGGTCAGGCTCACGCCGACGCCCAACTCGGTGTACCTCATGCAGAACCTCGACGCCGGCAAGTTCGACATCGCCTTCGCGGCGATCGACAACGTGATCGGGTACGACGAAGGACAGGGCGAGGCACCGCTGCCGAAGCCCGCCGAGTTCTTCGCTTTCGTGGGCCAGCAGCACGGCGGCGTGCGGCTCTACGCGCGTCCGGAGTTCCAGCGCATCGAGGACCTCAAGGGCAAGTCGCTCGCGGTGGACGCCGCGACCACGGGCTACGCGTTCGTGCTGCGCAGGCTGCTGCGCAAGGGCGGCCTCGCCGAGGGCGACTACACCTTCGCCAAGCTGGGCGGGACCGCGGCTCGCGCGCAGGCGCTCGTCGCCGGCAAGACGGACGCGACCATCGTCACCTCGCCGCTCGACCTGTTGCCGGCCGCGAAGGGCATGAAGCGGCTCGCGAACGTCGTGGACGACATCGGCCCCTACCAGGGCACCTGCGGTGTCGCGCGCCGCTCGTGGGCACGCGAAAACGAGGCGGCCCTCGTCGGGTTCATCCGCGCGTACCTGCGCTCGATGCAATGGCTCGCCGATCCTTCGCACAAGGCGGAGGCGGTCGCCCTCTATCGCAGGAACCTGCAGGCGAGCGAGGAGGCGGCGGGCAAGGCCTGGGACGAGCTGCTCGCCTCCGATCGCGAAGGCCTGCAGAAGGACGGCAGGCTGGATCGCGCGGGCATCGAGACGGTGCTCGCGATCCGCGCCGAGTACGGCGAGCCGCGCAAGGCGCTCGGGCCGCCGGAGAAGTACATCGACGAATCCTATTCCGAGAAGGCCCGCAGACAATGAGGGAGGAGTGAAGATGCGTGGATTGGCAGTCGCGGCGATGCTCGCCGCCGGCGCGGCGTGGGCGCAGCATCCCGCCGAGCAGAGCAACATGGAGCTGGTGGGGTACAACGACCTGCAGGGGAGGAGCGCGTACCAGCCGCTCGTGCACAGACAGGGCGATCGCTGGATCGCGTACATCGGCCATCACGGCGGCAAGAACCTGAATCCGCTCACGGGGAAGGCCGAGGACAACGGCACCTCGATCCTCGACGTGACCGACCCGCACGCGCCGAGGCTGCTCTCCCACATTCCCGGCGAGCCGGGCGAGGGCGAGTCGGGCGGCGCGCAGATGGTGCGCGTATGCGACGGCGCCACGCTGCCGAAGGCGGACAAGTCGAAGGTGTACCTGCTGCGGCCCTTCGGCAACAAGGCGCACGAGGTGTGGGACGTGACCGATCCGGCGAGGCCCTCGAGGATTGTCGAGATCGTGAAGGTGAAGGGCACGCACAAGAGCTGGTGGGAGTGCGACACGGGAATCGCGTACCTCGTCTCGGGCCTCGAGGGATGGCGCGTGCGGCGCATGACGCAGGTCTACGACCTTTCCGATCCCGCGCACCCGAAATTCATCCGCAATTTCGGCCTGGCGGGCCAGCAGCCGGGATCCAGGGGCGAGGCTCCGGAGGAGCTGCACGGGATGATCTCCACCGGTCCCGAGCGCAATCGCATCTACTTCGGCTACGGCACCAACAAGCGCGGCGTGCTGCAGATCGTCGACCGCAAGAAGCTGCTCGAGGGGCCGGCGGAACCCACGGATGCCAACCTCGACGCCCCGGAGGTCGGCCGCATGTACCTGCCGGACACCAACGGTGCGCACACGACCTTCCCCGTGCTCGGCGTGCCCGTGGCGGAGTTCGCGAAGGACAAGGTGGGCGCCACGCGCGACTTTGCGGTGATCGTCGACGAGTCGCTCAAGAACGAGTGCACCGAGGCGCGGCAGATGGTGTGGATCGCCGACATCACGAGCGAGAAGCATCCGTTCGGGGTCGCGAGCTGGACGGTGCCCGAGGCGAGCGGGAACTTCTGCTCTCGCGGCGGGCGCTTCGGCTCGCACTCGTCGAACGAGAACATGACGCCGATCTACTACAAGCGCATGGTCTTCATCGCGTTCTTCAACGCCGGCGTGCGGGCGCTCGACATCCGCGACCCGTACCACCCGAAGGAAGTCGCGTACTACATCCCGGCGACGACGGACAAGACGGACAAGCGCTGCCTCGGCAAGGGCGACCAGGAGCGCTGCAAGGTGGCGATCCAGACCAACAACGTCGACGTGGACGATCGCGGCTACATCTACATCGTCGACCGCGCCGACACGGGGCTGCACATCCTGCAGCTCACCGGCGAGGCACGCAAAGTGGCGAACTTCTAACGACTGGGGTCAGACCACGGTCAAGATTCGAAACGCCTTGAAGATGCGGCGTTTCGAATCTTGACCGTGGTCTGACCCCCGGCTTTCAGTCGTCGCCTCCCCCGAACGCGAGGTTGTCGCCGCGACGCCTTCCGTAGTTGGCCGCGTTGCCGGCCTCCGGCGAGATGCCGGCGGTTGTGTCGCTCGCCATGTCGCGGGTGATGTCGCCGGCGGTCTCGGTCGCCTGCTGGATGCGCGGCGCCGCTTCCTGCCCGCGGCGATACCATTTGCGCACGACTTCACCCGCCGTCTCGCGGCCGCCGAGGCCGAAGGCGAGGCCGAGCGCGAGCGCCGCCGCGCCCACCACCGCCATGAAGAGCGTATTGACCAGCGTCTGCGCGATGCCGAGCTGGTTCACCGCGACCACGATCGCGAAGGCCCACACCGCGACCCGGGCCACCTTCGCCAGCATGTCGGGGTTGCTGAAGCCGGCTTCGGAGGTCGACCCGCGCACCACGCTCGCGAGCGCGTTGGCCGCGATGCCGCCGATCACGAGCACCACGATGGCGACGACCAGATTCGGCAGCCAGAGCAGGAGCTGGCGCAGCACGTCGGAGACCGCCGGGAGTCCGAGCGCATCGAACGCCACGACCAGCGTGATGAGCCGGATGAACCACTTCACGATCTCCGCCACGAAGCCCGACGCGTCCGTCTCCAGGCCCATGCGCTGCACGAAGTCGGAAATGCCCGAGCGGCGCGCGAGGTTGTTGAAGTGGATCGCGCGCAGGATGTGCCCCACGGCGCGGGCGACGAGCGACGCCACGAACCAACCGACGATGAGGATGATGGCGAAGCCGATGATCTTCGGGATCGCCGCGAAGAAGAGGGCCATCGCCCCGGTGAGGGACGCCATCATGGCATCGCCCCAGTCAGATACGGTCGTTGCTACTGGCATGGGAAGCTCCTCGTAGTTGAAAGTTTTTCGCGAACAACGGCAATCCGGTGCTGTCCGCCTTCGGTGGCCGCGCTTAGACTGCGGCCCACGGATGCGCCATACTGGGTCGTGCAAGAAGCGAGCCGGACGAGACCATGAAGAGCCAATCGGACCTCCCCGCGGCGCTGCGCCGCCAGGTGCTCGAGCTGCACCGCGCGCTGCGCGACGCGCTGCGCATCCGCTACGAGCGCGAGCACGGGCGCATCGAAAGCGCCGGGCAATTCCTCGGGATCATCCTCAACCACCCGGATTTCGAGTGGCTGCGCGAGCTCTCGGCGCTCATCGCCCAGCTCGACGAGTGGCTCGAGGGCGGCGAGGAGGCGAGCGACGAGGAGTTCGAGGAGCTGCTCTCGACGCTGCGCGGCATGATCCAGGCGGGCGGTACCAACGCGAGGTTCAACAAGCCGTACTGGCAGCTCGTGGAGGAGGTTCCGGAGGTGCTGGTGGAGCACGTGAAGCTCTGGCGGCTCATGGGGCCGCAGAAGGCCAACGGGGGAGAATCCCGCCCGAGCGTGACGTGATAGATTGAGCGCCCTTGCGCAGACAGGCCGCTCGCCCTGACGCGGCGCGAAACTTTCGACGGTGGTACCCCGACTCGCCGGTGAGATCGCGATCGACTGGGACGGCCGCCGCGTGCGCATCGAGCATGCGTCGATCGAGGGCCCGGCGGACGGGCCGCTGGTCGTCTTCCTGCATGAAGGCCTCGGCTGCGTCGCGATGTGGCGCGATTTCCCGCGCGAGCTATGCATGGCGGCCGGGGCGCGCGGGCTCGTCTTCTCGAGGCCGGGCTACGGCGGCTCGAGCGGCCCGACCGAAGCGCACCGCGACGTCGATTACCTTCACCGCCAGGCGCACGAGGTGCTTCCGCGCGTGCTCGACGCGCTCGGCGTGCACGAACGCGCCTGGGTCTTCGGCCACAGCGACGGCGGGACCATCGCGCTGCTCTTCGCGGCGCGACTCGTGCAGCGCACGGCGGGGGTCGTCGTGCTGGCCCCGCACATCTTCGTGGAGGACGTGACCGTGCGCGGCGTGCGGCGCGCGCTCGACGGCTACGGCGCGGCGCAACGCGAGCGCCTTGCGCGCTATCACGCGCAGCCCGATGCCGTGTTCCATGCGTGGACCGGCATCTGGCTCGACCCGCGCTTCCGCGACTGGAACATCGAGCGCGAGATCGGGGGGATCCGCGCGCCGGTGCTCGCGATACAGGGTGTCGACGACGAATACGCGACGCTCGAGCAGGTGCGCGGCATCGCGCGGCGCGTGCCTTCGGCGCAGCTCTTGGAGCTGGAGCATTGCGGCCACGCGCCGCAGCGCGACCAGCCGCGGCGCGTGATCGATGCGGTGTCGCGCTTCCTCGAGGCCCACCGATGAAGGAGCACGCGGCACCGCTCACGCGTGCGTTCCACTTCTTCCTCGCGACGCGCCTCATGGGCACGCTCGCGAACCAGATGCTGCTGCTGGCGCTGGGATGGCAGATGTACGACCTCACCGAGCGCCCGCTCGACCTCGGCCTGGTCGGGCTCTTCCAGTTCATGCCGAGCATCCTGCTCACGATCCCGGCGGGGCAACTGGTCGACGTGATCGACCGCCGCTTCGTGCTGGCGATGAGCCTGCTCCTGCAATCGATCGTGGCCATCGTGCTCGCCGCGGGAAGCTACGGCGGGTGGGTGAGCCGCGACCTGATCCTCGGGCTCGGCATCCTGCTGGGCGCCGCGCGCGCGTTGCAGGCGCCCGCGCTGCAGGCGCTCGTGCCGACGCTCGTGCCCGCGGAGCTGCTCTCGCGCGCCATGGCGATGAGCAGCGCGGCGATGAAGTTCGCGGTCGTGGCGGGCCCGGCGATCGGCGGCTTCCTCTACGCGTCGGGCGCGTTCGTGGTGTACGCGGTGTGCTCGTTCTTCTCGACGATCT
>Ga0207694_10002984_pt1 | contig 13568 bp, 11 predicted proteins | sample KBSC34metaG_FD_184353 | JGI IMG/M metagenome (GOLD analysis project Ga0207694, IMG submission 184353) | Corn rhizosphere microbial communities from Kellogg Biological Station, Michigan, USA - KBS C3-4 metaG (SPAdes) (version 2) | ecosystem: Host-associated > Plants > Roots > Rhizosphere > Soil...
CACTGCGCCGCACTCGCTGCTTTGGTCGGATGTCAACCAGAAGGTGACGAAATGAAGGCAACCAGGGCTGCGACCTCATCCACATGTCCGTAACGGTTGAGAGCCGTGACTGTCTTTTGAGGGGTCGCCCAATCACCAGCAGCAGGATTGAGGTCCGTGTCAATCGGGCCGGGCTGCACGTTGTTTGCCACGACAGATAGCCGTCTACCCATGCCATTCCAGGATTTGCTGGACGTCGATCAGGGGATTGGAAGGTGATCGTCCTGACGTCCGAACCTGATCTCTAGTGATGTTGGTCTGACGCAGGTAATTCTGTTGCTGGAGCGGGACCGCACAACGTCGCGGAAATCACTGCGATTCTGCTTCAGCATATTCGAAGCGAATGTGTACCCGCCCGACGATGATCTCGTCGTTATCGAGCAGGAGTACACCTTTGCTGGCGCCCTTGGGCACTGCAATTAGCGATCCGTCTCTGAAGAGAGTTGTGCCCTGAGCGCTTCCGTCATCGAAGAGACGGAAGCGCAAGGCTTCCGCGTCGAACTCGACGTGCGCGTGTGATCGCGAGACTGTCGCATTTACTCCTGAAGCTTCTTCCTTGAGGGCCACGTGGTTCCGGCGAATTGGACGGAGTTGACCATCCAGAACCTCTGAAAGGCGACCGATGTTGATGCGCTGGTTCGAAAAGAGATACTCACCCTGCTCAGCTGTGCCAGTTAGAATCGTCAATCGGATCTGGACCGGCTGCACAGATGCGTCGCTGGTTTGAGAGTTGCTGTAGGTGACATCGAATCCATGCGCTTTCACGTCAGGCGGAAGATCGTCCACGAGTTCGATTGGCACTTTGAGGTTCGCCGGGTACTCGACGGAGCCATCATCGAAGTAGCCTTTGATATCGCGTTCGAGCGCCGCCCCGTCAACGAAGACCTTCTCGTAGGAGCGCCGGCGTTCCGCTTCTGCAAGTATCTGAACCTTGATATTCGAGTAGCTGAAGCTGCGTTTCCCGCGGGGTAGAGAATCAACACGGGATGCGATCTCTTCCAGAATCCCTCGATGAACTTCAATGATTTCCCGGCGTTGCACGGGTGAAGAGGACCGAAGCAGAGATCGGAGTGCCTGGTCGATTCTGTGTTCGATTTGCTGCAGACGACTCATTGTTGCCTCTCGAAGTATCCCATGTGTTTTGCCTCTTTCATTAGCTCTGCGGCGAGCGGGGCTGCTGCCGTCCCGCCGTATTGCCCGTTCTCGATGAGTACCGCGAACGCAAGCGTGCGCGCTCCGCCGTAGGGAGCGAACCCGACAAACCAGGCATGAGAAGCGGCATGCTCGAGCTCTGCGGTTCCGGTCTTGCCGGCAATGGGGAGTTCGGCCAGTTGCGCGGAGCGTCCAGTTCCTGAAGTCACTGCATCGCGCATGTAGTCTGCGATGAGAGAGGCTTGTTGTGGTGCGAGTATCGACCGATGCGGCTGCTGGCGCGAATTATTGCCATCCGTAATCCAACGGCCGTACGGCATCGATCCTTTCTGTGCGATTGTGGCTGCCACTCTCGCCATCTGAAAAGGGCTGGCAACCACTTGTCCCTGCCCATAGGAGGCCTGCGGAAGTTCTCGACGAAGGGTCTGTGCGTTTGCAGGGTTTGCAACCGAGATCCCGAGAAGGTTTGCCGCATCGAGCAGCGCGTCGGCACCGACCACATAGGTTCCCAGTTGTGCGAAGTAGGCATTGCACGAGACCACGAGACCAGTGCGCATCGCGATGTCCCCATGCGGCTGGGTGTCTTTGATGTCGTCGTGAATAGGCCGCCTGGACCCTCGAACGAAATTCCCAGTGCGCCCATCCGGAAGCCGCTTGCATTCGAATCGGTTTTCCGCGCTGCTCGGATCTTTGCGAAGAGCTGCAATCGACGTCACGATCTTGAACGAAGATCCTGGCGGATAAAGCCCATAGCGCGCACGATCAAGCAGGGAATCGTCTACAGACGCAGGGGTGAGCGGAGCAGGTGATTGATTGGGCCAAGGGTAGCTTACCGACGCCAGCAGATCTCCGGTTGCGGGGTCCATAATCACGACCGCGCCACGTGTTTTCCCCAGCTTGCTGAGTTGAGCTTGCAACAGCTCTGATGCGCGCACTTGCAGCCGGGCATCGATCGACATATGCAGATTACGGTCGCGGTCCAACACCTTCCTTACCTGAGCGGAAGTCGGCTGCCAGCGATGGCGCAGCAGCGGCAAGAGCTCGCGGTAGTCATAGCGGATTGCATAGGTCTTCCTCGTTGCATGGGGGTCTGATGTTTCAACAACCGTCGCGCGATCGTCGAAGCCCTGCAGCGTAGTGCCAAAATCGCGTTCTGCAAGAGAGCTGTTTGTTGCCGACCAGTTTGCATGGGTCCGCAGGTCTCCAAGCAGGTGGAATGCCTGAGGCCCAAGCGGATAGAAGCGTGTTCCTGCAGGCTCTGGCGCTGCTGCAATCGTAACGCCCATGCTCGCGTATGCCTCACGGCTTTTCGCCAGCTCGTTCCAGTCGCTGGTTGCGAGCGGGAGCCCACTGCGGTCGTAGATCGTGCCCCGCGGTATGGCATGGGCAATCGAAAGCAGGCGAGGATTGTACTCGTACCGGCGTTGGCCGTCGGCTTGCAGCGCCAGGGCGCCTGCGCCGGCGGTTGCGTCCGCGCGAACTACTTGCAGGTATGCGGCTTTGACCACCAGGACCGCACCAATGCCTGCGAGAAGATATGCCAGACCACGCGTACTAGCGCGAAAAGGCTGAGTGGTCGACTGTTCAGCCGAGCCGTTTGCTGCGAGTGAAAAGAGAATCCCAACGATGGCGAAGTTCGTGATCAGCGCCGTCCTGCCGTAGCTGAGGAAGGGCACGACCACGCCGGAAAGCGGAATAAGATCCAGAACCCCACCGGCGATGAGGCAGACCTGGAGCGCGAATGCAAGTGCCAGCCCCAGAGCAAGGAAGAAGTTGTAGTCGGATCGCGAGCGAAGGGCCGTACGGATGCCGAACCAGACCAGTCCGCTGTAGATGGCAAGCACGCAGAGCACGCCGACGAAACCCCATTCTTCGCCGAGCGCAGCCAGAATCAGGTCAGTGTGAGCTGCGGGCATGATTTGGGGATCTCCCAGCCCGAGTCCAGATCCGAAGGTTCCACCGCTTGCAAATGCCCACAGGGCGTGGGCCACTTGCTCGCCGCCTCGCACGGAATTATCCCACGGCGAGAGCCACATGGAGATTCGTCCCGCTACGTTCTTCGGAAATCCGAGATAGTAGCCGGATGCAAAACCGACGAGAATCACTGCGAAGCCGCCCAGCGCAAACAAGGACCGGTTGCGCGCGACGGCGTACATGGCGAGGAAGAGGCACGCGATCAGCAGCGCTGGTCCGAGGTCTTTCTGGAGAAAGAAGAAGCCTAGCGAAACGACAACTCCGGCGAATACTGGCAGGAAGTACTCGCGCCTGGGCACCTCGATCCGGCGTGAAAACTTCGCAGATCGACCGCCTTCTTCGCGCAACGTGCGCAGGAACTCCCATCGTTCCGCGAAATACCCGGCGAGGAAGAAGACGATCAGGATTCGGATCACTTCTGCAGGTTGGAATCCGAATAGATTTACCTTGGCATCGCTGCCCGCTGGTCCTGAGCCAAATAGCACGAGTGCACCGGAGAGCACCAATGCTCCGAGCAGGAAAACATAACTCAGCTTTCCTGCGAGACGCCGGTAATCCAATGTCGCCGCTACTGCCAGCACCAGACAGCCCGCTGCCGCGCCCTCGGCAAACGTCACGAAAGCGAGTGTGTCTCGCAAGGGGTCGCGCAGCGTCACCATCAGCGCCATGCCGATTCCAGTCAGCAATTGCACGGCCGGGAGCAGGTACTGCGGCCCCTCGATACCACGCAGGCTCCAATACAGGTGCACGCCCCCGAAGCAACAAAGAAACAGGAGACCCCAGAGAACAAGCTGCCTCGTAAAGAGGCCGGCATCCCGAACGGCGAACATCGGCTTCAATCGCGCTACATCTGCCGCTGTGAGCAGAGCTATGCTTGTCGCGTCCGGGTGACTGGACTGGGTTGATCTGGCTCGTGCCTGCAGTTCGCTGAGACCGCGTGTTGAGAGCACTTCGCGTATGGGCACATGAATCTGGCCGATCTCTCCCACATGCGATATTCCTTCGCCGTTCGTGGGCAGGTGCAGGATGATCTTGCCGGCGAGGTATTGGCGCTCGGCCGCGGAAGGTGTCGTCTGGAGGTAGGGAAGCAATTGCTCGCGCCTGTCGACGGCAGAAAGGTTCAAAGGCGCGGGCTGGACCTCACTTACGCGTGCCAGTCGCGCGCGGGCCGTGAGAGCCAATGCGGAGACGATCACGATTGAGGTAACGAGGAGCAGCAGACGCTCCACGCCTCGGCCTTCGTACGGCCCAGACGTGGAGCGAGCTTGGTTCTCAGTTCGATCTGCAATCGTGCTGCGAGTAATGACCATTGGTCCTTGTGCTCTATCTGCGGCTCGTTAGACGAGCCTGCGATTTGTTTACCTTCTGCAGGTTCGCGGCTGCACCCGCCCAAGGCAAGATGCTTTCGTACAATTGCCGGGCATGGCTCAGATTCTGGTTGGCGAGATCAAAGTATCGCTGCGCGTCGGAGCCGTTTGTAGCGTGATTTCCGAGGTCCAGTGCCCGTTCGCCTTGGTATCGGTAGCCGTCAGCCAGTTCCGCAGTCTCTCGCTTGCCAATTTCATGCCCTCGTCGCTCCGCCTCTTTGATGGCTGCCTCTCCGCGATCGAGATCGTGGAAGGAATAGATGTCCAGCCGTGCAAGGCCTAGCCATGGAGCGGGAGACTTCTTCATGTATTTCGCTGCATCCTCGAAATCCTGTCGCGACTCTTCCAGCAGTTTGCTGTCGTGTCTTGCGGTCCCGCGTATCCTGGCGAGATGACCGTAGATCAGGCGGAGCTTGCCGTGGATGTCTTTGTCATTCGGTTCGAGCTGCAATGCGTGAGCGGCCTCGGCCTGGGCCCGCATCCACTCTGATTCCGGCACGAGGGGTGGATTAGGCTCTTCATACCTGGCGATCACATGGTCAACATCGTTCATGAGGCGGTTGCTCAATGCGTCTCTGGCTGACCACAAGCTGATACCAACATGAGAACGCGATGCCAGCTGGGAGTAGCGACGCCACGCTGCATCGAGGTCTTGCTGCTTCTCGCTTTTCAGGTCACTGGCCAGCTGGTCGGCCTTTCGCCAGACCATGTATTCGTTCACAACATAGAAGGCGGGCACGAGAAAGAGCACGAGCACCACCAGCAGAACGACGCGAAATAAATCTCCGAACCGGCTGCGCTTGCTTGGCTTCGGAGGCGTGACGACTGGCCGAAAGCCAGAAACACGGGCGGCGGCGATGTGCGGTGGTGCAGCAGAGGCCTTCCGCGTAGCTTCCTGCTCCGCAGGAGGTGTGGCGCCTGGGGTAGAAACAGCTTGCGTTCTAACTGTCGCATCCGCTTCCCGCGATACTCGGCGGGTAGCTTCCGGGTCTACGGCGGATTGAGTCCGGACCGTCTTCTCCTCGATGGGCATCGATCTAGTCCGAATCTGCTCGATGGCGTGCGCGAACTCCCGCGCAGTGGAAAAGCGGATCTCGGGGTAAGGGCTTAGAGCGCGCGCTACAACGCCGCGCAAAGGTTCGGGCCAGGAGCTTGGAATTGGCCGCAGCTGACGGTAATCGCGAATTAGGTGCTCCAGCTTCGATCCGTTGTCCCCCTCGAAATACGGGTGCCCCTCTAGGATTTCGTACAGCACAACCGCCACTCCCCAGAGATCGGAGCTGACGTCGACCTCACCCGTTCTCAGTCGCTCGGGGGATGAATACTGAACACTTGCAAACACATTCTGGGTGAAGTTGCGCGTCGCGGAGAGCGCCTTCGCGATACCGAAGTCCAGCACTTTGATTCCACCGCCCGGTGTCACTCGAATGTTGCGTGGCTTCACATCCCCATGCACGATGCCGCTCGTCGCTCGACCGTCGATAGCAGCGGCAAGATGATGAGCGTGGTCGAGAACCTCGAGAATGTCCTGCGCGATGCGCATTGCGAACTCTGGGGGGAGGCCTTTTCCCCTGACCAGTTCGGAGACGTCCTCGCCCTCGATGTACTCCATGGCGATGTAGAAGTAGCCCGGCATCTCGCCGAACTCGTAGATCTGCGTCACGCGTGCGTCGAGAGTGCATAGCTGCTTCTGTAGTTCCGCTCCCCGGCGCTCCGCTTGCAGAATCTCCTGGCTGTCAGCATCGGTACCGAGATCGATCAGCTTCAAGGCAACATGGCGACCGCTCTCTGGATCCTCAGCCTCAAACACGCGGCCCATACCACCTGCCGGCAGTTTGCGAAGGAGTGTGAAACGGCCTGCGGTCTGAACGCTCATCGTGTGACTACTTTGACTTTGAGCTCCTCGCGTTTCGACCGAGGGGCGATTTCGTTGTCTTTCAGCATGGTGGCCTTATCGAAAAACGGAGAGATCCATATCTGCTCCGCGCCATTACCCGTAATGACGTTCGCCCACACATGCGGAGTGGCTGAACCTCCGATGAACAAACCGGGGAGCAACTCGGAACCGTGCCCATTGTTGCGGATCACGTTGTGGTCGACATTGGTCGATGTCAAGCCGTGCACGTAAACCCCGGCGCCTCCATTTCCTTCGATGGTCGATCCGTTTAATGAAGATTTGCCGCCGTCGATCTCTATCCCGACCTTGCGCATCCCACTCACTTTGAGGTTTGCAAGCTCAATGTCTGAGTTCACGACCTGGATGCCAACGTCGCCGGGGCCGAGGATCTCAAACCCGGAAAACCGGGCGTCGTGGACGTCGTCGCTTGTGACTGCCACCCCCGGCGCCATGATCTTCGCGCCGTACGCCTCGCCGCTCACGAGCGAGATGCCGCTGCGCAGATGCAAAGCCTCGTGGTACTCACCCGGGCCAACGGAGATGGTGTCACCTGCTGCGGCCTTATTCAGTGCCTCTGCTATGCTGCTCACTCCGCCTTGGCCGACCATCCAGGTGTGCGGTCGTCTTACGGTTCCGAAGCTGAGCTTGGTGCCGGATGTGGTTTCCTCGAGATAGGGCCGCAAAAAAGCGAATAACACCGTGGCTACAAGCAGACCTGCCAGGAACCACGCCCAGCCGAAACCGGTGGTTGCACTCACCTTGTTCTTCTCAGGCATTCCGGCGTACTGAGTTGTCTCGATAACAATGGCGGACACATTGTCTTTGCCTCCTGCCTCGTTGGCGGCTTCGATCAAGGCGAGAGCTGCGGCGTTCGGATCTCCGGCGTGCTGTTCTACAATTCGACGAATCCGTTGCGCAGGCACCTGATCCGTGAGCCCGTCGGAGCATAGAAGCAGCGCGGAGCGATCCGGGAGGACAAAAGAATGGACTTCCACGAAGTCAGGATCGTCCGGCGTGTGGGGAGCGCTGCCAAGATCCCGATACACCTCATTCCTGCGCGGATGGTGCATCGCAGCCTCTTCGCTGAGCTTTCCCGCATCCTCCAATTCGCCGACGGGAGAATGATCGCTCGTCACCTTGCGGATGGTATTCGGCTCGAGCAGGTAAAGACGCGAATCTCCAACATGTCCGATGACGACGCGGTCACCTTCGACTAGCGCAAGTGTGGCTACGCAGGCCATCCCCTTCAGTTCTGGTTCCTGCTCCGCCAAATCGTGAATTTCGGTGCTGGCCAGCGCGAACGCCTCGCGCACTCGCTTTTCAGTCTTGCCGGTCTGGCGCGAAAGCCGCATCGGGATGATCTTGGCGGCCACCTCGGCAGCGCGTTCTCCGGCTGCCTGTCCGCCCATCCCGTCCACGACAAGATATATACCTCCAGGTATATCTACGAGGATTCTGTCTTCGTTGTTGGATCGCGTGCGACCTGTGTCAGAGCGGCCGGCGGCAATCAGTCGTGAGGGCATGTGTTATCGGCTCCGTCGGAATAATGCCCACGCGAGGCCGAGAACACTAAGGACCAACGCGATCAGAAATGGGATTCGCAGATAAAAGAGCGTCGTCGTCATTCCGGCTGTCTCGCCTCAAAGTGCATGACGAGCACATCAGCCAAGGCGATGTTGGCGGTGGCGGGCAACGGCACCTCGAGGTTGCGGTCGACTGCGCCGCCTTCACTGCGGTCAATGCTGGCCGGTACGGTGTTGCCGTCTACCGCGGTTCCGAACTGGCTGAGATCCTTGAGGAAGAAGCGGCCGCTTGCGGCATCGCGCCGTATGCGGCAATGCTCCCGGGAAATGTCCGGTAGCCCATCTACCTTCAGGTCGACCCACACAGCCTTTCCGCCGCGACCCACAACGATCTCTTCCTTGGTTATGGCGAAGACCTTTTCTCCCCCGCCGTTCGTAAACCGCAGCGTAGCGAGTACAGGTGGTCGAGCAACCGCGCCCGTCTTCTCAGACTGTCCAGGATTTTCGCCTTCAGCTCGACGAGTAACAAAAGTTGTTTTCGCGCCCGACCCTAATTCCGCTTTTTGAGCTGTCCCCAGATCTGAGTAAATCTCGATCTCCCCGGGACGCAGACGGTCATCCTCCGCCCGGTGGAAATCTATGCTCCAATCTGCCTCCTGGATTTTGTATTTCGGGTGACCGCCAGGTTTTCCCAAGCGGAGCCGCCGCATCAGCTGAGGTTGTCGCGGCACCTTGTTAAGGCTCTCGAGGTGTTCGCTCAACGACTGCTTCGCCTCTCGGCGAACGACCTCAGCAACCGGCGCAATCAGTTCGTAGTCAGCTTGTTGAAGGTACACGTTGAATCTGCAGGGCAACAGAATTGTGTAGCGGAGCCTGAATTGCCCAACCTGAGCGTTACGAATGATCTCGGAGATGATTTCTTCGCCGTTTATCCGGCTTGCCGGAGTCTCTGACACGCTGCACGCCCCCTACTGGGTGTTTCACTGCACGAGTGACCCTCCCCGTGTTTCATGGGAAGGGAACTCACCTTCCGATCAGATAGCGAATGCACGAAGACAGTTGCTAGATCATCGCTACCGCGACCCACCGGCGTCCTGACGAGTCGTCCAGAGTCGCAGTACGCATTTCGCGGCGGCGCGGTTCAATTTGGACGGCTCGGAGATTGAAATAGCCATTTTCTTGCGGCAGGGTAAACGCAGGAGATTGTTTCTGTTGAACTTGCGGTTGACCGTGAAGTGGCGAAGATCGGCTTCAAGGGTCTGCTGGTGGTCAGATCCACGCAGAGTTCGTGCCTCACAATTCGGTTGCGGAATGCCCTTGGCCTCCAGAGTCGCACTGGGTGACCCCTTCCCTCTAAAGAAGAGATACTCCTTCTCCGCCAACGCCCAGAGTTCACGGTAGCCTCTCAAAAGGGCTTCGAACATTACGAATGAGATCGTCTCATCGCTCGCAGGATCGAGTCTTCTGCCCTGTTCGGATGATCACTATTGGTAAGATTGCGGCGCCATCGACGACGTGATCGACGGAAGAGATTAGACCTAAGTCACTTCTGCGATTACTTCTTCCTCTTCGTCCTCATCCTCTTCTTCGTCCTCATCGTCGAAGATCTCGTCATCGACATCATCGGACGGCGCAGCGTCATCGTCAGATTGCAGCATGAGTGCGAATTCGAAGTCATCACCTGTTTCATGTCCTATATAAAACATCTCTAAAGACCTCTATTGCTCACGTGAGATGCCTGCAATGGCGCGGCGGGTTGACCTTCCTAAAACAAATATGAAAGTTACACCCCTACAACTCCTACTATGGAACGTCCACGCTCCGGTTCTCCTCCTCATCATTTGATCTTCCACTTTCCTCATCGTCTTCAACTTTCGGCTCTGGTTTATCTCTAAGTTTGAAGTCGGGGTGCATTGCCCGGCGCAACGTCTCTTTGTTCGGTTCGCGGTCCTTCGGCAAGTCTGGCATCAGAATCTCCTTACGGGCTTTGATGCGCGGCCGAAGGATGAAAGAAGGAGCCGGCAGCTACTATGCTTGCCTTGGCTGGCGTCTGCAATGGCAATGCTCGTACTTTGCTCTACGGCTTGAGAGCCTAGATCGCGCCTCACGCCGATATGGCATCTGTGCGGCTACTTTTGATGAGCTAGAGGAGACTGATCGAAATGCAGAAGCAGGTCTGCAGGGTCCTGATAAACCTCAACGCAGCCGGCGTCTCGAAGATCATCGCGCTTCCAGCCTCCACAAGTCAGTCCGATGACTCGGATGCCTAGCTTGCCCGCAGCCTCTGCATCGTAGGGAGTATCCCCTAACGCCAAGGCTCGTTCGGGTCTCGAGCCAACTTTTTCCAATGCCAGGGCAAAAATATCAGGCTCGGGCTTCGACTCCTTCGCGTCGGAACCCGAAGCGACTTCATCTACCAGATCTTCAATCCCAATAATTCTCTTGTAATAGGCGACGTCTTCTTTGTCAGAGGATGTCGCCAAAACCACTTTGATTCCACTTTCCTTGACTTTCGTTAACAGGTCACGCGATTTAGCAAAACTGACGATTCTCGGCATATAGTCGCGGTGAAAAATCTTTCGACGAAGAGCCTCTATAGGCTTTTTCAGTCGATTTCGATCTGCCTCCTTAACAAAGACCGGGATAAGTTTGTCACCGCCTTTGCCAATTTGGCTCCAAGCCTCATCCATGCCGACCTGAATTCCGAAATGCTCAAATGTCCTACGCCAGGCCTCAGCATGCAGAGGGTTGCTATCCACTAATGTCCCGTCGATGTCGCTCAGGAGAACTTCAACCTTTGCTCCCGCAGCATTCTGAACGCTCTTCTTCATTCAAATTGAGATGCAGGACGAGCAGCAAATGAGGTCAGTAGGGTAAGGGCTACTGATGTACGGCACCGGTTTCCCCCTGACGTGCCCCCGAAAAACTCATCCAGTTATACCTTTGGTGAAGTTGTAATATGACCCGGGCGGTGAGTCTCTGAGGATCCTCCGAGGTCGTTCTCTGGATCAGCCTCATCGCTGAGTCCGGCCTCTTGCAGCACCTCTCGCTCCTCACTGACTCAGCATTCAAACAATCCGGAAGTAGGCCTCGTCGTTTCCCAGCTCCATTATCCCGATGCTCATCCTGCTTCTCTGAGGTTGTACGCAGGCAGCGTGGTCAGGCGTCCGTCTTCCACTGGGCCACCCACAGTGAAATGGTAGAAGCTCTGCCAATCACGCGATGAGATGCCGAACACCTCGTGAACCGGATCATCGAAGTAGCAACCGATCCCAGTCGCACGAATACCCGCCTCTTCCGCCTCGAGGTACAGTACCTGGCCTACGAGTCCGGCCTCCCAGAAGAGATTTCGGTAGAAACCGGCGCCATTTGCGACCAGGCTGTCCATGTATTCAGCGATCATTCCCAGGCTGAAGGCTCCGTCCGCTGCGATCTCTTGACCGCAGGAGACGCTCGCGGCCAGATTACGGCAGTCTCCCTCTTTCAGCAGGAAGAGCGGAAGTCCCTGCGGACACGACGGAGGGCGTCGCCACTGGAACTCAGGCCGCATCACTTGCTTGAGCGTCTCCACCTTTTTCGGATCGCGAGCGAGCATGTAGAGACCGGGAGACAAGTCGTTCACGCGGTGTACGAAGAGGCCTAGGTGGATGCGTGGGCGCCAGGGCAGCGCGTCCCATGGAATTGATTGTCCGTTTTGGGTGGGCATCAGACGAGCCATCATCCGGAAAAAAGTAGCCGCGGAAATCGCCGTAGCCCCGTCCATGCTCACCGCGCTCCTGCGTCCCAGTATGACTTTCTCCGCAGTGAAGGTTCCGGACCGGATAGGCTCCGCGAAAAGCTCTTCCTCCGAAGGGAAGCCGGAAAATTCTTCGTGGACCGCAATCCCCGAATTCGTTGTGGCTCGAGCCACCTCGTCGATCACTGGCCAATCGATGCCGTGCTTGGGGCTCAGCACGTTAGCCGTGCCGTGCCATCGAGAACTGGACACCTGGGATATCAACTCGTCGGACAGGCAGAGACCTCTGTCCCCAGCCCATCTGTCCCTGACTACAAGTGCCACTAGTTCAGGATGCTCTCGCTCCGCGCCGTTGTAGTCGGCTTCGCGGTCAAGTCCAAGAAATTGTGAAACGGCGGCGCTACCCACGAAGTCCAGCAGGCGAAGTTTCCACCCCAGGGCAGCCGCTGCGAATCGCATCGACCCCAGAGCGTGGCCCACATCGTGCTGGCAGTACCGGAACGCTCGCTCGCCATACTTCCACGCCTCCCGCCAGAGAATCGACGAAAGCCCCACTAGGAATGAGCCCTCCGGAAACCCTGCCGTCAAGCTCACCCAGACCGAGGGATCTAAGTCCGCTCGAAGCTCGAGACCGTGCTCCTTCGATGCGTAATGGTAGACGCCGGGACGGTTGTTCATAGCGTCTACAGACGGCAAAAGCACGTACCCCTCCGTCGGGTGCAGGTTCCCGCTTGACGGATTGGCGCGCAGAGGCCATGTGGTTCCCTCGATCCCTTTCCAGGCTGTCAGCGAGAGTGCGTAGCGAAAGAAGAGAGAGATAGCGTCGACTGAAAGCGGAGCAGGCGCCAAGTTCTCCGGAACGTAGATCTGCCAGTAAGGCAGCGCTCTCCCCGCGTCGGGCAAAGCAAGCCGAAACAGCGGCGCTCCGTTGTAACGGCGGAACGGGTCTGGCTGCTGAGCCCAATCCAGGTATCCAAGCGAGGCGGCATAGCGGTGGTAGTGGTGCTTCGTTCTCTCGTGGTAAGCCACCACGACTTGTTCGGCATCCAGGCCGCCCTTCTCCGTCTTCAGAGCAGAATCGGGAGGATCATTTGCTTGTCTGTTCATCGTTGCCTTCCCGTCCCGTACGGTAATTGCATCGTACAGGGGAAGGCCGACTTCGTTCGCCAAGGCTTTCGGGTTCCGGTTGTGTGACCGCCTTAACGTACGTTACCGTGCGGTTAAATAAGCATCGATCAGCCGAGAGCTCGAGCAGTGAACGGCGGTGGGGGAAACGGAGCCATCAATCGAAGTTACTCATTTTGCCTATCGGCGCCTTCATCCTCAGCTCTTGCCCACAAAACATCTGAGAAGACTGCCTGCACTCCAGAGGCAAAATGAGGATGTCTCTATGCATATCCATGGCAAGATGAATGATCCGGTGACGGTCGAAGGATTGAGGACGGCGAGGAGCACTCACTGTGGCAGTCTGGGCGCCATCCTGATAGTGGAAGATGACGATCCGACGCAGAAATTGTTTGGTCGCGTTCGCGCAACAGCCTTACTAGATTATGTTTGCCAATGACGGCAGAATCGCGCTTGAGGTATTTCGCAAGAGAAGACCTATAGCAGTCGTTGTCCCCTTGCGGTGCGTGGCGACGCCGAGACTCAGCGCGGTCTGGTTCCGTGTGATTTGTCTGTATAGGCCGTCGAGGGCCCGTTGATGAACTTGTATCCGGCGGCTTTGGATTGGTGGGGTCCGCACCAGTCAGCCGAAGTCCTTTCCAGTTCGGAGGTTCACACGGGTCTCCACCTCCAGCTTTTATCGTGTTATGCCTGCAATTCGCTCCCACTGCGGTGTTGCCACAGCGAGTCGCATGCCTTCGGTGATATGGAAGCGC
>Ga0207694_10002989_pt1 | contig 13557 bp, 8 predicted proteins | sample KBSC34metaG_FD_184353 | JGI IMG/M metagenome (GOLD analysis project Ga0207694, IMG submission 184353) | Corn rhizosphere microbial communities from Kellogg Biological Station, Michigan, USA - KBS C3-4 metaG (SPAdes) (version 2) | ecosystem: Host-associated > Plants > Roots > Rhizosphere > Soil...
GGCGGTAGTGGTGGCCGCGCCGGCACGTCCGACGCCGGAAGCGCGGGCGGCCTCGGAATGGGAATGACGAGCACCGGCGGCGCGTCGGGCGCGGGCGGTGCGTCCGGTGCCGGCGGCGGGATCCTCGTCGATGCCGGCGCCGGCGACGCGAAGGACGCACCAGTCGCGTCCGATGCCAGCGCCGGCCCGCCGCTCGCCATGAATGACGTGACCATCCTGGCGCCGCTCCCGTCGTCCAGCGCCACGCCTGTCTTGCTGCGAGGCACCGACCTCGCCGGCGACGGGACGCCGCTCGTGCCGCGCGCGCTCTTCGATCGAGTGGTGGTGGACGGCAGCGGCCAGCTCCTGCCCACGCTCGAGACCGCGTACGAGCGCCTGCACCTGATCGCGGTCCGTTTCGATCTCTGCGATCGTCACCTTCCAGGACCGTGCCCCTCGGAAGAGGACGGGCGGCTGCGCCTGGTGTTCCAGCCGCTCGCGACGAACGGGTGGGCCGACGACATGGGCTTTCACGCGTTCTATTCCATTCGCAACGACGAGCTCGCGGGTGCGGTCGCGGAGCTCCGCGAGCTGGCCCGCGGCGCGCCCTTCCCCTGGGGGCCGTTGGGCGCGAGTCCCGCGCTCACCGCCGCCGATCACACGCTTTATGCCGAAAAGGTCCGCGCCTTCGTGCGGCGGTATGGCGGGACCGCGAGGCTGGTCCGGCTCACCATCAACGCGCAGGATCTGAAGTCCGCCGCCTTCCGCTGGATGTTGCGCGGGGTCGAGAAGAAGGACGGCGCCTTCATCGACATGCCGATCGTGGGCGGATCCGCCGTCACCGAGACTGTCTTCACGAGCGGCAGCGCGAGCTTCGACGTCCAGCCGATGACCGACACGCCGCCGGGGCTACTGGGAGCCATCGTGTCGGGGCGCTTCAACGCGGCCGACATCGACACGCAGCGCGCCTCCCTCGCGGCCCTCACCGCGGTGGACAACCCTTTGACCCACACCCCGGAAACGGTGGCGTGCGTGGCCTGCCACGTCTCGACCCTGGTGCTGCAGACCCGCGCCGACAGCCGGGCCATCGATCCCTATACGCTGCCCGGCCGCTACACGTCGGCGTTCGACCTCTCGACCGGTGGCGGGGAATCCGGGAAAACGCAGATTGCCATCCGCGCGCTCGGCTATCGGGGAAATGTCACGCTCATCTCACAGCGGGTGGTCAACGAGACCGCGCAGGTGCTGACAGAGATCGAAGCGCGCTTCCCCGCGCGCTGAGACGCATCCAGCGGGGAACGATCAATCGTTGGATCATCGACAGGCGACCTCGCAGCTGACGTCGATATGGCCGGACTCTGGCAACGGAGAGCTCCCCGAGCAGGCGGCGTCGCGACAGATCTGCAGCCTGGGCGCTCCCGCGGAGCAAGATGAAACCTCCCCTAGCTGCCAGCACGGGAGCACGGAGCGATCCGCGTCGCAGTAGCTCAGCCTCCAGCGCGTCTCCACGTGATTCTCGTCGACGTGAGTGGCGGTCACCAAGCAGCTCGGGATCCCCGCGTCCGTCGCCGTGGGGGTTCCCGACAGGCAGCGCGGTTCCTTGATATTGAGAGTGGTGAGCATGGTCGTGAGCGCGTTTGGGAAGCTCGTCGCAGGAGCGCAGGCCGGCAGGAAGAGGCCATTCGGACCGAAGGTGTCGGCGAACGACTTCAAGCGAAGGGCCGGGAGAGCCGGCTCGCCGCTCGCGCCCGTGCAGGACGGTTCGATCACCGGCGAGGCCATTTCGGGGCTGGCGCCGGGACCGAGCACGACCGGGTGATCCGGCCCCGCGATCAGGGCGAGCATGACGTTGTCGGGAGACGGCTTGAGCTCCGCGAGAAACTGCCGGAGCTCCGCGATCGGGGTCAGGCGCCCCCCCGATCGAATCGCGCCCCGAGGGAAGAGCGTGCGGAGGCGCCCCGCCTGCACAGAGCCACCCGAATTCGGCACATCGATAGGCGCCCGGCGCTCCGTACGGATCAGCGACGGTCGTCTGACGCGGGTCGAAGAGGTCGGAGTCCGCCGGGATCGAGCAGTCGTCTTCGTTCGTGATGATGACGATCCCGAGCTCGGCGTCGTCGCGAAGGAAACCCGCGTTGTCTGGATCGGCCGGATCCCGCGCCTTGACGAGCGCCCGCCGAGCGGCCTCGAGCGGCTGCGGATAGGGGCACCCCCCGGACCCGAGCCGGGCCAACGCGCCGAAGACCTCGCCGGGGTCTTTCGTGAAGTTGACGGGACCACCGTTGATGCGCATGAACGTCTCGCCGGGCGAGAGGCCGGCGCCCTCCGGGTGCGAGAATCGTCCCTGGCGATCGCCTGGACCGCCCGCCTCGCACCCCGGGACATCGCCGAATTTTCCGCCCCCGAGGGACGCCGAAACGACCGCGACGTGAAGGTTGAATCGGAAATCCTGCGGAGCCGCGAAAGCAGCCGCCAGCAGCGGGTACGCGGTCGCCAGCTTCGCGTCCATCGTCGCCATGGAAGGCGAATCGTCGACCACGAACAGGATATCGAGCTTGCGCCGGCCATCGGAGGCGAACGTGTCCTCGGTAACGCAGGCGGGTCCGTCGCCGCTCCCGCCGGTCCGTCTGGGCTCGTCGTCGCATCCGGCGACGAGAGCGACGAGGCTGACGGCAGAAACGATGGCATCTCCAAGGCCTCGCATCGACCCGGGTAATGCAATGCGGGATCCAGCGGCCTCTCGCCGGTTGGACGAGGCGCGCCGCCACTGGCGGACTCGTCGGACCATCCCCGCGCCGTCAACGGAGTTGGCGGAAGCGGCAACGGAGTGGCGCGAGCTGGAGGCGCGTGGAAAAGTTGCCGCCACGTCCGAAAACGGCCAGTCGCGGTCGAGCTTCGGCGCTAGGAGTGAGGCCGTGGCTGCCATGACGACGACGATGGACCTCGGGGACGCCCGGGACAGCCAGGACAACGATGTCCGCTATCAGGCGATGCTGGCCCGCGATCCGCGGTTCGACGGCGTGTTCTTCGTGGGCGTGACGACCACCGGCGTCTACTGCCGGCCGGTCTGTCCGGCCCGGACGCCGGGGCGCGACCGCTGCCGCTTCTTCCGAGCGGCGGCCGAGGCGGAGCGAGCCGGGTTCCGGGCCTGCTTTCGCTGCCGGCCTGAGCTGGCACCCGGCGCCGCCCCCGTCGACGCGGTCTCGCGCCTGGTGTCGGCAGCGCTGGCCCGGATCGACGCCGGGTACCTGAACGACCACAGCGCGGCGGAGCTGGCGGCCGAGCTCGGCGTCACCGACCGCCACCTGCGCCGGGTCGTCGAGGACGAGGTGGGCGTGCCCCTGATCGAGATCGCGCAGTCGCGCCGGCTGGCGCTGGCACGGCGCCTGGTCATGGACACGCCGCTGCCTCTCACGCGCATCGCGCTGGCGAGCGGGTTCCGCAGCGTGCGGCGGTTCAATGCGCTGTTCGCGGCGCGCTTCGGCCGCCCCCCCTCGGCCTTCTCCGTTTCCAAGGGCGCGCGAGCGAAGTCGAGGAGGCGCGCCGCGCCCGCCCGCTCCCGCCGCGCGAACGCGGGCGGCGAGATCGTGGTGAGGCTGCATTTTCGGCCGCCGTTCCGGTGGCCGGAGCTGCTCGCCTTCCTGCGGGACCGCGCGATCCCGGGCGTCGAAGCCGTCGCGGGTGACGAGTACTGGCGGACCATCCGCGCGGGCAGCACCGGTGAGCTCGTGGGCCGCGTGCGGGTCAGCCTCGACGATCGCACGAACGCGCTCCGAGCCGCCGTGTCGCCCGGGCTGGTCGGCGCGCTCATGCAAGTGGTGGCGCGGCTGCGCGTGCTGTTCGACCTGGACGCCCGGCCCGATCTGATCGCCGCGCGCCTCGAAGGTGATCCCGTCCTGGGCCCCGCGCTCCGCCGCCTGGCGGGGCTGCGCGTGCCGGGTGCGGTCGATCCGTTCGAGGCGACCGTTCGCGCGGTGCTGGGCCAGCAGGTCTCGGTGCGCGCGGCCACGACGCTGGCCGGGCGCCTGGTGGCGCGCTTCGGCGCGCCTTTCACGGGCGACGTCGACGGTACGCCTGGACCGGACGGCGCGGCGAGCGCGCCGGTCCTGACCCATCTGTTCCCGGCACCCCGCGATCTCGCCGCGGCCTCGGTCGACGATCTCGCCTCGATCGGATTGCCCGGGGCGCGCGCCGCCACCTTGCGCCAGATCGCCGCGCTGTTCGCCTCGCCCGGGCTGGTCGGCGCCTGGGACGCCGGGAACCGGGTCGAGATCACGCGCCGACTGAAGGAGATCCCCGGCGTCGGCGACTGGACGGCCGAGTACGTCGCCATGCGCGCGCTCCACGATCCGGACGCGTTCCCCGCCGGCGATCTCGGCGTGCGGCGCGCGCTCGGCAACCTGTCCGCGCGCGAGGCTTCGGCGCGCGCCGAAGCCTGGCGCCCCTGGCGCTCGTACGCCGTGATGCACCTGTGGTCGTCGCTCGCGACGCGTCCGACGACCGCCACTTCCCTCGCACCTCCCCGGAGCAGAACGCGAAAGACGAAAGGAGACCTGACATGACCCGCCTCTTCGCCGACCTGTCGAGCCCGGTCGGCCGCGTGCGCGTGATCGCGCGCGACGGCGCGATCTGCCGCATCGACTTCGAGACCCACGCCGGCTTCGACGAGTCCCCCCGGGGTGACGAGCGCCCCGACGATCCGCTGCTCGCGGGTGCCCTCTGGCAGCTTCGCGAATACTTCGCCGGCGAGCGCACGGAGTTCGATCTGCCGCTCGAGCCCGAGACCGGCACGCCCTTCCAGCGGCGGGCGTGGCAAGCCCTGCGCGAGATCCCGTTCGGACAGACCCGCACTTACGGCGAGCAAGCGCGCGCGATCCGCCACCCGACCGCCGTCCGCGCGGTGGGGGCCGCCAACGGGCGCAACCCGATCGGCATCGTGGTGCCCTGCCACCGGGTCATCGGCAGCGACGGCAAGCTGACGGGCTACGCGGGCGGCATGACCGCCAAACAGTGGCTGCTCGACCACGAAGCGCGCGTCACATCCTCCGGCGACCTGTTCGCGACGTCGCGGCTGCGCGCGGGGGCCTGAGCAGGACCGGCGCGCTATCTTTGGCGGCCATGTTGCCGCCTCTGCCGCTCGCTCGCCCCGGCGAAGTGCCCCTGCGCGCGCGCTTGAAAGGCAGCTTCAAGTACTCGGGCCGCGCCTTCGAGCTGGTCTGGTCTTCCGCGCCCCGCGGCGTGGTGGGGCTCATCATCCTGACGCTGGTGGCCGCGGCCCTGCCGCCGTTCGTGGCGTGGATCGGCAAGCTGATCATCGACGCCGTGATGGCGGCGCGCGCGGTCCCCGCCGGGCTGGTGCGCGAGGCCGCCATGTCACGCGCGGTCCGCCTGGTCGCGCTCGAGCTGGGGGCGGTCCTCGCCATGACCGGCGTCGAACGAGGGTTGGGGCTGGTGCGCCAGGTCGTCGGCCTTCGGCTGGGGATCGACGTGAACGTTCGCATCCTCGAGAAGGCGCAGCAGCTTTCGCTGCGTCACTTCGAGGACGCCGAGTTCTACGACAAGCTGACGCGCGCGCGCCGCGAGGCCTCGTCACGGCCGCTGTCGCTGATCCAGAGCAACTTCCAGGTGGTGCGGCAGGCCCTGACGCTGACCGGATATCTGGCGCTGCTGGTCTCCTTCTCGCCCTGGATGGTGATCGCGCTGCTGGCCGCCACCGTGCCGGCCTTCATCGCCGAGGCGCGGTTCTCGGGCGCGGCCTTCCGGCTGCGGAACTGGCGCTCGCCGGACGCGCGGCGCCTGACGTACATCGAGTATGTGCTGGCCAACGACGAGCACGCCAAGGAGGTGAAGCTGTTCGGTCTTGGCCCGCTCCTGCTTGGCCGCTACAAGGGCATGGCCGAGACGTTCTTCGGCGAGGATCGCCGGCTGGCGGTGCGGCGCGCGGCGTGGGGCTACGGGTTGTCGTTGATCAGCGCGGCGGTGTTCTACGGATGCTACGCGCTGATCGTGACCGCCACGGTGGTGGGGCGCCTCACTCTGGGCCAGCTCACGCTGTATCTGGTGGCGTTCCGGCAAGGCCAGCAGAGCTTCCAGGCGATCCTGACGGCGGCGGGGAGCATGTACGAGGACACGCTCTACATGTCGAACCTGTTCGACTACTTCGCGATCGCCACCGACGAGGAGGCCGCGCTCGAGCGCCCGGCGACGGCGCCGGCGGCGCTCGTCGCCAAGGCCGAGGAAGGCATCCGGTTCGAGAACGTCGGCTTTCGCTATCCCGGCAGCGGAGGCGAGGGTGGCAACTCCGGCGGGACCGACCCATCCCCCGAGCGCTGGGCCCTGCGCGGGGTCAACGTCTTCATCCCGAAGGGCCAGAGCCTGGCGCTCGTCGGCGAGAACGGCGCCGGCAAGACCACGTTCATCAAGCTGCTGACGGGGCTCTACAAGCCGACCGAGGGTCGCGTGCTGCTCGACGGGCGCGATCTGAAGGAGTGGGACGAGACCACGTTGCGCCGCCGCATCGGGGTCATCTTCCAGGACTTCAACCAGTACCAGCTCGCGTTGCGCGAGAACGTGGCGTTCGGCAGCATCGATCACCTGGAGGACGAGCCGCGCGTGGACCGCGCCGTCGAGCGCGGCGGCGCGGCCGAGCTGGTGACCAGCCTGCCGGCCGGCCTGCAGACTCAGCTCGGGCGCTGGTTCTCGTCCGGCGTCGAGCTGTCGGGCGGGCAGTGGCAGAAGGTCGCGCTTGCCCGCGCCTTCATGCGCGACGAGGCCGACATCCTGATCCTCGACGAGCCCACCGCCGCGCTCGACGCCGAGGCCGAGCACGCCGTCTTCCAGCGGTTCCGGGCGCTCGCGGCGGGGCGCACCACGATCCTCATCTCGCACCGGTTCCCGACGGTGCGGATGGCGGATCGAATCCTCGTCCTCGAGAAGGGGCGCGTCGTCGAGGACGGCAGCCACGCCTCGCTACTGGCCGCCGATGCGAGATATGCTCACCTCTTCCGCCTTCAGGCGGCGGGATATCAATGACTACGACGCGATCGAGGACGAGGACGAGGACGGGGACGAGGACGAGGACGGGAAAGACAGGGTGGTGGAGCGTGGCGACCGTCCTCGTCGCGGTCGCCGCGTGCGGATCGGACGGCGGCGGGGACGAAGGCTCGTTCGACCTGCCGACGGCGGGATCGCTCGGCGGTCCCGTGCTGCCGAGCCCGCGGGTCCAGCCCATCTACTTCAAGGGCTACCCGTATGTGATGGAGACGGACACATTCCTGACGCGGCTCGCGTCGAGCCCCTACTGGTCCACCGTGACCAGCGAGTACGGCGTTGGCGCCCTCACCTCGTTGCCGGGCTATGCGGCGAACGTGTCGGTCCCCGCCACCCTCACCGACGAGACCCTGCCCGGTCTCCTGACCGCGGCACTGGCCGAGGGTGCGGCCACGCTGGGCCCCGCCCGCGCCGACACCGTCTATGCGCTGTTCTTCGACCCCGCCACCACCCTGGTGGTGATGGGGATGACCCTGTGCCAGCCCGGCCAGCCGTCCGCCTATCACGACGAGTGGTCGGCCGGCGGGCTGCAGGTCCCTGTCGCCGTCGTCCCGACCTGCGCCAGCTTCCCGGGCCAGCCGTCGCTGACCGGCACCGGCGTGGTGACGCTGGCCCTGAGCCACGAGCTGGTCGAGGCCGCCACGGACCCCTTCCCGAACACGCGCCCCGCGTGGACCGGCATCGACCGCGACCATGTCTTGTGGTCGGTCGCCTTCAGCGGCGCCGAGGTCGCGGACCTGTGTGAGAACGACGTGCCCAACACGGTGACGCCCGGGGACATCGGTTACCCAGTCCAGCGCATCTGGTCGAACGAAGGCGCCCGCGCCGGGACCGGGCCGTGCGTGCCGGTCCCTGCCGGCGAGGTCTACGTCAACGCGGTCGCCGATCTGCCGTCGCGAGGCACGGTCATGGTCGGCCCGACCCAGCAGACGGTCTCGGTGCCCGTCCTGCAAGCCGCGATCGGCGCGCAGGCCTCGGCCCACCTCACGTTCCATGGCGGACCGGGCGTGACGACCGACCTGCGGGCCGTCGCGTTCGAGATCGACGACGCCTCCAGCGCGCAAACAGCGCACCCGGTCGCGGTCATGGGAAAGGTCGGGCAGTCCGTGACGGCGCAAATCGCGGCGTCGTCCAGCGCGACCGGGGTCGTGCCGCTCATCGTCGGCGCCACCTCCGGTCACGGCGACCTGCACCTCTGGGTGGGGGGCGTCGACCGCCGCTGAGGCGGGTCCCTCACTCGGCGACGGGCTGAACGTCGTCCCAGGCGGCGGGCTGGCCCGTCGCCTCGAGCACGGACATCCACAGGTCGTCCGAGACGTCGACCTGCTTGCGGAAGCGGGTGGCCAGCGCCATGGGCACGTGCACGAACCGCCCGTGCCAGCGCCCGATCAGCACCTCCGTGTTGCCCGCCATCGCGGCATGCACCGCGTTGCGGGCCATGTTCCAGCAGAACACGCTGTCCGACGGCGACGCCGGCACGCTGCGGATCTGATAGCTGGGATCGATGTACTTCAGCGTGATCTCGACGCCGAGCCGCTTGAAGTGATCGTTGATGTGATCGCGCAGCACGTACCCGATGTCGCCGAGGCGTAGGTTTCCGCTGGCGTCGCGGCCGGGGGTGCGGGCCGGCGTGCCGATCGGCGTGGCGGCCGCCACGCACAGGTCCTGCCCGGCGCCTTCCGCCACCACGATGACGGCGTGGGACCGCTCGCGCAGGCGCTGCTCGAGGCGGCGCAAGAAGCCGCGCGGGCCGTCGAGGATCAGGGGCACCTCGGGGATGAGGACGAAGTTCGCGTCGGTCGCGGCCAGGGCCGCCTGGCACGCGATGAACCCCGAGTGGCGTCCCATCAGCTTGACCAGCCCGATGCCGTTGCGGGCGCCGGTCGCCTCCACGTGCGCGCTGCGGATGACCTCGACGGCGGCCGAGAACGCGCTCTCGAAGCCGAAGCTGCGATCGATGAAGTGGATGTCGTTGTCGATGGTCTTCGGCACGCCGACGATCGCGATCTTCAGCCCGCGGCGCGCCACCTCGGCCACCAGCGTCTGCGCCCCGCGCAAGGTGCCGTCGCCGCCAATGACGAACAGGATGTCGATGCCCAGCGCCTGGAGGCCGTCGACCATGGCGCCCGGATCCTGGTTCCCGCGCGAGCTGCCCAGCATGGTGCCGCCCTGCTCGTGGATGCTGGCCACCATATCGGGCACCAGGCGCAGGGGCGGCTCGCGGCCCGGGCCCGCGATCAGGCCCTCGTAGCCGTAGCGAAAGCCATAGATCTCCTTCACCCCGTAGGCGTGCGTCAGCTCGAGCACGATGCCGCGGACGACGTTGTTGATCCCCGGGCACAGCCCCCCGCACGTCACGATCCCGGCGCGGGTGCGGGTCGGATCGAAGAAGATCCGGTCGCGCGGGCCGGCCAGCTCGAAGGTTGGCCGGTCGGCGGCCGGCGTGCTCAGGAGGCCAGAGGCGCGATCGTCGAGCAGCACGCGATCGGCCTCGCCCACGTGATGCAGAGCCGCGCGCCCCAGGCGCGCGACGATTGGCGAGGCATGCAGGCACCGCCCCAGGTTCCGGACCTGAAGGTCGGCAGGCTCGACGCGCGCGGTGCGCGCGGGGACGGTGAGAATTTCGGTCTGCGACATGAGGACTCGTGAAACGGTGATGAGCGAAGGAACAGCATAGTCTCCGCCACGTTTCGGGGAGGTGTCGATTTCCTCAAGACGACGCGAAAAGTGACGGCGGGCGCCTGACCGAGCATTTCCGGACCCTTCTCCGGCCCCTTCTCCGCGAGAATCAGGATGCGTCTCGCGCCTTGTGAATCGCTCGCGCTCAGCGCCGCGGGCGGGGGACGTCGCGTTCGAGGACGGTCTTGCGTCCGTCGGCGGCCGCCGCGCGGATGGCGTCGTCGCAGACCGCCCGAACGTGCTCGCTCAGGTCCTCGGCGATGGCGTCCGAAGTGTTCATGCCGGAGCGATCCTTGATGTACTTCTTCATCTTGGAGACGACGATCAGGATGTCGCGGTCGAAGGTCGACGACAGCGCTGGAACGACGCCGGGCATCGCCTGCGACGACGCGACCGGCGCGCCGGCGGTGGCGGGCGCAGCGGGCCCGACGGGCGACACGATCCGGCGCGGTGGGCTCGCCATCCCGGAGACGGCTCCTCCCGACGAAACGACGGTCGCTCCACCTCCGCCGCCCGAACCGACCCCGCCGACCCCGCCAACCATGACGGGCCGCCCGAGCGGCTGCGTCGGGGCCTCCGACCGAGGCCCCGACGGCGCCGCTGGCTCCGGGTAGTCATTCACGGTGCTGCCCTGCCCAGCCGCGGCGGCCCCGCGCGAAGGGGCACGAGCCTCGACGGCCCACGCGTCCCGATGCCGTAACGTCGCCACGTGCGAGTCCCAGCACGACACCGAGCAGAACACCAGCTGCATCCGCGCGCGGTTGCACGTCGAAACACTACAAACCCAGTGGACCTTCGAAAAAGCGATGCCCTTCCGGCACGCGCTACAGTGCGCCCAAATATCGCCCGCCAGTTCGGCCATGCGCCGCGTAGCTTAACTCCAAAGTACGCTCACTTCTCGTTCCATCAGGCAGGCGACTCGCGCACCCCAGAGCGCCAGAGCGACCGAAGGGAGCGGGTTCACCGACGGGAGGCGCGGCTTTGCCGCGCCGGCGTCGGTCTGAAATCCTGGGGGTCTCGTAGGGGGGCAACGCCCCCCTGCGCCCTGCTATCCTCGCGGCGGCTGCATGCCCGCGTCCGCCGTCACCGTCGACAGTTTGAGCAAACGATTCGGCGCGAACGCGGCCGTGGACGGGCTGTCGTTCTTGGTGTCGCGCGGCGAGATCTACGGGCTGCTCGGGCCGAACGGCGCCGGGAAGACGACGACGCTGCGGATCCTGGCGGGCCTGCTGCCGCCGACCGGCGGCGCGGCTCGCATCGAGGACGTCGACGTGGCGAGCACCCCGCGCGAGGCGCAGCGACGGCTCGGGTTCCTGACGGGAGGCACGGGGCTCTACGCCCGGCTCAGCGGCCGCGAGGTGCTGCACTACTTCGGCGCCCTCCAGGGACTCGAGCCCGCGGCGGTGGAGGCGCGCCTCGCCACACTCGCCACTGCCCTCGACCTGACGGGCCTCCTCGACCGGCGGTGCGAGGCGCTGTCGTCCGGGCAGAAGCAGCGCGTGTCGATCGCGCGCGCCGTGCTGCACGATCCGCCCGTGCTGATCCTGGACGAGCCCACGGTCGGCCTGGACGTGCTGGCCAGCCGTTTCCTGCGCGAATACATCGCCGCCGAGCGCACGCGCGGCAAGGCCATCATCTTCTCGACGCACTATCTGGCCGAGGCCGAGCTGCTCTGCGACCGCGTGGGTTTGATGCACCAGGGCCGCCTGCTGGCCGAGGGTCCCCCGGCCGCGCTTCGCGCGCAGGCGGCGGACGCGGGCAGCCTGGAGGAGGCCTTCCTGCGCCTGGTGGCGGGGCGCGCATGATGACGAGCCTCGAAGCGCGAGGCCGCCGGTGGCCATGAATCGGAGATCCCGCGACGTGCGCGTCGTCTGGGCCAAGGAGCTGCGCGAGACCCTGCGCGACCGCCGGACGCTCGGGGTCATGCTGCTGTTCCCGCTGGTCGTCTATCCCCTGATGGCCCTGCTCCTGACCGAGGTCATCGCGGGCAAGGAAGCGGCGCAAGGGACCCGCCCGTCGCGCGTCGCCGTCGTGGGCGGTGACCCTGCCGCCCGCGAGACCGTGCGCGCCCTGTTGCGAAGCCTGCCGCCTGGCGTGCGCCCCGGCATCCCGAGCGCGTCGTCGGCCAAGGCCACCGATGGGGGCTTCGAGGTCACCGGCGAAAGCGGAGGAGGGGACTCGCGCGAGACGAATGCCTCCCGCTCGGCCAGCACGGCCGAGGTGACGGCCGGGACGCTCGACGCCTTCGTCGACCTGGACCCCGAAAAAGAGGCAGCCCCCATCCCCGGGGCAGATCTGCTCGCCATTCCAGCCCCCCGCCCGTTGCGCGTCATCTACGACGAGACGCGCCCCGCCTCCGATCAGGCGCACGATCGGCTGACGCTGGCGCTGGGGAGCGTGCTCCCCGTCGGTTGCGCCCCCACCTTCGCGGTGACCTCGACCAGCGTCGCCACGAAGACCAAGGTCGGCGGCTACGTGCTGTCGAAGGTGCTGCCCCTCATCGTCGTCATCATGACGATGCTGGGCGCGTTTTATCCCGCTATCGACATCACCGCGGGCGAGCGCGAGCGCGGCACGCTCGAGACGCTGCTGACGTCCCCCGTGCGCCGCTTCGATCTGATGACGGGCAAGGTCCTGGCAGTGACCACGCTGGCCGCGCTGACCGGCGCGCTGAACATCGTGTCGATGTCGCTGACCGTGGCCGAGACCGCGAAGCTGGCCGGCGGCGCCACCGCCGGCCTGACCATCCCATGGACCCGCGCCCTGGCGACGCTGCTGGTGGTGGCGCCCGCCGCGTTCCTGTTCGGCAGCGTCATGGTGGCGATCGGCGCCATGGCGCGCGGATTCAAGGAAGCCCAGTCGTTGCTGATGCCGGTCTATCTCCTGTGCCTGACCCCGTCGCTGGCGACCTCCGCGGGCGACTTCCCCCTCAGCGGCGTGACCATGCTGATCCCCGGGACGAACCTGACGTTGCTCGCCCGCGATCTGATGCTCGGCGACGCGCGCCTCCTGCCGGCCGCCGTCACCCTCATCTCCACGCTGGCTTTCGGCGCGGGCGCGCTCGCGTTCGCCGCGCGCCTCTACGACTCCGAGCGGCTGCTCACCTCGACGGACTCGGATCTGGTGGGGATCGGCGCCTGGCTCCGCCACCTGCTCGGCCGCGCGCCCGCCCGCCGCGGAACCCCCGGCGCCTCCCCCTCAGTCGCCGCCTCCCCCACGACAGCGGGTCAGGCGCTGGCGCTGTTCGGTATCGTGTTCGTCCTGTGGTTCTTCGTCTTCACCTGGCTCCAGCACTGGCGGCTCTTGCCCGGGCTGCTGATCTCGCAGTGGGGCGGATTCCTGGGCCTGGTCTGGCTCTTCGCGCGGTCCACCCACCGCCCGCTGGCCAACGTGATCGGATTGCGACCGCCGCGGGCCGCCGCCGTCGCCGGGGCGATCTGCATCGGCATGTCGTGCTGGATCATCCTCGGCATCCTGGCCGACCGCGTGATGCCGCCGCCCCGCGAGGTGGTGGAGAACATCCGGCGCCTCATCCGGCCGCCGGGCCAGGATCGGCCGCTGTGGCTGTCCATCTTCGCCCTCGGCGTGACACCAGCCATCTGCGAGGAGGCCCTGTTCCGGGGGCCGATCCTGCGCGGCCTTCGCCATCAACTGCCCGCCGGGCTGGCCTGCGCCCTGACCGGCATCCTCTTCGGCGTCCTTCACGGGGATGTCTGGCGCTTCGTGCCAACGGCGCTCCTCGGCACCCTCCTCTCGTGGATGGCCCTCACCAGCGGATCGATTGTCCCCTCGATGGTGAGCCACATCGTCAACAACACGACACTGATCGTGCTGGGCTACTACGGGCTG
>Ga0207694_10002994_pt1 | contig 13550 bp, 14 predicted proteins | sample KBSC34metaG_FD_184353 | JGI IMG/M metagenome (GOLD analysis project Ga0207694, IMG submission 184353) | Corn rhizosphere microbial communities from Kellogg Biological Station, Michigan, USA - KBS C3-4 metaG (SPAdes) (version 2) | ecosystem: Host-associated > Plants > Roots > Rhizosphere > Soil...
CGTTTGCTCTTATTTGCGAAGTAGATCGGCCAAGCTCTTAGGCGTAGAAGCAGGAGCGCCTTCGCTCCGCCATCGTGACGTTCTTGAAATTGGCACCGCTCGAAACCAGCGTGTGGGCGCGCTTGTGTTTCTCAACGCTTGACCGGCCTGCCGTGCACGGCGATTGGTCCCAGGCTGGCCCACCCTCCGAACCCGTGTCCGCTGCCGGGCATCAAGTCTGCGTATCCGACTTCGTCCACCTTCGTCAGGTCTGGATTGTCAATCCACTGTCCGTTCGTCTGGTTCTTTGTCACCACTCGATCAATATTGAGCGCTAGCCACCGAATCGTCGCTGGCGAAAACTCGATTTCGTTGAAAAAGTTGAGTGACACGTCAGCGCGATCACCAATCAGCCAAGTGCCATCAGCGAGTTTCACGACCTGCCGGGCGGCGTGAAAACCGGACGTCCTGATGGTCCAGCGAATCTTCGCGGCCCCCGAGAGGTCGATGTAGCTGTCCTTATGGCGAAGAGTCACAGCAATCGGTGTAGTGGTCAGACCGTTGAACAGCCAGATGATTCCGTCAGGTTCGGTGTTGCTGCCCGTGACGAGGATCTCCTTCGCGGAGGCGCCGTACAACTTCAGTTCAAGACTCGGGTTGGAGACCACCTCCGGTGTCACAGGGTGCTGTTTGCCGTCGGGTTGCTGCTTCCACGCCTCGCGAAAAAGGAGTCGCACATTCTGCACGTCTGTGGTGAATTGCGCGCTCGCTGCGCCCCCAGTTCGCTGTGTACCAGAGGTGCTTGGAGCGGCGGGCTGCTGTGCCCGGACCGCGTATGTCGTCACGAATAATACGGCAAATCCGCAAATGATCCATCTGATGGTTTGCATCGTCATCACAGCGCCTTTCTACCTGAGCCTGATGCGGCCTCAGTCCGCAATACCCCGATCATCTGCAACGCCCGATCCCGCGACTTGCTTGCAGCCTCCCTATCCTGGTGGGAATGAGCGTGCATCATATAGCCGTGACCCGCGCCGTGATGGATCACAAATTCGCTGCCGGTTGCATCAGCCACCTTCTTCACCGCCTCGAGTTCCGGCGGCGGCGCGAGTTCGTCTTGATCGCCATAGTGGAGCGAAACCGGGCAACCCGGATGGTCGCCGGGCTTAAAATATTTAGAAACGAAGGTGCCGTGAAACGACACCGCCGCATCAACCTCAAGCCCGTCGCACGCTGCCCGCCAGGCGTAGGGACCGCCAAAACAGAAACCGAATACGGCGACTTTTCCGTTGCAGTTGCGGTGACGCTTTACCTCCGCGATGCCGTGCTTGAGGTCGTCCATCGACTTCAGAAAATCGATGCGCTGGGCGCGGGCAACCGCGCGCTGAAAGTCCTCCATCTTCAGCGGACCCGAATCCTGGTCGCGCCAGAAGACATTCTGCACGAGGGCAACATAGCCCCGCTGGGCGAGATCGTCGCACATGCCTGCGACGTGACGCGTGACCACGCCGTTCTTAAGCATGTCCTGATAGCGCGGGTCATTCACACCTCGGAATCCGCGGCGGTCAGGAATGTGCCCGCCTGTCTGAATATCGGGTCGCTGTCCCACGGCGGCTACCACGAGCAATATGGCGCACGTCGCAACGACGCCGATTCGCAGGGGCCACCCCTGTACTTGGCGCCGGATCATCTGGATCCTCCTTGCCGATGCGCCTGGATTTCGCCGTACATCTGATCGTAAAACCGCGTGCTGGTTTGTACCGTATTCACAGAACAACAAATTTCGGTAGCTAGGCGCTGGTCCCATTCCTTGGTCGGCCGCGCTTGCCGAACCTGCTCGAGCGTCATGCCGTCGTCGACCATCTTGCGAAAGCGATCGTGAATCGTGCTGATCGCGTCACGCACGTACATCAGGTCGCCGCGATCCGCCAACTGTCCGTGCCCCGGCACGAACACAGTCTTTGGAGTCGCCATGGCCGCCGCAAGGTTGTAGTTGTCGATGAAATTCTCGACAGTGCCGCCATGCTGGAAGTCCATCGACGGGTAGTCGTTGGTGAACACGTCGCCGAAGGCGAACACGTCGGACCCTTTGAAGTAGACACCAACGTCCCCAGGAGAATGCGATTTCTTCAGCGGCACGTACACGACTTCTTCGCCGTTGAAGTGGAACGAAAAAAGCTCGGACGAAGTCACCATCGGCAGACCGGCCAGGGGCCGGGAAACGCCTCCGCGCCCCGGTCGCGCTAGCTCAATCCGGGTGTTCGGATGCGCAAACACCGTTGCCCCAAGCTTCGCGAGATTTTCGTTATTTTCGTTATGGTCACCGTGAAAGTGAGTGTTAATCACAAACCGGATCGGCTTGTCTGAGATCTGGTGAATCGCGTCACGGATTTGATCCCAGAAAATCTGGAAGTTATTGTCAACCAGTAACACCCCGTCATCGCCGGCGAATACCTCAACGTTACCGCCAGCTCCGGCGATTACATAGACTTGGCCCGCGACGCGACGCGTCACCACGCCGTTCTTGATCACGTCCTGGTAGCGCGGATCGTTCACGCCTTGAAATCCGCGGCGGTCGGGAATCGGCCCGCCAGTCAGGATCCCGGCCCGCTGGGCCACAGCGGCTGCGACCAGCAATATCGCACATGTCGCCGCTAGGCAAATTCGAAGGAGCCGCCGCCCTTGTAGTTGGCACCGGGTCATCGAGATACCTCTTTCTTCACTTGCGCTGTCGAGAGGTCGATCAATCTGGGAGCGAGCAGTTTGCCGGAGTCTGCGCCAGGCTTTGGCCGGAACTTCTCGGCGCGTCCATTGTAGGCTTCAGCGGCGTAGACGTTGCCTTCCTGGTCGACCGAGAATTGGTGAACACCCCAGAGGCCACCGGGGAATTGACCGAACGTCCCCCAAGAGTACTGCAGTTTGCCGGATCGATCGAACTTGAGAAATTTATTCGTCTGCCCGTCTACTACCCAGACACTCTGGTCCTTGGCGATGTGAATATCCCACGGATCCCGAATGTTCGGCCACTGGTCGAGGAACTTTCCGTTTTCATCGAATATCTGCACACGGCTGTTACCCCGGTCGGCGACATAGACGCGCCGCTCATTGTCAATCGCCACGGCGTGCACTGGAGACTTGAACTGCCCCGGACCCGATCCCGGCGTTCCCCACGTCATCAGGAACTTGCCATCCTTGTCGAACTTCAGGACACGGGTATTGATGTATCCATCGGTGACGAAGAAAGTGCCATCGGGCAGCCATGCGATGTCGGTCGGCCGTCCGAAATGGCTGCTGTCGTTAGCGGAGACCAATCGCTCCCCGAGCGTCATCACGAGCTTCTCGCCGTGGTTGGTGAATTTCAGCACTTGCTGCAGGTCGTCATCGATGATCCACACATGCTTGTCGGGATCATACGGGTTGATTTTGATGTGATGCGGCCCCCGCGAGCCGTCCCACAGCTTATCCCATTGCGTCCAGTTCTCCACGACCTTGCCGTTCCGATCGACAACCAGAACATAGTTCTCACGGCGTGCCTGCGACACCGCGCCACTGGCGGACCGGCCTGGTGCACCGAACATCGCGCCGGGGCCCGGCTTCACCTTTTCCGGCAACGGCAACTCCCCGCGTTCGATCACGAACACTCGGTCCGGCGATTCGGCGAAGACAGCCGTGATCGGGCCCGGCACCCAGCCCTCAGGATTAGGTGGCTTGAGCCACCCCTGAACGACATCGTACGCCCCGGTCTCGTCTCCGCCGCCCTTCTCCTGCCCAATCAACGTAGAAATGCCCACGACCGATAGGGCGATAAGAGCCCGTAATTTTAGCCGCCTACTAATCCCCTGGTCACGCCTGCAGCTCATACAATCACCTCACAGTTATTGACGAGATTTGAATACGTATCGGACACATGGCCTTTATTTAGGTTGCGCCAGGTGAGCCTTTGCTTCCTCGAACATCTGCTGGTACCAACGGGTGCTGTTCTGCAGGTCGTTGGGGGCGAAGTTCTCGGTCGCAAGGCGGGCGTCGAATTCCTTTGAAGGACGCGCCTGCATGATCTGTTCGAGAGTCATGCCGCTTTTGACCATTTCGAGAAAGCGGGCGTGGATCGTGGTGATTGCGTCGCGAACGGCAATGACATCTTCGCGTTTGGAAAGTTGCCCGTGTCCGGGCACGAAAATCGTGTCCGGCGTCGTCATTTGCAGTGCCAGGTTGTAGTTGTCGATGAAGTTTTCAATCGTACCTCCTTGTTCGACGCCAATAGCGGGGTAGTCCGTTGTGAACACGTCGCCGAACGCGAACACATCGGAGCCGTGGAAGTACACGGCAACGTCACCGTTGGTGTGTGACGGTTGGAGCGGCAGGTAAGTGACATCCTCGCCATTGAAATGAAATGTAATGCGCTCACTCGAGGTCATCTGTGGCAATCCTTCCGCTGGAACGGGCGATGGCCCCCTTTGCTGCATCAGGGCAAATCGAGTGTTGGGATGGGCGAAGATCAGAGCGCCCTGCTTCGCGAAATTAGCGTTGTTCTGATTGTGATCGGGATGGGAGTGCGTATTGACGATAATTCGCACCGGTTTGTCCGAGAGCTGGCGGATCGCCGCTAGAATTTTGGGATAGAAAATAGTGAAGTTGTCGTCGATCAGCAATATTCCATCTGCGCCGACTTGCGCCTCGATATTGCCGCCGGAGCCGGCGATCACATACACATTCCCGGCAACTCTCCTAACCACCTCCTCGACCTGCGAGGTCACTCGAGGACCGTCAAAAGTGTTGTTGAGTCCGCGCCTGTCCGGAATTGGCCCCCCTGTCGGGATGTTCTGCTGGGCCGTTGCAGTAGCCACGAAGAAGGCAGCGAATGTCACCGCAATCACTGATCTGCTCATAATCCCTGCTTAATGATCGGAGTTTCCTGGACAAGGCGCATCCTCATACGTTCAATTCGATATTGAACTCCTCCGATGTCGCAAAACGCAACTTTGAATTCAATAGATTGCACTGGCGTCTGGACATGAGGTTTGCATCCCCGTAACATAAATCGTTCATCCTCTCCGGCGCCACGAAGACTGACCCTAAATCTGCGCTGAGGGCAATACGCTTGAAACCGTTATGTACACCGACCCCAAGAGTCTAAAGCTGGTTCGTGGAATCCTGAAACTCATTTACAGGTCTGGAGTTAATAGATACGAAGCGATTGCCGCCCTTTCATCCGCGAACAACATGTTATACGCGATGGAGGGCCCTCTGCTTCGATGCGACGCCCTGGGAACCAAGGAGACGAAATTCACTGGGCAAGAGCCTGAAGGTTAGTATCGGTGGGTTTTCCCGGCTAATCGACGAAAGGATCTCCGATTCATACAATAAGCCGGCGACCGGCCTGCCTTCGCGGATGAAAATCGGGGCCTGTCGAATTTTCGCAAAGCAGATGTTGGAGATTTTCGGATTTGTCTAAAGGTCAGAGCCCTGGGAGGAATACGATGGCAATCAAACACTTCGGATCGATGGCAGTGGATTGGGAACAGCGGATCGACTTCGATCGGCTGCGAAAAGAGAGACTGGCGCGAGCCAAGATGCTGCTGGAGCGGTCCGAAATGGGCGCGTTGCTGTGCTTTGACATGAACAACGTCCGCTACCTGACCGCGACGCACATCGGAACCTGGGCACAGGATAAGATCAGCCGTTTCGCGCTGTTGCCGCAGAATGACGAGCCCATCTTATGGGACTTTGGCTCGGCCGCCCGGCATCATCAGCAAAATTGCCCATGGCTGGGGGAACGGTCGCGTCCTGGTATCCCGTTGTTGCGCGGAGCGATGTCGCCAGAGATGGGACGGGCGGAGGATGTGGCGCGCAAAATCAAAATCGAGCTCGAAATGCGCGGCCTGCACAAGGAACCAGTAGGCATCGACATCGTAGAGCCGCCGATTCTGTTTGCACTAATGAAGGAAGGCATCGCGGTAATCGACGGCCAGCAACTGATGTCGGACGTGAGAGAGATTAAGACGCAGGATGAGATCCTGCTGCTGAATCATTCATCCATGCTGGTGGATGGCGCCTACCATGAGCTGTATCACGCGATGCGTCCCGGCTTCAAGGAGAATGAAGCTGTCGGACTAGTGAACAAGTACCTGTACGACAATGGCTCGGAATACGTGGAAGGCGTCAACGCGATTTCAGGCGAACGCTGCAGCCCGCATCCACATGTGTTTTCAGACCGCGCACTGCGGCCCGGTGATCCTGTCTACTACGACATTTTGCATTCTTACATGGGGTATCGCACGTGTTATTACCGGACTTTCACGGTCGGCTACGCGCCCCAAGGAATGATCGACGCCTATACCCGCTGTCGCGAGTATCTGGATGCAGCGATCGCTCTGGTGAAGCCCGGCCGGACCACAGCGGAGATCGCTTCCGTATGGCCTAAGGCACAAGAATTCGGCTTCCCGAATGAAGAAGCGGCATTCGCACTTCAGTTCGGCCATGGAATCGGGCTAGCCATCTGGGAAAAACCGGTGATTAGCCGGCTCGTTTCGATGGAGCACGCACACACCATCAAGCCGGGTATGGTATTTGCGCTCGAGACCTTCTGGCCGTCCAAGGACGGCTGGCGCGCAGCACGCATCGAAGAAGAAATCGTCGTCACCGAAACGGGCGCCGAAGTGATCACACGCTTCCCCGCCGAGGAACTTCTGGTGGTGGGGAAGAAATATTTCACCGTGCATGGACCTCTGACTACGATCCGCGAAGATAGCCCTGAGCCCAACGCCCGCATCCAGCAAATGATCGACGAAGGCGCGCGCGAACTCGCGGCATTGCCGGCTTCGGTCGCGAAGTAGGAGGCATCGTTCGCCATAATCATGTCCGCTTCCGCACATGAAATTAGGTTCTTAGATTCGGGGAGTACAAGTTCTGCCAAACCTGTATTGTCAGCAGAACGCCTGCCGCCAGAACGAGGGCCCCGGTCGCCGCGTGTGCAACGCTGAGAATCGATAATGTGGTTGAACTTCCTGAGCCGATTAAAAGGACAATAAATGTTCCGAACCCGAGGGACACCTGCAGGGCAGTTACCACAGCCAATCCTAGCGCCGCTGATCGGAGGGAAGCGTGCCCAGCGAATTCGCGGATCACAGGGATCGAAACTACTAGGACCATGAGCGTGATAACTAGCGCATTGAGGATATGCGTCAACACACCCAGCAGGCCGTGCCTGTACGCAGCGCCCAGTAGGACCTGCAACAACGCCAAAAGCGAAACGATGACCGTCAGAGACCGAAAGGAAGGCCGGCCGGGATCCTTCAGCGGCTGTGTGCGCACCTTCTGGGCAGATACATCAGCAGCTATCGCGACAAGAATCGAAAGCAAGACTGGGGCAAGTGAGGCATGAAAAAACGCGGCCACTGGCGGAAGAGAAGAATGAACGCCCTGCATGCCCAACCAGCCTTCGAGACCAACTATCAGGAGCGCGGCCAATGCCAGTAATCGCGGCCAAGCCCGCCGCACCCTCCACTGAAGCCAACCGGTGAGGCCGAGCATGAGCCCACCCACAACCCAAGCTATGAATAAATGGGCTTGTTGCAACCAGATCAGTGTTGGCTCAGCCGGGGAAACCCGGGGGGTGCTGAAGCCCGGAATAGGTTGGACTTCGCGAGTCACTGAGGCTCCGAGAACAATCAGGCTAAGCGTGCTGAGCAACAGCATCACGACATACCGAAACATCCAAGGACTGCGCCCAGCCCTTCCAGACAACTTCGAAATCTGTTCGACGCTCGTCCCGTTAATCACGATCAACGCCAAAGCGCGTAGGGCAACTTGACCCAAGCCGCCAGGCTACGGGGACCCACGTAGTAGCCGATCATCCGGCCCGCACAAACCACGCCTATCCATAGAATCAGCGAAAGTGCGGCCGCCAGCTTAGCCCGGGACGGCATGGTTTGCGCGCCATCGAGTTCGGCAGTGTTACGGTACACGCTGTTTCGAAACACCATCCCGTGTACGCCGATCAGCGCTGAGAGCGTCATCTTGATCCAAAAGTACGGGTTGACATAATATTTCTCGGCTTCCGATCCGGCCAGAAGACCGCCGCACGTGACCATGATGACGAATCCGGTCCGTTTCCAGAAGCGCAGCTTCTGCACCACGTCGGTCAGAGATTGGCTCCGCAGAAAGCCCAGCAAACGAAGATTCGTAACCAATATCATTCCGCCAAATATTGCTATGCACGTTAGGTGGATCGCCAGAACAGACGGGTACAGCCATTGGGACGCGGAGAAGTCGCCCGCCCATTCTCTTTGTTCGAGCCAGCGCGCGATTGCTGCAAGTGACATAAGGTCTCTAGGCTGCTACGCGAACGAAAAAAACAAACCGCCGAAGATGACCGCGATCCACAAAACCAGGGAAACGCCCGCCACCATCTTGCTTACTACTCCTGATGCATCCGCCGACAACGCTACCTTGCGATGGATCGTGTAGTTAAAGAGAACCGCTAGCACGAGACATGTGATCTTGATTTGGAAGACTGAACTCAAGTAGTAATGATCGGGATCGCTCGCAAAGAGAAGCAGCCCGGAAAAAACGATGACAACAAAGCCAGAAAGAGTCCATAGGTCGGTGCTTCTCACCAGTCGCGAAGCAGCCTTGCGCTGCAAGCCGATGCCCAAAAGACTGAGATCCACGAGAGTGATCATCCCGATCGACAACGCAAACGAGACGATGTGAACGCATTCAGCGGCCGGAAAGAGCCACTGATTTTCGATCATCGCCTGAAGGACCACATTCGTCTGTATCAGCATCTTACGCGGTCTATTAGGCAACACTCGAAACGTCGCTGACCTTGCTCTAGGGCCAGCGTTTCGGATGATAAAACCCTTTGAGTCGCATAGTCAACGTTGGGTGCAACATATTGAACCATTAAACCGGTAAGTTTGGACGAAAGGAATCCGCGGGCCGTGCCAGGTTGTAGAGCGCTGGTCTCTGGTAGGATGGGTAACGGCAAGTGGGTGGTCTGATCACATCGTGACGCCACTTAGCCGGCGAATTCCTTAAGGGGGCATTGTGGAAAGGGCACGACAGTTCGCCCGTAACGGCGACGCCGTAGCGCTCGCCCTACCTCCTCTTGCCGACGCCGATGCAGTCCGCGCTGGACTGGCTGCGATAGTGGCGAGTCGAGTGTTCAGGAGCTCTCAGCGTCAGCGCAAGTTCCTTAGTTATGTAGTCGAAGAAACCCTGGAAGGTCGCGGGGCGCAGCTCAAGGAATTTTCCATCGGCTTAGAGGTCTTTGGTAAAGACCAGTCTTTTGATCCACGCCTCGACACAATCGTCCGCGTAGAGGCCCGCAAGGTCCGCGCAAAGATCCTCGAGTACTACCGAGAGGAAGGTAAGCACGATCCACTGCGAATCGATTTCGTAAAGGGCAGTTACGCACCGGTTTTTCGTACGGCCGAGGACACTCTTGCTCTTCCGTCTACCTTCCCGGATGCGCCGGCCCAAGGAACCAAGGTCGATTTCCCCTGGAGACGTTTGGTGGGCGGTCTCATTTTGTTGATTCTGCTTGCTTCCGCCGCGTACTTTTTTGCGCGAAATCGAACGAGCTCGACTCCAACAACGGCATCGATCGCAGTATTGCCCTTCGTCAACCTCGGCGACGAGAAGAATGAGTTTTTCAGCGACGGACTAACCGACGAACTTATTGATTCCTTTGGCCGAATACCAGGACTTCACGTTGTAGGAAGAGCCTCGGTATTTCAGTTCAAGGGAAAGGCGATAGATCTTCGTGAGATAGGACGTAAACTGAACGTTCGCACAGTTTTGGAGGGAAGCGTTCGCGAGTCCGGTGGGCTATTGCGAATCACCGTCGAACTGGACGATACATCAAATGGATACCGGCTTTGGTCCCACAGCTACGATGGGCAGCTGAGAGATATTCTGGTGGTGCAGCGTCAAATTTCGGCTTCCATAGCGAACGCCCTTGGAGGAACGCTCAGAGGATCCGAGGCGTTTTTGACAAATGGCTCCCGCTTTGACCAGGCGGCCTCGGTAAATTCCAGCGCTTACGAGAATTACCTGAAGGGCCGGTATTTTTGGTACAAGAGCACAGCCGCTAACTTGAACATAGCTCTCCAGTACTTCCAGCGCTCCATTGACGAAGATCCAAGTTACGCCTTGCCCTACGTGGGTTTAGCGAGTTGCTACGGAGCGCTCCCTTTTCACGGCGTCTCCACTGTGCTGCAAATGGCGCCCAAGATTCGAGCCTTGGCGACAAAGGCTTTGGAACTTGACAGTAGTCTCGGTGAAGCGCATTTCGAGCTGGCTCAAGCCTCCGCCGCTGAGTATGATTTGACAACGGCCTTCGCAGAGTTCAGGAAGGGCCTGGAACTTAGCCCGGGGAGCGCGCTTGGTCACCGTTGGTACGGCATTTTCCTGGGACACGTCGGGCAATTGGAAGCATCGCTCAATGAAGCCCGTCAGGCCTTAGAGCTGGATCCCGTCTCACTCTATGAATCTACTGCAGTGGGTACGGCGTTGTACCATCTTCGCCGTTATGACGAGGCAATAGATCAATTTGAGAAAACTCTGGCTTTGGAACCTAACTTTGGGTTGGCGCATCTTGGGTTAGGACAAACCTATCTCCAAAAAGGAATGTTCTCTAAAGGCCTGGCTGAAATAATCTTAGGGAGACAACTTCTGGAGGGGGACCTCATGACAACAAGTAAGCTCGGTTATGCTTATGCGTTGGCAGGGCAGACAGCACTGGCCCATCAGACATTAGATCGCTTCCTCGAACAATCCAAGCTCGGACCGTTCCGGCCAGCTGCCATAGCAGATGTTTATGTGGGCCTGGGTGACAAAGACCATGCTTTCGCCTGGCTCAATAAGGCTTTGGATGCCGGCGATTTCCCCCCTCTGAAGTCTGAGCCAATGTATGATTCCCTTCGGTCTGATCCTCGATTCGAGAAATTACTGATTCGGATGAAACTACAGTAGTAGTAACTCTTATCCGAAACTGGCCAGACGGACCGGCATGCTTCACGATAAGCAGCCGCCAAAACACACACGATAACCCATTGTTAGAAGGGGACTTCTATTGGGAGTTCACGTTAAGTTAACCCTTGTTCTCTTGGTTTGAGCCGCATTCTGTGGCACGCTACAACGGCCACCTGATTGTTCCTCGCTTGCAAGGAGTTGATGCGAACCTCTATGAGCCCTTTGCCAACGAATTCTCTTGACCGTGCTTTGGTGATCCTGCAGTTCATCGGCAGGACCCCAGGCGGGCTGACGAATCTCGAAATTAGCCAGAAGTTCAAACTTGCCCGCAGCACCTGCTCCTACATCCTTAGCCGGCTGGAGAAGGAAAGATACCTCGCGAGGGACAAAGAGAGCGGTCGGTACCGCATCGGCCTTAAGACATTGATCCTGGGCCGAGGGGCCCTCAGAGAGGTGGGATTTCGCGCTGCTAGTGAACCTACGCTCTATAGATTGGCCACCGATACGGGCCTTGCCGCAAATCTCGCTGTGCTCGAGGGAACTCGAGTCGTTATCCTGGACCGGATTGAAGGTCCCACATTCGTAAAGGCGGCGATCCAGGAGTCTGAAAAGCCTCGTGGCGCAAATCCGCCGAACCGCGCTCTCGGTTGGGAATACTTAACAAAAGGACACCGTGACATCGGCGACGAGTTGCCCCCATATTCGACCGCTTTGGGGAGAGTACTTCTAGCTCATCTATCGGAACAGCAACTTAGTGGTTTTGTGGATCAATCACCGCCCCCCCAGGGAGATCCGGAGAAGCGAGATATATTCAAACGACAGCTAACGAGCGAACTGGCCGATGTGCGGAGGAAAGGATATTTCCTGATGCAGTTCGAACCGCATAACGAATCCTGCGCTCTCGCAGCGCCGATTCTTGATGCGAATGATTCGGTCAGGGCCGCCGTATCAGTAAGTTGCAAACGGCATCTTGCGATTTGGAACGATGAACAGACTTTGAGTGAGCTTGTGACACAAGCAGCGTGGGAGATATCGTGTAGGTTGCATTACCCAAATGTGATACAAAGGGTCGCCTCAACCGGGCCGAATCGTGGAGACGGCGAGATTCGACCGGCACGCGTTGGATCACACTGAGGAAAGAGGTGTGATACCTACAACGCCGGCACGTTGCGTAGCGCTCGATCCAGATCGGTCCAAAGGTCCTCGACAGACTCAATACCAACGCTCAGCCGCAGCAGCGTCGGAGGCAGGTGCTCCTGTCCGGGAATGCTGGCCCGCCGTTCGATGGTGGACTCAACCGCGCCCAAGCTGGTGGCGTGTTGGATGAGTTGCAGCCCGGCGCATACGGCGTCGGCGGTGCGGGCGTCGCCACGCACGTCGAACGAGATAATCGTGCCGAAACCCTTGAGTTGGCGTACCGCGGCGTTGTGAGTCGGGTGGCTCGCAAGGCCCGGATAGCGTGTCAAGGAGACCTTAGGATGGCGCGCGAGGCGCTCGGCAAGTGTCGTCGCGTTGTGTTGCGCCCGCTCCAGCCGTATTGCCAGTGTCCTGGCACCGCGTACCGCAAGAAAAGTTTCGAGTGTGCCGGGTGTTGCACCCGCGAGTTCCCGAGACTGCCGTAACGCCTGCCGCAAGTTCGCGTCGCGCACGGTGACGACGCCGCCGAGCAGATCCGAGTGCCCACCGATAAACTTTGTCACCGATTGCACGGCCACGTCGGCCCCAAGCGCCAACGGACGCTGATTAAGCGGCGTAGCAAAGGTGTTATCCACGCCCAGCATCGCGCCCCGCTTCCGCGGCGCGGCGCAAATGGCGTCCAAGTCAGCCACCGTCAGCAGCGGGTTCGAAGGCGACTCCAACCAAATCAAGTCGGCCACACCGCAAATCTCGATCCAGCCTGCGGTATCGGCCACGGCCAGACGATGCACGGTCCAGCGGCCGCGTTTTTGGCCTGCCGTGGCGAGTCCGACGACACCTTGGTAACAGTCGTCCGGCAGGGCCACGACCGAGCCTGTGGGAAGTTGATCGAAAATCGCAGCGATCCCCGCCATGCCGGAGGCGAAGGAAACAGATGAGCCACCTTCGAGGCCACCGACGATCTCTTCCAGCGCCTCCCAGCCCGGCGTGCCGTCGTCGCGAGAGTACGCACGGCGCTCGCCCAGCAAGAAATTTGACGCGGGCCAAGGCGGCACGTTGAGTGGCGAGCCTGGGCGCCGGTCCCGTCCTGCCGAGACCAGCCAGGACTCAACCGAACCTGGATCGCCCGCGTTGTGCATCGTTGTATCGCTGGATGTCATTGTTTGATTTTAGCCATCCAACTCAACCGGAACAGTTGACCCTTATTGCGCTGCCTTTTTCACCACTGCTGGGGCAGGTTGAGCGAATTTCGAAGCATCAATAGGGACGTTTGGCTGTACATCGCTCAAGTCAATCGTGGACTTGCCATCAGTCCAGGTCACAGTCCAGTGAAAAGGCATCTTAATTCCCGCGACCTCCCGGTAATCGGAATAGTCGATCTGGGTAGGAACGATACCGACGACTGTGTTGCTATACCGAACCACACGTACAAGTAATCCTGACTCGGCGTCAAAAAA
>Ga0207694_10002996_pt1 | contig 13544 bp, 8 predicted proteins | sample KBSC34metaG_FD_184353 | JGI IMG/M metagenome (GOLD analysis project Ga0207694, IMG submission 184353) | Corn rhizosphere microbial communities from Kellogg Biological Station, Michigan, USA - KBS C3-4 metaG (SPAdes) (version 2) | ecosystem: Host-associated > Plants > Roots > Rhizosphere > Soil...
CCGCCCGCCCGCGATTCCCGCGAGCCGACCGCCTGCGACGCGCTTTAGCGCGGCGCGGCGGAGGGTCGCGCTATCCTTGTTTATCATTAAACAACTTCACAATGTTTTGGGCACTTTTGCGGGGGTGTCGACGGAGCGTGTTCTACCGGTGAGGCCTAACGTAAAAAGCTGAGCCGCGCCGGAACAGGGATGTGACCCGCGAAAGCGGAACTGAAAGCGCCGCCCGGCGTTGGCTCCAGCGTTTTGTTAGGCCACATCTCGTTCTCTCCTGTTGCGAAACTTCGCCAATAATATCGACAAGATCCAAGTCAGACAAATCGAAACAAGAATCTCGGCCAGCAGAACTCCGCAACGAAAACTGTGGAGGCTGTAAGCACTGGATTTCTCGTTGAGGGTGATATGCCTGTGAACTGCTATCCAGTGGAAGTCCCAAGCAGAATCAACTCCATCTTCCGACTCGCCTCTGATCGAGTAAAAGAAACAGACGTATATGAAAACGAGAACCGTCATCACTCCAAAAGAAACAGAAGCTCTCAATCGCCTGGGCATACACAGTGGCCTAACGACTTAAGCTGAGCCGCGCCGGAACAGTGATGTGAACCGCGAAAGCGGAACTGAAAGCGCCACCCGGCGTTGGCTCCAGCGCTGTGTTAGGCGTCAATGTTTCTGTTTCCGTCTCCATAACTCAGTGAAGTGGCCGCGCCACCATCCAAGCAAGCAAATGATGCCAAAGCAACGAATAATCCACAAAAACCACTCTGGCTGGTTGGTCTTGATAAAAAAAGATCCGAATGCGATGAAACCACCAATGAGCGTGCCGAAAATAAACGAACCCCAAACTTGCTTTGTGGTTGATTGCTCTAATGGTGTGCTCCCTCGGCCAAACATAAAAGTGTGATGACGCCTAACATATACTAGACCAAAACCCCATTTGGCCTAGTTTATGGTGATTTGGCCTAACTTCCTTTTCCATTCCATAATTAAGGCTGGTCTTTTGAGTTTGACAAGTCAATTGTTTGGCCTAGCACATGAGCGCCTTTTCTCGCAGCCATTTTGCCCACCCTCCAGATCGGTTGGTGCCTAATCCCAAACTGAAGTTCCTGGATCAATGCCGGGAAGTGATGGCGTTTAAGCGATTCTCGCGCCGCACCGTGGAGGCCTATGTGCATTGGATCAAGCGCTTCATTTTATGGAGTGGCAAGCGCCATCCCAAGGACATGGGTGGACCCGAGGTAACCTCCTTTCTAGCGCACTTGGCCGTGGCAGACCGGGTGGCGGCGAGCACGCAAAACCAGGCGCTCAATGCGTTGGTGTTCATGTACGGGCAGGTGTTGGGGCGGAGTTTGGGAGAGTTGGGCAGCTTTGAGCGCGCCAAGCGCCCGCCCCGCGTGCCCGTGGTTTTGAGCCGGCAAGAGGTGCGGTTGGTGCTGGATGCGTTGGAGGGTACGCAGCAATTGATCGGGAGGGTATTGTATGGCACGGGCATGCGGTTGCTGGAGGGGTTGCGTTTGCGGGTTAAGGATGTGGATTTCGCCCGCGGCCAGATGGTGGTGCGGGCGGGCAAGGGGGATAAGGATCGCGTCACCATGTTGCCGGAGTCATTGGCGGAGTCTCTGCGCGCGCATCTGCATCGCGTGCGCGAGTTGCATGACCGGGATTTGGCGGCGGGATTTGGGGACGTGTGGCTGCCGCAGGCGCTGCGGGTCAAATGGCCCAAGGCAGGGCGGGAGTGGGCGTGGCAATGGGTGTTTCCCTCCGCAGCATTAAGCGTGGATCCAGAATCAGGCGTCAAGCGGCGGCATCATGTCACGGATGCCGCCGTACAGAACGCCATCAAACAGGCAGCGTTGAAAGCAGGAGTGATGAAACGGGTAAGTCCGCATGTGTTGCGGCATAGTTTTGCCACGCATTTGCTGGAAAGCGGCACGGACATCCGGACGGTGCAGGATTTGTTAGGCCACAAGGACGTGAGCACAACGCAAATTTATACGCACGTGATGCAGCGGCCGGGCGCTGGAGTCCGGAGCCCGTTGGATGGGGTATGATTGCAAGAGGGTGATCGGCTCCTCGTCGCCCTCGTTCTCGTCCCCGTCCTCAATGAACCATTTGACACCCGTGGTATAACCATCGCAGGAGGCAAAAGGGACATGAAAGGGAGAAATGAAAACCGCCAGCAAGGCTTCATCCATCGGCAAATTGCCGCAGTCCATTCCGCCGCTCAACCTTTCCTTCCGCTCAGATGCGTGCCCCAGCATCCTGCCGGATTTATTTCCCGCCCTCCGTTTCCTTTTGTAAAATTCGCATTCCAGCCTATTCCAAGCCATTCAACCGGGGGTATCCAGCCACCGCACGCAGCCAACTCCGCCCAGGCCATTTCCGGTTGCGTTTTTCACTTCGGTATCGATTCGTGCCGATTCGTGCCGATTCGTGCCCGTTCGTGGCAAAAATTTATTCAAATCCCGTGGCGCACCCTTTCGCACTCGAATTCGCACCGGCAAAACTCATTCATCGGGGACGACAGAAAGCGAGGGTCATTGAACCCGGTGCGTGATTTTGCCTCCCTCTCCGCCACGAAGTGGGGGAGAGGGTGGGGAGAGGGTGGGGAGAGGTGGCGCTTGGGGAACCGGCGCGAAGCTTAAACGTTTTCCACCTCAAATATAATGTGAAAAGCCCTTTAAAAGTTTCCGTGGCTGAACCTCACGTTCTGTTGCGCCCCTATTCATCTCTCAAATTGACAGAATTAAGCAACCTGTTAGCAACGCCCACCGCCCTCGCGTCATTAAATTTTCCTAGAATCTCGGACGCATTTGAACCACATTACGTCGCTCTAATATATATGGATGTAAAACTTCCACGTCTCGGTGAAGGCGCCGACTCAGGAACGGTGGTCAATGTGTTCGTCAAAGAAGGCGATCAGATTGCCAAAGACCAACCGATCCTCGAGCTCGAAAACGAAAAAGCCGTCGCAACCATCCCGTCCACCGCGGCGGGCACGGTCGCCAAAATTCACGTCAAAGCCGGCGATAAAATCAGCGTCGGACAAAAGCTGATTACTCTGAGCGGTGGTGGTGCCGCTCCTGCCGCTGCGCAACCGGCTGCCGCCACGCCGAAAGCTGCCGCCAAAACCGCCGCACCTGAGCCGGAACCCGAACCCGAGCCGCAAGAGGAAGTTTCCGCCGAAGCCGCCGAGTCCGTCGAGAAATCAAACGCCGCCGTCGCCGCCTCGCCGGTGATCCGCAAACTCGCGCGCGATTTGGGCATCGATCTGGCCAAAGTCCGCGGTTCCGCCCGTGGCGGTCGCGTCACCATGGAAGATGTGCGCGCGTATATTCAGCGCCTGCAGAAGCTCGCCGCGCAACCCAAGGCCTCCGCTGGCGCTCAAACCAAGCCCGCCGCGGAATCCATCGATTTTTCCAAGTGGGGTAGCGTCACTAAAAAACCGCTCTCGCCCTTGCGCCAGGTGATTGCCCGGCGCATGACCGAAAACTGGAATGCCATCCCGCACGTCACTCAATTCGACGACGCGGACATCACCGGCATTCTTGCCCTGCGCAAAAAATACGTGGCCGCGTACGAGAAAAAAGGCGCGCGCCTCACTGTCACCACCTTCATCCTGAAAGCTGTTGCCGACACGCTGAAAAAGCATCCGACACTGAACTCGAGCCTCGATGAAGTGACGCAGGAAATTGTTCTCAAGGAATACGTTCACCTGGGTATTGCCGTGGATACGGAAGCCGGCCTGATCGTCCCCGTCTTGCGCGATGCCGACAAAAAGGATCTGGCGCAAATGTCCAGGGAACTGGAAGAACTCGCCACCAAAGCCCGGGATCGCAAAGTGACCGGTGAAGACTTGAAAGGCGGCTCGTTCACAATCTCCAATCAGGGCGGCATCGGTGGCGCGCATTTCACACCCATCGTTAACAAACCCGAAGTCGCGATTCTCGGTTTGGGCAAAGGCGCGGCCAAAGCCGTCGTGCGCGAAGACAAAATTGAATCACGCATGATCCTGCCCGTGGCGCTCTCGTACGATCATCGAGTCATCGATGGCGGCGTAGCCGCGCGATTCATCGTGGATTTGGTGAAAGCGATTGAGAATTTCGACGAAAAGTTGGTGAAGATTTAAGGATTATTATGGAAGCGACAAAGACAGACATCGTAGTCGTAGGCGCAGGCCCGGGCGGATACGCCGCTGCGTTTTACGCCGCTGACCTCGGCAAAAAAGTCATTTTGGTTGAGCAGGACCGCAAACTCGGCGGCGTTTGCTTGAACCGCGGCTGCATTCCGTCGAAGGCGTTGCTCTACGCGACGCATACGTTGTCGCTCGCGAAGGAATCCGAACACCGCGGCATCACCTTTCAAACGCCGAATGTGGATTTAGCCAAGCTGCGTGCGTGGAAGGACGGCGTGCTCGCGAAACTCTCCGGCGGTGTGGCGCAATTGGCCAAGATGCGCGGCGTGGAAGTCTGGAACGGCCGCGGTTATTTCGAAGACTCCACGACGCTCCGTGTCGAAACGGAAGAGGGCCAGAAATTTATTAACTTTGAACAAGCCATCCTGGCCACCGGTTCCAAAGCCGCTTTGCCCAAAGCGTGGGATTTGGGCAATCCCCGCATCATGACCTCACGCGGAGCGCTGGAGGTGGAAGAAATTCCCGAAAACCTGCTCGTCATCGGCGGCGGCTACATCGGTATGGAACTGGGAACGGTCTACGCCGCCCTCGGCAGCAAGATCACGTTGGTCGAAGCGTTGGACGGCATTTTGATGGGTGCCGACGCGGACCTCGCGCGGCCGATCGTTGCCTACGCAAAAAAGAATTTCAAAGAAGTTCGCCTGAAGACCAAGGTCGGCAAAATGTCCACGCAAGGAAAGCAGATCAAAGTCGAAATGGAGGTCGAAGGGCAGAAGAAGGAGGAGCTTTATGATCGCGTGCTCGTGGCCGTGGGCCGCGTGCCGAATTGCGAAAACATCGGCCTGGAAAACACCAAGGTAACGCGGGACGACAAGGGCTTCATCAAGATCAACGAGAAGCAGCAAACCGAAGATCCTTCCATTTACGCCATCGGCGACGTTGCTGGCGGCATCATGCTCGCGCACAAGGCTTCTCGCGAGGCGCGCGTCGCCGTGGAAGTCATCCTCGGCGAAAGCAGCGCATTTGAGGATGTCGTAATCCCCGCCGTTGTTTTCACCGATCCGGAAATCGCCTGGTGCGGCCTCACCGAAGCGGAAGCAAAGCAAAAAGGCATCAACATCGAAGTGGCGAAATTCCCTTGGGCCGCCTCCGGCCGCGCATTGACCTTTGATCGCCCGGATGGCTTGACCAAGCTGATCATCGATCCCGAAACCGAACGCGTTTTGGGCGTCGGCATCGTCGGAGCCGGCGCGGGCGAGTTGATCGCCGAAGGCGTGCTCGCCGTGGAATCCGGCCTCACCGCCAAAGATTTGGCGCTATCAGTGCATCCGCATCCGACCCTATCCGAGACTTTGATGGAAGCGGCGGAAGTCTTCTACGGACATCCAACGCACACCTTCGTGAAAAAGAAAGCGCCGCACCCGGCCTAAATCGAGACGTTTGTCTGCGCCACATCCGTGGCGCGATACGTCACCACGACCATCCAGTCGGCGTAGTTGGTGTCGAACTGTTTCAGCAACGTCACCAACCGCTGGCGGAACGTGGTCTCGATCAACGCCCCCTGGCCCGGCCACAATTTAAAATCCACCCGTACGAAGTCGCCCGTGCCTGCCATTTGCGAGGGCAGTTCGTAAACCTCCGGTTCCTGCAAGACGATTGCTCTAAATTGCTCCCACATCCCATGCGCCGCCTGTTTCACCACCGCGATCACTTTGGCGCGATCCGCGTTCGCCGGAAGCTGCGCATCCACATACGCGTGAATGCCACCCCGCGGAAACCGCGCGATATTCGCAATATTTCGATTCGAAAGAAACACCTGTTGATTGTAAAAATTCCGAAGTTCCGTGAATCTCAACCCAACTTTCTCCACCCGTCCGACCTGGCCTGAAATATCCACCATGTCTCCCACTTCAAGTGTGTCCGTGAAAATCAAAGTAAGTCCGGTGATTACATCCTGCACGAGCCCTTGCGAGCCAAAACCCACAGCGAATCCCACGACAGAAGCGGTGGCGAGATAAGAGGCGATGAACTGCTGGGTGTTCATGCCGAGCTTGTTCAAAATGAAACCCACGGCAATGGAATAAATCACCAGCGTCAGCGCACTCGTAATTAATCCCGTCAGCGTGACAAATTTCGGAGTATGCGTGACAAAACCAACCGGGGATTTTTTGGCGGCGCTTTTACGAATCAGCCAGTCGCTGATGAATTGCATCAGGCGAACGAGAAAGTGCGCGAGAATGGCGAGGCAGACAATTTTGGCAATTTGAATCGCGGCGTGGCTCGCAGTGTGCGAATCCACCTCGCGAAACTTTTCGATGAATTGATTGGTCTTTTCCACAGTTTTGCCGGTTAAACCGAGACAACCGAATGATAGATTTGAATCTATCGCCGCGCGGAATAGGGTCAAATCCTCAGGGACCGAGAAGTTGCAAGCATGCAATTTTTAGGTTGTGAAGTAAAGCAGCGGGCGGCATAGTGTTTTCTCCGCTGGAGCAATCCAGGCGGCATGGTTCGGGGCGTAGCGTAGCCTGGTATGCGCGCTTGCTTGGGGTGCAAGAGGTCGTGAGTTCGAATCTCACCGCCCCGACCATTTTCTTCCAATGAATGTTCCCATGCCAAAACTGAATCTCTTTATCTGCTGGATCGCCGCCGTTTTGCCGGCAATGGTTCCGATTTCAACACGAGCCGATTCAACCACGAACGAGCCGGGGGTCGCTGTTTTATATGTCGACACCGACCGGGTGATCGGCAAGGTGGACGATAAGATTTACGGCCAGTTCCTCGAACACATCAATCATTCAGTGGAGGAGTTGTTCGCGGAGCAGATCCAGGGACGTGGTTTTGAAGGAAAGGATTTTGAGACTTACTGGAAACCGTTCGGAGAAAACGGAGCAGCAAGCATCGCGGACGTCAGGTTCGAAAATGGCCAAAAGAGTCTGAGAGTTCAGGCATCGAATGGCACTGCCGGTGTGCGGCAAGGCGGTATTTATCTCCAGCAAGGATACCAATATAGCGGTTCGCTGTGGCTCAAACGCGAGAGCGGCATGGCACAGGTGAAATTGCAGTTGAAGGATTCGAGCGGCGGAGTGATTGCTTCAATGCCGTTGACTGTAGCTGGCTCAGGTTGGCGGGAGGTTCCCTTTTCGTTTTCGAATGCGAAAACCGATACCAATGCCGCAATTGAAATTTCGGCGCAAGGCAGCGGCGCAGTGCTGGTCGATTACATTTCCATGATGCGCTCCGACCTGCGGACGAATGGCATGTTGCGTCCGGATTTGTTCGGAGCGTTGCGCGATTTGAAACCAGCGTTCATTCGCTGGCCCGGCGGGTCGTTTGCGTCCACGTATCGCTGGCAGGACGGCATCGGGCCTTTCGCCGCGCGAAAATATCATCCGAATGAAATTTGGGGTGGCTACGCGGACTACTACAGCTTCGGCACTGAGGAATTCATGGAACTGTGCCGCCGGTTGAACACCGAACCGCTTGTTGTTCTGGCCGCCACCAACACGGATCCCGCGCAAGTAGAATATGCCATGAATTGGGTGCATTACCTGAATGATTCGCCGTCCACAAAATGGGGAAAGATGCGGGCGGCCAATGGACATCGAGCTCCTTACAATGTTCGGTATTTCCAAATCGATAATGAGCCGATGAACTTCGGCTTCAATGCGGAACATTATGCGGAGATTGTGAACGTCTATGGGCGGCAGCTTCGGAAAATCGCACCAAACGCGAAAATTGTCGCCTGCGGCCAGAAACGATCCTCGGACATGGAATGGAGCGAGAAACTCATCGATATTGCCGGCGACAATTTCGACATTCTTGGCTGCCACAATTACGAGTACGAAAATGAAAATTTTGAAACCGGTGTCCGGCGTATCCAGGATTATCTGATAAAATTGCGCGATTATATTCACGCCTCCAAACATCCGAAAATCAAAATGGCCGTCCTTGAGTGGAGTTTGTGCCGGACCTATGACTGGCGTTCCGGCCTGCACACGGCGGGATCCTTAATCGCTTATGAAAAATTGAGTCCGGATTTGGTGATGACCTGCCCAGCGTTGCTGATGCGGAACACTACCGATAATCCGGAATGGCGCGCGTGGATTTATGGCGATTCCGTATCGTGGTTTCCCGGGTCCGGATACCTGGTTGAGAAATTATTTCGCGATCATTACGCGGAAAAATATCTGGCTTCCGCCACCGGAACATTCCGCGACATCACTAATCGTAGCGCGTTCTTTGACGATATTTCGCAAATGAAACCGCAGGCCTGGAAACCGGGAACGGTGGATGCCATGGCAAACAGCAGCACCGATGGCAAACGCATCATCATCAAAGCGGTCAACTATGAGGGACAAAAAAATACGTTGCTGGCCCGCTTGCGAGGTTCGACCGCTCCCGCGGACGCGACCATGAAGATTTACACCCTGCGCGCGGGGTTAATGGATGAACCTTCCATGGAGCAACCGGACAAAATCAAAGTGGTTGAAACAACGCAGCCATATTCCCGGGATCTTACAATCGAGTTGCAACCGTATTCCGTTTCGGTCATCGAGATTACGAAGAATTGAGCGTTATTCGGATCTGGAGTAAGGATATTTTTGATTCAACCAACGTTGGCGTTCGGTGCAGCCGCAACTTCTGCCGAATTTCTGCTGAAACCAGTCCTTGAACGCCGCCGATTTCGTGTTGCCGATCATGCGAGCCACGGTATCTCCGAGCCCGGTGTCCGCTGGTACACGATCCAGCGCGAGGTCTTTTGCCCAGGGCGGCCATTGCTCGGCGGGGAGAGGTCGAACACGGATTAACGGGGCGGCCACAGCGATGAACGACGTGGCGAGGGCAATGCCGGCTTGCCTGGCTTTCGAAGGCAGGAATGCGGAGTGCATTTTCTTCTGAAATTGCGATTGCGTCAGCAACCCGTGGCGGCGTAGTCGAATCGGCAGCCACCTGAAGATGACGCGCAAAGCCGGCTGTGAATATCCCAGGCGGTGGTTGAGCCACCCGGGATGCCGCCATCCTTGCTCACGCCGGGCGGTTCCGGAGGATAGGCCACATCACCATCAGCGGAGACATGATCCACGGGGCTAAGCCAGCCGATTTGGATGTGTAATGGTAGCACGGGCCCGGCCTCGTCCTGTTCCGTTCCATAATTGTTCGGAACGGTCAACCGCGCCTCCACCATTGGAGGAAAACTGTAGCGATAGACCGGCGGTTGCGTCTCGCCGTCCACATATTCTTCGTCTCCCGGACACGCGTAAGCGGGAGGGTTCAACGGAGTGTTCTCCTGACACGTGCCGTCATCGGCGAGCCAGCGCGCACAGGGTTCAATATTGCAGGGCCGGTGCGGAGGCTGCCAAAAAAGGTCGGTCATGGCTTGTTGCACGTAGCCCCACCATTTGGAGCCATACTGTGCATCGCAAACAAACGAAGCGGGAAAATCGTAGGTGACACCGTTGGTGAAGGACTCTCCATTGGGCGAAACGCAAACGACTTTGGGCGCGCAGGGAACGAAAGGCAGGCAGCCGGGTGTTTGATTGAATGTGGCGAATTGCGTTTCGGTTGAAAGTGGACCGCCTCCCGCATTCGTCACAGGCAAGCCGGTCACCGGGGCGCCATCGCAATCGGTGATGCTGCCCAATCGAGTGTATTCTCCGAAGCTACGAAAGTCGGCCAGCCATTCCAGAACGGAGTAATCGCCTTTCGAAGTGGCATCGTTCACATACCAGGGCGCGGTTCCATGAATCATCACAAAAGCAGCGGAGGGGAAAGTGGCCGTGGTGGAGAATTGAGTATCGCTGATGCGAGTCGCGGTGACGTTGATGGAGAGGGCAGTCATGGAAGCGTCGTAGATATCGATCTGCTCCTGATGCGTGCTGCTGTTCATTCCGAACGCAGGCTGCGCGGTAGCGAATGTGAAAGCTGTTCCGGCTTCATCGGACGTCACGGCGACTCGACCGAGTAAGGAGGGATAATCGCTCCATCTGAGCGGGCCGAAACTTTGAGATTCGTCGCCATTGCTTTTGCTGGCCCAATTGCTTGGCACGTCCCATAGTTTTGCGCCCAGCGTAACCACTCCCGCTGAGTACGCGGCGCTCGCATAAAATCCTCCGACACCTGGGCCTCCCCAAATATCAACAGACTCCAAAGTGACCGGTGCCAGCAAAGTATTTGGGTCGATGAGACTCCAGGTGGAACCCGCGCCGCTCCCGCTGACATTCGTAGCGCAATAAACACGGAATTCATCATACCAAAATTTCATGTCGCCCGCGGGCTTGGCGAAGTTCTGTGACGGCCATTTCTCGATAACCTCGGCCCATTTCTGCGCGACGAGATACGAGGCATCGCCCGCGCCGCTGCCGGACTCCGTCGAGGCGCAGCCAATGGGAAAATAATCCTGCCGAGTGTCTGCGTAGAACACCCATGCACCGGGCGGTTTGTTCACCGCATCCCACCAATTATTCCAGTGCGTGCTGTTCAACGGCAGATGACAGCCCGTGTTGCTATTGAACGATACAACATCCTGACCCCATCCGACCTGATACCAAACCCATTGTTTGAAGCCGGGATTATCCAACGGCTCGTAGCAGCAACCGCGCACGTCGGTGAACAGGAAATCGAAAACGTTTTGATAACCCGCCGGCTTGGGCGCGCCGATAATGGCGCCGGTCGCAGCGGCCACTCCGCAAGTGATTTCAATGGTGACGCCATAATGGCCGTCGTCGCCAATTATGCCGGTGATGTGTCCGCTGCCGTCCATGCTCACGCCGGGCGGGAACGAACCGCCTATTATGGAAAACGTCGGCGTGGCATCCGTGTGAGAAAAACCGCTGACTTGAATGTCCACGGTCGCGCCGCTTCTATGCCCGGCAAAGTCGTAAGCCGCGCGCGCGGTGCCTGTCAATGAATTCGGATTTTTGGTGTAACCCGTGTCACCGCCCCAGTCAGGATCCCCGAAGTTGTTGCCGAGTGGATCGGTCACGGGGGCGCCGTAATCGCGGATGTAAAAGTTGTTGGGGTCAAATTCCTGTGTCAGCAGTTCATCGCGGGCAACCAACGGCGCAACGCCAGTCTTGAGGTCCGTGCGCCAGGGATATTGTGCGTCATCGGTCAAATCCCATTCGTCGAGCAAAGTTTTGATGTCCGCATAAATGGTGGAATCTGTAATCGGCGAGGACAACGTTCCTGTGACATTCAATTTGATGTAGTCCACGGGCGAGCCTTGCACGACCGGACCGCCCGGCTCGCCGACGCGCGCATAGGTTTCCTTTTGGTAGGCAAGGACGGTGTCCGAAAGCGAATAGCTCTCGATTAGAATTGGCAGGTAGCTGCTGATGTCGGGATAGTTTTGGTAAATCGTGCGGTTGAATGAATCTCCGCCCCAAGTCACCAGCTCAATGGTTTCGTCATCGGCATTGTTGGTGACGGTGATGCTGTTCGCCGTCCAGACGGTCGTTGTGCCGCTCGTGTAGCTGCTGAGGTCGGCGATGGACTTCACCATGTCATTCACCACGTGGCCGTAATGCTTGAAGCCGATTTGCAGGGCGGCAAAGGCTTGCTGTGGGTATTCCACCAACGGCTCCTCCTGTGACGTATTCGGGCTAAGCGAAAGCGCCGTGGTGTTCAGGATGCCCGCCGAGTTGATGGTCTGCGTGACTTCCGCGCTTTGATCCTTGGTAGTGACGTCGTCGGTCACTTCCAAAGTAATTGGCGTGACGGTGTATTCGTGATGCTCCCAATGCCACGTGGTGCTGATGTCGAGGGTGTTGTAGCGTGTGCGCAACGGCGCGGAAATATAGGAGCGATGCGCGGTGGCGCTGGATGGGTCGCTGCATGGCGTCCAGGTATCAGCGGAATTGCTCCACTCGATGTCGAGATAACCGAAGCGGCCGTTCCACGCGCGCCGGGCCTGAACGTTTTTAAAGCCGCCTTTTTTAGCGACGGCCATATCCACTTGTTCCCCGGAATTTGACCATGTGTTATTGGGAAGCGGGCGCAACCAGGGAATACAGGGCGCACCATCGTCAATGCAGTGATGCACTTCGCAACTCAATCCGCCGCTGAAATCCTGCGTCCAACGTTCGTATGGCGGGATGGTTGCGGGCGCACCTTCACTCGGGTCCCAATTGTTAACGGCGGTTGTGTTGACGAATTTGTCCGCGAGCAATGGCGTCAGGGCGTGCTGAAACGGTCCGCCAAAAAAATAACGCGGCTGTCCCGCGATGGCTTCGCAGGGCATTCGGAATGGAGGCTGATTTCCCATAGTGTAATTCGTTTCGAGTGGGGTGACTGGGCGGTCAAGGTTTCGTGTAGAATCCGCTGACGAGCAGAATGGCGTTCACAACTTCGCCAGTTTCATCGCAGAACTGACATTCGCGAGGCTCAACCACCTTCAAATCTCCACTCACAAAACTCCCGGCTGGAATTGCGGTAGTCGCCGCGAGGATGTCCGAGACCTTTTTTGCGGTTGCTTTGATTTGGCCGGTTACAGTCGAGGTGGGATCATCTGTGGTGGCGTAATCGGTGGTGACCAAATCGGCATGATTTGCCAGTCCGCCGGTGGCGTTGGCGCTGCCGCTGGTCTGCGGCATGGCGACTTCGCCTCCATTGGCGACAGAGTTGTCCGCCCGCACCGCCGGATTATACCATGGCCGTCGAAACGCCCACATGTTCAGCAGCGATGACAATTGGCCGGCAGTGAGGTGATTCGAAACTCCGATGCGCACAAAGGTTTCACGCGTGCCGAAATCCTCGATGACGCTTTGCGGTTGCGCATTCATCGCAGCCCATTCGGGGCGGCCACCGGTGAAGTTGATCGCGTTCATCAAGCCGACGTTGTTCGCAAAGGCGGTTTCAACTTTGGTATATTCCCCGTCGTACTGAAATGCCTGGAGAGCAGTGAAAAGATACTGCGCGATGCCGCCGTTGCCCGTGATGTATGCCTCGCCGGGAGTGGAGCTGGCGATGGTCGTGGCCGTGAAGGGAGAGCCATCAATCGGATTTGCGGCATTGGTAAGCTCAATTTCGCAATGAGATTCATCGCTATTCAGCTTGCCCTGCCGCGTGCCGTTCGTGGAGGTGTTCGAAGCGGATTCATCGGTAGGCAACTGGCCCGGAGTATCGCCCATCGCGACCACATCATACACCGCGTGTTCCGTTTTGACGCTTACGCGCACCTTTAGTGAGCGCACTGGATTGCCGCCGGTCGTCATCCAGGAGTGATGAGTGCCGCGAACGATGCGATTGGTGAAGAGCGCAAGATCCGCCGCCGATAACAGGGCACCCGCGACGCGTGGATTGCCGGCGGTGTCCGTTCCCGTGCTCGTTGCGTAGGTTAATGTCGCGTCTGGAATGGAAGTTTCCGCGAACGCGTCATTCTGAAAACGTAATCGACTGTCGCTGAAACTTCCAT
>Ga0207694_10002998_pt1 | contig 13542 bp, 9 predicted proteins | sample KBSC34metaG_FD_184353 | JGI IMG/M metagenome (GOLD analysis project Ga0207694, IMG submission 184353) | Corn rhizosphere microbial communities from Kellogg Biological Station, Michigan, USA - KBS C3-4 metaG (SPAdes) (version 2) | ecosystem: Host-associated > Plants > Roots > Rhizosphere > Soil...
GGCTTCAGCAGCTTGGGCGCAATCAGCTTCCACATCTGCACTTTCCGGGACCGTGACGGACCCGACACGCGCGGTAATTCCCAACGTTACGGTGACAGTTACGTCCGCCGCCACCAATCAAGTGCGCAACGCAACCACCGGGGCTGATGGAAGCTACCGGTTCCCGCTGCTGGAACCTGGCGCCTATCGTGTGAAATTCGCCGCCGCTGGATTTAAGACCGCCGAGGTGACTGCGGTAACTCTCGTGGTGACAGAAACGGCCGTGCTCGACCGGGCTCTCGAAGTAGGTTCGCAAAGTGAACAGGTCACCGTCGAAGCCAACGTCGAAACGGTGCAGACGGCAACATCGACACTGGGGACGACTGTGACGGGCAACACGATTACCGCGCTGCCGCTCTCCACGCGCAATTTCACGCAAGTGCTCGGCATGTCCACCGGCGTCGCGGTCGAGGTAAGCAACGGAGCGGCGTTCGGGCGGGGATCTCAAAACATGAGCGTCAATGGCGCGAACCCCGAAAAAAACAATTTTCAGATGGACGGCGTCTCCATTAACAACGCGGCCGGCAACAATCAAGCGGGCGACTCGGGCCTATACACCGGCATCGGTATTCCGAATCCGGATGCGATTCAGGAGTTCAAAGTTCAGACTTCCACCTATGACGCGAGCTTCGGCCGCAACCCCGGCGCCAACGTGAACGTCGTGACCAAGTCGGGCACGAATGCTCTCCACGGCTCTTTGTTTGAGTTTTTGCGCAATGAAGCGCTCAACGCCAATGACTTTTTTTACAATCGCGATGGCTGCCCAAGATATGTTAACGCGGGCCAGAGTTGCCCCAAGCAAGCTTTGAAGCAGAATCAATTTGGCGGAACGATCGGGGGCCCCATCAAGAAAGATAAGCTGTTCTTCTTTGGTAGTTACCAGGGCACTCGCCAGCGCAATGGCATCGCGCCGCAAGGATTCACGTCTGCGTTGCTGTATCCGCTAGGAGCGGAGGGCTTGAATCGCGGCACCACCAGTTTGGCGGGCGTCGACGACGCCGCCGCCGCATCTTTCCGGAAATTAGTGACCACGAATATGTGCGGGTTGCCGCTCAGTTCGGCGGGCGTGAGTCAAGCAGGAACCAAAGGATCGCTCTGCGGAGCCGGCGCCATTCCGATTAACGATGTAGCCATGCGACTGATGCAGGTCAAGCTCCCGGGCGGAAGCTATTACATACCGAGCTCGGGTACCAGCGGGACCTCCCAGCGCCTGTATAGCATTCCCGGGCAATACAGTGAAGATCAATATATCTCCAATGTGGATTGGCTGCTCAATCAGAAGCACACGCTCCAGGCCAAATTCATGTCGTCGTCGAACCCGTTCAACTATCAATTAAGCGGGAATTTCGGGCAACTACCGGGCCGCCAACAGAAGGATCTGCGCAGTAATACCACTGCCGTGCTCCGTCTGACTTCAATCGTCTCGCCCACCATCGTGAATCAGGCTCGGGCTTCCTTCCTGCGCATCATGCAGGATGGCTCCGATGTGTTGCCCTATACCCCTCAAGAAGTGGGCATCCGCCCGCTGACCTCGATCGCTTCGTCCAATACTCCGTGCCCTATTTGTAAAAACACGGGCGGAGACTTTACGCAGCCCCCAGTCATGAGCATCGGCGGCGCATTCGCCATCGGCGGTGGATTGAACCCGGCATTCTCACCCACCACGCAGATCGGGTTTGCGGATGAGATTTCCTGGTCCAAGGGTTCGCACACTATACGCGCCGGATTCGAGTATGAAGACGTCCGTTGGCCTCTTACATTCGGAGGCCCCGGCCGCGGCAATTTGATCATGGGCTCCTTCGGAGATTTTTTGATCGGTCGCGCCGGATGCGCTCCCACGGGTCCTTGCAGCACTTCTACTTTGGATCCTAACGGCCTTCCCACCAACGGCACCCGCACCAGCAGTATCGGGAATTGCTTGTTTTGCCAGCGCAGCAGTGTGAACGGAAATATTCACGGCTACCAGCTGAAGAATATGAATACCTTCGTCCAGGATGACTGGAAGGTGAGTGCCCGCCTGACCCTCAACCTGGGCGTTCGTTGGGAATACGACGGCAGTCTTATGGACCGCTTCGGCAATCTCACGAATTTCTGGGCCAGCGATCTGGCCGCCACTCCGGCGACCGCAATTCCGAGCGCGCTCGATACCAACAATGCCATCCTTACGCTGCAAGGAAATCCCAACGCCTTCAGAGGCTACGTTGTCGCCAGCAATTACAACACTGCTTCCATTAACGCGGGCGGCCATGGACCAATTCCCGCCGGTGTCAGGGTGTTTGACGGCAACCGTCCCAGCCAGAATGGCGTACCGCTCAGCAATTTTGCCCCGCGTATCGGTTTCGCCTGGCAGCCCATCGACAACGGGCGCATGGTTATCCGTGGCGGCGTCGGACTGTTCTACGATCGCGTCGGCATCAACCGCTTAGTTCACGCCGTTCAGGAAGGCCGCCCCTACGCCGATACCCTCGGCACCCAGAATGATATCTCGAGCTTGCAACGGCCCTTCCAGGAAAGACCATTGACGTTGTTGCCTAGGTGGTTTAATCCCACCACTCTGATCGGCTCGAGTTTCAATTCGCCGTATTACGATCGCCTGCATACGCCTCTGGTGCGGCAGTACAATTTGGGCCTCCAGTACGAATTTATTTCCGGCTACGTAATGGAGCTGGCATTTGTGGGTTCGAGCGGAATTAACGTTCTGGACTACAGCCATAACGTCAACACCGCGCGCATCGTCAGCCCGACCAACCCGATTACCCTCTCCGGAGGGACGCTGATCACGACCAATACGGCTGCCAACGCCAGTGCCCGCGTACCGTATTTGGGATTCCTGCCTTTCGGGCTGCAGCAGAACGGTTTCGACGGCGTCAATAATTACAACAGTCTGCAAACCACGGTTCGCAAGAACTTCAACCACGGATTGGGTTTCCAGGCATCCTACACCTGGAGTAAGAACCTCTCCAACGTCGGATTTGACGCGGCGAACCTTAATCTCTCGACGGACATGGCGCAGCAATACGGCGCCACTCCTTATAGCCGTCCGCACCGTTTTGTCCTCAGCTATCAGTACGAACTGCCCTATAAGTCGACCGGCTTCTCGGGAAAGATTTTGGGTGGCTGGTCAGTGTCGGGTTTGACCACCATGCAAAGCGGTAGTCCTCTCACACTCTTCGACAACCGTGGTGGAACCTTCTGGGGTACGCCCGGCAGCGGAACCGTAGAGAACGGTCTGAGCCGTGCGCAACTCGCCCCCGGCTTCACCTACCAGCAGATTGCGACCCCAGGAGGCATCGAGGACCGGCTCGGTGGAATCAGTGGCGGACCGGGATTCTTCAACAAATCAGCCTTCGCGGCTCCTCCCGTCCATCCTCTGGCGTCTCCGGAGCCGGGTACGACGGTGGCTACCGCGACGGACTACGGCAACTCCGGCGTGGGCATCGTTCGCGGTCCCCATCAGTTAAACTTCGATTTCTCGATTCAGAAGGTGATGAAATTCGGCGAGCGCCAGTCGCTCCAGTTCCGCAGCGAATTCTTCAACATCTTCAACCATGCCCAGTTTGCCCTACCCGGATATACCGCGGCTCCCAATAATTTCGCCAACAACGGCCCTCTGTTCGTCAGCGGTAGTCTTGGCACGATCACCAGCACATCGGTGAACCCACGCTTGATCCAGTTTGGCTTGCGGTATGCCTTCTGATACGGAGCGATCGGGTTTGACTGGGGCGGGGCTATTCCAGGCCGCATGCGCGCGCTTGTTCGCGGGCGAGCGCCGCTTGATCCTTGTCGCCGTCGCCATGCGCGACAGCGCCAAGCAGGCGGTCGCGATACACGTTGAAACTGGGTAACGGAACGCGCGCCAGATCGGCCGCGGCCTGTATGAGATTTGCATCCTTGAGACCCACCGTGATAGGCGAGCCCACATGATCGTAAGTCTGGTCCACCATCGTCTTCCCGTAGCCTTTGTAGGCTGGCGCCGAGAAGAGTCCCTCCGTCATCACGTCATATAGGACCTGCGGCTCGACACCGTACTTGCGCACTAGCGAAAACCCTTCGCCCATCGCGACCATCGCGCAGCCGAGCACCAGATTATTGGCGAGCTTGATGACGGTGGCCGCTTCGGGCGGCGTTCCAGCGTGAAATGCGCGCCGGCCGATGACGTCAAATAGTGGCTGGCAGCGCTCGACGGCATCCGCCGGGCCAGCGGTCACGATTCCAAGCTGTCCGGACGCGGCCATATCCGGTCTGCCGAGGACCGGGGCTGCGACCAGAAACTGCTTCGCTTCAGCATGCGCCGCCGTCAGCGCCCGAATCGCGCCAACGCCATAGGTGCCCATCGCCAAATGGATCGCGCCTGCTGGAAGCGAATCGCGGATCCCGCCCGGACGCAGGGCGACGTCAGTTACTACAGCATCCTCCACCAGCATCGTCACCACGACGTCTCGATCCCTACAGACGTCGCCAACCGTCGCCGCGGCAGTCGCACCGGCGGCCACGATGTCTGCAATCTGAGAGCTTACGGCATCATGAACCGCCAGACTATGTCCACCGCTCAAGATGCGCTTGGCCATTCCCTGGCCCATTCGGCCGAGACCGATGAAGCCGACGTTCATGAAATCCCGCTCATGCCAGTTGCCCGCGCACCCATTCGATCTCCCGGCAAACGTAATCGACGATGTCGCCGGTCTTCAGGTGATCGGGCAAGACGTCCCAGGTATAAGTTTCAATTTCAAGCTGGCTCGACAGCGGCTTCTCCTTGTGCATTTTGAGCGCCTGTTCGATGCCGAAGCGTGTGGTGCCGAAGTCGCCGCCCAGGTCGTCCAGAAAAACAGGGACGTGAAAATGAGTTCTCCATTCGCGCGGGCCGGGGTCTTTCTTGCGCGCTTCGAAAGCGTCTTCCAAATTTATAAAGCGCGTGAGCTTGCCGTCTTTCTTTTCGACCGTTTGCGTGAGGTACACAGTATCGGCGAACCGCTCCAGGGCCTTGACGGTTTTGTCCGTCACCTCCGCCGCCCGCACGGCGGCCACTTCCTGCAGCTTCAGTATCGGAATACCCGCGTCCACCAGTTTCTGTAGCGAAGTGGGAATGTCTTCGTAGCCGACCGACTGATGGCCGATGTCGAACACGACGCCCAAGTGGCGGCGTAAAGCGGCGATGGCGTCGGAAATCGCAATATTCGCCAGTTTAGCGAGGCGCTCCGCGGCAGGACCGGTGTGCAGATAGTTCTTGAAATAGGCGACGGTTTCGTCGGTGCTGTCGAGGTAGCAGTAAGGCTCGGGTTCGAGCGCGAGCGTGATGGTCTTGCCAGTGCGCGCTTCAATGCCGATCAGATGCGCCACCACCCGTAAAACATTTTCGGTGTAAGTAGCAACTACGTCCGGCCCGGTTACGCGCGGCTTGAAGCCGAGAGGCGCCGTTTGAATCGACGGAGCCACTCCTTCCGGTGCAAACTCCGCCACTACGTCGGCGACATTCATGGTGTACTGAGTGCGTTCCTCGGTGCGCCAATCCGGCTCGTAGACATTTTCCTTGACGCGAACGTTCTTGAAGTTTCCGTAGACGAACGCATTTACCGTATAGAGATACAAATCGTGTTCTGCCAGGAAGCGCCGCAACTCTTCGCGCGCTCCCTTGTCATGCTTCAACAGTTCGGCGGAAGGCGCCGCCAGTCGCAGCGATAGCCCGAAAGGCTGGTTGGGAGACACTCGCGCCTTCACCCGCGGCACATAAGTGCGCAAGCTGTCGAGCATTTGCTCCCAGTTGTCTCCGGGGTGAACCAGCGTCGAGTAACTTAGATGTCCAAGGCGTCCTAGATTCATACTTTTTCGATTTTATTTGAGGATGCGGAGCGTACGATGGCTTCAGTCACGGCCACGCCGTGGATCATTTCTTCGGTCGGTATTGGATACTTTGGACCGCCGCTGGCGGCCTGCGCAAAGGCATCCAGGGAAGCTCGCGTGACGTCGAGCCGCTCGGCCTCCCACGTTTCCGCCGGTCCCTTGATGGGCTGGAATTTGCAAGTCCCGAAGAGCCGCGTGCGGCGTTCCTCGGAGGAAGCGCCGGCCACATGCGTCATGCCTTCCAGCCGCACCCAGCCTTTGGAGCCGAACACTTGAAAACTGAACCCTGGCCCCGTCGCCGTCATCGTCCCCAGATATCCCGACATGCCCTCCTTCATCCGAAAGAGAATTGACGTAGTGTCATCGGCTTCCACCGGGACAGCGCGCCGGAAACTCTGGGCGAAGACTTGATCGATGGGACCGCACAGATCGATCATGCCGTCTATGGCATGAACCCCCATCGGAGTGAGCCCGCCGCAAGGGGTCTCATGAGGATTGGCCCGCCAAGCATCGGGTTTCAGCAACAGCGCGTTCGGGAATGTCATGGTGGCTTCGACGTGCAAAATAGTGCCGAGTTCGCCGCTGCGGATTCGCGATCGCAGCTTCACCATCTCCGGATGAAACCGCCGGTTGTAGCCCAGGCCGAGTGTGACACCCGCATTCTCCATCGCGCTCACGGCCCGTTGCGCGCTTTCCCTCGTCAGCGCAAACGGTTTCTCGCAGAAGACGTGCTTCTTGGCCGCCGCCGCCATGATCACCTGATGCGCGTGCATCGAATGCGGCGTGGCCAGGACCACAGCATGCACCTTCGGATTCGCCAGGAGCGCCTCATAAGTATCGACCAGCGCGAATTTCTGCGCCTCGGCGAACGCCTGTACCTCGGGCGTCTTCGTACGCGTGGTGCCGGCGACGAAGCGGATCTCCTTGCTATCCTGCTGAACGGCTTCGACCAGTGTCTTTCCCCACCAGCCCAGGCCGACGATAGCGGCATCGATCATGCTAGCTCGTCCTCAAAAGCGAAAACGCAGGGTCGGCAGCGAGCGAGACAGCCACGGGCAAGCCGCGCTCCTTTTTCACGATGTTGACGCCCTGCACCAGCGACACCATTTTATAAAGAGCATGGCGGCGGCTCATGCCTTCGCGTCCCATGCCGCAGTCCGATGAAAGGATCAGGCGCTCGAGCGGAATCACCTCTAACGCCCGCCGTACCAGCGCTGCTACTTCATCGGGCGCTTCGATCTGCAAAGTGTGGTGATCGATAACGCCGATGCCGATCTTCTTCCCTTGGATCACGCGGCCAACGTCCTCAAGCTCGGTCGCGCCTGAGCTCGCCATCTCAAACGTGATGACGTCAGCGTCCACCTGGTTGAGCAGTTCGAGCGCGGGTTTGTAACTCTGCACCTTCGAGAACATCCGCTGCTGCGACGGGTTGCCCCAGCAGGTGTGGCACCACACTTCGGTCTTCGCGCGCAACCCGCGCACCGTATTGTTAAACACCTTCAGCATGAACTCCGGATTGATCACCTTATCGACGTAGCCCCGCGCTGCCAGGAGATGGATCTGCGGCTCTTCCATCTGGATCACCTGGCAACCGGCGTCGGCCAAGTCATGCAACTCCTCATTGAAGGCGTCGCTTAGCGCCATGATGCGGTCGGGCAGGCTCTTGTAATGCTCGTCCTGCACCGCAAAAGCAACCAGTTCGGGCGTCACAGTGCCAAACTTGACAGGTTTGGCCGTCAACCGCTGCGCAGCCTTCCAGATCTCTGTGTACTGCATCTCGCCGCGGCCTACAGGCCCGACCAGCTTGGGCATCACGCGCGCTTCCAGGTAGTCGTGAAGGATGTGGCCGCGCGGAAACGCGATGCCGCCAGCTCCAACTTTGGCTAGCTTCGGGTGCGTGGTGTCAAAGCCTTCCATGTGATGCGGCGGGTAGCTGGTCCAGCTCTGCCCTCCGATATCCTGATCAAACCGGCAGTCACCGTCGGTAACGATATCGAGGCCGGCGATCTCCTGCTCGCGCAGATAAGCGGAGAGGGTATCAACGTATTGTTCCCGGAAGCGGCTGGTGACCATTGCGTCCAGAAAGGACCTCATGCCAAGGTTTTCTGTATACCAACTGGGACGAGGCAGAGAACCGGTTATCGTCGTAGGAAGAATCTTATTGAGACTAGCTTTGAACATGATGTCTTAGCGGCTCCATTGAATTAAAATCCGTATAACAGTATCACCTTCAGAGAGCAGGAATCAAACAAAACGGGATTAAATTATCTCGCCCGTCCGCTGAAGCCGTGAGTGAGCACCGGAACCTTATACACGGTCATGGCCACATTGCGGACGCCGGGGCCGGTGCGCACTTCTTGTCCGTCGGGTCCCACGGAACCGAGACAGCCAACATACAGCAGCGACTTACCACGTCCGGAAAACGTGACGGTAATGGCGGGGCGCGGCGTCGGGATCAAACCCAGGTATTTGCCAGCGGGGCTCAATACTTGCAGGCCGGCGTTGGTAGTCACAAAGAGGTTGCCGCTCGCGTCGATCGCCATGCCGTCGCCGTTTCCGCCACCCTCCAACTTCCCGAATTCGCGCTGGTTACTCGCGGACCCATCGGGCTGCACGTCGAAGGCAGCGACCACAGGGCCGTTGGTGACATAGAGAGTCTTCTCGTCGGGGCTGAGCATAATGCCGTTGGTGCGCAAGTTCTCGCCAATCGGCGTCACCTTGCCGCCTGCAGCCAGGTGAAACAGGCCGCCGCTGGTGAAGTAGATGTTGCCTTTGCGATCCGCCACCAGATCGTTCACCCGGCCCAGGCCTTTACCATTGACGCTGTCCGCGAGAACCTTGCGCATCGGCGTGAGCACCGCGACATCGGTCGGCTCGGTGCATTGATCCGGCTTGCCGCCCGGGTCGGTGCAGGTGCGTTCCACCGTGAAGAGCTGGCCGGAGGGCCCAAAGGCGACTGCGCCCGGCCCGTGGGGCGTGCTGAGAAACGTCGAGAACTTGTCGTTCTTGTCGATCTTGCCAATGCTGTTGGTCTGTTCCTGCGCAAACAAAATGCCGCCGTCTTTGGTGCCGGCGATGCCATCTGCCGTGGCCGTGCCCTGCCAAACCGTTTTCCATTGCGAGTTGGCCGCGATAATTCCGGGCAGCGCGGTGATCGTTACCTGCGCGGGCGGCGGCGGTTGCTGAAAGTTACGAGGCGCCTGGGCCGACACGACCAAGTTGCCGAATAGCAATGTGGCTCCGGCGAAAGCGGCGTTTCTGAGCATGCTTTCGATTTAACCACGGCGCAGGGAAGTGCGCGACCGCTCATTACGCATTCATTACGCATGGCGAAGTCTTGTTTGATGTACGCGAGCGACGAATGGCTATATAATGGCCGCTGTTCCGGAGGGCTCTTCTATGCAGATCCGAATGCGCTACGTGCCGTGGGTTACGCCGCTCGCGCTTGCGCTGGCGCTGCCCGCGTACGCTCAGGTGGATTTCAGCGGAGAGTGGGCGCCGTTCTATCACGAAGACGCAGTCGAGCGCGGCCCAGGTGCGGAGATGGGAGATTATACGGAGCTCCCGATCAACGAAGCCGGCCGCCTTCGCGCGGACAGCTTCGATCCCGATCGTATTTCCGTCGAGCAGGAATATCAATGCCGCCCGCATTCGCCCGACTACGGCCTACGCAGTTTGGGAGCGATGCGCATCTGGAGAGATATCGATCCAGCTACGCAGCGCGTGATGGCTTTCCATACGCACATGCTGGCTTGGGATAGTGAGCGCACCGTGTACGTGGACGACCGGCCGCATCCTTCGGATTGGGCGCCGCATACCTGGCAGGGGTTTTCCACCGCGAAATGGTCGGGCAACATGCTGACCATTACCACCACGCACCTGAAGGAGAATTACCTCCGCCGCAACAATCTGCCGCGCAGTGATTCGGCCGTGGTGACGGAACATTGGATCCGCCACGGCGATGTGCTGACTATCATCACAATCACGGAAGATCCCGTGTTTCTGACGGAGCCGCTGGTGCGGAGCACAAACTGGTATCTCGATCCCGGCCAGCACTTGAATCTTTTCGGCTGCGAATATGCGCCCGAAGTTCCGCAACCGGCGGGAACGGTCCCGCATTATTTGCACGGCGAAAATCCGTTCCTGCATGAATTTGCCGATTTTTACGGCCTGCCTTTCGAGGCGACGCGCGGGGGCGCGGAAACCTTGTACCCCGAATTCCAATCCAAGCTGCGCCAATACAAGAGACCCGAAAAATGCGAGCGCTATTGCCGGTGTATGGGGATCTACGAGTGCGACTTGAAGTCGCGCTGAAGGGGAACACTCGGGAACTTATGAGCAAGCAACTTCGACGCGCCGCGGTCTGCTGCCGGTGGGCGCTGGTCCCGCTGGCAGTACTGTGGATCGCCGGCCCCGTCCGCCCACAAGGCGCTTATGCGGCGGGATTCCATCTTTATAAAGTCCAGGGAAATGTCTGGGCGCTGGTGGGCGGTGTGAACAACATCACGGTGCAGGCCGGCGACGACGGCGTCCTGCTGGTGAACACCGGGCTGGAAGCCACTGCGCCCGAGGTCCTGAGGGCGATACGCACAGTGTCCGATAAACCGATCCGTTGGATCGTCAATACGTCGATCGACGCGGGCGATACCGGCGCCAACGACGCGTTGCCGCGTTTGAGCGCGGCCGGCCCCGGCCCCCGGGCGCGCATCATCGCTCACGAGAATGTGTTGAACCGCATGTCGCGCGCGCCTGCGGCTGGAGAAGCGGCGATCCCGGAAGCGCAATGGCCGAACGACGAATACTTTCAGCCCGCGAAGGATTTCGCGTTCAACGGCGAAGCGGTGATCGTTTATCACATGCCCGCGGCCCATACAGACGGCGACACCATCGTGCACCTCCGGCGGTCGGACGTGATTAGCGCCGGCAGCCTTTACACTCCAGGCCGCTATCCGGTGATCGACAGGAAGCGGGGCGGCAGCGTTCAAGGAGTCATCGCGGCGCTGAACCGGATTCTGGAGATCACCGTGCCCTTGAAGTATCAGGAAGGCGGGACGTACGTGATCCCCGGCCAGGGGCGCATCTCGGATGAAGCCGACGTGGTGGAGTATCGTGACATGGTGACGATCGTTCGCGACAATATTCGGGACTATATCGCCAAAGGCATGAGCCTGGAGCAGGTAAAAGCTGCGCGTCCTACCCGCGAGTACGATCCGGAGTACACGCGCAGCGGCGGGCCATCCGCGGACGCGTTTATCGAAAGTGTCTATTCCACTCTGAGCCGTAAGAATCCGTAGGTGAATGAAAGTGTCTTTCTCAGCGTCGTCATTGGTTGTCAGTTGCGCATCGGGAATCCTGCTGATCTCTCTCACGGCGTTCGCGCAGGCGCCCGGCGGGGCTCCGCAGTCCGCTCAGCAAGCGGCGCCGATCGATCTGACCGGTTATTGGGTATCGGTGGTATCGGAGGACTGGCGATGGCGCATGGTGACGCCGGCCAAGGGCGACTTTGCCGGCATTCCGTTCAATGCCGAAGGGCGTAGGGTAGGCAATCTGTGGGATCCGGCGAAGGACCGCGCTGCGGGCGAGCAATGCAAGGCGTATGGTGCGGCCGCCATCATGCGCGTTCCGGGGCGCGTTCATATCACGTGGCAGGACGAAAACACGCTGCGCATCGATACCGACGCCGGCACCCAGACGCGTCTGCTTCACTTTAGTGGCACGCCTCCGGCGGGAGGTGCGCCCTCACGCCAGGGGTATACAGCGGCGGTATGGGAAGGGGCCGTGCGTGGCTATGGATTGCCGCGACAAGGGCTGGGAGCCACGCGGGATGGATCCGCACCCAGGGCGCTCCAGGCGGTGACGACGCAATTGCTTCCCGGCTATTTGCGCAAGAACGGACCGCCAGTGAGCGGCTCCGCCGTGGTTCGTGAATTCTTCGACGTCTATCCGGAACGCAGCGGGCAACTGTGGTTCACCGTAACCACGATTGTCGAGGACCCCACCTACTTGCAGGAGCCCTTCGTCACCAGCACCAACTTCAAGAGGCAAACGGACGCGAGCGGCTGGAACCTTCAACCCTGTTCGGTGGAGTGATCATCAATCTCCCTGCTGCCGCGTGTCCTGACGTGTCCAGGCTGACACGGTGCGTCAAAGCCAACACACCCATGCAAGCTATTAAGTATATGTAAAATCAATAATTTATAGTCTGGTTCACGCCCTGCAATCTAGCCGGGCATGAAACGCCAAACACTGAATACAATGACGAAGTTGGCCGCGGTCCTGGTGATTGCGGCGGTGGATGCTGCTGCCGAGGAACGCCGCCAGGCGCAGCAACGGATCGTGGTGTCGATCCCGGATCGGAAACTGACGCTGCTTGACGGCGACCGCGTAGTAAAGATCTACGACGTTGCGGTCGGCAAAGTCTCCACGCCAACCCCCGAGGGCGAATTCCAGATCATCAACCACATTCAGAATCCGACGTACTACGGCACCGGCGTCGTCATCGGACCCGGCAATGGCAACCCGCTGGGCACTCGCTGGATGGGCTTAAACGCGAAGGGCTATGGCATCCACGGAACCAACGTGCCGAGTTCTATCGGCAAGGCCGCCTCTCACGGCTGCATCCGCATGCGGCAACCGGACCTCGAAGAACTCTTCGACCTGGTGAACATAGGCACGACGGTTGAACTGCGCAGTGCGCGGCCCGATCTATCGGCACAAGTTCTAGCGGCCCCATCTGCAAACTAAACCGGGCCGAGAAGAAGAAGGAGAAATTCCCATGACATTGCTTAGATATTTGCTGATCTTTACGGGAGTCGGGCTGCTGGCCGGCGCGATGACCATCCTGGTCTGGGATCTGTACCAGATCTTGAAGTGGAGGAAAAACTCGCCGGGGGAACCCCAACCCGGCATACGCTGGTACACTTCTCGTCGGCTGGCTATGCTGTGCGCACTTCCCTGGCTGGCGGGCTTGAGCATAGCGGTGGTTCCCAGCGGCTGGGCCGGGGTGCGGGTGAATCAGTTCCTGGGAACGCGGCCGGGGACGCTCTATTCCGGAGTGCACCTGATCTTCCCATTGATCGAGAAAGTGGAACTGTACTCCACACGCGACAGCATGTTCAGCACGTCGGCCTTCGACGATCCCAAGAAAAAACAGCAGGGCTTGCAGGTGCAAACTCGGGAAGGGCTGTCGGTGGGACTGGCGGTGTCGGTGCGCTACCGGCTGGATCCGTCGAAGCTGGCTTACATTCAGTCCAACCTCCCGCAGCCGGTGGAGGAAGAAATGATCGCACCCGCGATCGCCAGCGCGTTTCGTGATCTGGCGCCGGAGTATTTGGTGCGCGAGCTATTTTCGACCAAACGTGAAACCTTCCGCCAGGCCGCCGCGGGACGCATCGCCGCGCGGCTGGGCCCCGATGGCATCGTGGTGAAAGAACTGGTTCTCAAAGACGTCCAACTTCCCGAAGAATACGCCAAGGGTCTGGAAGGTTTGTTGGTCAAGGAACAGGAAAATGAGCGCTACAACATCGAGCTGGAAGTGAAGAAGAAAATGGTCATCACAGCGAACCTGGAAGCTGAGGCCCAGAAGGCTCGTGAGGTAAAAGAAGCCGAAGCGCAGGCGGAGGTGTTAGTCCTGCAAGCCAAAGCGCAGGCCGATGCGATGCAGCA
>Ga0207694_10002999_pt1 | contig 13541 bp, 12 predicted proteins | sample KBSC34metaG_FD_184353 | JGI IMG/M metagenome (GOLD analysis project Ga0207694, IMG submission 184353) | Corn rhizosphere microbial communities from Kellogg Biological Station, Michigan, USA - KBS C3-4 metaG (SPAdes) (version 2) | ecosystem: Host-associated > Plants > Roots > Rhizosphere > Soil...
CCCAGGCGGCGCCATCCCCTTTACGGGTCAGCAAAACGGCCGAGAAAGTCGCTCTTCCCGAGCGGTGCTCCACGCGCCCGCAAGATCGCGTAAGCGATCGAAACGTGAAACACCAAGCTGGGCAGCGCGAATCTGTAGGAATGGCCAGCAGCAGGCATTTGTCTTCCATTGCGCGGGAGCGTGACGACGCGTTCGGCTGCCCCGTCGAACGCCGCGCGTGGCAGGGAGTCGATGTAGTCCAGGGTCCTTTTTGATGCGGGAGTGCGCCTCGGCAAGACCGCGTTCGTCATCGACATAGGGTGGCGGGTCGAGCCCGGCGAGCCGGGCCGCGGCGCCTTTCGCCTGATCGCTGGCGCGTTGCACCTGGCCCATGAGCGTGAGCATATCGGGCGCCAGCCGCCCTTCGAGGATCGTCTCAGGATTTGAGCCGTGTTCGCGAGCATGCGCCGCGCCCTTGCGCAGCAGCTCGGCGAGTACGCCGAGCATCTGGCGGACCACAGGAACCGACGCATCATATAGTGGAGCGGTCATCCGCTCGCCGTCCGACATGGAGTGTCTCCTCATATTGAGCGGTCGCGCTGTGGGCGTATATCAATCAGTTCCGGATATCGCGACCCCCTCGATCTTCAGGGCACGCTGCACGGCCGACCTCTCCGCAACCCGTTCGGTCAGTCGCGTCCAGTTTGGGCAGCGGGTCTCCATGTCCAGCCTGATGCGGCGGCGGCCCCAATAGTAGAAGACAAGAAGATAGGCATCGACGACGGTGTAGCCCTCCGGAATTGCCCATTCCCGCCCGTCGGCGAGGAGTTTCTCGATATAGGCAAAGCAGTCGGCGACGTTTTCCCGCCCGCGATCTTTGACCGCCGAAAGGCCGTCCTCATCGGTCGTAAACCGATGTGCTCGCCACAACTGGGCGAAGGCCATCGAGTGCAGATTGCTCGACAGCCAGCTCATCCATTCGACGCACCTGGCTTCGGCGGCCGGATCTGATGGAAGCAGCTGGGCGGTCGGGCTCGTTCGCGCCAGGTACATCAGGATGGCGGGCACTTCGGTAAGGAGATTGTCCGCGCCACCGATGCGGCCGGGTACACCCAGCAAGGCCGGCACGCGCCCCTTGGGGTTGATAGCCTTCCATGTGGGCGTCGACGTCATCTCCCCTTCTCGCGGTCCAGAGGCAGAGATCAGCGTCATGTCATAGGGCTCGCCGATCTCCTCGAGGACGATATGCGGCGCCAGCGAGCAGGTTCCGGGCGAGTAGTAGAACATGTACTTGCTGCCCGGGCTCACGATCGAGTCGGAACTGGTCATCAATCCCTCGCTCCTGCACACCGAGCGCGCTCACGCCGCCCGCAGGCAGTTTGTCGCCGGAAGCTCAGGAACGATGCCGCGCCGCGTCGCCACAGCCCAATCGCCATCGTAGTAGTGGGTCAGGATGTGGTCGTAGCGGGTGGTCGCGGCGACGCCCGGCAGACTGTGGATCCGCTTCACCAGCGCCGGCAGGCGCGGGTAGTCCGCCAATCGCCGGCGGCTTGCGCGGAAGAGCGGGTTGTAGACCGCATCGAACCGCACGAGCGGCGGATAGGCCAGGACGTCGGCCAGCGTTGGGCGGTCGCCGAGAAGAAAGGGACGACCGTCGTCGAGCCAGCGGTCGAGCTCGTCGAGGAAGCCGAAGAGCTCGTCCATCGCCGCATCGTATTCCCGCTGGTCCCGTGCCGCAGCCACCGCGTAGACGCCAACGGCCAGGCTCTTCGTGATGCGCGCATTCAATTCTTCCATCGCCGACTTGAGGTCCGCAGGGCAAAGGTCGACGCGATCGTCGCCGCCGACCGGATTGAACGCGTCATTGAGCATCTGGGCGATCTCCAGCGACTCGTTGTTGACGATCCGGCGAGAATGCTGATCCCAGAGCACCGGGACGGTGACCTTTCCGGTATAGTCCGGCGATGCGGCCCGATAGGCCTCATACAAGCACCGAAACCCGTTCCCGGCGCGATCAGCCGTGGACAAGCCCGTGTCCCCAAAGACCCAGCCGTCCGGCGTGTCCCAGAGCGGGTGCAGAACGGAAAGGCCGACGACAGCCTCCAGCCGCTTCAGCGCGCGCACGACCATCACGCGGTGCGAGAACGGGCAAGCCGGGGAGACGTAGAGGTAGTAGCGCGCGGCTTCCGCTGGAAACTTGGACGATCCATCGGACGCAATACGGTCGCGAAAGCGCCCCGCATGGATCATGCGCTGCGCGTCGAGTTCAGGCGTGGGCGCGACATCCCCGCGCCAGGTTCCATCGACCATCAGTTTCATCGAAGGGGACCTTCGCCGTTATAGGAATCAAAGGGACGGATGCCGGTGGTGCCAGTCCGTAACTTTCTGGTAGGCATGACCGGCACGCACGAGCAGCCCTTCCTCGAGATGGCGGCCCACAAGCTGAAAGGAGAGCGGCAAGCCCTTCGGAGTGAAGCCGCCTGGCAAGGTGATTGTCGGGCTTCCGGACATATCGAAGGGAGTCGCGAAGCGGACAAATTCCGAAAGACCTTCCGCGGTGGCAAAGAGCTCCTGTTCCTGCGCGACGGTGAAATCGGCGTGCGTCTGTGTCGGGATCAGCAGCAGATCGATGTCAGCAAAGAGAACGGCGAGGTTTCCGGTGAACGCTAGGCGCTTGTGATGCGCCTCCATGACGTCCATTCCGGAAGCAGCGCGGCCTGATTCAATAAGGTTTTGAAGGCCGCCATATTCGGACGCGCGCGCTGGATAAGTCGCCTTGTGTGCGAGAGCGGTTTCTGGGGCGCAGATGGTTCCCCAAGCGGTCGTCACCATCACCCCGCTGGGATTTGGCAGCGTTACCTCCTTGATGGTCGCGCCGAGGGTTTCGAAGACCTTTCGAGCTTCACGCACCGCCGCGACAGTCTGGGCATCGCAGCCTGTCTCGTTGTAGGCGGCATCTATCCCGATGCGGACCGCGCGAATACCTGTATCGAGTTCGGCGAGATAATCCGGGACTGGCGCGATCAACGTTGTGGGGTCGTTACTGTCTCGCCCAGCGATCACGCCAAGTATTGCGCCGGCGTCGGCCGCAGAGCGCGCCATCGGTCCTATGTGATCCAGGCTCTCGGCGAGCGGAAAGACGCCATGGCGGCTCACCCGGCCCCATGTTGGCTTGAGCCCGGTGATGCCATTGGCTGCGCTCGGAAATCGAATCGATCCGCCCGTATCGCTGCCTAGAGCGCCGAAGCACAGTCCGGCGGCAGTCGCGACACCGGACCCACTCGAGGAAGCTCCGGCGTAGTAGTCCGCGTTCCAGGGATTGCGCGGCGCTGCGATCTTCGGGTGATGGCTGACAAATGCGCCTTCCGTGTTTTGGAGCTTGCCCAGCAGCACCGCGCCCGCTTCACGCAAACGCCTGACCACGGTCGAATCCTGATCGGGCACGTTGTCGGCGTGGATCGTCATGCCGGCGGCGGTCACGACGCCGGCGGTATTGCAGATGTCCTTCACGGCGATGGGGATCCCATGCAGAGGCCCGCGATAGTCTCCGGCGGCGATCTCGGCATCGGAGACCTCGGCATGTTTCAAGGCGAGCTCAGGAGTGACCTTCGCATACGAATGGAGCGACGGATCGATCTTTGCGATCCGATCTAGCAGGGCGCGTGTCAGCTCCACGGCAGACACCTTGCGCGATCGGAGAGAGGAGGCCGCTTCCAGGAGCGTGGCGTAGTGCATGTAGGTCGTCATTTGAGGGGTCTCGGATTGCGTTAGAGGTTGGGGATTAGTGGACTTCGGCGGCGCGATGGGACGGCGTGCTCGCCTCCCGTGCCATCAAGGTTCTCATGCAGCCGCGCGTCGCTCGCCGGGCAACCACAGGGACATCAAGCCGCCAAAAGCGAGCAGCGCCACATTGCAGGCGAGAGCGGCCACGAACGCGTGGGCGTAGGCGGTTGGATCCTGCCCATTGCCGAGGGCGCTGTAGAAAACGCCCCCGATGATCGCGACACCGAGCGCCGCGCCGATCTGGAAGGTGGAAATCATAATGCCCGACGCGAGGCCGGCATGCTGGGGGTCGAGGCTACCGATCACGGCCTTGATCACCGAGGGCATGACGATCCCAAAGCCGACGCCGGCGCAAATCAGACCGAGCTCCAGGCCCAGCGGAAGAAACTTGGCGACCGAAAGCATGACGACGCCGAAGCCCAGCACCTGAAGGACAAAGCCCAGCGTCAGGGCCCGCACGCCGAGAAACTGCATGACATAGGATGAAGCGAGTGACGCGACGAAGTAGCCGACAGCAAAGGGCAAGGTCGCGAGGCCGGCCGCCAGCGGCGTCTCGTGCAGCCCGCTTTGCAGATAAACGGCGAACGTCAAGTAGAATGAGGACAGCATGTAAAACGCAAGGGCCATGATGAGCCCAATCACGAACGCCCTATTGCGCAGGAGCGGGAGAACCACCAGAGGGTCGCCGCCGCATGCGGCCAGCCGTGCTTCGAAACGGACGAACGCCGTGAGAGCGAACGGGCAGGCCACGAGCATCGCGATGATCCATGTCGGCCATCCGGCTTCCCGGCCTTCGACCAGTGGATAGACTAGCAGGCCGAGCGACAGACATAGAAGGACGACCCCGCCGATATCGAGCTTTTGCGCGTGCTGCGCGCGAGAGTCGCCAAGGAAGAGCAATCCACCAATGAACACGGCCAAGCCGATAGGCACGTTGATCAGGAAAATCGTCTGCCAGGCCCACCCGAAGGGATGGGAGGAGACCAAGACACCGCCAAGCACCTGACCGCAGATGTTCGCCAGTCCGAAGGTTGCACCATAGAAACCGAGCGCGCGCCCCTGCTCGGCCGGCGGGAATAGCACGCGGATCGAGGCGAGAACCTGCGGCGCCATCGCCGTCGCTGTCAGGCCCTGGAGAATCCGAGCCGCAACGAGCAAAGCCGGAGATGGCGAGAGGCCACATAGAAGGGACGCTAGCGTGAATCCGGCCACGCCGAGCAGGAACAACCGCCGGCGGCCGAACAAGTCACCCAGCCGCCCGCCGGTTATGAGGAACACAGCGTAGGTCGCGGCGTAGGCCGAAATAACGAACTGCACCTCGCTGGAGGTGGCGCCGAGATTTTGCCGGATCGCCGGGAGCGCCAGGTTCACGACATTGAAGTCGAGGACCGGCAGGAACGCACCCGTCAGGAGAACGGGAAGCGCAAGCCAGCGCCGCGGATCGCCGACTTGTTCAATGGCGTAGCGCGTCGGCCCCGATTCGATCGTCTGCGTCGACAATGCCAATCTCCTTTTGAAAAATCTGCAGCACCGCCTGTTCGCGGCCGCCGCGTCAGGTCGCGAACTTAGGGGCGAAGAGCCGGTCCTTCGGCAGCAGGCGGTCCAAGCGGCCCGACTTCGCCGCCGCTGTGGCGCGCCTCACGACCAGAGCCGCCGCGATCGCCAGCAGCAGCCAGAAAGCCGGAGCGGATCGACCGCCACCCGAACGGCCAGTGCGGCAGCTCTCTCTAACTAGAACCATCGAGTCTCTCCGGGTTTCATTGGCGACACCCTGCCGACCGATCATCTAGAATGTCCGCTGCCGAACAGGTATTCTGAGTTCTGGCAAACTGCGTTTGCAGAAATGGACAGCCCATGGAATGGGATGATCTCCGCATTGTTCTCGCCGTCTCTCGGGAAGGCACGCTCTCGGGCGCTGCACGCCGCCTGGGCGTAACCCACTCGACGGTGTTTCGACGTCTCGGCTCGATCGAGGAACAGATTGGGGTGCGGCTGTTTGAGCGCTTCCGTGATGGTTACGTGCCGACGCCTGCTGGTGAGACAGCCGCCGAGGCCGCAGCCCGTCTTGAAGACGAGGTACTAACACTCGAACGCCGGCTTTCCGGCCAAGATCTCAGGCCTTCAGGAATCGTTCGGATCGCCACGACCGACACGCTTGGAACGATCCTGATGCGCCACCTACCGGCGATGCGCGAGGTCCATCCGGAAATACAGTTCGAGGTCGCCATCTCCAATGCGATGGCGAACCTAAGCCGCCGGGAAGCAGAAATCGCGATCCGGCCCACGCCGGACCCGCCCGAGATCCTGGTGGGGCGGCGCGTTGCGGACATCGCCCACGCGATTTACGGATCGAAAGCCTACCTGTCCCGGCGCCAAGAGACGGAGCTGTCGGCGCACGACTGGATCGCGCCCGACGACGCGTTGGCAAGCACCGTGATTGGCCGCTGGATTCACGAGAACCTGCGCACGGCGCATATCGCCTGTCGCGTCGACGCGCTGCCTGCTCTAAGGGACGCAGCGCTCGCTGGGTTGGGTCTCGCCTTGCTCCCCTGTTACCTGGGCGACCCCACGCCCGGCCTTCACCGTTTCACGCCGAAGACGATGACGGAGCCGCGGTCGGCGCTCTGGCTGCTCACCCATGACGATCTGCGGCGCACCGCTCGCATCCGCGCGACGCTTGACTTTCTAGCGAAAGCCCTCGCCTCGGACCGTGAGCTGTTTGCGGGAAAGCAGATCAGGCCCTCGTCCTCACGCCCGCGGTGCTAGCCAGTCTTTGCACTAGCCGAACGCCGCGCGGCGACCTGCGTGCGCATTCCGATGATTGCAGCCGTCGATTCCGCTCGAAACCAGCCACCTGTTCCGATCGAAGCCAGCCGGCGATTTCGATGATCCCAGCCGGGTAGCGGTGTGAGTCGTGAGCGGGTGAAATTGGCCTCCTGAACGGCGGTGCCGTCAAGCTTGGCTTTGGCTGCGCGCAGCTTGCGCCTGCTCTCTCCTTTCAGGTCGATGCGATGAGCGCTGTGCACGAGCCGATCTAGGACGGCATCAGCAATCGTGGGATTACCGATGTGCTCGTGCCAGTGCTCGACGGGCACTTGGCTGGTGACGATGGTGGAGGCGCGGTCGTGGCGGTCGTCGATAATCTCCATCAAATCTCGGCGTTGCTCAGTGTTGAGCGGGGTAATGGCCCAGTCGTCCAGGATCAGGAGCTGCACGCGCGCCAGGCTCTTGAACATCCTGGCATAGCGGCCGTCGCCGGTCTGTTCGCTTCTGCAAACAGCGTTTGCAAAATTGGTGACTCGCCGTTCCTCTGAAAACAGGCACATCTTTCGATGGCCAAGCGCCGATTAGTAGAATGCAGGTTTGCACAGCAACGCGCGACATGCCTGCCGGCGGCGCCGCCCGCGCAACGATCCAGGCGCTGATCGCCTGTCGCCGGTTTTCGATCTGTGTAGGCTAGACTACAGAATATTGCGACCAATCGCCAACAAAGGGGGTGCAGGGCTTTAGTTGACCATTTCGGAGATCATCGCATGCACTTGCCCGCCCCTCTCCTCGTGTCTTCGCGCGCACCCAGCAGCTGCCCGATGCGGCCCCTGGTAGTTCGGCACGTCCGGCGGCCGTCGCGGGAGGAGCCGGTAGGCGCACAGCAGTCGCGAAAGGCGCGGAGCGCGAAGTGACGACACTGCGGACCTCGACCGTCGAAGACCACCAGTCATACCAACGGCGTATCCACACGCGGATCAATGCCAACCAAGGGGACGTGGCCAGCCACGCCGGGCTTAAGCGGCCTCCGCCATGGAGCTGAGAGCGTTCCGCTACCTGAAGGCCGTCGTTGAGGCCGGGAGTTTCTCCGCAGCGGCGGCGCGCCTTGGAATGAACAGCTCTAACCTAACGCGCCAGATATCATCGCTCGAAGACGAACTCGGGCTGACCCTGCTCGAGCGCAGCCGTTCAGGCATCCGGCTGACATCTGGCGGCGCGGCCGTAATGGTCGAGGTCCGGCGAATGCTCAATGACCTCGATGCCGTCGCCAAGACCGCACGCGAAAACGGCGTGGGCACCCGCGGCGAGTTCCGCCTCGGCCTCCGGATACCGCCCGTAGGCGACCGCCTGCGGATGCTTCTGCGGCAATGGCGACTCGAGTATCCGGACGTCTCGATCACGGTGCATGAGTTGCCGGACTATGAGCTCTCGAACGCCATCTACCGGCGGACGCTCGACGTAGCATTCTTCGCAGCATACGGTGTGTACCCTGATCTCGCGACCGCGTTGCTCGTTCGAGAGAGAATCTTCGCTGCCTTGCCGCAAGACCATCGTCTTGCCATACAAGAAACCGTCGGTTGGCGCGATCTGCGCGATCAGGCGATCCTTGTGCAGGATTGGGAGGACAGTCACGCGACCCGCGAGTTCTACGCGTCACTGATCGGTATCGGTCTCCCTCTGCGATCGCATCCCGCCAGCAAACAGTCAGTACTTGCACTTGTCGCTGCCGGATTCGGATTGACCCTCGTGCTCGAAAGCCAGGCGCAGGTCGCTGTGCCCGGTGTCGTCTATCGGGAGATCCTAGAAGGTAACGCCAACATCGACATTGTGCTGGCTTGGTCGCCGGAAGCGGAGGACGCCACCGTCGGCTGCTTCGTCAGCTTCATGCGCGACCACGCGCGCTCCAGCGGTGCCGGCGGCTAACGACGCAACATACAACGAGCGAGGGTGCGATGCCTGGCGGTGCGCTGCGAACCGCCGGACTGCCAGAGTAGCGCAGCGTCGACTACTTAGAAAAGCGCACTCCTGCGCGCACTCGTCGCCGCAGCGAGCGCAAAAATCGGCTGGAGTGGTCACTTCGTACCGAGATGGCGCATCGGCACGATTCGAACGTGGCGCCTCAACCCTCGGAGCGAAACGCTGCATAGGGTCACCACGGGTTTCTCATCCCTGCCGGCTTTCGTTCCGACCGATTTGTCGCCGCTGGTATCCATTTGCACGATCACGATTGGCGACACTTCCACGACACTGAAAGGGAGGCATCTCTTCTCTTGAACGAGCGTGAGTAGCCGTTCGCCGCCGGGCTGGTCGGTGACGCAACGCGACGAGGCTGACTGTAGCACTCCCGCCACGAAATCAGCACCGTGGCGGGCGCCTTGCCCGCAAGGAACGGAGTCGCTCATGGATGCCTTCAGATTCCTGACCCCCGAAGAAGTCGCAGAACGCTACCGTGGCGAAGTCTCTGTCGTACGCTTAGAAACTGGCGTTCGATGCGAGTCGGACCTGGCTTCGTAAAGATCGGAAAGGCCGTTCTCTACCCGGTCACCGAACTCGATGCGTGGGACGACAGAATCGCGTCTCTTGTCGTGCGTCAAACCGACTCATGGAGAGCTCGCGTGATTGACCGTGATGCTCTCGTTGGCGCACTTGATACCTCTCCCAGTTATCGGCAGGAGTTCGCCCACGCTGCGCTGATCTACGCGTTAAAATCAATCACTTATTCGCAGGCCGCGCCGCGTGCACAACCATCCGATCTCTAACCTATTGCTCCCTACTCGCCGATCGAAGAACTTTTGGGCTTTCATCGCTCGACGACTATCGCCTCTTATGTCCAACGCTCGATCAGACGAGGAGGGTTTCGTGGCATCAAGATCAGAGGCGACGATTAAGCGAACGATCCGCAGACATCAACTGCGCGAGATGGTGCCGCTCGCTGAAAGCACGATCTACGAAATGGAACAGCGTGGCGAGTTTCCGCGGCGCTTCGCCCTCTCGCCCCGCTGCGTCGTCTGGGACCTCGCGGAGGTCGAAGCCTGGCTGGCTTCGCGCCGATCAGTCCCGATTGTCCGGGCGCAGGCTCCTGACGTCAGGCAACGGCGGTCGCGCCCTGTTCGAGAGCCGGGTCGGGTTCAAGCAGCGGCATCGAAGGCGGGATGAGCACTGGCACGCGCTTCTTGCCCGCGACCCAGGCGTCGATGATGTCCGACCACTCCTGCATCATATGGCGGCGCTGAACTTCATACTCTGCCTTGTTGTAGACGCCGCGCGAGGAACGACCGTCCTCGTGCGCGAGGCACTTCTCGATCCAGTCGCTGTTGAAACCCAGTTCGTTGAGCAAAGTGGAGCCTGTTCTTCGGAGATCGTGAACCGTGAATGGCTCGAGTGGCAGACCTTCCTTCTTCGCCAGTTCGACAACCGAGTAAGTGACGCGATTGAACGTCGCGCGAGACATCGGTGCATCCGCGTCGTATCGCGACGGCAACAGGTATCGCGAATTCCCGGCGCAGGTCTTTAGCGCGATCATGATGTCGAGCGTCTGCTGCGACAGATAGACGTTGTGCGCCTTCGAACGCTTCATCCGCTCTTTCGGAATAGTCCAGACGGCGTTCTCGAAATCGACCTCGCCCCAAGTCGCGTCCTGCAGCTCGCTCTTGCGCACCATCGTCTGCAGGTAGAGACGCATGCCGAGCCGGATGGTCGGCAGCGTCGCCACCTTCTCGAGCAGCTTGAGCATGATCCTGATCTCAGTCGGCGAGAGTGAGCGGTCCTTCGGCACGAAGGTCGCGATCGAAGATGGCCCCACATCGTCAGCGGGGTTCGCAACCTTCTCACCATGCAAGATCGCGTATCCGTAGATCTGCTTAACGATGTCGCGGACATGGATCGCCGTCGCCGGCGCGCCGCGCTCGACGATGGCGCCGCAAAGAGCCCGCAGATCATCGGGGGTGATTTCGGTCAGCAGCCTGGTGCGCCACTTTGGCAGCAGCTCGCGCTCGAAGATCGACCGGCGCATCGCCCGCGTGCTGTCCGCCATGGTCGGCGCCGAGGTCAACCAATTCTCACCAAACTCGCCAAAGCTCTTCGCTTCCAGGAGCCGGCGCTTCTCGCGCTGCTTTTCGATCGCCGGCGACCGTCCCTCGCTGATCGCCCGCTTGGCGTCGATGCACAGCTCTCGCGCCCGGGCGAGGGACAGCCCGGCCGGGCCGTACTTGCCGAACGTGACGGTCTCGCGCCGCCCGTTCATCCGGTAATCCAGCCGAAAAGTGAGGGTCCCCGACGGCTTCACGAGCACATACATGCCGTCCCGGTCCGTCACCTTGTAAATTTTGTCTTTTGGTTTCAGGTGCTTAAGGGCTGCATCGGTCAACATCGGGACCGCCTCCTCCAAAAAAGACCGTCAGGCCATTTTCAGGCATCCTCGCGCCATAATCTCTTTTCCTTACAGTTAGTTAGGTAGAAAAAAAGACCGTCAGAGGTGCTCAGACCCTGACGGTATCGGACGAAATCGGATTTCGCAATGGGGAGACGCACCGTCAGGGAGTCCGTCAGCGGCGATCTCTGCCGGCCGATAGTCCTCGAACGTGTTTGGAGTATTTTATTTTGTTTATCAGTATGTTATGGAGGTTTCCAGGACCCTGTGGGATAGCCCCGGATGCGCCAAAATCATTCCCACTCGATGGTGCCGGGGGGCTTGGAGGTGACGTCATAGACCACGCGGTTGACGCCCTTCACCTCATTGATGATGCGGGTCGCGGTCTCGCCGAGGAATTTCATGTCGAACGAATAAAAGTCCGCTGTCATGCCGTCGGTCGAGGTCACCGCGCGCAGACCCACCACGTAATCATAGGTGCGGCCGTCGCCCATCACGCCCACAGTTTTCACCGGCAGCAGCACCGCAAAAGCCTGCCAGATTTCATCGTAGAGTCCCGCTTTCCGTATCTGGTCGATATAAACCGCATCGGCCTTGCGCAGGATGTCGAGCTTCTCCGGCGTGATCTCCCCCGGACAGCGGATCGCCAGACCCGGACCGGGGAAAGGATGCCGGCCGACGAAAATCTCGGGCAGGCCGAGCTCACGGCCAAGCGCGCGCACCTCATCCTTGAATAATTCGCGCAACGGTTCGACCAGCTTCATGTTCATGCGGGCCGGCAGCCCGCCGACATTATGGTGCGACTTGATCGTCACCGAAGGGCCTCCGGTGAACGAGACGCTTTCGATCACGTCAGGATAGAGGGTGCCCTGCGCGAGAAAATCCGCGCCGCCGATCTTTCTGGCTTCGGCGTCGAACACGTCGATGAACAATCGGCCGATCGTCTTGCGCTTTACTTCCGGATCGGTGACGCCGGCCAATTCGCCGAGGAACTGTTTTGAAGCGTCCACATGGACCAGCGGAATGTTGTAGTGGTGCCGGAACAGATCGACCACCGTCTCGGCTTCGTTCAGCCGCAACAGCCCGTGATCGACAAACACGCAGGTGAGCTGGTCGCCGATCGCCTCATGGATCAGCACCGCAGCAACCGCTGAATCCACACCGCCCGAAAGGCCGCAGATCACCCTGGCTGATCCGACCTGCGCGCGAATCTTCTCGATCGCCTCCTCGCGGAAGGCGCGCATGGTCCAGTCGCCGGTGAGGCCTGCGACCTTGCGGACAAAATTGCGGATCAGCCGCGCGCCGTCGGGCGTATGCACCACCTCGGGGTGGAACTGCATGGCGTAGAACTTACGCGCGTCATCGGCGATCACTGAAATCGGCGAGCCCGGCGCGCTGGCGACGCCCCGAAAGCCTGGCGGCAACTCGGTCACCCGGTCGCCATGGCTCATCCAAACATCGTAGTGGCCGCCTTTCAGCCACACGCCTTCGAACAGCGTGCAATCGTCGGTCACTTCGATGGTAGCCCGGCCGAATTCGCGGTGATGGCCGCCTTCAACGGTGCCGCCGAGTTGGCGAGCCATGGTCTGCTCGCCATAGCAGATCCCGAGCACTGGCACGCCGGCGTTGAGGATCGACATCGGGGCAGACGGCGCGTCCTTGTCGAGTACGGAGGCCGGCCCACCCGACAAGATCACCGCCTTCGGCTTCATCTCCGCAAAGGCGGCTTCGGCCTTCTGGTACGGTACGATTTCCGAATAGACGCCCTCCTCCCGAACCCGTCGGGCGATCAGCTGCGTCACCTGACTGCCGAAATCAACAATCAGAATCTTCTCATGCGCCGAGGCGATTGACGCCTTGGAAGCAGATGGGGCTTGGGTCATCCCATGGAATTACGCGACAGAAACCGGGCTCGCAATGCGGAAATTGGCCTTTCCGCCCTAAATTTTAGCCGGTCTGCCGCCTCAGCACCGAAACAAAAAAGCCGTCCGTTCCAGTGCGCCGCGGTGTCATCAGCACGCCCTCCGTGGACAGCCGCGTGGCTTCCGCGAACGCCTTGGCGCTCTCGCCGATCGCCTGCACGGTCTCCGTTGGAGATACGGCGGCAAATGTTGGGTGTCGCTGCTGGAAAGAGCGTACCTGTTCGTTGTTTTCCTCGGACAAAATGGAACAGGTCACATAAGTGATCCGTCCACCTGGCTTCACCAGCGCGGCCGCCCGATCAAGCACCTCGACCTGGTCCCGCAACCGGATTTCGAGCGCACCCGGCCGCATCCGCCATTTGGCATCGGGATTGCGTCGCCAGGTTCCGCTTCCGGTGCAGGGCGCATCGATCAGTACGAGATCGGCAGAGGCACGGAGATCGGCGAGCGGGTCCTCAGTCCCTCGGGGATTGCGAATCTCGCAATTGTGGACGCCGGCGCGCGACAGCCGTTCATATATCGGCGCCAGTTGGCGCTTGTCGTGGTCGGTCGCGATCAGCCGGCCCTTGCCGGCCATCATCGCCGCCAGCGCCAGCGTTTTGCCGCCGGCGCCCGCACAGAGGTCGATGACCTGCTCGCCAGGCCTGGCGGCCGAAAGCAGCGCGGCGAGCTGCGAGCCTTCATCCTGCACCTCGATCGCGCCCTTGATAAAGGCCTCCTCA
>Ga0207694_10003004_pt1 | contig 13532 bp, 8 predicted proteins | sample KBSC34metaG_FD_184353 | JGI IMG/M metagenome (GOLD analysis project Ga0207694, IMG submission 184353) | Corn rhizosphere microbial communities from Kellogg Biological Station, Michigan, USA - KBS C3-4 metaG (SPAdes) (version 2) | ecosystem: Host-associated > Plants > Roots > Rhizosphere > Soil...
CGGCGCCGTCGGTGGCCACCCCGCGGGGGGCCGCCCGCTCGAACTCCTCTTCGAGCGCCGAGACCAGGGCCTCCACGTCGGTGCGGCTGCGGTGGAACGGCTCGGGCGGCTGAACCTGCCAGGGACGCGCCGTGGGGGGCGCGTCCGGTGGCACGGGCAGCAGGTGCGCCAGGTGCAGATCGGCGGGCCGGCCATCCGGCTGCATCCCGATGGCGGCCACCAGATCGAGCCGCAGCAGCGCCAGGTCCACCAGGTCGTCGCGGGTCAGCGCCTCGTTCCGGAGGTGCGTGTGGACGAGCCGTAAGCCCCGAAAACGGCCCCGGCCCGCGCGGAGGCGCCCGATCTCGGGCAGCGTGAGCTTCGAGGCGTCGCCCACGAACACGTGCTCGATGTCGCCCCGCCGTGTGACAAGGATGCCGACCTGCCGGTCGATCTCGCGCGAGATCTCACAAAGGAAAGTGCCGAGCTCGTGAGAGACGACCTCGTGGGCAGGCACCCGCCTCCGGTACACGCGCTCGAGCGCGTGCATCTGGCTGGGCTTGAGGCCCGTCGTATTTCCCGAGACTGTCTTCAAGCCCGCGCCCGATCCTGCCCGCGAGCCGGGTCTAGACGCTTTACCCGATCAGACCCTAGACGAACAAGACGAGCTCCGAAGGCGACGCGAACGTCAGAGCGAGCGCAGCGAGCGGGTCCAAGCACGCGGGAGGCGCGGCTTCGCCGCGCCGGCCTCGTCGGCCTACTCTGGGGTGGGCCCGCGGGAGGGGCCTGCCCCTCCCGCGAGCGGCGAAGCCGCATGCTCAGCTCTTTTCCGCTTCGTCCGGGGACACGGCCGGCTTGAGGCTGGCGGCGGCCGCGCTGGCGGCGGCCGCAGGGGCCATCGTCCGTTCGTCGAGCAGCGCGAGCGCGACGCCCAGGGCGCGGCGGAGCTTCTCGGTCGTCTTCTCGTCGGACCGCAGGCGCTGGAACGCGCGGACGATCTGCTCTTCGTAGTCGCCCACCTTGGTCTCGAGCTCGTTCAGGCGGTCGCGCGCCTGCGCCAGCTTCACCTCGCGATCGCCGATCTCGGCGCGGGCCGCGTCGAGGTCGGCCTCGAACCCTGCCAGCCTCCGATAGGCCTGCTCGACCTCCTGGGAGCGGGCCGCCAGCTCGCCCTCGGCCCGCGCCGCTCGCCCCAGGGCCTGATCGTGCTCGGTCCGATGCCGCTCGGACATCTCGGTCTTCTCGATCAGGTGGCGGCGCTCCGCCTCCGTCACACGGGCGTGGTGCTCCTCGTCGCGCGACTGCAGCTCGAGCCGCCGCCGGCTCTCGGCCTGCTCCAACTCGGACACGCGGCGCTGCTCCTGCTCCAGGATGTCGCGCTGCCGGCGATCCTCGGCGGCGGCCAGCTCCTCCTCGTGCCGGCGCCGCAACGCCATGATCTCGTCGCGGTGAGCCCGGTGCTTGGCCTCGGTCTGGGACTCGTAGGCTTGTCGCTCCGACGCCAGCTGCAGCGCCTGCTCCTCCTTGAGGCCGGCGATGACCTTCTCGTGATCGCGGCGCAGCTTGAACAGCTCCGTCTGCAACCGCTCGGCGGCCGCCGTCACCTCCTCGGTGAGCCGCTTCTGGAGCCCGTCCACCTCCAGCCGGTGCGCGACCTCGACGCGCGCCAGCTCCGCCTGTTGAATGGCCTTCTGGGCCGCGTCGGCCGCCGCCCACTCGTCGCCGGCCTTCTCCAGAGCCGCCCGGTGCGACTCCTCCTGGTCAGCCAGCTTGCCCTCCAGGTCCTGGCGGATCTTTTCGCTCTCGGCGCGGACCCGCTCGATCTCTTGCGCCGCCCGCCGTCGGATGGCCTCGATCTCGTCCTGGCTCTTGCGCAGCTCCTCGTGCGCGTCGTCGAGGCGGGCCTTCAGGCCCTTCTCCCGCTCGCTGGACTTCTCCTTGTCGAGCGACAGCTCCTGCACCTTCTCGTTCGCGGCCACCAGGCTCTTCTCGAAGCCCAGCATCCGCTCGTCGAGATCCCGACGAGCCCGGTCCAGCTCCCGGATCTTGTCCTTGTGGTCGAGGATCAGACGCTCCTTGGCGTCGAGCCCGTCCCGCAGATCGAGGATGTCCTTTTCCTTGCGGTTGATGATCTCGCGCAGGTTCAGGAGGTCCCGCTCCTTCGAGAACTGCCCCTGGTTCACGGCCTGGGTCAGGTTCTCGCGCTGCTCGTCGAGCTCCCGCCGCAAGGTCTGCCGCTCGGCCTCGAGCGAGGCGATCCGGCCCTGCAGCTCCGCGGACCGGCCGTCGGCGGCGCGCTTCTCGTTGACCGAGGCGTCCAGCTGGGCCCGCAGGTCGTCGATCTGCTCTCGCAGGTCCGCGATCCGCTGATCCTGAGCCGCGGCCTGCGCAGCCGCTTCCGCGCTCTGCCGCTCGTGATAGACCACGTCCTCCGGCATGGGCGGCACCTCGCTGCCCAGCCCGACCAGGAGCGAATCGTCGTGGGTGATCTCCGCGCTGGCCAAGGTGGGAGACGGGGTCACCGCCCCCGACGACGCGTCTGATGCCGAGGACGCCCGCAGCCGGCTGCTCGTGCCACCAAACGACGTCCCTCCGACGCCCGCCAGCGACAAGGGTGCGCCCATGCCCTGATTCGTGGCATCGACGGAGCTCGCCCGCTGCGAGCCTTCCCAGGGCAAGGGGGCCGGCAAGTCGGCGTCGCTGAGCATCGATTGAAGGTCGACCATGTCGCCCGTGGACCCCGACTTGCTCGACTTGCCCGAGTCGGTGTCATCCGCCCCGCTACCGCCCGACGCCCGGGCCCGGCCCGCGGCGCCCGAGCCGACCCCGGCGGCCACGTCGGGAGACGGTGTCCCCTCGGCCGAGCCGGCCTCCAGCGCCGCGAAGGCGTCCTGGGTCTCCTGATCGAACTGCTCGGCATCGAAATGAACCCGCCCGTTGGCCGAGGGGGCGTCTGCGAACGGAGACGGCACGTTCGCGTCGATCCCGGTCGGCCGCGAGAGCTCACCCAGCCGATCCAGGGACTCGCCGGCGGCTGGGACCCCCGAGGAGCTCTGCTCGGGCGCCACGTCCACCGGATCGTCCGCGTGCTCCGGCAGGGGGGCCGCTCCGTTGGCGAGGGTATGAGGATCGGTGTTGCCGAAGCTATCGCCGTGGATGAGCGCCTCGTCCTCGTCCGAGACCTCGTCCAGCTCGTCGTCGGCGAGCTCGATCTCCTCCACGTCCTCGTCCTCTCCGGAACCAGCTCCCTGGTCTTCCAGATCGACCAGCCGCTGGACGGAGGTGAGCAGGTCGGCCCGATCGAGGGGCTTCAACAGGTACTGCTCGGCGCGCGCCTTCAGCTTCTTGTGCTGCTCGAAGGTCGCCATCGTCTCCTCGCCGGAGATCAGGATCAGCGGGACCTCGCGGAGCGTCGGGCTCCGCTTCAGCTTGTTGCAGATGGCGTAGCCGATCTTGCGAGGCTCGACCGACAGTATGATGAGGGACGGGTGGTTCTCCCGCGCCCATTCGATGGCCTGCTCCCCCTGGGGGATACTCTCGATCCGGAGGCCATGTGGCCCGAGAACACGACGGATCTCGGCCACCGTGGCTGCGTCCGGATCGATGCAAAGGACTATTCGGTCGGCCATCGGTCCTCCCCTGAGGGCGGATATCCTACCACCCGGGCCGCGAATCAGTGCAGGGTCTGAGAGACCAAACCTCGCACGGAATCCATGTCCAGATCGGCCGTCATCACGTAACCGAGCCCGCGATCCTGGTACCCGGCCGTCGAGATCCCGGGACCCACGCGGAAAAACACCTCGCGCCCCTCCACCACCTGACGCGTCGGCGCTTCGATCCGTGACCACTCGGGATCGAAGACCAGCAGAGAGACCCGATGACCGTTGGGATCCTGATAGACCAAGTAGGCGGCCGGACGATCTTCGACGTTCACGACCCTGCCCCCCTGACACCGAATGTGGTCCGCCAGCTTGGGCGGATGGACCGGGAAATCGACGCGCCCCCGGAAGAACGCGGAAACCAGGTTGCAGTCGGTGACGTCGAGCGGCAGCTCGGCCTGATAGGTCCGCCGCGCCTGCTCCATTACTATCGAGTGGTGCCGCCGCGCGGTACCGGCGATCATGACGACCACGCCAACCACCGCCAGAGCGGGCACCACCCGCGTCCAGGTGAGGCGCGGCCAGCGCGGCGGCGCCTCGGGCTGAGCCGCCAGCGCGACCCGCAGGCGCTGCTCCAGCGCCGACGGAACAGGGCGTCGTGGCAAGTGCCCCCGAACGGCCGCCTTCATCCGCCCCGCGAACCGAGCCGCCCGGCGGCACTCTTCGCACACGCCCAGATGGCGCTCGTAGGTCTCGCGGTCCCTCCCGGCCAGCTCGCCGTCGACATACGACTGCGTGAACGCCTCCACCTCATCGCAGGCGAGCTCCCGCACCCGATCAGGCCTGGCCATGCCCCGTCCCTCCCCCACCGCCACGACGGCGCCGGAACGACTCGAAGTCGATGGTCTCACCGGCGGCCTGCCCCGTGGCCGCCGCCTTCGCGGGGGCGGCTGACTCTTTCTGCGCCGCAGCCTCGGCCGCGAGCTCGGGGACCTTGCCCGGGTCGACGATGCCTTGCTCGACGGCGTAGTCGAACAGGATCCTTTGAAGCAGCTTGCGACCGCGGTAGAGGCGGCTCATCACGGTGCCTGCCGGGCACTCCATGATGTCGGCGATCTCCTTGTAAGAGAAATCCTCGAGGTCGGCGAGGATGACCGCCATCCGGAAGTCCTGCGGTATCTCGGCCAGCGCCCGCTCCACGTCCTCGGAGACGAGGCGCCCGAGGAGGGCCGTCTCGACGTCGCGCCCCCCCTCCACCCCGGCGAAGAATTGCTCGACGTTGGCGTCCGACGACTTGGCCTCCGTCAGGATCTCGTGCTCCCGCTCCTTTTCGCGATACCGGTTGCAGAACACGTTGGTGAGGATGCGGAACAGCCAGGCCTTGCAGTTCGTGCCCGCCTCGAACGAATCGAAGAAGCGATAGGCGCGCAGGACCGTATCCTGAACCAGATCCTCCGCGTCTCGCTCGTTGCGCGTCAGCCGCACCGCGGCGGAATAGAGCGACGGGAGGTGAGGCAACGCCTCCTTCTCGAAGTCGCTCCGGGATGGCCGGCCCTTGAAGAACGCCATGATCGCCAGGGTAAACACGAGTGGCCGACGGCCTATTCCTTCGCGGGCGCGGGCGCCGCCGACGGCCGCCGCTGGATGGGGATCATGGCCGGCAGGTCAGCTCCACGAACAGCCGGTCGCCGGTTGTCTGGTTCGAGGGGTCGGGCGAGGCGTAGTCAGCGTAGGACGCCACCAGGGTCGACCCGACGGGCTGGGCGGCGACCGCCCCGATGTTCCCGTGGGCGGACGGGTACGTGACGGAGGTCGCGACCTGGCGCCCCTCGAAGTCGACCTCCCAGGCCTCCGCGCCGGAGGCCTGGGAGAAAAGCAGGGTGAAACGGTTCCCCGAGGTGCCTACCCCCACGATGGGCGGGGCGACGCCCCCGATCGCGCGGGGATTGCTGAGCACCAGGCGGGGCACGTAGTTGCGCACCGTCTCGTCATACAGGGCGAAGAAGTCCCCCTGGCCGGGGGCCGCCGCCGTCCCGATCTCCTTCCAGGCAAACCCGTAGCCTCCGGTGCTCGGAGCGTAGGCCGGACATCCCGGGACCGCCTTGCCGAGCGTCATGTTCAAGGACGGCCCGTTCGCCCCCCCGGCGTCGATTTCCGCCACGCGCAACGCCCAGGCGGGGGGAGTCCCCCCGGAGGCCGTATAGCTGATCGTCAGGTCGCCCTTGCCGGGGCCGAACCGGAGGCAGTCGAAATCGTCGACCTGGCCGACGGAAAGATCGGGGACTCCTCCGACGGGGCGGCCATCCGGTCCCAGGATCTTGGCCCAGATCGTGGTCGTCCCCGAGACGCCCCAGGTGATGCCGGCATGCTGGCCGCCCCGCCCCGACCCGGCAGCCACGACGACCGGGCCGAGGCCCTTGTCGGGGATCTTGCCGACCGCGACCGGCGCCCCGGTCGCCACGCCGTCGAGGCCCGCGGTGAAGGTCATGAGGTCCGCGGTGCCCCCGACTGGATTGGCCGCGTAGGCGACGATCAGCACGGTTCCGGGGGCCGCGGCGGTGCCGGCCGCCGCCACCCAGGGCCCGTCGCTGTGTGCGGGGACGGGGATCGCGACGAGGGCCCCCGCCTCACCGTGGGCGCCGACGGGCTCGACCAGAACCCGCGCCTCGTCCGACGCGAACAACATGAAGCCGCCGCCCACCCGATCGAGGCGCACGTCCGAGCGCAAGGTCAGCTCGTTGCCGGGCAAGTGAGCGGCCGTGAGGGAGCACAGCGTGGGAAGGGAGTCACCACCGCAGCTGACGAGGAGCGAAGCGAGCACAGATCCGACCAACCAGTGGCGCATGCGTGAGGGGCTCCGGCGAGGGGCGACCCCACGACTGTAACCCGCCCTGCTTCGGCGCGACAGGCCGGCCTGCGCCCCGGGGCCTCGCGCGCTCCCGGGAGGTCGCGCTCAGGCCGCGACCACGGCCCCGTGGCACTTCTTGTACTTCTTGCCGCTCCCGCAGGGGCAGGGATCGTTGCGGCCCACCTTGGGCTCGTTGCGCCGCATGGGGCGCTCCGCCGTCCCGCCGGCGCCCGAGGATCCGTTGTTCGCGCCGCTCGCCGAGGCCGCCGCACCGTCGCCGCCACCCGACTCGACCGTTTGCCGCGGGCGCCGGGTCTGCGGCTGAGGCACGGAAACCTCGTTGCCTTGCTCCGTCCGCGAGAGCTGCATGTGAAAGAGCTTCTCGGAGACGTTGCGGCTGATGATCCCCATCATCTCGCCGAAGATGACGAAGCCTTCTTTCTTGTACTCCTGCTTCGGATCCTTCTGGCCGTAGCCGCGCAGGCCGATGCCCTCGCGCAGCGCCTCCATGGCCTTCAGGTGATCGATCCAGCGCGCGTCGATCTCCTCGAGGAAGAAATGGCGGCTGAAGTAGAGCAGCACCGGCAGCGAGAACTCCGCCTCGCGCGCCTCGACGACCTTCTCGAGCTGAGACCACAGCGACTCGGTCAGGGCCTCTCGCTCGAGGACCGCGCCCTTGTGCGTGACGGTCGGATCGAAGCCAAACCGCTCCTTGACCGCCGCCTTCAGCGCATCGAGGTTCCAATCCTCGGCGTGCTCGGTCGGCGGGCAGTGCTCGTCCATCAGGGTGGAGACCATCTCCTCGCACAGATCGAGCAGGCGCTCGCGCTGCTGGATGAGCGACGAAGCGACCTCGCGAGCCAGGCGGTCGAGCGTCCCGGGGCGGTCCTCGACGACGCCGGTCGCGTCCGGGAAGGCGCCGAACTGGCGATAGATGAGCGACCGGAGCTTCAGGGGATCGACGGGGATCGACACCATGGCGGGAGGTCCGCCGGCCGGGTCCGCATCGGGCGCCGGAGCCTGCCCGAGAGCGTCCGCCATTTTGCCCAGCGTCGATCGCACCATGCGGGACAGGGACTCGACGGTGTGCGAGCCCGATTCGGTCGCGACGACCGCGGCCGGCAAGGTCTTGCCCGCCTTCTCGGCGGCCTTCTTCTCGGCCTCGCCCGGCTCGGGGGCGTAGCGCCCCTCCAGCACCTGGCGTCGCAGCGCATAGATGGTCTTGCGCTGCTGGTTCATGACGTCGTCGTACTCGAGCAGGTTCTTGCGAATGTCGAAGTTGTGCCCCTCGACCTTCTTCTGCGCGTTCTCGATGGCGCGGTTGATGAGCGAGTGCTCGATGGGGACGTCCTCCTCCATCCCGAGCGTCTCCATCAAACCGGTGATCCGCTCCGCCCCGAAGATGCGCATCAGGTCGTCTTCGAGCGAAAGGAAGAAGCGCGAGCTGCCGGGGTCGCCCTGGCGGCCCGAGCGGCCGCGCAGCTGGTTGTCGATGCGGCGCGACTCGTGCCGCTCGGTGCCGAGGATGTGGAGGCCTCCCGCCTCGAGCACCTCCTTCTTCTCGGCGTCGCACTGGGCCTTGAAGCGCGCGAACGCTTCTTCGTAAGCCGCCTGCTTCTCGGGCGCCAGCTCGTGTCCGGGCTTGCCGGCGTTCTCGGGGTCGACCTCGGCGCGCGCCATGAACTCGGCGTTGCCGCCGAGGATGATGTCGGTCCCGCGGCCGGCCATGTTGGTCGAGATGGTGACCGAGCCCTTGCGGCCGGCCTGCGCCACGATGAACGCCTCTTTCTCGTGCTGCTTGGCGTTCAGGACGCTGTGCGGGATGTTCTTCTTGCGCAGGATCGAGGCGACGACCTCGGACTTCTCGACGCTGACCGTGCCGACCAGGACCGGCTGGCCCTTCTGGTAACACTCCTCGATGTCGGCGCACACCGCCCGGAACTTGCCCTTCTCGTTCTTGTAGACCAGGTCGTGGTGGTCGATGCGCTGCATGGGCCGGTTGGTCGGCACCACGTTGACGTCCAGCTTGTAGATCTTGTGGAACTCCTCCGCCTCGGTGTCGGCGGTGCCGGTCATGCCGGCCAGCTTCTTGTAGAGGCGGAAGTAGTTCTGGTAGCTGATGGTGGCGAGCGTCTGGTTCTCTTCCTGGACCTCGACACCCTCCTTGGCCTCGATGGCCTGGTGCAGGCCGTCCGACCAGCGCCGGCCCGGCATCTTCCGGCCCGTGAACTCGTCGACGATGATGATCTTGCCGTCCTCGATCAGGTAGTTCACGTCGCGCTTGTAGAGCGAGTGCGCGCGCAGGGCCTGGGTGACGTGGTGCAGCCACTCGATGTTGGCCGGGTTGTACAGGTTGCCGACGCCCAGCCGCTGCTCGACGCGCTCGATGCCGGTGTCGGTCAGCATCGCCGAGTGCGCCTTCTCGTCGACGTTGTAGTCGACGTCCTTGCGCAGGCCCGGAATGATGGCGTTGACCTTCTGGTACAGGTCGGCCGACTGCTCCGCCGGCCCGCTGATGATGAGGGGCGTGCGCGCCTCATCGATGAGGATCGAGTCCACCTCGTCGACGATGGCGAAGTAGGGATCGCGCTGGACGTAGCGCTCGATCGAGTCCTTCATGTTGTCGCGCAGGTAGTCGAACCCGAACTCCGAGTTCGTGCCGTACGTGACGTCGCAGCGGTAGTTGGCCTGGCGTTCCCAGTCGGTGAGGCCGTGGACGATGATGCCCACCGACAGCCCGAGGAACTTGTAGATCCGGCCCATCCACTCCGAGTCGCGGCGGGCCAGGTAGTCGTTCACGGTGACGACGTGGACACCCTTGCCGGCCAGCGCGTTCAGGTAGACGGGCGCCGTGGCGACGAGGGTCTTGCCCTCGCCGGTCTTCATCTCGGCGATGCCCCCGCGGTGCAGGATCATGCCGCCCATCATCTGGACGTCGAAGTGGCGCATCCCCAGGACGCGGCGCCCCGCCTCGCGGCAAGCGGCGAACGCCTCGGGAAGGATGTCGTCCAGGCTCTCACCGTTGGCGAGCCTCTGCTTGAGAGCGGGCGTCACCGCGCGCAGCTCGTCGTCGCTCTTTTCCTTGAGCCCCGCCTCGAGCTCGCCGATGCGAGCCACGATCGGGCGCATCCCCTTGATGACGCGGGCGTTCTTGGTACCGAAAATTTTCTTGGCGACGTAGCTGATCATGGCGGCAGGCTGTCCTCCCCAACGGGGGCAGGGGACGAAAGCGGCTCAACATATTGCGCTGCGCGCGCTTGTGCAAGGTTGGCCAAACTTTGCGAACGCTGGCCAATGCTGGCCGCGGCGCGCCCGAGACGGGTCCCGCCCCCCGACCCGCTGGCGAGCGAAGAGCCGGCAGGAGTCGAGCCGGGCCAATCATTCGACTATCATGGGCCGGTGCAGATCGACGAGGCCGAAGGTGCCCTGGCCGACAGCGAGGTGATCGCGTGCCTGCAGGCGCCGTTGCTGGAAGCCAAAGAGCTCCGCGACGCGTGTCTCGCCGCCGAGATACCGGTGTTGCTCGACCGCGGCGACTGCTGCGGCAAGGGTGGCTGCGGCTGCCCGCCGAAGCTGCAGCTGCTCGCCCGTGAGGAAGACCTGTCCCGCGTCATGCACCTCGTTCACGAACGATGGCGCGCGCTCGCCCTGCGGGAAGGCACCGTGCAGCGCGGCCATCCGGCCGTTGCGCCACCCTCCGGCGAGGACCCGCCCTGCCCGGCCTGTGGAACGGCCGCCCCGCTGGTCGGGGGCGCGTGCGCCGACTGCGGCCTGCAGCTCGAATAGCCGAGAGGCGGGAGGCGGTCGCGCGCCGCAGCGACGCCGCCGATCGGGTGGGTTCGGCCGAGCGAAATGACCGGGGGGAATCCCGTCCAATCACGGGGATTTCTGTTCTTGGCCGCTGCCGTGTCCAACTGGCGCACGGACCCCGAGGGCCTCAGGTCCGCGCCGGAATCCGACGATGGGGCCCGAATCCGCCCGAGAGGGGCCAGGAGGGATGAGAATGACCAGGTACACGGGTATGACGGCGCTGGCGCTCCTGACCGGACTGGCGGCCGCCACGTCCGGCTGTCGTCGATCCGGGGGCGACGAGATCGATCAGATCGGGGCCGCGGTCGGCGAAATGATGTCGAGCCTGGACGAGTCGAGCCAGGACGACACGACGACCGCCGCGCTCTTGCCGCGGCTCCCCATCCAGCGGACTCCGGCCGCGCTGCGCGCCCCGCTCTGGCGGCGCGCGCTCGATCTGGCCTTGCCGCCCGCGTACGCCGGCTCGTGCGCCGCCGCGTCCTTCTCGACCTGCGAAACGGGGGCCCGCACCCGCACGTTCGCGGATTGCTCGCTGGGCGCCGCCACGCTGGACGGCTCGGTGGCGCTGGCCTTCTCGTCGAGCCCGCTCTGCGTGCTGGCGACCGCCGGGCAATCGGTCACGCGGACCGCCAACTTCACGCTGACGGGGCTTTACGGCGGCACCTTGACGGTCACCTCGCCGGGGGGCGGCCAGACCCTGACCAAGACGGCGACCGGATTCGAATACACCGTCGGCGGGATGGAACGGGTGCTGAAAGGCGCCGCCGGCCGCACGCTGGCCGACGTCAGCACGACCACCACCGAGCCGATCGTCATCACCGGACGCTCGCGGGCCGATCTGGTGGTCGTCTCCGGGGCTTTGCAGGTGACGCACCACCTGGCCGACTATGCCGTGACCCTGCGCCCCGACAACCTGGCCTGGTCGTCGCACTGCACGTGCGCCGTGTCGGGCTCGCTGTCGGGGACGGTGTCCGGTGGCAAACACGATGGAAAGTCGGCGTCGATGACCCTGCAGGGTTGCGGCGAGGCGGAGGTGACCATCGCGGGTGAGACCAGCGACATCACGCTCGACCGGTGCACGGCGATCTGACCGGGGGGCCATCGGCGACCGGAGCAGGCGTATGCTCGGCGCGATGACGAAATCGACGAACAGCCTCTCTCCCGGCTCGCCGCCCGCCACGGGCGGAGGCGAACATGGGAGGGACAAGGCCTTCTCCGGATCGATTCCTCGGCTGTACGAGACGTACCTCGTCCCGCTCATCTTCGAGCCCTATGCGCGCGATCTGGTCGATCGGCTGGCGGAGCATCGACCCTCGCGCATCCTCGAGCTCGCCGCCGGAACGGGCGTGGTGACGCGCGCGATGGCAGCCCGGCTTCCCGCGAGCGTCTCGATCGTGGCCACCGACTTGAACCAGGCCATGCTGGATCAGGCGGCGGCCGTGGGCACTTCCCGTCCCGTCACCTGGCAGCAAGCCGACGCCCTGCGGTTGCCCTTCGAGGCCGGCCGGTTCGACGCCGTCGTCTGTCAGTTCGGGGCGATGTTCTTCCCGGACAAAGGCCAGGCCTTCGCCGAGGTCCGTCGCGTGCTGCGCCCGGGCGGCGTGTTCCTCTTCAACGTCTGGGATCGGCTGGCCGCCAACGAGCTGGCCGCCGCCGTCACCGACGCCCTGGTCTCCGTTTTTCCGGAGAATCCGCCGCGCTTCATGGATCGGATCCCCCACGGCTACTACGATCTGGCCACCATCGCGCGAGACCTGGCCGCCGGCGGCTTCACGGCGGCGCCGCGGATCGAGACGGTCTCGGCGCGGGGTCGCGCGGCGTCCGCGCGGATCGCCGCCATCGCCTACTGCCAGGGAACGCCGATGCGAAACGAGATCGAGGCGAGGGACGCCGGCCGGCTCGAGGCGGCGACCGACGCCGCCGAAGCGGCCGTGGCCCGGCGGTTCGGGCCCGGCCCCATCGACAGCGCCATCCAGGCGCTGGTCGTCACAGCCGTGGGGTGAGAGAGCGGTTCACAGCGAGGCCAGCCTCGCCTTCAGCCGCTCGGCCACGCGGAGCGCGTTGGCCGTGATCGTGAGGCTGGGGTTCACGCCCCCCGAGGTCGGCATGAAGCTGCCGTCGACGACGAACACGTTGGGAAACGCCCACATCCGACAATCGCTGTCGAGGGCGCCGCTCGCTGCGTCGGCGCCCATTCGCACCGAGCCGACCGCGTGCGAGAAGCTCTCGATCATCCGGACCTTGCCGCCGATTCCCCCTGCCCGCCGCAGGATCCGCCGCGCGGCACGGATGAGCAGCCCCCGTCGTCGCAGATCGGCCTGCGTGTAGCGATGATCGACGGCCGCCACCGGTAACCCCCAGCGGTCGGTCGCCTCCGTCAGTGACACGCGGTTGACCGCCTGAGGCTCGTCCTCGGCGATGCAGATCAGCGTCTGGATGAAGCCGGCGGACAGGGACGCCGCCCAGCGGAAACCCGCCGGCCCGAGCGCGCGCACCACGTCGGGCGGCGGCATGCACATGTCCTGGATGACCCCGACCGCCGTCCCATCCTCCGATCGCCGCGCCTCGTAGAGATCGGTCACGCAGACCTGCTTGTGGTTCACGCGCTCCGGGTTGGTGCGAAACGGGAACAGGTAGCCGACCATCCCGTTGCAGTGCCGCATCAGATAGCGGCCGAGGGATCCCGAGCGATCGAACCGATCGAACCCCGACCGCAACAGCAGGGCCGGCGTCCCGATCGCGCCCGCCGAAACGACGAACGCGCGCGCGCGCAGCGCGACCTTGGCGCCCCCGTCGGCGGCGATGGCCTCCAGCTCCGTGGCCCGCCCGTCGCGCTGAACCAGGCGGGCCGCAACTGTGCGCGCCAGGACCGTGAGGTGGTCGGCGTCGGCGTGCCGCAGGGCGGTTTGCGTGACGTCGTTCTTGGCGCCGATCCGACACGGGAAGCCGTCGCACGTGAAGCACCGCACGCACGTGGGGAGCCGCCCGCCGCCGTAGTTGAGGGCGGACGGGATGTGGAACGGGTGGTATCCCGACGCGCGCGCCGCCTCGAAGATCCGCTGCGCTGGCGCGGTGAGCGAAGGAGGCTCGTGCGGGAAGGCGCTCGAGCGAGGCGGCTCGGTGGGATCTTCGCCGGCGCGCCCGTGCACCTCGAGCAGGCGCTCGGCGGCGGCGTAATGAGGCTCGAGGTCGGTGTACCGGATCGGCCAGCGCGCGAAGTCCGTCTCGCGCAGCCGCAGCGCCGCGCCCCCGAAGAAGATCGAGTTTCCGCCCACGACCTCGTTGGGAAAGGTCGC
>Ga0207694_10003007_pt1 | contig 13522 bp, 7 predicted proteins | sample KBSC34metaG_FD_184353 | JGI IMG/M metagenome (GOLD analysis project Ga0207694, IMG submission 184353) | Corn rhizosphere microbial communities from Kellogg Biological Station, Michigan, USA - KBS C3-4 metaG (SPAdes) (version 2) | ecosystem: Host-associated > Plants > Roots > Rhizosphere > Soil...
TCAGCGCTTTTCTCACACTCGCCGGCCAGGTACGAGGAGTTTGGCTGGCGGTTTCGATTGCGCTGGTGGTGCAGGCGATTTTGGCGAAAAAGATCACGCGACTGTTTTGGGGTTTCGGAATTGTGGCTGTCTTATTGATCGTAGGATGGTCGACCGATGTCGTGATTCCATCCCCGACCGGGCGTGGTGGTGCGGTGGCCTCGCGGGAAATTATTGCCCGCGCGATCTCCGTGTTCGACCAGGACGCTGCCCGCGAATACAGTCCGCGAAACGCCAAATTCTACGCAGGAACGGCGTCGTGGCGTCAAATCTGGTGGCGGGAAATTTGGTCTTCAACTCACCAGGATGCCGGGACCGCACTAGTAGGTCATGGCTATGGCTTCCCAATGAATAAGCTAGTCCCCTACTTGCGCAACAACGACGATCTGCGCACGCCGCACAGCGTCTTTTACTTTGCTCTGGGCTATACCGGCTGGATAGGGGTTGTCCTGTTCTTCGGTTTCCAGGCAGCCATCGGCTTCACTTTGTTCCGCGCATGGCGCTTCAGTGGAGACACCTTTGGATTTTCTATCTGGGTGTCGAGTATCGCCAGCGCCCTGTTTGAAAACACCTACGAGACTCCCTTCGGGGCGATCCCGCAGTATTTAATCTTAGGGATGGCGGGGGTGGGTGCGATGAACCGTTGGAACGATAAGCGATCGCGCTATGCAGCAACCGTCGAAAGTCATGCGCATCAGCCTGCGTACCGCTAGCTGCCTTCCGGAAAGAGACCAAATTAATGTCAGTCTTTGCGCTGCCACTGATCGGCCGGTTACGGCTTTTCCTCGGCGGAAGAAAGTTTTTCCAGGTGCGTGTTTGGCAATCGTTTCTCACCGAAGTAAATCCGGATCGTGGAAAGGAGCGGTATCGGAGAGCTGGTATTACAGCCACTGCCGCTCTCGTTTCGCAGGGTCTGGCCATGCTCATCAGCTTGGCCTCGATTCCCCTGACAGCGAGCTATCTGGGGCGGGAACGATACGGTGTCTGGCTTACCATCAGTAGCCTGTTGAGTTGGATGGCTATGACCGATTTCGGCCTGGCAGGGCCGGCCCTGGTGAGTTTGGTTGGCGATGCCAATGGAAAAGACGACCGTCAGCTGGCTCGCGACTACGTCGCCTCGGCATTCTGGGCATTGGTCGGAATCACAACTTTCGTGAGTGTGCTTTTCGCCTTGGCGTTTGCCCGGATTCCCTGGCGTGCGATCTTCCAGGTTTCCGAGGATATCTCGACGCACGAGCTTCATCTCACCTGTGCTCTCGCCGCTGCTTCCTTTGTTGCCTTCCTTCCGCTGAACATGCTCCCGTCCATTTATAGCGGCTACCAGGACGGGTTTGTTGGAAATATCTGGGCCATCGCTTCAAATGTTCTCTCACTGGCAAGCCTGGTGGCGGTCACTCAGTTTCGCGGAGGATTGCCACTACTCATACTGGCCCTCTCTGCAACCAGAATCCTGGTGGCGCTTGCCAACGGGGCGTATCTGTTTGGCTGGCGCTATCCCTGGCTCCGTCCCCAACCGTCAGCCGTACGTTGGAGCCGCATTAAATATCTCTTCGCGCTGGGAAGCAAGTATATGATCAGCCAAATTGCGAGTCTCGGCATCTACCAGAGCCAGCCCATGATCATCACGCAGATGCTGGGACCTTCCCATGTCCCGATGTTCGTCATCGCGCAGAAAATTGTAACGCTGGCCTCCAACTTGCTAAATACAGCCACTATGCCTTTGATACCGGCTTATAGCGAAGCCGCGGCGCGGGCGGATTGGAGCTGGATCAAGGCCACACTCAAAAGATCCATTATTTTGTCTCTTGCTGTCGGGGCGCCTTTAACAACCATCGTTGCTGTTGCCGCTCGCCCCCTCATCCAATGGTGGATGGGACCGGCGTTCGTTCCCAGCCATTTCTTGGTGTTTTGGCTCGCTGTCTACGCTGTCACTTGTGTGGCGCTATTTTCGCCTGCCAATGTCCTCATAGCTTTGGGGCGCATGGGTGTAATGGCGGTTTCCATCACTCTTTGCGCGGTTACCACCATCGCGCTGAGCATTCCCTTTGCCCAATGGTGGGGCCTGACCGGTATTGCCCTCGCGATGAGCATGGCCGCCCTGTTCGTGATGGGCGGCACCCAGTTGTATATGACTCATCGTATGTTGAATACCCGCTTGCTCCATACCGTGGAAGCCGAATCATTACCTGAGACCGCAAACACCTGATTTACGCCTGCTCAAAGGGTATCTGCCCATGGACTCACTCGCTTCAGATACCGCGAGCAGCTACGCGGCCCGCCTCCGCTGTTCCGGAGCGCGCCTGGGGCATCGAAGATCCAGCAGCGCGTGGCATCTTCCGCCGCGTTCTCGTTCGATCCTTGCAAGGACAGGATCGATTTGGTGTTTGTTGACGGATCTCATGTTGTCTCCCATCGGCGTCGCGCTATGGCATAGTGTCTCGCCTGAGTACGCCGGCGTCGTGAAAGCACTCCGGGCGTGCGCCGATTCGCAACAGATCCGGCGAATTTGAGGACACGTCAATGGCGTTCTACGCAAAGCCCGGTTCCTTTGACGGCCGTTGATAGGCTCAAGGATTTCCGAATGCGGTATCCAGCTATTCCAGCACTAATCTTCTTTAGCTTCACGTCAAGTTTGTGGGCCGGAGCTCCGGTCAGTGACGAGTTCAATGGAGCGAGCCTGAACAGCAGCTTATGGACGCCGACCTTGAGTGGCGGCAGCAGCAGTATGAGCGGGACGCAGCTGAGACTGAACGCGCCGGCAGGATCGAATCACGACCCGGCCTTTGGCGGAGTGCACAACTCGGTGCGGGTGCTGCAGGCGGTGAGCAACGGGGACTTCACGCTGGAGGTGAAGTTCGACTCGGTTCCGATTCTGAGCAGCGCGTCCAGCTATATCGGGCAGGGGATTGTGGTGCAGCAGGACGCGACGAATTACTTCCGCTTTGAGTTTGGGGCCATCAACGGGGTCACCACGGTTGTGAACGCGAAGATCATAGCGGGAACCCAGGGCGGGCTGACGAGTGTGCCGATCTCCACGGCCGGAGTGAGCAGCTTGTGGATGCGGGTGCAGAAGGCGGGGAGCGTGTGGACGCAAAGCTGGTCGACGAACGGCACATCGTTCAGCAACATGGCCAGCTTTACGCAAGTCCTGACCGTGGCGGCGGTGGGGGTGTATGGCGCCAACTACGGCTCGCCGTCGAGCGCCGCGCCCGCGTATACCGCCGTGGTGGATTACTTTCGTAACATCGGTGGACCGGACCTGACGATCAGCAAATCGCACAGCGGAAACTTTGTACAGGGCGGCACGGGCAGCTACACCATCACGGCAAGCAACGCCGGAACCGCGGCCACCAGCGGAACCGTGACGGTGGCAGACACGCTGCCCACGGGTTTGTCGCCCACGGCCGCCAGCGGTAGTGGATGGAGCTGCGGGATCGCTACGCAAACGGTAACTTGCACACGGTCGGATGCGCTCGCACCCGGAGCCAGCTACCCCGCCCTCACGCTGAACGTGAGTGTAACCGGAACAGCTAGTAGCGTCACTAACGTGGCCACCGTTACTGGGGGCAATCAGACCAACACCGCCAACGATTCGGCTTCCGATCCCACGACCGTGGGCACCACCTCAGGTTCCGTGGTCTCCGACGACTTCACGTCTTCCACCTTAAATGGCGCGTGGACCTTCGTGAACCCCTTAAACGACGGGAGCTTCAGTTTCAACGGCTCAAGCATTTTGCTGTCCGTTCCTGGGGGAACGTCTCACGACCCCTGGACCCCTGGTGACAATGCCGTCCGCATCATGCAGCCCATTGCCAATACGGATTTTGCGGTACAGGTCAAGTTCAGTTCGGCGGTAAATATAAATGCTCCTTACCAGGAGCAAGGAATCATCGTCGAACAGGATGCCACCCACTTCCTGCGCTTCAGTATGCACTCCAACAATCAGCAGGTCTATGCATTTGCAGCTAACATCTCTGGCAGCACGGGCAACGTTTTCGTGAATCAGGAAATGCGAGGCGGCTCAGCAACCTACATGAGATTGAGACGGACGGGGAACAGTTGGGCCTTCAGCTATTCCTACGACTCCTATCACTGGACTCCCGCATTCGTGTTTACGCAGACGTTTAACGCCGCAAAAATAGGTCCCTACGCCGGCAATGCGCCCTACAACGGACAGTCGCCTCCCGCCTTTACCGCCGTCGTGGATCACTTCATAGATCTGACGTCGCCACCCTCTTTCGTCGACGGAAGCTCTTACCCACCCGCGCCAGCCCAACCTACGTTGCAGATTTGGTATGGCGATTCGCAAACCTTTGGACAACCCGGTGTTTCGCAGCAATGGATCAATATCCTCGGCAATGTTTCGGATTTCAATGAAATCGCTTCGCTCACCTACACTCTGAATGGCGGCGCACCTCAGCCTCTTTCGATGGGAGAGGACACGGTCCGGCTGGTGGATGCCGGCGATTTCAACGCCGAAATCGATTACGCATCCCTCACGCCCGGAAACAATACGGTGGTGATCACGGCTACGGATAAGCAGGGGCTTACAACCATTCGCGGCGTCGCCGTAAACTACGTTGCCGGCCAGACCTGGCCGTCATCGTACTCCATTACAAACTGGCCCACCAACCTGCAAAGCGCCGGTCAGATTGTGGATGGTCTTTGGCAGAGGCAGCCGGATGGAACCGTGCGCACGGTTCAGCAGGGATATGATCGAGTCATTGCTATAGGAGATAGAGTCACCTGGAAGAACTATCTCGTGACTGCTGAGGTCACCTTGAATTGGTTGGATCCGTGGGCGTACCAGATCGGCATCGTGGTGGGATGGCAAGGACATACTGCAGTGCAGTACGGCCAAACCCTGTCCGTACAGCCACGCATCGGTCATCCGTTTCCCGCCTTCCCTTCCTGGGGCAACATCTTCGGTCCGCCGGAGCTTTACATATGGACCAACACGGCATCCGTCGTAGAGGGGCAACTCGCTAGGAAGGCCCGCACCTTGCAAACCGGTGTTAAATACATATTTAAATGCCGGGTACAGCAGAATAGCTCCGGAGGGTCCCTGTTCAGCTTCAAAGTCTGGCCGGCGAGCAGCACTGAACCGGCGGCCTGGGATTTACAGGCCAACGGCGAGCTTAGCCAAGGCTCTATCCTTCTGGGAGCCTACCGGGCCGACGTCACCTTCGGTCAAGTCACAATTACAGGACTGTAGCCATGCGACATTACTTCCTCTTGTTGATTCTGGGCGCAAGCCTTCCAGCGCAAACTCCACCCAGCTTCACGCCGGGAGACGAATACAGATTTCCGCCCGACGCCCGGCGTGACCCCTGGCAAAAACCGTTTGAGGTTATTGCAGCTCTAAACTTCTCGAGTTCCGAGACCGTCGCGGTGATCGAAAACGGATACCCGTACTTCGCACCTCGTATCGCCCCTTTCGTAAAAAAGGTCTACGCCGTGAACACGGATCTCCGCGCTTTTGAAGGAAGGGGTGCGCTGCCTCCGGGCATCGCAAAGGTCTTGTCGACCAACGCCAATCCTTCTCTGGCGCGACTCAATATAGATACGGTGATCCTGGTGGATGTGCTCGGCAGCATTTCGCAGAGGCTGTCATATTATCAGGCGTTGCTGGCCGGATTGAATCCCGGCGGGCGCGTGGTCGTCATCGACCGCAAATTTCCGGCGGTTTTTCCGCCCGAAAGCGTGGTTACAGATCTCAATGTCAAAGCTGAATTGCCCCTCGCTGGATTCAGGCTCGTGCAGAGTTTTGCGTTCCTACCGTATCAATACTTTCTGGTCTTTCAATTGTAAGTGGGACAGAGGGCCGCTTCCGGCCCTCTGTCTACTTACGCGAGGAACTATCGCAGCGAGTACTTATTCATCAAATAGGTCTCGATGCCTTGGCGTTCCGCATCGCTAAGGGCACGGTTGTAGACCAGCACCTCCGCAATATCTCCGCCAAAAAATGTGTTGCCATATCCCTTACCCAGAGCGCCTACATTGACGTTGCCCTGGAGGGCCTGATATTTGCCGCCCTCGGAGTAGGCCAGAGTTCCGTTCACATACAAATAGTCAGTGGTTCCCGAGTGAACCGTTTCTGTCAGGTTCAGCGCCGTGCCTACCGACGCCGGCCGCTTGTAGTCCGGCCAATTGTAGGTTTGCGTGGTTCCAAAGCGGTAAGACACGTTGGTTTGGTAGGGCGACAGGTAAGTTGTCCCCCACCACGCGGTTTCATCCCAGAAAATCGCCGCGTTAGGCGATGATCCGCCGGTGATGTTGATCGAATTTGCGGCCACCATAAGGATCGTCATTCCCGTCCAGCCGTTGATGGCCAATGGGAAGCTCAAGTTCGTTCGAGAACCGTCGAAGCGAACTACACTTAGCGATCCAGATTTGGCGACGGAAGGCTGCGCATTCACCGTCGGTTGCGTGGCTTGGATTCCGTGACCGGACTGGTCCGCCCAGCTCACGACTCGGCCTTTCGCGGCGCTGATTCCAGCGTCTCCCTTCAGCCACAACTGTAGCCCTTGCGGCGGAATCGCCGGCGGCGCAGCCACGGCGTTCTGCGTAGTCACATTGATGATCGCGGAAGTGCCGATGCTTCCGTTGGCGTCGACCGCAACCGCTTTCAAGGTGTGGGCTCCGTCGGCAACCAGCGACGTATCCCAGGTAATGCTAAACGGAGAAGCGAAGTCTTGACCAATGGTCTGATTGCCGTCCAGGATGAAACTGACCGACGATAGAGGCGCCGTAGAAGTCACCGCCCCGCTGACGGTGATCTTCCCGGTCACAAAGGAATTGGGAGAGGGCGCCGTCAAGCTTACCACCGGAGGATTCGTCTGGGCCGAAGTCGAAAGCGCATACTTACTCATCAAATAGGCGTCGAGACTTTGCCGTTCCGCATCGCTTAGGGCGCGGTTGTAGACCAGCACCTCCGCGATGTCTCCGGCAAACGGTGTGTTGCCGTATCCGAGACCCAGCGTCCCCACGTTGACGTTGCCTTGGATCGCGGACAATTTCCCGCCTTCCGAGTAAGCCAGAATTCCATTCACATATAAAGAGTCGGTGCTTCCCGAATGCATGGTTTCCGTCAAGTTCAGGCTGCTTCCCACCGATGCCGGCCGTTTGTAGTCGGGCCAATTATTGGTTTGCGTGGTTCCAAAGCGGAAAGACACGTTGCTTTGATAGGGCGAGAGGTAAGTTGTCCCCCACCACGCGGTTTCGTCCCAGAAAATCGCGGCGTGCGGTGACGAGCCGCCCGTGACGTCCACTGTATTTGCCGCTACCAGCACGATCGTCATTCCCGTCCAGCCGTTGATGGCCAGCGGGAAACTCAAGTTCGTTCCGGAACCATCGAAGCGGATCACGTTCCCCTGTCCGGTTTGGGCGAAGGCAGGTTGCAGGCTAGCGGTAGCTTGTGTGGCGCGAATTCCCTTTCCGGATTGGTCGGCCCAGCTTGCCACTTTCCCATTTGCAAGCGTCACGCCGGCGTCGCCCTTGAGCCACAGTTGCAGTCCTTGCGGGGGGATCGGCGCGGGCAGCGTCGATACTGCATTCTGTGTGGTCACGTTGATGATGGCGGAAGTGCCCGTGTTACCGTTGGCGTCGACCGCAACCGCTTTCAAGGTGTGAGCTCCGTCGGCAACCAAAGACGTATCCCAGGTAATGCTGAACGGAGCCGCGGTGTCTTGCCCGATGGTCTGGCCGCCATCCAGGATAAAACTCACCGACGCCACAGCTAGCGTCGATGTCGCCGTCGCACTGACTTGGATTGTCCCGGTTACCACTGCGCCTGAGGAGGGCGTCGTCAGGGTCACCACCGGCGGGGCCGCAGGCGGCGTTGCGACAACAGTCGTAGGAGTCGGGAACACCACACCAGAGCACGACGAAGTGAAGACGTTGCCGGTGTTAACCGCGGGATATTGCCCGCCAGTTTCGAGTTGAATCACAGCGGTGGCAGCCGAATAGTTCATGTCGCACCAGGTGTTGCTCTTGGTCGACCAGGTGGCATCCGAATACCCGATCAACTGGGCCTCTCCCCAATGTCCCGCGACGTTGCCCTGAATCACGAATCCAGATCCCATGGATTCGATGGCGTCAGATTGATTGGTGGAATTATTTTCGTTCGGCCCGAGCAGCGTATTGTAGAAGATTTGATGCCCCGTGCCTCCGACTGCCACCGAAATGCCAGCCTGCCCGTTGATCCCCGGCTGCATCTGCGCAATGTAGTTGTTGTTGACCAGGACGTTATTAATTGAATACGGCCCTTGGATCTCGATGTTGTAGCGGGCGGTTCCTGTCATGGTGTTGCGCAACACCGACAGATCGTGGCCATTTTGCTTGGCCGTGACGTGCATCGCCTGGCAGGTCTTATTGAAAGTGTTGTCGGTGATGACGGTGGAGCTTGGATCAAACAACCAAATAGCGCCACAAACCTCGCTCCATCCCGCCACGCGACTGGCATCATATATGTTTGTGAAAGTGTTGAAACTGATCTGCGAGTTGGTCATGCCCGACCAGGCGTGGATACCGTCGGCGTTATAGTCTCCCCCAACGATAATATTTTGGAACCGGTTGTTTGTGATTTTAATGCTGTCGGCCGGGTATGCCGAACTGGAACCGTTGAATAGAATCCCGCCGCCATCGAACGTCAATCCATCAATGGTGATGCTCCGCGCATTGTTCCACATCCCTTGCAAGAGCTGGCCGCCAATCGAACCCTTCAGCGTCGCCCCGGATTGCCCCTGTAGCGTGCGGTTCGAAGGCACTGTAATCCGCGAAGTAATGCGATAAGTTCCCGCCGGAAAAACCAGTGTGTCTCCGGCTGCCAACGAATTGAGGGCAGACTGAATGGCCGCCGTGTCGTCCGTAGTTCCATTTCCGGTGGCACCCGCTGTAGTCACGCTGATCGTGGCGGCGAAGCACATTGTCTGTAAGCCAACGAATGCACATATGTATATGAACTGGCGCATCCGTCGTTGTAAACGACTCTCGCTCAGCGGCGAGCATCGGTTGATCTGATTCAAAATTTGCACTAGTAGTGGCCTCTTTCCTTATGGTGTAAGCGAAGCGGCAAACAGCGCCGCGCACGAAATCTGTATCTTGCGAATCGGAATCTCGCAGACCGTTTCTACAGTGACGTCACTGTCAGATCGAGCCTGTATTTCTCATCGGGCAGTTGCAATCGGGGGATTAGAAGGAGGGAGAACTGGAAGCGCAAAAACGTTACAGTTTTTGTGCCTAGCAACATACGTTTGTGCACGAACGCTAAGGTTGCTGGCGCGGATCGAATCGCGAGGAGACTGCGACGAGACAACCAGAAAGGCGGGAGACGAACGCGTTCAATGCGTGAATGGCGGATTCAGGCGGTTCGTTTGCCCCGGGCACTCGCATCCGAGCGTTGGATGCCATGCTTGGCCATGCGGTACATCAGCGTCTTGCGGCTGATACGCAAATATTTTGCGGCCTTGGTTTGATTCCACGCAAAGTTCTCCAGCGCGCGCAGCAGCAATTCTCTTTCAACACCGTCCAGACTGACTCCCTCCGGCGGAAACGCTAGCTGACTCATATCCCCCGGCGGAGTTTCAGTACGTATGTATTCGGGAAGATCGGCGACCTTGATTTCATCGGCCCTCGCCAGCACCACCAGCCGTTCAATCAAGTTTTCCAGTTCGCGGACATTCCCCGGCCAGTGATAGTGGAGAAGATACGGCATCATCGTAGCGGGAAAGATCAGGGACTCGCGACGGTTTCGCACCCTCGCTTTCTCGAAGAAGTGATGTACCAACTCCGGTATGTCCTCGGTTCTGTTCCGCAGAGGGGGCATTTCCAAGGGAATCACCGACAGCCGGTAAAATAGGTCCTGCCGGAAGGTGCCGGCTTTGACCATCAAATTCAGATCGCGATGTGTGGCCACAATCACGCGTATGTCCACCGCGTGGCTACTATTAGACCCTACCTTCTGAATCTCCCCATTCTGCAACACGCGCAGGAGCTTGACCTGGAGATCAATCGGCATTTCCCCGATTTCGTCCAGGAACAATGAACCAGTATGGGCCGACTCCAGGCTACCTTGTTTGTTCGCAATGGCGCCCGTAAATGAGCCTCTCACATGGCCGAACAATTCCGACTCCAATAGAGCCGGCGGAATCGCGCCGCAGTCGATGGTGACGAAAGGATTCTCCCGCCGCGGACTGTTGAGGTGGAGGGCGCGGGCCAGCAATTCCTTGCCGGTCCCCGTTTCACCTTGAATCAGCACGGTGGCACTGGTCGGCGCAGCGCGCGCCGCCACATCCAGGCTCTGCATGAGAGCCCGCGAATTTCCGATAATGCCTTCGAAGCCCAAAGTGGAATTTGATTTGCGGGGCACGGCCCGCTGCTCTCTGTCGAAGTCCATGCGCCGCAAAAAGCGGCGCACGACCATCGCGAACTCGTCCGCCTGCAGCGGCTTTGTGACGTAGTCGCTGGCTCCCGCTTGAATCACCTCCGTTGGCGATTCCAGAGCCGTATAGGATGTGACCAGTACGATGCCGATCTGGGGAAACTCGCTGCGGATCCTGCGTGTCAGTTGCGAACCTGACATGGTCGGCATCTGGATATCCGCAATGACCAGATCGTGGGGCGTATTTCGCAGGATTGCCAGGGCCTCGTCGCAGGATGTCGTCAGCGTAACATCGGCTCCCTCGTTCGGGAATTGTGCACGCACCAATTCAACTAACGACGTCTGACGATCTATGAGGAGGATCCGTCGGCTCATACTACACCCAGCGAAACCCCAACCTAATTCGGCTTGCGATCACTCCTGTCCTCTCCCTCCGCGTCGGAAAGCTCCTGTATATTCTTCCGAAACAGCATCGACGAGAGCCGTTCTGGATAGGAGATTTAAGGAGGAAAATGACGGCTAGACGGACCTACCAACGTTTAACATGCCTCTATCCTCCGTGATAAAGTACCAGGATTATACCACATTGCCAGCTGTAGTGCGATCCGCAGCAGTAGGGTGAGTCTCCCCCAATATCTAAGGGAAAAACCCGCATCTTCCCAGGTGTGTGCCTTACAAGGAGCAACTTCGCCCCATTTCGGGCAGTTGGCTCTGGCGATTCCTTCGCTCGCATGTCCAAGGACCCTTTAGATGCAATCTGATCCGAGACCGCGAAGGTGAGGGGTAGGAATGGGATTAAAAATGCTTAAGAACGTAATGCCGGGGTCTTCGTTGCATTAACACCATGTCCCGTGATTTGACCTCACATGACGAACGGAGGCGTCAACCCAATACAGTTGTGTTCGGCCTAGAACTCTAGTTCCACGAAGAGCCAAGATTGTCATCAAGAAATAGTCGGAGGAGTATTTATGAGCACCATGTTGGCCGGCCACCCCCAAGCCGGTTTTGCGTCCTTTTCGCCAAGTCAGGCGGAGCCACTGGGCGGGCGCTATCGGATCTTGATTGCTTCGGTGCAAGCTTTGCTGCGGGAGGGTCTGAGAAGTGCCTTTGAGTCCCGGCCGGATTGTGCAGCGGTGTTGGAAGCTGCCAGTCTTACGCAAGTGTCGCGCGCCTTGGAGCAGCGCGCCGCCGATGTTTTACTGCTGGATTGCGACCTGGTGGGGCCCGTGGCAGCGAGCTTCCTGCACAGTCCCGCAGTCGCCGGCTCTGGAATTCCGATTCTGATTCTGGCGAGTCCCGCCAACCGCATTTTGGCGAAGCAGTTGCTTTCGGCCGGCGCGGCCGGCGTAGTCTGGAATCGATCCGGCATACAGGACTTGCGCACCGGAATTCGCGCGGCGATGGCGCACCGGACGTGGCGCGATTGCCGGGCCCTGTGCCCCCGCGAGTCACCCCAAACCAGCGCCGCGCTCCCCTGGGGCCGCTTCACCGACCGGCAAAAGCAGGTGCTGCAAGGAGTGCTCCAAGGTCGCGCGAACAAAGAAATCGCCTCCCTTCTTCGGGTCACCGAAGCTTCGGTCAAATGCACCATGCGCCAGCTCTTCGCCAAAACCAAAACTCATTCCCGCGCGCATTTGGTGATGGTTCTGATGGAACAGCTCCCTTTGGATGAGTTCGACGACCTGGGGTTGATGGCATGAAGACTGCCCTCGTCACCGGCATCACCGGGCAGGATGGTTCCTATCTGGCAGAGTTGCTTTTATCGAAAGGATACTGCGTGCACGGCATTGTCCGGCGCGCCTCCACGTTTAATACCGATCGTCTGGATCCCATCTACGCCGATCCCCACACCGAGGGCGCCAACTTGCGCTTGATTTACGGAGACTTGAGCGACGGAGTCGGTCTCCGTCGCGTGCTCGAAGCCGTACGGCCCGACGAGATTTATAATCTCGGAGCGCAATCGCACGTGCGGGTCAGCTTCGACCAGGCCGAATACACCGCCGATATCGTGGCCACCGGGACCCTGCGCCTGCTCGAATCCTTGCGCGACCATGTGCAAGCGTCCGGCAGGCCGGTTCGACTCTACCAGGCAGGCTCCTCCGAAATGTTCGGAGCGACGCCGCCTCCGCAAAGTGAAACCACGCCTTTTTATCCGCGCAGCCCCTATGCGGTAAGCAAGACTGCCGCCCACTGGTTCTCGGTAAACTATCGCGAGGCCTACGGCCTGTTCATATGTAATGGAATCCTCTTCAATCATGAATCGCCCCGCCGCGGTGAAACATTTGTGACGCGTAAGATTACGCGGGCGCTCACGCGCATCCAACTAGGACTTCAGCAGAAGTTATTTCTTGGAAACTTGGACGCCCGCCGCGACTGGGGCTTCGCCGGTGACTTCGTCGAAGCGATGTGGCTCATGTTGCAGCAACCCAATCCCGGCGATTACGTAGTCGCCACTGGAGTGTCGCATTCGGTGCGCGAGTTCCTGGAACTGGCCGCTGCTCACTGCGGTCTGGATTGGACCCGTCATGTGGAATTCGATGCGCGCTATAAGCGGCCCACCGAAGTGGATGCGCTACTGGGCGATTCCTCTAAGGCGCGCAGGCAGCTCGGCTGGCATCCTCGCGTCCAGTTTGAGGAGCTCGTCAAAATGATGGTCGACCGGGATCTGGAGCTCGCCTTGCAAGAAAAAACTCTTTCCGAAGCTGGCCATCAGGTGTTCGCCCGCGGTGCGTCTCATGGGTAGCCAGGATGAATAGGCAGAGTCTGATTTTCGTCGCCGGCCATAACGGACTGGTAGGTTCGGCCATCGTCCGCAGATTGCGCGCTCAGGAATACACCAACCTGATTCTTCGCTCGCGCGCCGAACTCGATTTGCGCGATCCATCGGCGGTGGAATCGTTTTTTAGCCATCACCGCCCCGCCTGGGTATTCCTGGCCGCCGCCAAGGTGGGGGGGATTCTGGCGAACTCCACCTTCCCGGTGGAGTTTCTTCGCGACAATCTCAACATCCAGAACAACGTCATCGACGCATCCCACCGTTACGGCGTTCAAAAACTCCTGTTTTTAGGTTCGTCCTGCATTTACCCGAAGTTCGCGCAGCAG
>Ga0207694_10003017_pt1 | contig 13494 bp, 30 predicted proteins | sample KBSC34metaG_FD_184353 | JGI IMG/M metagenome (GOLD analysis project Ga0207694, IMG submission 184353) | Corn rhizosphere microbial communities from Kellogg Biological Station, Michigan, USA - KBS C3-4 metaG (SPAdes) (version 2) | ecosystem: Host-associated > Plants > Roots > Rhizosphere > Soil...
AGGAAGATATTTGGATTCGCCAAAAACCGTATTACTGTAAGACTGAAAAAGATTACCCATTTGCTTTGGCTGAAATGGAGTTTGAGGAATTCATTGTCCTATTTGGCGAGTGGTACAGCCAAGGTAAAAAGACGGCGGCATTCATCGGCATACGGGCGCAAGAGAGTCTACATCGCTACTGTGCAATAGCCACATGGGAGAAACGTGGACTAACGCTTAACGGATGGAGATGGACTACAAAAATTGTGGACGAAGTTTACAACGTATATCCAATTTACGATTGGTTAACCGAAGACATCTGGCGATACCATGCGATTCATCCAGACAAGCCGCACAATAGAATCTATGACCGAATGCAGATGGCCGGAGTGCCATTAAGCAATCAGAGGTTATGTCAGCCATTCGGAGACGATCAAAGGCGCGGACTTTGGCTCTATCACATATTGGAACCTGAAACATGGTTCAAGTTGGTAGCGCGAGTGAATGGAGCAAACTCAGGGGCACTGTATGTACAGGACAAGGGAAACATAACGGGGTACGACAAGATTACAAAGCCGCCTAATCACACATGGCGTAGTTTCTGTAATCTCTTGTTACGAACGATGCCAAAAAAGACGCGAGAGCATTACTTGATTCGCTTCAAGAAATTCATCAAGGGCTGGCGAGATCGAGGTTATATTCAGATACCGGATGAGGCTCCGCCAGAGTTAGAGGCTAAATGCTGGGCACCGTCATGGCGAAGGATGTGCAAGGTGTTGCTGAGGAATGACCATTGGTGTCATGGTCTTGGCCAAGCTCAACCAAAGTCCGCTGCCTACAAAAAATGGCTAGAGATCAAGAAAGAGAGGAAACTTGCGCTTAAGGGGTAAGAGCGTAAAGAAGCGATGAAACTCGAAACCGTTAAACTGAGAGCGCAGGTTGCAAAGATCATAGAGCCGCTAAGGCTACGGTGTGAGTTCATTTTACGTAATGGGGACAGGGCCGGTAAAAAATGCGGTAAGCGTGCAAAGAAAACAAGCATCAAAGGTATTGGCAATATAAATTCCAGTCTGTGCTGGCGACATAGAAAGTTATTGCAAAAGGAATACATTGCCGATATTATCCCTGAAGATAGCTAATAAGAGTTAACAAAATGACTAGCCCACTTATTGCGATTGATAGTATTTCATTCACGGCGTTCTGCACTCCAGAACCTCAAGGGTCTATGAAAGCTTTCATCCCAAAGGGCTGGAATCGCGCAATTATTACCAGTGACAACAAAGACCTAAAATCATATCGACAAGAAGTATCCAAGGCTGCATTGGAGCAGAGGGCCAAGGTTGGATTTAACGATGTGATATTTACTAAACACTCGCCAGTATCGGCAACTTTTAATTTCTATTTCTCTAAGCCGGATTCGGTATCCAGAAAAAGAACACAGCATGTAGTCAGGCCCGATCTATCGAAACTTATTCGCGCTACCGAGGACGCACTAACGGGAATCATTTACGCGGATGATGCGCAGATTGTTTCAATCAAAGCAGAAAAGTTTTATGGATTGCCGGAAAGGGTAGAGGTTACGGTAAGCGGTAAAGTATCGGAAATTCCGCAATCTCTATTCATTGCTCAAGATGATTTCTAAAACATACAGCACGGAAGAAATTCAAAGGCTAGCGATGTCAGATGATCTATTCATGCCTGAATCCATCTCGCTTGAGCCTGAAGGAAAAAGTCTTACCGTAAGACTGCCTGAGAAATTCAAGCGATTCAATAGAAAATCATTGATAACTATTCCGGCATTCAATGAAGATTTAGAGTACGAAAAAGAATTCTTGCTGCTATAATTAATTTGCTAATCGAAAGGAAAATGAATGAGAAACAAATCAAAGTATCTGGCAAGTGTTATAGCAATCGTTTTGCTTGTGGGATGCGCGAAGCTTCATCGCACCCCTAATGCCGATGGAACGCCCACTGCTCCGGTAACTTCACTTGAAAAAGTCAATGCCGACAACGCGCAAATCTCAGTTCACAATCATGCGGTAGCCGAGTCGCTGGTAGCGATTCATCAGAATGGGATGATTGAGAGCGAGTACTTCGATAAACTCTCTGCTGGACAAATCAAGATCACGCGCATCCACGAGCAGTTAACTCCTCTTCTGGCGCAACCTGTAGCGGCCAATGCAGCGCAAATCAAGGGACTCCTGAAAGAGATTAACGACATCGGCGTACAGATGGTAGCGGATGGAACGGCGGGAGTTAAAGACCCGACATCGCAAAAAAGCATTACAAGCGAGATTCAATCGATCATCACTCTGGCTAATTCGATTGCTTCCACTCTTTCGACTACTGGAGTCCTGAAATGAGCGAAGTAAATTTCGCTCAAGGAGATGAAGTAGGCAACCAGAATATCCGCATTACCTACGAGAACCTTGATCCAATGGAGCCGGAATCAAGATTCCCAATGATATACAAAACGCAGGGCGATGGTTCCGAGACAAAGTTAAACCTCACGCCAAGCGAGGGGCAATTCGTAGCCAAAGCCTTGAGCGAAATGCTTCACAAGTAAATCCGAAAAAATTTCACGAAGGAGAAATTTTCATGTCAGCACCCCTATCAAGCGATACCGCATTAAAACTGGCCGCGTTACTGGCCGCGTTAACGGCAATCGGCGTGGAAGATTTGAACGCGATCCGTTCCATTGACACGCTTGGCCCTGTAGTGGCTGACAATGTGGCAAGCCTACAGGCTACGGCAAAACAGTTTGACGATGCCACGATTCAGGTTCTCAATTCGGAGCGCGTGGCGGCAGGACTTCCGGCGCTATAATGCACTCTCTTTACCTTATCGCCACAATAAGCTTAAGTGGTGTGACTGCTGGCAAGGTAGCTGGAATAATTGCCAGCGTGTACACCATTCTGCAAGTGGTTAAGAAAACGTTCCCCGCTGTAACTGGTCGCTGGGCATTGGCAATAAATATCGGCTTGTCGATTGGGGCAGTGGCGATAGTCTTACCGCCAGACAAATTGTTTTCCATGGAGTCATTCACTGCTCTGTCGATTGCTGGAATATCGGCAATGGGGAGTGCTGGAATCCACGGAACGGTGCAGAATGTGGCTCCAGCGGCATTACAGAACGTCTTGGGGCAGGGAACCAAAACGGACGCTCCACAGGGCAATTCTGGGCCAATACAGGCCAGTCCAGCGCAAGGCACAACCAAAAAGTACGATGTAAGCTAGGAGAGATGATGGACGCTGAATACAAGGAATATCAGGACGCTCTTGCAGGACTGAAAAACGCAACCGATACCGTCAATGCCAAACGTGCTGCGGTAATCAATGCCATCAACAAAAAGGCCGCTGAATTTGGCGCACAGGTGGCCAGTGACACTGCTGTTACTAATACCCCTAATCCCGCTACTCCTACCCCGTAAAACTCCCCAAAATCCCTATTCTCCAATGGCCGGATGTAATCATTTCTGGCCATGTCTTTTTGTCTAAAAATAACTCTTGACACAGTTATCAAAATAACTGTATATTAAGGCTATACCGCGATCAACGGTAGGGAGATGAAAATGAATGCAGAATTGGCTACAGCGGAAAGCGTAATCATTCCCGAAGGTACATTATTTTACCGTGCTGGCCGCGTATTTACCGGCCAGCCAAAATACGATAAAGGCAAGCCGTACACGATTGAATTTAAAAATTGCGGTAGGTGCGGCGGGGCTGGGGGATCGGAGAAGTGGAAATATACAGGATGGACTTGTTATCAATGCGGCGGTAGCCATGGTCGCAATGTATCCGTTAAGTTATACACTGCCGAAAAGATTGCCAAGATGGATGCGGCTAACGAGAAGAGACAAGCGGCCAAAACTGCTATCCGTCAAGAAGCAGCCCGTAAACATGAGGAGCAGAGAGCGTCCCGTAGAGAGCAGTTTGCCGAAGATAATAAGTCTTACTTTGAGAGCGTGTTAGCAATTTGCGACACAAATAGTATTTCCAGTGAAATTATTTCTACTGCTAAAAATCTGGCAGAACTGACCACGAATCAACGTGAAACCCTAGACCGCATGGTGGCCGAAATACAACGTAAAGAGGCGTCACAGTTTATAGGCGAGATTGGTGAACGCCGCGAGTTTACCTGTAATCTAATTAAGTTTTTTGATTGGTCAAAGCCAGGAAATTATGGGCGCACGTTTTATAAATACTGCCATATTATGCGCGACGAGAACGGGCAGACCATTAAGTATATTGGTTCTGTGATTCTTGGAGGGGTTAAATGGCAAGGCGAATACAGCGATAGATATCCTGTTGTCGATGAAAGCGAAACCCTGCTCTTTGTGGCCACGATAGAAGCGCACGAATCGTATAAAAATGAAAAGCAAACCGTTGTAGCGCGTCCCAAGGTTAAACAAAAAGTATCACTGTAATGCAGCTTAAAGCCATGATCCAAATAACTCTCAAAATCAGCGACAAGGAAAACGGGACTCCGGGCGAAGTGTGCGAGTTAATACAGAAGTTAATCGAAAATATTGACGACGAACACGCAGGACAGAGGTTTGAAGTGGAATACGCTCACGCGAAAACAATCTAAGGGGACAAGCCATGACAAGAGATGAGGCAATACAGAAAGTAACGGAACGCTGGCAACGGCTGAATATTAATCGTGATTTATTCCCTAGCGTATTTCAATCGGACATAGCGATTGAGCAAGGGTGCCGATGCGCAGGAATGTTTGGAATCGTGCCACATGAGCCGCAGTGTCCTTTGAGTGATTACCGCGAACAGATTAGCGAAACAGGGCGTTCGGTGCCGCAATATTCGGATCAGGCGAGATAGGCCATGCGTGAATACCAAGAGCGCAAAAAGTATGACCGTGAGACTTTCAGACAAACGGAAGAAAACAGCGGGATATTCAGCGGTTTAACCATTGCCGGAATAGCTTTCACAGTCGGATTTATCGTTTACTGGATTGTGAGATTGGGGACGTAGGAGAAAAACATGAAATACGATGTAGCAGCAATCACAATTAAAAGCAGTGAGGTTATCTGGGTTGATGGCCCTTACGACGCTGAAAATGCGGATGCGGTTATCAAGATGGCCGTCATGCGCCAAGGTGTAGAAGATCGTTTCTTCGCGGCCTGTAAGCCGAAACAATATGAGGCTGGCGATAAGTGGATAGGTGGTGTCCAAATCGAACTGCCACCATACGACCCAGATTACGTTACCCATCGGCGGAATGCGCTATCCAAGAGGGAAGCGTGGTCTATAACCGGGAGAGCGTTAGTCTCACCGTAATACTATTTGTTTGCCGTAGTTTGATAACCAAGCTAGAATATTATCCATGGCAAACAAGATAGCAGCGGTGACGAAAACAAAGCGCCCCCCCGGACGACCAAAGGAATCCTTTGTAGACAATTCGGCAAAGGCTAAGGCGTTTGGATTCAAGTTGAAGCGGTTCAGGGCGGCGAACGGGTTAACTCAGCAGGAGATGGGAAAACTCATGCGAATCAATGGGGACGCTATACCTAGCAAGATTGTAATAGCTCGATGGGAAGCTGGGAAACATGCCCCCCAAAAAAGGTACGTGGACAGGCTGGATAAATTGGTTGCAGAGTACGTTAAACAATAGCGCAATCGCGCATAAATGGCTTGAGAGCCATTCATAGGACATAAGTAAGGGATTATCGGCATGGATCAAACCGAAGGCTTAAAACGGCAAATGGGACACGCGAGAATGGTTAACAGAATTAGTGGCGGCAGGGGTGGATGGAAGCGTTTCGCCATGAATAGAGCGTGTGTTGGAAAAGTATTTTCTGGCCAGAGCGTAGCTATTTTCACGCCAGAGGGAGTTATTGGATTTATACCGTTCGGGGATTACGTTCAAATTAGCTTCAAAAGATATGAACGGCAATGACCAAAATGTGCTCCGAATGCGAGACACGTCCAGCAGTTACAATGATTGACCGTAGGTTGGTAAAAGCAAAACGCCATGATCTCTGTAGACAGTGCTGGCGTAGTGGAATCGACAGACGCCGCTATGAAAACCAGGAAGCCATTGAACAAAATCTCAGAGAGGCGAAAGAAGCAATTAGAGTCAGGCGTTTTGCGGCTGGGGTATAACAGCACGATTAGGAGAAAGCCATGCAATGCGCAGAATGCGAAACTGAACTACAAGGCAAGGATTACCTGCTCGTTTACGGGTTCTACTTCTGTGTCGCGGGTGCTCCAGAAAACAAATTCGTCACAGTCTCCTATTGCAAAGAAAAGTTTGAGAGAAAGCTATGGCAAGCAGCGCAAGCCGATAAACAGGCAGAGCGCAAAACAGAAAGTGCGGCTCCAGAAGCTAGCGGCGATTAGGCTGAGATGGTGGAACGAGGCACAGTCTCACGGTAAGACTTTAATCTGCGGAATATGCGATGAAGAAATCAGAACGCGGGAAGAACTAGAGAGTGACCACATAGAGCCGGGACACGGCAAAGCGGATGAAATTTCCAATCTCCAGCCTAGTCATGGAATTTGTAACCAAATAAAAGGGAGCCAAAGGAATTTCAAGATAGTACGAGGGGATCGTAACTGGAAACTTATTCATGGGATGTTATGAATGTCGTAGTAATTTCAAGTTTAGAAAGGGCGGCAATATTTATGCAAGTAGTGCTGGATAAAATCACTGAACGAATCGAGCAGGATCGCCAGATGGTGGAGCTTCATTCAATATATTGCCCATGCGAACGCTGCACATTGCAGCGCGAGAAAGAGAAAGAGCGTAGAGATAAGAAGTAAAGCATGAGTGAACAGACTTCATACCGTTGCGATATTTGCAAAGTAGAAAAGCAGGAAACCAATCATTGGTATAAGGGATACCATAGAAGTAGTGCCTCTGATCTTAACGGCATCATGATTGTTTCATGGAACACTAATAAAATAACAGCGGGCGTTACGCTAGAACTAGGAAAACCAGACGCTCATCTCTGCGGCTAAGCACATGCAATCGAGTGGGCAAGTAAGAATTTATCCAAGAGGTAAAAGTGAACCTAGAAACCGCAGTCCGTAGCGCCATTAACGAACTAAACGCCACTACTGGATACCCGCCTCACTTTGTAAACGCTCCTCATATCCGAGAGATAGGCGCAAGACTGGAATCGGCATTAACTGAATCAAAACCTTCTACGCTTCGGGATGATGTAATAGCCTTTGCTCAAAAGATGTCGGATGTAATGGGAGAAAAAGAGCAGGACAAAGGCAGTGTGGAATTATTGCCAATTTCCGAGCCACTCATGAGACTGGATTTCTACGTACAAATCCTGAAAGAATTTGGAGCACTCAACAATCCAGAGCAGATGCGTAGAACATTAATCCACATCGCCAACTTTGCAATGATAGCGGAGAGTAAGATCAAATGAGTATGACAGTAGGAATACTGATTCAGGAATTAAAGAAGTATCCTGAGAATCTCAGGGTAATCGTGCTTGATGACGAAGGAGACCATTCACCACTGGACTACATTGTTGACATGCGCGTGTTTAATTCCCAAGAAATTGTTCTACATGGAGAAGTCGGAGACTAAAAAGTCTTACCGTAAGACTTGAGTTAACGAAACAATCAAGCTATGATTAGGAAACCGTAAATAAAGAAACTGGAAATCGCAAATGCCAACCAAGGCCATTATAAAAATTCAAGAGGTATCTTTCCCGCAAAAGAAGAAGCCAAGAGGTAAGCCCTTTGAAAAAGGGAATAAGATGGCCGCTGAAGTTGGAATAAAAAAAGGCGAAAAGAGAAATCCTAAAGGATTAAACCAATGGGGTAACGGAGCTACGTTAATCAGTGAAGCGGCGAGACAGCACTTACAGCGCAAGGTTCCAAAACATATAGCGGAGCTTCTAGGATGCGACGAAGGCATCACGTTTGCCGAAGCCCTCACAATCAGCGCAAGCATTCATGGCATCAATGGAAACATGGTAGCGGTAAAGGAATTGCGCGAGATCACGGAAGGCAAGACTCCAGAAACGATTTACTTATCAGGTGGAAAAGACAAAGATGGGGAGACATTGCCGGTAGCAACTACAGCGACATTGAATGTGGTATTTGTCGATCCGCCAGCAAAGAGGGAAGGTTAAAAAATGGAAATGATTTCAGTAACAAATTGTCCATGCTGCGGTGCATTAGCTCAAGCTTTACCAGAGGGAAAATGGAGACATATTGAGAGTATTCACTCTGTTTATGACTTCATAAGAGAACTGCATGTAAAAACATTTGGTAAAAACAACAATGATTTAAGTATGCCTGAAATATTCGAGCAGCTATTAAACAGAGCGAATAACGAAAATATTAAGCGCACTTTGTCTACATAGCGTGTCCTATCCCGGTATCCAATTTCCCCGCAAGGCCCAGATACTTTTCAGGCCAGCGCGTTACAAGGTTCTCTACTCAGGACGCGGAGCGGCTAAGAGTTGGTCAGTAGCAAGAGCATTAATCCTGAAGGCCCATACAACCCAGAGAGATTCAGACGGACTCCCATTCCGTATTCTCTGCGCGAGAGAAATACAGACATCAATCAAAGATTCAGTCCACTCTCTGCTAAAAACTCAAATCGTAAAACTTGGACTCCAGAACGATTTCAAGATTACAGATACATCCATAGTCAGCCGAAGAACAGGAGCGGAGTTCATTTTCAAGGGACTGCGTACGAACGTAGAAGAAGCTGTTAAGTCCATGGAAGATGTGGACATCTGCTGGATAGAAGAAGCTCAGAGCGTGAGCAAAAAATCATGGGACATTCTTGGGCCATCCATACGCAAGCCGGGAAGCGAAATTTGGCTTACCTTCAACCCGGACGACGAAAGGGATGACACGTACCAAAGGTTTGTAGTTAATCCCCCAGAAAATTCTCTAGTAGTAAAAATGTACTGGTACGAGAATCCATGGTTCACGCCTGAACTGGAATCGGAAAGGATGATTCTCAAGCGCAAGGCCGATGCCAACCCAGAACTATTTGCCGATGACTACGCGCACATATGGGAAGGTGAACCTAAGAAAGTTTCCGAGGCTGTAATCTTCAAGGGAAGGTACGACATTATCTCTTTCGACTGGAAAGAAGTCTTACAGAGATACGGGCAAGAAGAAGGGCAGGTTAGATGGTTCCATGGTAACGACTTTGGATTTGCGAATGACCCTAACTATCTAGGCAGGAATTTCATCACAGAAAAAATAGATCAAACGACAGGCGAGAAAAAAGAAGAGCTATGGATACAGGATGAATGCTTTGGTTATGGAACGGAAATAGATAATCTTCCCGACTTGTTTGATGGCAAGGTGCCTAACAAGCGCGGGATAGATACAGCGAGAACATGGCCAATAAAAGCGGACTGCGCAAGGCCAGAGATAATCAGTTACCTATCGCGTCATGGCTTCAATATATCGGCAGCGGAGAAATGGCCGGGAAGCGTAGAAGATGGAATAGCGCATCTCAGGATGTTCGAGAAAATACACATCCACAAAGAGAACTGTCCATTGGCACAAGATCAAGCGCGACTGTATTCATACAAGGTGGATAAAAAAGTAGTGGACAAGGATGGAAGGCCCCAAGTGCTGCCAATAGTAGTTGACGCGCATAACGATTTTTGGGATCAAGTTCGCTACTCGCTAGATGGTTACATCCAGCGCAGAGGAGTAGATGCAATTTGGGCTAAGTTAGGGCAGTAGTTGTGTTAAAATGATAACCAATGAATACACAAGAGCAACTAGATATATTTCGTAAAGCCCTAAATAAGTCACGAGATGATTTAGATATTGCGAATAGCAAGAAGGACACAATAGTAAATCAGGAGCTTGAGATAAACAGGGAAATACAAAATCTTGGCAATTTAATTGATGCCCTAGAAATACTTCTAGGAGATACTACGGCTGTGGATGTTTTCAAAAGAAACAAGAGAAAAAATGGCAGGTAAGGGCTACACATACTTCGGAGCAGAGCGTCGGCCAATTGAAATCAAAAAGTCTCCCCGTAAGACTTTTACTGAAAGGTTGCGCGAGATCGTGGCCGAAGTAATGCTTGTGGATGTCGAGGAAATAACCGACTCGTACCAGATCAAACACGAAACCGAATTGATGCCCAATGGCCTATTTGAATTGATTGAGCTATCGGTAGCGATTGAAAACGAATGGGGACTTGGGGAAGTGTTCACATCAGAAAATGAGGATGTGTTTGAAAGTTTTGGGAAGTTGCTGGGGTTCGTGAAAGGGAGATTAAATGGATGAATCAATCAATGTCGATGATCTCTGTATTGAAATAGAACAACAGTATCAAAACCTTTGCCAATTAGCTGCCATTGGTGGAGGAGTTCCTACGCTTGATGAACTGGCCGACATAGTGGGCAGCATGTCAGATATGGCCAAAGTTGTTAGCGAATTATCAGGCTTAGTGATTAAGCTTCAGGACGAAGTAAAAATACTTCAACCCAAATAGTCTAGGCAATCCATCGCCATTACTGTAAAGTAAGAAAGTCTCACGGTAAGACAAAATGGCGACGAAGAAAACACCTAAAAAAACGACTCCAGTAAAAGCCAAAGACTCGCAAGAAGTATTTGATTCCTTCCGCAACTTCGCCGCTGGAATAGGCTACGGCACAAATAACATATCTTCAGGTGGAACGTATGGATACAACCCAATAACTCAGTACCGTCCGTTGCTGGAATGGATGCACAGAGGGCAGGGGTTATGTGGAACGATTGTCGATTGCGTAGCGGATGACATGACAAGGGCCGGAGTTGATGTTAAGGGCGACATGAGGCCCGAAGATATTGAGCAAGTAAACGAATCAGCGGTAGAGCTAGGAATCTGGAACAGCACGAATGAAGTAGTGAAGTGGTCAAGGCTGTACGGCGGATGCTTGGGAGTGATCCTGATTGACGGGCAGGATTTATCAACTCCGTTCCGAGTTGAATCGGTAGGCAAAGACCAGTTCAAAGGAATACTACCGTTAGACCGCTGGATGGTAAACCCAAGCGTAGAAGATACGGTAAAAGACTTCGGGCCTAACTATGGACTGCCAAAGTATTACAGCGTGATTGCCACAGCTCCGGCATTGGTAGGAATGCGAATCCATTACAGCCGAGTGATGAGATTAAGTGGAATAAAACTTCCGTGGTGGCAAGCGATTACCTTGCAGTTTTGGGGAGAAAGCATATATGAAAGAATATGGGACATCCTGTTAGCCCTCAACTCCTCAACTCAGGGCATAGCGCAGTTGATGTATAAGCTTCACCTGAGAACGTACACGGTTGAAGGCTTGAGGCAGCTAGTATCTTCAGGTGGGCCGGGATTGGCGGGATTGATGGCGCAAGTAAACTTCATGCGCTCTACGCAGTCGAACGAAGGCATGACGCTGCTGGATGCCAAAGACAAGATGGAGAATTTTCAGAACAATTCAGTGAGCGGAGCAAGTGATGTTCTGATTCATTTTCTAGAGCAGATAAGCGGAGCGGTACAGATTCCACTCGTGAGATTACTAGGCCAGAGTCCAGCGGGATTGAACGCAACGGGCGAAGCGGATTTAAGAACGTACTATGACGAAATAGCGCGTCAACAAAACTCAACTCTTAAAGTTCCAATTACTACGGTATATCGTTGCATCGTGCAGAGTCTAGGCAAGGAATGGCCAGATGGTACGACCATAGGATTTAGACCATTGTGGCAATTGAATGCTACGGAAAAAGCGGACATAGCGACGAAGATAACAGACAGCGCGATTAAGCTGACCGAAGCGGGAATCATTTCAAATCAGGTGGCGCTAAAAGAGTTGAAGCAATCGAGTGAAGAAACGGGATTCGGCAGCAATATATCCGACGAAGATATAAATAATGCGGAATCCGAGCCAGCGCCACTGCCGGAGATGGAAGAAGTTGCAGAGATCAAGACGGGCGCGGAAGAGAACAGGCAGGATTAAAGTCTTACCGTGAGACTGTGAATAGGTTATAATGATAACCATGAAACTTAAACCTCCAGAAAATATAAATGATTACGATTGGGTAAGTTGGGTGATAGATAGATTTAGTTGGACTTTTCCTGTTTCCATATTGATAGCGGTAGCTATTGGAATATTTCTAGGGATGTTAGTTACAGGGAAAATTTAAATGAAATCAATCTCCATCACTTACGACGAAACAACCGCTAACTTAAACCTTTCCAGCCAAGGATTAACTGAAGCTGAAGTGTTGGTATTTTTGATGGAAGCACAGCAGAAGGTTAAGGACTGTGTTGTGGAAGCGTTAAAGAAAAAATCCAGTGGGATCATAACGCCGCATTTGATGCGACCGATAAACAAGGCGTGACATGGCTACCGCTACCGAAGCACAGACACTCATTAAATACCCTACGGTGCATGAGGCACTAGCCAAAAAGTTTTCCCATCCCCACTACATAACTTTGTTTGAAGTAAGAGATTCAACTGGCTTTGATTCGTCCCGGTCGGCGGATGCAATGTCGATTGCCCTCTACGGCACACGCGGGAGAGAGATAACAGGATTTGAAATTAAACACTCCCGCTCCGATTGGCTGAGAGAATTGAAGCATCCAGAAAAAGCAGAAGAAATTGGTAAGTTTTGCGATTGGTTTTATCTAGTAACCAATGATGAATCTGTAGCGCGTCCTGATGAACTACCTTTGCCTTGGGGGTGGATGGTACTCAAAGGCGAGAGGCTTAAAACAATTAAAAAACCGGAGAGGATGAAGCCATTTCCCCTTGATCGACATATGCTCTGCTCTCTGCTTTATTCCGTTCGTCAGCAGTGTACGAAGGAAATAGAAACGCAGATTCAGGAGGCAGTAACAAAGAGAGTCGATTCAGAGTCCAGCCATTTGAAATATCTTGCGGAGGAAGGCGAGCGTAAGTTTGAACAATTACAGAATTCTGTCAGAGAATTCGAGGAGGCTAGCGGTGTATCAATCCAATACCAATGGCACGATAGACCAAAGATCGGAGCAGCAGTAAGGCGAGTACTGAAAGAAGGGGATACACTCAAAGAATACAAGCGCGATCTTGAATGGATTTGCAGTCGCGCTGAAACTGTAGCAAGTAACGTTAAGCGTGAATTAGCAGAGATAGACAAAGAGCAAAATGAGCTTAACTCCAGCCCAAATACGTAACGCTACTCGCCAGAGATTCAATCGCGCACGTATCGCACAAATCAGTTATGAGCGACAGTTAGCCCAAGTAGGTAGACACGTTGGCCACATCATCAAAGGAATGGCACCAGAGGGCATTGTGAGCGATCTAACCGCTATACAGCGCATACTCTCACAGTATTCAGCCATCTTGCAGCCGTGGGCCAAATCAATAGTTGAAAGAATGACGGCTGAAGTCTCGCAGAGAGACATTCGCGCATGGGCTGAATTGGGAAGATCAATCGGACAATCACTCAAGAAAGAAATACTAAACGCTCCAACTGGAATCGCATTACGTGAGCAGATGCAGGAGCAGATAAAAAGTATTACCAGTTTGCCGTTGGAAGCCGCGCAAAG
>Ga0207694_10003019_pt1 | contig 13492 bp, 14 predicted proteins | sample KBSC34metaG_FD_184353 | JGI IMG/M metagenome (GOLD analysis project Ga0207694, IMG submission 184353) | Corn rhizosphere microbial communities from Kellogg Biological Station, Michigan, USA - KBS C3-4 metaG (SPAdes) (version 2) | ecosystem: Host-associated > Plants > Roots > Rhizosphere > Soil...
CCTAAAAGAGCGCTGATTCCAGATTTTTACTGCGGGGCAAACTACGAGGAAGGTGGCGCCATTTTAATTGGAAATATCTCTGCGCTCTCTGCGTTCTCTGCGTTCTCTGCGTTGAAATAGCTCCTAACGCAGAGAACGCAGAGATACGCAGAGAGCCGCAGAGAAATCTAACAAATCTACGAAAGGAATGCAGATGCAAAAACGCACGCTTGGAAAAACTAACATATCACAAGCTCGAAAGGAGTTCTTCAAATGCGATTTGCACTCGGACTCTTATTGACCGCCACAATTGCTATCACCGTCACCGCGCAAACACGGCCACGCGGACGTGAGTTGCACATACCCTTCCCCGGCACAACCGGACCATTGAACGCCATCACCGATGTTCCCGGCATAGCTGTGGGCCATGTCACGCTCATCGAAGGTGAAGGCAAACTCGTGCCCGGCAAGGGACCGGTTCGCACTGGCGTCACGGCGATTCTTCCGCGCCCGCGTGGAAACTGGGATCCCGTCTTCGCAGCCACATTCAATCAGAACGGCAACGGAGACATGACCGGTATCAACTGGATCAAGGAATCAGGATTTCTCGAGGGACCAATTCTTTTGACAGGCACGCACAGCGTCGGGACCGTGCGCGACGCCGCGATTCAATGGCAGTTGAAGAATGGACGCGAGTTTATCTTTACTTATCCGATCGTCGCCGAGACGTTTGATTTTCTAAACGATGCGAATGGCGAACACGTAAAGGCGACTCACGCGTTTGAAGCACTCGATCGCGCGAAGCCTGGTCCAGTTGAAGAAGGCGCAGTGGGCGGCGGCACCGGGATGGGTTGCAACGGATTCAAAGGCGGAATCGGCACCTCCTCGCGAGTGCTGACCGCGGAACAAGGAGGGTACACGATCGGCGTGCTGGTCCAATGTAACTACGGCGGAGACCTGCGCATTCTCGGTGTTCCGATTCGTTCCGAGATCACTGACCTGGGCATTTGCACGACGGTTCCGCCTCCGCTCAGCAGACCGTGGACGGCCGGCATTCCTCCATGTTCATCCGCCGGTGGTGGAGCACAGGATGACGGTAACGTTTTTGAACACGAAGGTCGTGGCTCGATCATAGTGATCGTTGCGACCAATGCGCCACTGTTGCCGCATCAACTGGAAAGAATCGCGCGCCGCGTGAGTTTGGGACTTGGAAGGCTGGGAAGTTACGCAGGCAATTCATCCGGCGATCTGTTCCTGGCGTTTTCGACTGCGAACGCGGGCGCTGCAAAGGCAGAAGGTACGCCGTCGTTAGTCATGCTTCCTAATGACCGCATCGATCCACTTTTCCGCGCCACCATCGAAGCGACTGAAGAAGCCGTCGTCAATGCGATGCTGGCGGCGCAGACGATGACGGGCGCCGATGGCATCCGCGTCTTTAGTTTGCCCGGCGATCGGGTGGTCCAGGTTTTGAGAAAGTACAACCGAATGAAGTAGCCCTCAGTAGGTGGTAAGGTCACCGCAGGGACAACTGTAGGGGTGGCCCTCCGTGGCCACCCGTCGGCCAAAACTCGCGCATTGCTCATGAATGGGTGGCCACGGAGGGCCACCCCTACAGTTGCGCCCTTAAAAATCGCAGAGGGCAGAGCACGATAACATCAAGCAGTTACCTCAGTTCTGCGACCGCCAAAAAGGAACGTCAGCACCAGCCCTGCTATGAAGCCGCCGATGTGGGCCATGTAAGCCACGCCACCAGTTTCTGCCGACTGTGTGATTGATCCCACTCCGCTTATGAGCTGCAAGACGATCCACAATCCAATAACGACTAACGCAGGCATTGGGACCACGCCTCTACCCATCAGCACCTTGACCTGTCCTTTCGGGAATAAAATCAAATACGCTCCCAACACTCCGGCTATCGCTCCCGAGGCGCCGAGGTTCGGGATGTTCGATCCCGCATTGACAAGCACTTGTGCGAACGTCGCAGCTATGCCGCATAGCAGATAAAACAGCGCGAACTTCGCGTGCCCAAAACGATCCTCCACGTTATCGCCGAAGATCCATAGGTAGAGCATGTTGCCACCCAGGTGCAGCCACCCACCATGCATAAACATAGACGTGAAGACGGTTATGAAGTCGGCGCCCGGGTTCGCCATAAGACGCCTTGGCACAACCGACCATCGTTCTATAAATGGATCGCCGCCGCTCAACTCAACAAAGAAGAACAGGACGTTGAGCGCGATCAGCAGGTAAGTGACGACCGGCACTGACCGCCGGCCCGAGTCATCATCGCCAATAGGAAACATAGTCGACCTCCACCGCAGGGATAGTTCGAAGGTAACTGCACGTTCAAAGAAAACAGGCCAAATCAAAAATCGTGCCTCGCAGTAGTTGCGAAAAGATCCTGAATGCGGTCCTGCTCATTGATTTCTAACAATACTGAATTTAATAACCAGCGTTCCTATTTAATACGGAATCGCTTGGCCCAAAACGGACCGAAACTGCGCGTGTTGAAGTGAGGCGCTGACCTCGTTCTTATTTTTGGGTTGACTGCTCCACCGATCGACCCCTGATCCATTAATCATATTTAAGGAGAAATCGATGCGTTCGTCCCCGAAATACGCCAAAACTGTATCCGTTACACTCATAGCTTGCGCTGCAATATTCTTTTTTATAACAACTGGTCACACACCGCTGATTCCCCTTTAATCATTAGTGAATTCCGGCTGCGTGGTCCAAACGGGGCCAACGACGAATTCATCGAGATCTACAACAATACCGACACGGCCCACATTGTTACCGCCAGTGACGGCTCGCCGGGCTACGGCGTGTTTGCCTCCGATGGCGTGATGCGCTTCTTTATTCCGAATGGCACGGTTATTCCCGCGCGCGGTCACTTTCTTGGAGCCAACTCCGCCGGCTATTCGCTTTCCAATTATCCGGCGGGCAATTCAACCACAGCCATCGCCGACGCAAACTGGACCACAGACATTTCCGACAACTCGGGCATTGCTTTGTTCACTTCGACAAATGCTCCGGTGCTCAGTAATCGTCTCGATGCAGTGGGTTGCAGCAGCGTCGCCAACACGCTGTATCGTGAAGGTGTTGGTCTTCCTTCAAGTTTGCGGATACGAACGGCACGAGCGCGGGCGCCGGACAACGACTCGGTGCGCCTGGACCAGAAAATCTCTTCGGTCCGGGACATCTGAACAGTGGTTCGTCGCTCTCGATTGGTCTCGTCGATACCGGCGTGTCAGCAACGACTGCTCCAAACTTCGTACGCAACCTCGTCTCAGACCCGGCGAACAATTCGACGTTCGGCACGATCGATATTCGACGCCGCTTTACAAACTCGACTGGCGTGCCGATCAATCGCTTGCGTGTTCGCATCATTCACCTGACCACGTTCCCTGCGGCTGTGGGTACGGCGGATCTGCGAGCGCGATCGTCGGGCTCAGTCGTAGTTTCGTTGAGCGGAGGCGGAAGCGTCACCGTGCGCGGTACGACGCTCGAGCAACCACCAACACAAGCGAACGGAGGCGGATTCAACAGCAGCATGTCGTCGAGTGCGGTGACGTTGGCTGCGCCGCTGAATAACGGCGCCAGCATCAACTTGCGTTTCCTCTTCGGAGTGCAACAGGAGGGCAAGTACAACTTCTGTGCGGTAATCGAAACGCTGCCGTTCACGAATTCCGCAACGACGTGTTTCTCAGGAGGCACCAACCCACTCCCGTAACCGTCTTGAATCAGCCACAAAAGGCATAAATGGATCACCGATTCATTTGTGCCTTTTGTGCTTCTTGTGGCTGGGCTTTGCACAAAAAGTCCTTGTTCTAGGATTTCTCTGCGCAACCTCTGTGTCCTCTGTGCCTCTGTGGTGTGGTTTTACTCGGAATTCATCAACCACAGAGACACAGAGGACACAGAGGTTGCACAGAGAAGAGCGCGATCGAGGACTTTTTGCAAAGCTTTGTGGCTGAGGGATAATGCTGGGGTGGCTGCTGCATATCCAGCTAAGCGTGTCGCCGCATTCGAGGAACATAGAAGACGGCTTTTCGGCATCGCATATCGAATGATCGGAACGACGGCCGATGCAGAGGATATCGTTCAGGAGGCGTACTTACGTTGGCATCAGGCAAACACCGAAGAGATTCGATCGGCTGAAGCATGGCTTGTCAGCGTTGTCACCAGACTCTCGATTGATAAACTGCGCAAAGCTTCAGTTGAGCGAGAGAAGTACATAGGTGAGTGGTTACCCGAACCTCTCGTCGCCGGCACCGCACCCGATCCGGCAGAAAAACTCGAGACTGCATCCAATCTCTCGATGGCATACATGGTCCTGCTCGAGCGGTTGACGCCAGTTGAGCGCGCGGCGTTCCTGCTGCACGATGTCTTTGATTGCGCCTATCCTCTGATAGCGAACATCCTGCGAAAGAGTGAGACCGCCTGCCGGCAAGTCGTGCATCGCGCGCGTCAAAGAGTGCGAAACGAGAAATCCCGGTTCAAAGCCAACGACGCCGCTCTACGTACATTGATCAATCAATTCATGGCGGCGGCAGATGCTGGAGACGACGTTACGTTGCTATCTCTTTTCGCCAAAGACGCAACGCTCACGAGCGATGGTGGCGGAGTCGTTCCGGCGGCGCGTAGAGTTGTTCATGGACGTTCGCGCATTGCACGTCTGTATCTACTGCTTGCAAAGAGACTAGGCGCTCGACTGCGGAAAGAAATCTTGATCATCAACGGCGAGCCGGGTCTCGTCATGTATCTGGATGGCGCGCCCCTCGCAACTGTCTCGTTTGCGTCTGACGGCGCGTCAATCACCGCTCTCTACACCGTACTCAATCCCAACAAGCTCCACAGACTCTCCAGCAAATAGTTTTTAGTTGTCACAAACTCCAGCTAGCTTCGTCTTTGCTATTAGAAGCATGATTTATCAATTCAAAAGGAGTTAGCCATGGAACAAAGGTTGGATTTTCTATCAACGACACCGAATGTAGTGAGAGCGATGCTTGGATTGCACAAACCGCTGTCACAAAGTGGGTTGGAGAAGGGCTTGCTCGATCTGGTGTACTTTCGCGTTTCGCAAATCAACGGATGTGCATTCTGTCTGGACATGCACTCCAAAGATCTGCGAGCAGAGGGCGAAACTGAGCAACGACTCTACGTGCTCGAAGCGTGGCGGGAGAGTCCCTTCTATTCGGATCGTGAACGTGCGGCGCTTGCGTGGGCGGAAGCTGTCACGACCCTCCGTGACAAAGATGTTCCCGACGATGTCTACGAGCAGGCCCGGGCACAGTTCAGCGAAGCAGAGTTGGTAAATCTGACATTGGCGGTCATAGCAATTAACGGCTGGAACCGTCTCAACATCGCCTTCCGCACAACCCCAGGCGGCTACGAAGTCGGCATGAGCTTCGCCGCGTAAGGCGTCTTTTTGCAGCAGTAGTAAGGCGGAGAGCGATCAACGCTCTTCCGCCTCGGTATCGGGAGTTTTCAAGCGGAGAGCAAAAGTTTTGAAATATAATGTGTCCATGAGCAAGACTGAGATCCTAGACGAACTACCCAAGCTGACAAAGCTAGAGCGCCAGGAAATCCGCTTAAGATTGGCTGAACTCGATAGCGAAGATTGGCTTGATCACGAAGACCCGTTAACAGAGCACGAAAAAGCCTTACTCGAGGCGCGCCTGGCTGCATACGCGAAGGATCCGGACGCGGGTAGCACATGGGAAGAGGTTGAGGGCAGAATTCGAGCCCGCCTTAGTCGCCAGCCGAACGGATGAATCGGCGTCTAATAATCAGGGCAGAAGCCGAGACCGATATAAGTGACGCCGCTGTCTGGTATGACGACCGCGCGCGTGGTCTCGGACTTGAGCTTATTTCGGAAGTGCAATCGGCAATCGCGCGAGTATTTAAGAACCCGGAGGCCTTTACACCTGTTCGCCTAAATCCAGTCGTTCGTCGTGTTCTCACTCGACGGTTTCCATATCGTATTTTCTTTATTGTTCGACTTGATGCAATAGTAGTCTTCGCCGTCCTTCATGCAGCACGACACGATCGGGTTTGGAAATACCGTGCGGAACGTGAGTAGCGCGCAGGCATAACGAGTCGCGCACTAAGAAACATATGCTTATTCGCGACGAGGTTGAGAAGGCTGTGCGCCTGCAGGCGTGCGGCTACCAGCTACTCCAATGGTTGGAGAAGGCGATGAAGGATGGGTTCATTATTCCGGAAGCTGCGGGAACCTATGCAGCGTCTGAGGATGCTGCGTATTCATGGCTCGACAGACACTATTTGAACTTACCAAAGAACGCGCGGCCGGAACGATCTGAGCTCCGAGCCTTCAGCAACTTCTTCTCTACTTATTTAGACAGCACATTTGATTTGGATGCGATACCAGGCAAACGCTTGTACTCGCCTGATAACCACTGCTTCTGCCCGTTCTGCACCTGGATGCTTCAGAAACCACACCTCCAGCCAAAGAAGGTCGGCAGCGGCGACAAAAAAGCTGCCGAGAGAATGAAAAGAACTTTTCTGCGTCGACTTGCAGAAACTTGCCGGATCTCAGTTACCGACGAGACCTTGGACGACATGCTGCAAGACCCGAACCTTCGCGAGCCAATCGGTCTCTGCACTTACGCTACCGATCTCCTGCAACGACTACAGGGCTGGGCCGTCGGTGCGGCTTCGCTGGCGCTCTGGCGAAGCTTTGCATGGACACCACAGGGCTCTCCTAAAAAGGACTTCGTCCTGACCGCCGACGAGATCATGATCGCCCAGGACATTCTCGTCGAACGCCTTTCCCGCAAAGGCGCAAGATAAACCTCAACGCGAAAAAACGCGCTGTTCAGCATGTGCAGCTAGTTTCGTTCTATTCGTCATCTACAACTGAACCATTTGGCAATTTGGGCGATCCGAGCGGTGTAGTAAGCGGCAAGATCCAGCGGGCGGGGAGCAAACCTACTTCTTCTTTAGTCAGATCCACGTTGGGATCGATTAGCAACTGCGGCTCGCGGCCGTTGAGAGAAACCATTGCGCGCGCCCGCACTTCTACATTCTCATAACCTTCAAGCCTCTTCAGCTCAGCAAGATAATGCGCGAAGTGCACAATCAAATCCGGCTTCGTAATCATCTTCATCACCTGATGAGACTTCAGATGCTCTTCCGGATGGATGGTCCAGGTCTGTCCGCTCTGTGGATGTGTGACGGTAAAGACTGCCTCGCCAGTCTTTGTTCGCAACTTCATGTGCCACGAAAAATTGTGTCCCTCTTCAGTCCAACTTACGTTGCCCGGATAGAGGTAATGTCGCAACGGCAAAACAACCTGGACGGCAAGGTAGGCCGTCAACAGCCCAACAACTAATTTTTGCGAGGTTGATAAAGATGAGATACCGGTTCTTACGGTAACTGGCGTTGTTTCAGCATCGAGGACGTCTTCTCCTGACGACATAAATGCTCGAGCAAAGCGTCGCGGCACGTCAGGTGGAAAGAAAATCAAGAGCGCGCCGAGCATCAACCACGGGAAGATGCCGATATCGAAAAGCACGGAGTTGATGAGATTGAATAAAACTGCCGCTACGAATGCGAAGAGCCGCGTGCGTCGCCACAGCAGCAATGGGACCACCAGTAAGTCGAGCAGCAATCCGCCGATCACGAAACTGTTAACTACCCAGTCGGCCGCGAAGATATGGCCAAACGCCGGGATTTTAGCCAAAGGACTCAACCATATGCGCATTGGCTCGCCGCCATAGATCCAATCGCTGTTGATTTTGGCGATCCCGCCGAAAAAATATGGTATGCCGACTTGTAACCGTAGCAGCCACAACGTCCACGCCGGAACTACGTCTGAGCGAATCTTCCGGCGCAGTAATGAATCAACTGAAAACGCCCGTTCTGCCGGAAGGAAACACATCAGAAAACTGATCAGGCAGACCAGGTAGAAGTGATTCATAAAGCGCGTCTGGTCCAGCAGAAAAGAGTAGGTGAACGTAAGAAACAGAACCGGCGCGGCGATGCGGTAAAGGAATCCCACCATCACAAGAGCAGCCGCCAATCCGAGCACAAAGAAGTGAACGTACATCCCGGAGCCCGGCCACGGCTTCACCCAACTGAACCCGTAGTAAGGAAAATTGACAGCGGGCTCGATGAAGTAACGACTGATCCAGCCGTGAGTGAAGTACCGGTAAGTCTCCCACAGCATGATGCCGCCGAAGACGATGCGGAAGAAAACAAGGAACGAGATATCGACCGGCTCAAACAAAGCTACGCACAGCCGTCGCGGGACACTTGCCTGCCCGCGGCTGGAAACCACCGGCGCAGCGATCTGTACGTCTTGCGTTGGAACTGTTTGCATTCTTAACGCCGCTTCAGCCGCGCGCGCTCAGTTGCGAGGCGCGAAAGCTTCTTCCACTTTTTCTTTTCCACGATCTCCGACAGTTTATCTCTTCTGCGAGCCTGGTATTTCAACTCTTTCTGTAACTTCTCGTAGCTCTGATATCGCGCAGCGTCGATCGTTCCTGCGGCTAAAGCCTCACGGACCACACACCGTGGCTCGTCCTGATGTTGGCAGTCACCGAAATAGCAACGCTCGGCAAGCGCCTCGATATCGTCGAAGACAAGCTGTAAGCTTTCGTCGCCATCCCACAACTGCAATTCACGCATGCCCGGTGTGTCGAGCACGAGTCCTCCCGCAGGCAATAAAACCAGCTCGCGATGAGTTGTCGTGTGTCTTCCACGATCATCGTGCTCACGCACTGTCTGGACTCTCAAGCGATCGACGCCGGCCAGATGATTTATCAGCGTCGACTTGCCAACACCTGATGAACCAAGGAGCGCAACCGTCTGTCCGCGGCGGAAATACTGTTCGATATCCTGAAGTCCGCTCCCCGTGACGACACTGATGGCGTGAAGGGGCACACCACGCGCAACAGACTCAATCTCATTGATTGAGTCAGCGACCCGGTCGCATAGATCCGACTTGCTTAGAATGATGACCGGCTTGGTACCGCTTTGCCACGCAATAATAAGATACCTTTCAATCCGGCGCAGGCTAAAATCCTGGTTCAGCGACGTAAGCAGGAATACCGTATCGACGTTTGCGCCGACAATCTGTTCTTCGGTGCGCGAGCCGGCAATCTTGCGCGCAAAACTGGTTCTACGCGGCAGGACTGCATGGATCATTACTCTGCCGCCTTCCGGCTGAGCGCGAATCACCACCCAGTCGCCCACCGCAGGCAAGTCTTTTCGACTCGACGCTTCATGACGCAACTTGCCCGAAATTTCTGCGTTCACCTCTCCGTTTTGCGTGTAGACGCGGAAGAGATTCCTGTGTTCGAGCGTGACGCGGCCGCACGTGAAGCCCATGTCTGCATATGATTTAAAATTAACCTCAAAGAACTCACTCCAACCAAAGGTGGTCAGATCAGCAACGTTCATGATGATTTCTCCAACGAAAGATGCGGCGCAGATCGATCAGACTGCGACCAGCGATTTATAGATGTGGTGGTGAACTGAGAGTTGGAGATTTATTAGGCAATCATAGGCACGGGCGGATTGTAGCAAAAGTGAGCCACAGATAACACAGATTGGCGGTACCCTAATTTGGATTTTCCTCTGTGGCCCTCTGCGTATCTCTGCGTCCTCTGCGTTGAAATACCCATTAAACGCAGAGATCGCAGAGATACGCAGAGGGCCGCAAAGGATTACTTCTTAAATTAGGTCACTACCCACAGATTATCTGTGGCTCACTTCTGCAATTCAGCAATGAAGTAATCGAGATCAAAGAACTCTCTCTCCAATTCGATCTTCCCCTGCTGGTTCAACCTGAAGAAGCCGATGCCTTCCAGGAAGAAAACATTTCCGGTCTTGGTCACGAAACGTATCCGCCATTTGACGGCGGCTTCATTACCACGCACCTTGATGTCCAGTGAGTAGAGTTTCATTTGATTGAAAAGCGTCGGGAACGATTCCAGATAAGTGGTGATCGCTTGTGTTCCCTGCAGCGCCGGTGTTCCGACCGGATCTTCAAGCACGGCGTCAGCGGCGAAATTGTTCATGACTCGCGGGACGTCGAACGCCACTAAGCCGGCGAATGCGTCCTCAATCACCGCCTCGACCTGCTGAGAGGTCAGATCCGGCGTCGGAGCTGCTTCAACACGCGCGGCGTTCGTAACAACCAAAACAGTGAGCGCCATCGTCAGCGCCGTTATCTTTGCAAACAGACTTTGATTTCTCATTCTCTTCCCTTTCGATATGAGGTCATAAAATTGCTACCGTAGGGAGAAGTTGCTGAACTCTTCATCGTATTACCGCGACGCAGAAAAAATCAGATCGTTGTTGGGCCCGGTCCGAGCGCCGTTCCCAAAATTGGCGAAAGATTGTAGGGTTTGGACGGAGGATCTCGCTCATGCGTTTTCATTCGATCTGTATTCTGCTGCTCTTCTATGTATTGGCTTCAGCGTGCACAAAAACCGCAAGCACCGCTGAAGTAAAACAATCCCCTTCCCCTGCAGCTGCGGCACAAAACGTCGATCACGAACTCGAGCGACGTCTAAAGACCATCTCCGACGGCGCACAGGGAACAGTTGGTCTCTCCGTGGTTCATATCGAAAGCGGAAAGACGGTCTCCATCAATGGCGACTCTCGATTGCCTCTGTATAGCGTTTACAAACTTCCCCTTGCGATTACTGTCCTGAAGGACGTCGAAGAGAAACGTCTGCGGCTGGACCAGAAGATTCATGGAACACCAGCAGACGTTGTGCAAGGCACGACCGCAAATGCCGCGCTCTGGCAAAAGCCCACTGACTACACGATCGAACAGCTCCTTGAATTTTCGATCTCACGCAGCGACAACACCTCGAGTGACAAACTAGTCCAACTCGTCGGTGGTCCACTCAAAGTCACCGAGCGAATGCGCTCGCTCGGTTTTCAAAATCTCGACATTCATATATCGAGCGGTGAATTCGCGAAGACCCGTCAAAACCCAAACACCGGATCCGCGGATGATCTTGCGCAACTCCTCGTGCAACTCCACCAGGGAAAGATCCTGCAGCCTGACGAGGTGAACCTGCTCAGAGGATTCATGCAACGCGCAACTACCGGCATGCATCGACTGCGGGGGGATTTGCCGCGTGGCGCGATCGTCGCGGACAAGACCGGCTCCGGCGAGCCAGATGCAGTTACAAAAGTCGCTAAAGTGACGAACGACGTCGGCATCATCACGCTTCCTCCCGGTCGAGGTCATCTTGCAATCGCAGTTCTGGTGAGTGGATCGAAACTGCCTGACGCAGCCCAGGAGAAGCTGATCGCTGAGCTGGCGCGCGCAGCGTATGACGCTTATTCAAAGGACGTGGCAAAATAGCCGCGTGATTTAGTAATCACTCAGATGAAGTTTGCTTTAGTCACATTACTCTTGCTTATGTGTTGTTCGGTCGCCGTCAGAGCGCAGACGTGCCTCACAGACGACGATGTGAAGCAGATGCTCGCTCGAGTTGATGCTTCATCAGCTTCGCCAAACAAGAAACTCAGAGAAGAACTGATCAAGATGGCCAGCAAGCAGCGCGAGTTGTTGCTACATGTGGTCGACAAGGATCAGACAAAACAATCAGACCAGGAGAAGCTCCACAAGACTTACGATGAGAACATCGCCAAACTCTGCCAGTTGATAAAGACGCATGGTTGGCCCACGAGCGCCGTGGTCGATCAGGATGGCGTCTTCGCTACGTTTCATATTCTCAAAAACGCCGGCACTTACGAGCTCCAGCGCGACTTACTACCCGTAATCGTCGCCGCCATCAAAAAGGATCCACTGCAGAAGCGTGAATTTGCCGGTTTGTACGATCGCCTTCGCGTGAGCGCCGGAATGAAGCAACTCTTCGGAACGCAGGCCGTCAGCATGGGCGGCTTTCTGGTTCTTTATCCGATTGAAGACGAGGGACGGCTGAATGCAAGACGTGCAGAGTATGGTTTGCCGTCGATCGACCAGTACATGAGCTCTCTCGAGGGCGCTTATCGCAAGCCAGTCATCAAAGCTCGCCAGCCACCTAGCAGTCAGTTGTCAAAACAGTTAACTGATTCGCTGACGAAAGCCATCGGTGAGACTCAACTCGGTGAAAGTGACGTCGATCCGAGCGACGTTATCAAGACGGAGACGAACCTCGTCAGTCTTAACGTTAGCGTTTTCAGCAGCAAATTGAAGATGTTTGTTGGTTCGCTGGCAAAGGAAGATTTCCGCGTACAGGAAAACGGCCAAGAGCAAACCCTGACCTACTTTGCTTCGACTGACGTTCCATTCGATCTCGTGTTAGTCATTGACCTGTCAGGGTCTACCCAGGAAAAACGTGGCCTGATTAAGAAATCGACGCTGCGATTTATCGAGGCAGCGCGTCCGAAAGATAGGCTCGCGATCGTAACCTTCTCCGGCGACACAAATCTGATCTCGCCACTCACGTTAGACCGCGCTCAACTGGCAGCCAGCGTTTTGAACATGGAAGGCGGAGGCGAATCGCACGTCTGGGATGCAGTGAAATTCGCGCTCGACGATGTACTTGGACCAAAGACGCTGGAGCGACGCCGCGCTGTGGTGCTAATGACTGACGGCGTAGATGGTCTTTTGGTACGTACAGGTCGAGTCTCTGGTTCGAAGGTAAGCTTCGCCGATCTGCTCGAGCAGGTGCGGCAGACTGATGCGCTTATCGTGCCGATTTATCTGGATACAGAGAAGGATTGGGGCTCTGGAGCCTTCGCGGATTCGTACGAAAATGCGCGTCGTTCGCTTAACTTGCTCGCGCAGGAGAGTGGTGGTTCGTATTACCGCGCAGGAAAGATATCGGACCTCAACGGTGTCTATGAGCAAGTAATCAACGATCTCGGCAAAGTTTACAGTCTGGGATACAAGCCGACGAACGCGACGCGCGACAGTACATGGCGTCAGGTCGTGGTTTCGATCGTAAACCGCACAGACCTTGTAGCACGCACGCGTCCGGGGTATTACGCGCAATGAAATTTCCCGCAGCAGTACCTGAGATACCGGTGACCGATATGAACGCGGCGCTGGATTACTATGAGAGCAAGCTGGGCTTCAGCATCGACTGGGGCGGGACTGACGGCGGTATCGCTGGAATCTCAAAAGGCGACTGCCGCATGTTCCTTACTGATCGTGACTTCCGCCAGCATCACGGCAACACTCCGCCAGTGACAATCTGGCTCAATCTCAATAGCAAAGAAGAGGTAGACGAGCTGTACAAGATCTGGAAGGCCAGCGAAGCAAGAATCATCTCAGCTCCCGAGTCGAAGCCGTGGAAGCTGCACGAGTTCACAGCATCTGATCTGGATGGCAATCTATTCCGCGTGTTTTATGATTTCTCCAGAGATTCTTAACCACAAATATCGGAGGTCCTCATGTCGGAAGAAAACAAACAACTGGTCCGTCGCTGGTTTGAAGAAGTCTGGAACAATGGGCGCGTCGAGGCGATCGATGAGATGTTCGACGAAAACGGCATCGCGCATGGATTGTCTGATG
>Ga0207694_10003031_pt1 | contig 13465 bp, 15 predicted proteins | sample KBSC34metaG_FD_184353 | JGI IMG/M metagenome (GOLD analysis project Ga0207694, IMG submission 184353) | Corn rhizosphere microbial communities from Kellogg Biological Station, Michigan, USA - KBS C3-4 metaG (SPAdes) (version 2) | ecosystem: Host-associated > Plants > Roots > Rhizosphere > Soil...
GCATGTCGAATGGTTCGAAGGCAATTTCGAGGAGTATGAGAAGGACAAGCTGCGCCGCCTCGGCGCGGAAGCCGCGGCTCCGCACCGCATGACCCACAAGCGGCTGACGCGGTAGGATCAGTTCAAAGGGGCGGCGAGCAAGGCGAGGTTCTCACATGGCTGACTGGTCCGCCGCCCAATATCTGAAGTTCGAGGATGAGCGCACGCGGCCCGCGCGCGATCTGGTCCAGCAGGTGCCGGTCGATTTTCCGCGCCGCGTCGTCGATATCGGCTGCGGCCCGGGCAACTCGACCGAACTTCTGGTCGAGCGCTGGCCGGATGCCCAAGTCAGTGGCTTCGATACCTCGCCCGACATGATCGAGAAGGCGAGGGCGCGGCTGCCGAATGTCAATTTCGAGCTGGCGGACGCCGCCAAATGGCAGCCCGAGCATCCCGTCGACGTCATCTTCGCCAACGCCGTCTTCCAGTGGTTGCCGGAACATCCGGCGGTGTTCCAGCGGCTGATGGGACTGCTGGCGCCTGGTGGCGCCCTTGCCGTCCAGATGCCGGACAATCTCGGCGAAGCCTCGCACCAGCTGATGCGGGAGGTCGCTGCGGAAGTGCCGTTTGCAGCCAAGCTCAAGGGTGCCGCGCGCGGGCCGCTGCCGCCGGTTTCGTTCTACTACGATCTTCTGTCGCCGCTCGCCGATCGGCTCGATATCTGGCACACCATCTACAACCATCCGCTGGCCGATGCCGAGGCGATCGTCGAATGGGTCAGGGCGACGGGCCTGAAGCCGTTTCTCGATCCGCTCGATGCGGATGAGAAGAAGGTGTTCCTCGACACCTACACGGCAAGGATCGCCAAGGCCTATCCGAAGACAGCGAACGGCAAGGTGCTGTTGCGCTTCCCGCGGATTTTCATCGTCGCCAAGCGAGCCTAGACCTGCTGCCTCCGGGGTGCTTGATCCGGTTGCGCCGTCATGCGCATTTCATCCGGCTGGACGATGGTCGACCATCCCGCATGGAAGGGGCCAGGGGCGAGCGATGACATTGGGCAAGATGATTCTCGGAAGCGGCCTGAGCGCGGCCGCGGTGGTTTCTCTCTCGATGGTCGCGGAGGCCAAGCCGGCGCGTTGCTTCACCACCGATGACGGCTATTATCCGTGTAACTACAAGGCTTTGGACGGCGAGGGCAGTTTCCGCGTCTCGGCGCCGGGCTATCCCACCATCACGCTGGAAATCGACCAGCCGGGCTTTGCCTTCGGCTATGCCAGGCTCGGCGGGCGCAACCGGTCGCTGCCCGGGCAATTCGTGCGCAGCCGCGACGACGGCGCCTGCTGGAACAATCCGCAGACCAACACAAAACTGTGCGCCTGGTGACCCCTCGGGTGGAGTTTAAGCTGGCATAAACCGGCTAAATGCGACAAGGGTAGCGCCGGAGCCCGCAGCATAAGGCCGTGCCTCGGACGGATTGGACATGCATCGCGTCATCATCAGCGGCATCGGCGCTGAAATCCCTGAACCCGTCATCACCAATGAAGAACTCGTCGCAAGCTTCAACAGCTGGGTCGACACCGAGAATGCGCGCCGCACCACCACCGGCGAAACGCCGCTGCAGAAATCGGACAGCGACTTCATCGTGCATGCCTCGGGCGTGAAGAGCCGCCATGTCATCGAGCGCGAAGGCATTCTCGACCCGACCCGCATGGCGCCGCGCATTCCGGCGCGGTCGGACGACGCGCTGTCATTGGAGGCGGAGTTCGGCGTTGCCTCGGCCAGGAAGGCGCTCGACCACGCCGCATTGGACCCATCCCAGATCGACCTGATCATCTGCTCGGCCTCGCACCATCAGCGGCCTTATCCGGCGATCGCCATCGAAATGCAGGAGGCGCTGGGAACAAGGGGTGCCGGCTTTGACATGGGCCTTGGCTGTTCTTCCGCAGCAGCCGCTCTGCACATGGCCGTCAATCTGGTGCGCTCGGGCGCGCACAAGCGCATCCTGGTATCGACGCCGGAAATCATCACGGGGCATCTCAATTTCCGTGACCGGCAGACGCATTTCATCTTCGGCGACGCCTCGGTGTCGATGGTGGTAGAGGGGCTCGCCCAGGGCGACAAACGGCCGGGGCGTTTCGAGGTGCTGGACACCCGCATCTGGACGCAGATGTCGAACAACATCCGCACCAATCTCGGCTACCACACCCGCACCGGGCAGGACGATCCCTACATGATCGAGCTCGAAGGCAACCTGATCAAACAGGTCGGCAACAAGGTGTTCAAGGAAGTCACCGTCGCTGGCCAGAAATTCATTGTCGAGTTCCTGGCCGAGCATGGGCTGACGCCGCAGGCGATCCGCCGCTTCTGGCTGCACCAGGCCAATGCGCGCATGAACGCGATGATCCTGAAGCTGTCCTTCGGTCACGACGTCGATCACGACCGAGCGCCGATGGTGCTGGAGCGGCTGGGCAACACGGCGGGCGCCGGCGCGATCGTCGCGCTGTCGGAGAACCATGCCGACATGAAGGCCGGCGATTTCGGCCTGATCTGCGCTTTCGGCGCCGGCTATTCGATCGGCGGCGCGTTGCTCAGGATGCTCTGAGTTTTCAACACATCCTGCTGTTCAGGACGGCGCGAAGGGCACCAGCATCGGCACGCGCCTGGCGTAGTCGTCATAGGCCGGGCCAAGTTCGCCGCGCAGGAAGCTTTCTTCCAGCCTCGCCTTGACGACGACGCCGACGACCAGCAGCGCGGCGCCGGCAATCCCCCATACCGTGCCCTTGACGGCCATGGTGGCCAGGACGGAAAGCAGCAGGCCGGTGTAGATCGGGTGGCGGACCAAGCCGTAGGGACCGGTGTCGACGATGCGATGATCGGCCTTGGCGGTGACGTTGGCCGACCACAATCGGCCGAGATGCAGACGCGCCCACCAGGCGAAAGCGATGCCGATGGCGATCAGGGCAACGCAGATCCAGGCTACGGTGAGCGTCGGCATCCAGAGCCGCAGCCGGCCGACATAGCCGTGCGCCGGCACGAACATGAGCACGGTGCCGGCCAGCCAAAGAACCCGGTATCGCGCCTCGGCCCCGAAATCCGCACGCTTTTGCGCCGGATCAGCCCAGGAAGCGGCGAGGATCCAGGACACCAGCCAGAACAGCCAGAGCGCGGCGACCGCGTGACCAACCTGCATGATCGAGCCTCTCGTCTGCCACGCGTTTAAGACGGCGCGGCAGACGAAAGAAAGTCGAGGCCGGTAAGAATATCGTGATCTCAGCTGCCGTCACGCGGCGGCCATGGCCGCCGCGACAAGCGCCTCGCCCGAATATTGCCGGCCGCCGATGCCCCAACCGCCGTCGGGAGCGTTGAGGATGTTGATCCACGTGTTCTCGGGCTTGTGGCCCGATACGCAATATTCGGCGACGATACTGGTGGCCGCGGTGATGAAGGCTTCGCGTGCCTCGTTGGTCGCCAGGCCGATATTCGGCAGTTTCAATTCCACCATGACGACGGGCGGCAGGCCGCGCGCTTTTGATCCGGAGGCAGCGCTCGACGCGGCCATGCTCCTGTTCTGGGAGCACGGCTATGAGGCGACCTCGCTTGCCATGCTGCGTGAGGCGATGGGCTTGACGCCGCCGCAGATCTACAATGCCTTCACCGACAAGGAGACGCTGTTCCGCCGCGCGTTGGCGCGGTACCACGAAAAGGAGATATCGTTTGCGCTGGACGCGCTCAGCGCGCCGGTGCTGACCCGAGAGGCGATCCGGCTGCTGCTGCTGGGGGCCGCGCAAGCCTATACAAGGTCCGGCAAGCCTGGCGGCTGTCTCTTCATCAGTGGTGCGCTGGCGACGTCGCCGCAAGCGCAGGGCGTTGCCGACGAGCTCAAGGCATATCGCAAGGCGGCCGAGGCTGCGATCGCGGCGCGGCTGGCAAAGGGACTCGAGGCCGGTGAGTTGCCGGCGCGCCTGTCCGTCGAGAATTTTGCCAAATACCTGTCGGGAGTGATGCATGGAATGTCGATCCAGGCGCGCGACGGAGCTTCGACCGAAGAGCTGAGGGCTTTGGCCGAAACGGCCCTTGTCGTGTGGCCGCCGGAGATGCAAGAAGCACCGTCGTGAAGGATGGAGCCGATGCTGGACCTGTTTGCCGGGACTGAATCTGCTGTCGAAACCGTGCCGGGCCGCAAGCTGACAGCCAAGGCAGCGGCGCTCTATGCCGCTCCGCACGATCATTTCGAGACGAGGCCGATTGAGGAACTGCACCTTGGCTTCGACGGTATCCCAGGCGACTTCCATGGTGGAACGACGCGGTGTTCCGGCGGGCGCGAGCCCTGGTATCCGCGTGGCACCGAGATGCGCAACGAGAGGCAGTTGTCACTTGTCGCCGCGGATGAGCTTGCCGTTGTCGCCCAACGCATGGGTCTGGAGGAGATCAAGCCGGAGTGGATCGGCGCCAATCTGCTGGTCGAAGGCGTGCCGCATCTTTCGATGCTGCCGGCCGGCTCGCTCATGTTCTTCAGCGGCGGCGTGACGATCAAGATCGACGGCCAGAACAAGCCGTGCCGCGTTGCCGGGCAGTCGATCGCCGAGCATGTCGGCGCCGCGGATCACGATGCCACCGCGCTGCTCTTTCCAAAGATGGCGAAACGGCTGCGCGGCCTCGTCGCCTGGGTTGAGAAGCCGGGCACGATCAGGGTCGGCGAAGAGATTTCCGTGCGGGTGCCGGAGCAGTGGATTTATCGCTGAGGGGAGGGCCATGCCGCACGGGGCGGCATGGCCGGTGTGTCGGACTAGGCTTTCCGATTCTTGTTGGCGCCCTGCGCCATCACCGAAACATGGTCCCACTTTTCCCAGGTGGCGATGCGGTTGGCATATTCCTGCCTGATCATCGGCAGGCCGCCATCGCCGAAGAAGACACGCAGCGGCGGCTCGGCCGCATCGACGATCGCAAGCATTGCCGGCCCGGTCGCTTCCGGATCTCCCGCCACCGAGCGGCTGCGGCGTTCGGCCATCGCGGCGCGGGTCGGTTCATAGACATCCAACGGCTTGGAGACCTTGGCGGAAGGACCGGCCCAGTCCGTCGAGAAGCCGCCCGGCTCGACCAGGGTGACATGGATGCCGAAACCGGCGACTTCCAGGCTGAGCGACTGGCTGAACGCTTCCAGCGCCCATTTCGAGGCGTGGTAAAGGCCGAGCGAAGCGAAGGCGTTGACGCCGCCGATCGACGATATCTGGATGATATGGCCGGACCGCTGCGCCCGCATGATCGGCAATGCCGCCTGCGTCACCCAAAGCGCGCCGAAGACGTTGGTTTCGATCTGGTCGCGCGCTTCCTGTTCGGTGACTTCTTCGATAGCGCCGAAATGGCCGTAGCCTGCGTTGTTGATGACGACATCGAGCCGGCCGAAGCACTTCTGCGCCTCGGTGATCGCGGCCTCGACAGCGTTCTTGTCGGTGACGTCGAGCTTCATGGCGGCGATGTTGTCGCCATATTTTTCGACGAGATCGGCGAGCGTGCCAGCGTCGCGCGCGGTGGCTGCGACGCGATCGCCACGGGCGAGCGCGGCCTCGGCCCAGACACGGCCAAAGCCCTTCGACGATCCGGTGATGAACCAAACCTTGTTTGTCATGATCTGCGATCCTTGCTCTTAGAGCGCTTCAGCTTTTCGCCAAGCCGCTCCAAGTCTTTGTTATTGCGCAATCCGAACGGAAAACCGCTACGCACTTTTCCTGAATTGCTGTTGGGGCGATGAATTCCGAAGATAAGCGGAGGACGCTCCGCTTGATGCATGTACGGCGCTTTCGGTGTTTTTCCAGAGGCGCCGTCGGAATTATTTGGCCGCGGGGTCAGGGATAGCGTGCCGCGCTGTACCAGGTCGGATCGTCGTGCCGTGGCCTGCGAAGCAGCTATTCTGTTCTGGAGCCTCACTCGTCCTCGTCGTCTTCCTCGAGCAGCCGTGTCGCGCGCCAGCGGGTGAGCACCACATTGGTCTGCTCGATAACGAAGAAGCGCGCCGAATCCCGATCATAGCCCTCCGGCGAGCAGCTTCTCGTAATCGGTGTGGACGTGGCGGACATGGGCGATGGTCGCCAGCCACACCGCGATCGTCGGCGGCAAGGTCTTCATGTGCACGGAACCGGCCTCAGTGCGGATCTTTTCCATGTCGGCGTAAGGAGCGAGCGGCAACAGCGCTGTCAGCGCCTTGGCAATCGCGCGCCGGCGGCCGGTGGAGGCGCTCATTTCTCGTCGCGCCCGGCGATGGTCGCTTCGGGAAAGGCATCGATCGAAGCGTAATAGGGCTTGATGTCGATGACCGGCGTGCCGTCGAGCACATCGATGGCATCGATCTCGATCCGGCCGGCCTCGATGTCGAGAGCGACGAGCTTCGCCACATGCAGGCCGACAGGGTTCGGCCGGGCAGGGGAGCGCAGCGAGAAAACGCCTTTCGGTTCAGCCGCATGGCGCGGGTTTTGCACAATCAGATTCCGCGGCGCGTGATGGAGCCAGGACAGGATGACGATGTGGCTGGCGCGTTCCAGGTTTTGCAGTCCGGGGCGATAGGCCTCGTCGATCAGAACGGTTGCCGCGCGCCCGGATTCCCGGGCGGCGCGCATGTTCTTGGGGCAATCTTCGCGACCTGTCCAGGGCGAGACGATACGGCCGATAAAGACAAGGTGGCCGTCCGGCCGCAGTTTTGCCGGGTCGGCTTCAAGAAGCCTCTCACCTTCACGCGTCTCAAACATCCTGTTCATCCCGTGGAAAAACCGCCTGCCGGGCGCCGATCACGGCTGCGCCATTTTCTTGTCCGGAAGCGACATAGCGCTTGCCATGGTTTCAAAATCGACATAAACATATCTTTATATCTTTCAACGAGAACTCGCACATGCATGTCTCGCTCGACACAATGGTAGATACATTGAAGGCGGCGGCCGAATCCAGCCGGCTGCGCATCCTGGTGCTCCTGTCGCGCGGTGACCTGACCGTCTCCGACCTTACCGAAATCCTCGGCCAGTCGCAGCCGCGGGTCTCGCGTCATCTGAAGCTGCTGCTCGATGCCGGGCTGATCGGCCGCTACCAGGAAGGATCCTGGGCCTTCTTCAGGCTGACTGATACGGATAATTCGCGCGATTTCGTGCAGCGTCTGGTGCCGGGCATAAGCGAGGCCGATCCGCAGGTGGTGCGCGATCTCGAGCGGCTCACGGCAGTCAAGCGCAAGCGGCAGGACCGGGCCGCCGAATATTTCTCGGAGAATGCCGCGAGCTGGGACCATATCCGCTCACTGCACGTGCCGGATCGCGCGGTGGAGGCGGCACTCATCAAGCTTGTCGGCAAGCGGCCGTTTCAGTCGATGCTCGATCTCGGCACCGGCACCGGCAGGCTGCTCGAAATCTTTGCGCCGCTCTACCGGCGTGGCGTCGGCATCGACATGTCGCGCGAGATGCTGACCGTGGCGCGTGCCAATCTCGACAAGGCGGGGGTCGCCAATGCGCAGGTGCGCCAGGGCGACATCTTCTCGCCGCCGGTCGAGCGCAACGCCTTCGATCTCGTCACCATCCACCAGGTGCTGCACTATCTCGACGATCCGGCGCGCGCGATTAGCGAAGCGGCGAGGCTGCTGCGGCCATCGGGCCGGCTGATCGTCGTCGACTTCGCGCCGCACGCGCTTGAGTTCCTGCGCGACCAGCACGCCCATATGCGGTTGGGCTTTTCCGACCGGCAGATCGCGGACTGGTTTGCGGAGGCAGGGCTCGACCTCGAGGACAGCCAGGAATTCGAGCCGCGCGGCGGCAACGAAGCAAGGCTCACCGTCAAGCTCTGGCTCGGCCGTGACCGCCGCCTGCTGATCGCCGATCCTTCCAATGACTCGCTACCTGCAAGGGAAACAGCCTGATGAACCAGTTCCGCTTTTCCCGCCGCCCCGACATTGGCGACAAGGTCAGGGTCTCGTTCGAATTCTTCCCGCCGAAGACCGACGAGATGGAAGCAAGGCTCTGGGACACGGTCACCCGGCTGGAGCCGCTAAAGCCCAAATTCGTCTCGGTGACCTACGGCGCCGGCGGCTCGACCCGCGAGCGCACGGCGCGCACGGTGAAGCGCATCCTCAACGAGACGACGCTGACGCCTGCGGCGCATATGACCTGCGTCGATGCCGCCCGCGATCAGGTCGACACCGTCATCCGCGAATTCGCCGACATGGGCGTCAAGCGCTTCGTCGCGTTGCGCGGCGATCCGGCGGCCGGTGTGGGCACAAGCTACCGTCCGCATCCCGAGGGCTACGCCAATGGCGCCGAACTGGTCGGGGCGCTGAAGAGCGCCGGCGATTTCGATATATCGGTCTCGGCCTATCCGGAAAAACATCCGGAAAGCCCGGATTTCGCCACCGACTTCGACATGCTGAAGCGCAAAGCCGACAATGGCGCGACGCGAGCGATCACCCAGTTCTTCTTCGACAACGATCTCTACGAGCGCTATGTCGAGCGGGCGCGCCGCGCCGGCATCTATATACCGATCGTGCCGGGCATCCTGCCGGTGCATAATTTCACCCAGGTCGCCAATTTCTCGTCCCGCTGCGGAGCGCTTGTGCCGGCCTGGCTGGCCGAGCGTTTCGAAGGGCTGGAGAACGATCCGCAGACTCATGCTCTCGTAGCTTCGGCGGTGGCGGCCGAGCAGGTGCTCGACCTCGTCGAGCGCGGCGTCGGCGATTTCCATTTCTACACGATGAATCGCGCCGACCTCGTCTTTGCCGTCTGCCACATGATCGGCATCCGCTCGCACGAAGCGGATGCGGCCGGTTCGGCCGCAGCATGAGGCAGGCTGCAGCGGAAGCCGGTTTGTAAATGGAAAAGGCCGGGTGGAACCCGGCCTTCTCGAACTGTTTGGACTATTCTCGGTGCTTGGTCTTCCCGGCTTTGGCGGGTCAGGGAAGAACGCCTATGATAAGGGCACCGATGAATGCGAATGCGGCACAAATCATCAAAGCGTTGATCGGCCTCGTCAGTCCCATGTCATAGCCTCCTCTTCAGAGCTATGGCAGGAGTCTAGGGTCATTTGTGCCACAGGCAAGCGGAAAACGTGCTGCAATGCGACATGATTGTGGAATTTGCGACTTGGAATTTGCCTTTAGCCGTTGAAACTCTTCGGCAAAACCCGGCTCCGGCGTTGTGAATAAATTGTGGCGGCGGTGTGGCATGACACCGCTACCATCTGCCGAACAGGCGCCCGTCGATGGTGACCAGGCCGAGTCCGATCAGTGTCATGCCGCCGACCTCGAACAGCGCCAGCCGCTCGCCGAGGAAGAGGAAGCCGAGCAGCACGGCGCTGACCGGCACGATCAACGTGACCAGCGAGGCGTTGGTGGCGCCGGCCGAGGCAACGAGGTTGAAATAGAGGATGTAGGCGAAGGCGGTGGAAAGCAGCGCCAGTCCCAGCACCGCTGCCCAAACCGGCGGCGAGACCGAAAACAAGCCCGTCGGGCCGTAGGCAACGAGCACGATGGGGATCATGATGATGGTCGAGGCGGTCAGTTGTCCTGTGGCGATGACCGCTGACGGTACGCCCTTGAAGCGCCGGGCGACCATCAGCGCGACCGCGTAGGACAGCGAGGCGCCGATCAGCGCGAACTTGGCCCAGACCGGCCCGCCGAGGCCGGCAAGCAGGCCAGGTCCGATCATCACCGCGGTGCCGGCAACACCGAGCGCGATGCCAGCCAGCTTGTTCCAGGACAGCTTCTCGTCGGTGGTGAGGGCGTTGGCGAGAATCAGCGTCCAGAACGGTGTCGTCGCATTGAGCACCGAGGCGACGCCGGCGCCGAGTTGCGTCTGGCCGGCGAAGATCAGCGAGAACGGCACGACATTGTTGGTGAGCGCCAGCAGGAAGAAGAGACCGGCATGCGGGAAGGCGAGGCGAAATGAAGGGCCGCGGATCGCGAGATAAAGCTGAAGCGCTATCGCCGCGATGGCGACGCGGAACAGCACCAGCGCCAGCGGATGGATTTCGGAAACGGCGATGCGGGCAAAGAAGAACGAACCGCCCCAGATCGCGCCGAGCAAGAGAAGCTGCACCCAATCCCTGAGCGTCATCGGTCCACGCGTCGGCGCGGCCACAGCGGTTGTCATGTTGCCATCCCTCCCAGGCCGAATGCGATCTCGGTCCGTCTGATATCTCACCAACCGATAGCTGGCCCGACGGCAAGAGCCACCCGAAACCTGACCGGTGGTTTAGCGTTGGCAAAAAATGTGCGGCCGGTCGTGCGGGATGGCCAGACACAGAACTGTTTTCTTTGGCGGCTAGCTAGGATTAATTGTGCGCGCTCCAGATCGAGGATTCGTCCATGCAGCGATTCGAAAATGCCCGTGAGGCGGCACTGGCGCTTCGTCCCGACGATCCGGTCTACTGTTTCCGCCCGCAGGTGCTGAAAGCCGATGCGCTGCAGTTCATGGGCATGTTTCCCGGCAAGACCGCTTATGCGGTCAAGACCAATGGCGAGCAGATCGTTCTGAAGACGCTGGTCGAGGCCGGCGTCGGTGCCTTCGACGTCGCCTCGCCCGGCGAGTTCGCCGCCGTGCGCGCCGTCTCGCCCGATGCCGAGATGCTCTACATGCATCCGGTCAAGGCGCAGTCGGATATCAAACTGGCCTTGGAGAAATACGGCATCCGGGTGATCTCGCTCGACCACGAGGACGAGATCACCAAGCTGACGCGTGTGGTACGGGCGCTCGACATCGATCCCGGCGCTCTCACCGTCTTCGTGCGCATCCAGACCAAGGGCCTTGCGGCTTACGAACTGTCGAAGAAATTCGGCGCCGGGCCCGCCAATGCCGTCGAGCTCGCCGAGCGGCTGAACCGCACCGGCTATAAGGTCGGCCTCTGCTTCCATGTCGGCAGCCAGATCGAGGATCCGGACACCTATGAGCGTGCGCTGGCCTCGGCCGACTGGGTGCGCAACCGCCTGACCTTCGACATTGCCGGGCTTGATGTCGGTGGCGGCTTTCCGGCTGAGTATGGCCGCGATCCCAACCGCAAACAGGTCGAGATGCCGTCGCTCGGCCAACTCATGTCGCGGCTGGCCGGCGACCTCAAGGAATATCAGTTCGACCAGATGCCGCTGGTGGCCGAGCCCGGCCGCGTGATCGTGGCGCGCTGTCTGTCGCTGATCGTGCGGGTGCTGTTGCGCAAGGGCAAGCGGCTCTACATCAATGACGGCATCTGGGCGTCGCTCTCGGATTCATGGACCGGCAAGATCACCCTGCCGGCGCGCTTCATCCCGGATCCCGCGATCCGTACGCGCAACGGTGACGAGAAAAACATCGTGCCGTTCAAGGTGTGCGGCGCGACCTGCGATTCTGTCGACATCCTCTCCAGGCCGTTCTGGCTGCCGGAGACCGTCGACACCGGCGACTGGATCGAGATCGGCCATATCGGCGCCTATTCGCTGTCGCTGAGAACACGCTTCAATGGCTTTTATCCAGACACGTTCGTGGAGGTGACGACGCCCTTCGACGAGGGGGACGCGCCACAGGGGTTTGCGAGCCTGGAGACGATGGCGGATTAGTAGTGAGTAGTGAGTAGTGAGTAGTTTGGCCTATTCACTACTGACTATTCGCTACTCACTACAGTTTGGCCAACAAAGTTTGGCCAACAAGTCCGGCGTCGGCCAGCCATCCACGGGCAGGCCAAGCCGCATCTGTTCCTTGCGGATCGCTTCACGCGTGTTGGTGCCGAGGATGCCGTCGACGGTGCCGACGTCGTAGCCCTTGGCTTCAAGCTTGGTCTGCAGCGCCTTCATCTGGTCGCCGCTGAGGCCCTGCTCGGGCGTGCGCGGATCGAATTGCGGCGCGCCGGCAAGGCGTGTGGCGAGCACGGCCGCGGTCAGCGCGTAGGTGAAGGACTGGTTCCACTCAAGGTAGACGTCGAAATTGTCGTAGGTCAGGAAGGCGGGGCCCTTGCGGCCCATCGGCAGCGCCAGGCCGGCTTTCAACCCGTTGTCGATGAGCGGGTTGCCGTTGGGCTCGGTAACGCCCCATTGCGCCCATTGCGAGATCGGCAGCTTGTTGGTGCGCCCGGTCTGATCCCAGGGCATATCGTCGGGAACGCGCACTTCCTGGACCCAGGGCTGGTCGCGCTTCCAGCCGCGCGACATGATCTTGTCGGCCGTCGTCATGATGACATCCGGCACGCTGTTCCTGAGATCGACCTTGCCGTCGCCGTCGCCGTCGACGCCACGCGCCAGATAGTCGGTCGGCAGGATCTGCGTCTGACCGATCTCGCCCGCCCAGGCGCCTTTGACGTCCGCCGGCAGCACGCCGCGGTCGATCAGCGTCAACAGCGGCACCAATTGCTGCCGGAAGAGCTGAGGCCGGCGGCAATCATGCGAAAGCGTCACCAGCGCATTCAGCGTATGGAAGTCGCCCTGCACGGCGCCGAAGTCGGTTTCCAGTCCCCAGAAAGCTGCGATGATGGCCGGCTGAACGCCGAATTCCTTGTCTGCGCGGTCAAAGACGTCGGCATATTTCTTCAGATTGGCCGCGCCCTGCTTCAGGCGGTAGCCCGAAATCATGCGGCTCGAAAATTCGGTAAAGGTCTGGGTGAAGACGCCCTGGGCGCGGTCGCGCGCCAACGCGCGCTGGTCAAGGGTGGCGTCTTCCAGCGCGTCGAGGCCGACGGCACCGACCCCGGCCGCCTTGGCTTCGGCCGCCACGCCTTGTTTCCAGGCCTCGAAATCGCCGCCGCATTCCTGTGCCGCGGCGGGCAGTGCAAACGCGCCGACAAAGAGCGCCGCCAGGATTTCAACGCGCAATCGCATCGCTTTCCTTTCGAGACCGGCGCATGGCCCTCTCGTGACCCCGAATCGGGATCAGACAGGCGCATGCGAGGATTTCAAAGCTCAGGAGCCGCGTTAGGCACTCGCATGAGTGCGCCGCTCCAGATTACCAGCGGTTGCATGTTTCGCCGCCCGTCGTGTCGAAAAGCAGGCGGGAGGGCCGATGTCAACGGGTGTTCTGCCGCAGCCACTTCTTCCAGGCGGCTTCCGAACCGTTGAAAACGTTGATGTCCGACTTGCCGGTCATGCCGGGCACGATGCCGGTACCGGTGTACTGCCAGAAGGTGAACGGGTGGCTGCCGTATTTTTCGCGCGGGTGACCGGCGACCGAGCGCAGCCAGTACGGATAGCCACGGAATGTCGCCAACTGGTTGTCGTCGAAGAAGTCGATCGAGGTGTAGATGATCGGCTTCTTGCCATAGTGACGCTCGACCATTTGCAGGAAAACACTCATTTCGCTGCGCACGGTGGCTGGATCGGGGCGCAGCCTGCAGGTCGGCGACTTCGGGTTCCACTCCATGTCGAGCACCGGCGGCATTGCCGAGGGGTCGTTGGGGACGTTGGTGATGAACCAGCGCGCCTGGGCTTCCGCTGGCGTACAGAAATAGAAGAAATGGTAGGCCGCGCGCGGAATTCCGGCAGCCCTGGTGCGCGACCAGTGCTCGTTGA
>Ga0207694_10003036_pt1 | contig 13461 bp, 9 predicted proteins | sample KBSC34metaG_FD_184353 | JGI IMG/M metagenome (GOLD analysis project Ga0207694, IMG submission 184353) | Corn rhizosphere microbial communities from Kellogg Biological Station, Michigan, USA - KBS C3-4 metaG (SPAdes) (version 2) | ecosystem: Host-associated > Plants > Roots > Rhizosphere > Soil...
TATGGCGGCGGCACGGTCATGCTGTGGGACCGCGGCTGGTGGGAGCCGGAATACGATCCGCACAAGAGCTATGCCAAGGGCCATCTGCAATTCACCCTGCATGGCGAGAAGCTGCACGGCTCATGGCACCTGGTGCGCTCCCAGGGGCGGCGCGACGGCGACCGGCAGGACCCGTGGTTCCTGATCAAGCGCGACGACGCCACCGCCATGCCCGGCCACGGCAGCGATATCGTCGACACCGCGCTGCTGAGCGTCGCCAGCGGCCGCGACATGGCCGCGATAGCGGCGGACGGCGACCGCACCTGGCATTCGAAGGGCGGCAAGGGCGAAGCCAAGCCGAAGCCTGCGCTCGACGGGCTGCCGTTCAGTCCGGGGAGGATCAAGGGCGCCAAGCGGGCCAAGGAACTGCCCAAGCTGACGCCGCAACTGCCCGGCACCGCCGACCGCGTGCCGGCGGGGGACGACTGGCTGCATGAGATCAAATATGACGGCTATCGCCTGCTGGTCGAGATCAGGGGCGGCAAGGCGACCTTGCGCACCCGCACGGGCCTGGACTGGACCGCCCGCTTCCCCGCGCCGGTGCAGGCGATCGAGGCAACCGGGATCAAGGACGCGCTGCTGGACGCGGAGATCGTCCATCTGCTGCCCAGCGGCGTGGCAAGCTTCGGCGACCTGCAGAACGACCTGTCGGAGGGCAGGACCGGGCGGCTGACGGTCATGGTCTTCGACCTGCTCGCCATCGACGGCTGGGACCTGACCGGCGCCCGGCTGGAAGACCGCAAGGCGGCGCTGGAGCAGCTGGTGGCGGCGGTGGCGGACGAGCGGCTGCGCTATAGCGACCATCAGGTCGGTCGCGGACCGGACCTCTTCGCCAGCGCCCAGCGGCTGGGGCTGGAGGGCATCGTCTCGAAACGTCGCGATGCTCCTTATCGGCCGGGCCGGGGATCGGCCTGGGTGAAGTCGAAATGCACCGCCACCGAGGAGCTGATCGTCGTCGGCTATACCGATCCCGGCGGGGCGCGCGCGGGCTTCGGCGCGCTGCTGCTGGGTTACCATACCAAGGCGGGCAAGCTGACCTATGCCGGGCGGGTCGGTACCGGCTTCTCCGACAGGCAGCTGACGGCGCTGACCAAGCGCCTGAAGGCGTTGGAGCGCAAGACGGCGACGGTGAAGCTGCCCGAGGGCCTGTCGGCGCGCGGCACCCATTGGGTGGCGCCGGAGATCGTGATCGAGATCAGCTTCGCCGACTGGTCGCTGGACAAGATATTGCGGCATTCCCGCTTTGTCGGCGTGCGCGAGGACAAGACGCCGGAAGAGGTGGTGCTGGACCCGAAGGGCGACAGCGGCCCGGCTGTTCCGGAGATGCCCAAGGCCGCGATCGGCCGCGACGGATCGGCGATGGTGGCGGGCATCAAGGTGAGCAGCGCCGAGCGCGCGGTCTATCCCGACAAGGGCATCACCAAGCTGGCGGTGGCCGAATATTACGTGGCGGTGGCCGGCCATATGCTGCCGCATGTCGCCGGCCGGCCGCTGTCGCTGCTGCGCAGCCCCGACGGGCTCGGCGGCAAGGGCTTCTTCCAGAAGAACCTGACCAGCGGCTTCCCCGACGAGATCGGCCGCTGCCGGGTGACGGAAAAGGACGGCAGCTTCATCGATTTCGCGATGGTCGAGGATGTGAAGGGCCTGGTCGCCCTGGTGCAGATGGGGGTGCTGGAAATCCACCCCTGGGGCAGCCGGGCGCAAGACCTGGAGCATCCCGACCGTCTGATCTTCGACCTCGACCCCGACGAGACCGTCCCGTGGGAGCGGGTGGTCTCGGCGGCGGTGACGGTGCGCCGGCGGCTGGAGGATCTGGGCCTCAGGAGCTTCCCCAAGACGACCGGCGGCAAGGGGCTGCATCTGGTGGTGCCGATCCAGCCCGAGCTCGACTGGACCCGGGCCAAGGCCTTCACCAAGGCGGTGGTCGAGCAGCTGGAGGCCGAGGCGCCCACGCTCTACACCGCGTCGATGGCGATCAAGGCCCGCCGCGGCCGCATCTTCATCGACTATCTGCGCAACGGCCGCGGCTCGACCGCCGTCGCCGCCTATTCCACCCGCGCCAAGCCCGCCGCCACCGTCTCGACCCCGCTGACCTGGGAGGAGGTGGAGAGCGGCATCCGCGCCGACCATTTCACCATCGAAAGCCTGCCGCGCCGCCTCGAATCCCTGTCGGCCGATCCCTGGGCCGAACTCACGGAAACCACGCAGCGAATCTCCAGCGGCGTGCTCAAGCGTTACAAGCTGTAGGGCGCGCCTCCCGGGCGCTAGCCGTGGCCCGCGGTCAGGTCCATATGGGCCGCGGTCGTGCCGGAATAGGTGATTGCCGTGCCCGTTCCGTCCTGCGCCAGGTGAAAGCCGGTGGCGACGTAGTTGCCGAACAGCGTGACCGTCGCCTTCAGCGCCCCGTCGGTGACCGTCAGCTTGCCCGATGTCTTCGCGTTATTCTCGACGAAGGAAAACGTCTCGCCGGCGCCGAACGCGAACGACGCCAGATCGATCGTATCGGTCCTGGCGAAGCCTTTGACGGCGAAGGCGAGGGTGTTGCCGGCGATCGTGAACCTGTCCTTGGTCCCGGCCATGGTCAGAGTGCCCAAGGCCTTGCCGCCGGCGGAAACGGTCTCGGCGCCGCCGGACAGCGTCGTGTTGCTGGCGACGCCGCCGGAGGAGACGACCAGGGTGACGCCCGGCCCGACGCTGAGGCCGATGACCTTGGCGCCCCTGGCGATTGCCTCGGTGGCGCCGCCGGCAAGCTTCGCGCCGGTGACGGTGCCGCCGGCATAGACGAGCAGGCCGCCCGACAGCACCGTCGTACCGCTGGCGGAGGCGCCCGACGACACGCGTTCGATGGCGCCTTTTGAGATGACCGCCGCGCTGGTCTGTCCGCCCTTGTCGTCCAGCAGCGCGCCGCTGCGCACGTGCGCGCTGACCGATCGGCCGCCCGACAGGACGCCCAGCGTCACGCCGGCCAGGATGACCCCGCCCGAGACGCCGGAAATCGTGGTTTTGGTGTCCAGCGTATAGCCGCCGGCGATGTTGAGCGTGGCGCCGCTCCTTATCGTCACGCCGCCGACAACGGCGCCACCGTGCAGCTCCATCGTGCCGCCGCTGGAGACCGTCGCGCCGGAGGCTGCGCCCGAGAACACCTGGAACGTGCCGCCGCTTTTGACCGTCGTGCCGCTGGCGGCGCCGCCTGAGAAGACCTCCAGGCGGCCGCCGTTGCTGACCGTGGCGTTGCTGGCGGTGCCGCCGGCCGAGATGATCTCCTGACCGCCTTTGCTGACGACGGCGTTCCTGGCGATACCGCCCAAACGGGTAAACTCCACCCCGCCGTTCTTCACGGCCGTGCCGCTTGCGACGCTGCCCGACAGGACGAACTGCGTGCCGCCGGAGCTTATCGTGGTGTCGACGGCGAAACCCGATATGACATTCTCATAGCCGCCGCTGCTGATCACGGTGTTGCTGGCGATGCCGCCCGACTGAACGAATGCCGAGGCGGCGGCGCTGACCGTCGTGCCGATAGCAATGGCGCCGTTGGCGATGAACACCTGGCCCCGCAATATGGTGTCGCTGGCGACGCCGCCCGAATAAATGAACTCACCGGCGCCATGTTCGACCGTCGTGTCGATGGCCGTGCCGCCCGAATAGATGAATATGTCGTCGCTCGAGCCCAGCACGAGGCCGGTCGAGGTTACGCCGCTGGATACCGTATAGTCGGTCATGCTTTAGTCCCCGTCCGCCCGGCTGCGGGGGTGGCAAATGTCCGTCGATTTGGGCGGTCGATCTGCCGCAATCGAATTTCTACACGTTACGGGAGGAAAATTGGCCGCGCAAAATATTCCCGGGGCCGCCGCCACAGCGCCTTTCGCCTCAATATAAACCTCTCGGTTGCAAACAATCGCTCGGGGATCGTCGGCATCCACTAGACTTCAGGTTGTATCGGTATAATTCCCTTGTTGGGCTGCGTGCGTCTGGCGCACTGTTTGACGATGAGTTCTTGAGTAATATGAGGCATATCATCTCATTTATTCCCATAATATCACTTATCATTTATATAAATGTTGCATAAAATCACGTATTTCAGATATGATCCATCATCAAGATCGGCAATCCGGCGGGTTATACTGTAACGAAAGTGGCGTTGTTGAAACGGATCTTGTCACCCAGGGAGGCTTCAATGAACAAGGTTAGTCTGCTCGCCGGCGCGGCGATTACGGTCTCGGCGATCGCCGGCCCGGCCGCTGCTTTCGAAAAGGCCGAGCTGGGTGACCGCGCGGCGCCTGCGACGCAGCTGGAATTCGATATTTACCTGCCGCTCAGGAAAAAAGCGGAGTTGCAGAAGCTGGAAGAGGCCCTGCAAACCGAGGGCTCGCCGCAATACCATAAATGGCTGAAGCCCGCCGAGTTCGCGGCGCGTTTCGGGCCGTCGCCGGCGACCGTCAAAATGATCACCCGTGAGCTGAACGCGCGCGGGCTTCGGGTTGCCGCGGTGCATAGCCACTCGCTGCACGTGACCGGGAGCGTCAATGCCGTGGAGCGCGCCTTCGCCACGAAGCTGGCCACGGCGCGCTTCGCGAACGGCCGCAGCACGGTTGCCGCGACCCAGCGTATGGTGATGACCCCGATGCTCGCCGCCAGCGGCGCCGTGATCCCGGCATTCGACAGCGTCATCCGGATGAAGAAGCCGTCGATGATCCGGGCCGATGTGAAGAAGCCGGACAACCGGTCCAGCCCGACCGGCGGCTATTGGTTCGACGACCTGAAGCAGGCCTACAGCTTTCCCAGCTACAAGGTCGTGAACGGCGCCGGCGTCACCATCGGCATCCTGATGACCGGCGGGCAGAGCCTTGTCGACACCCAGGCCTATTTCGCCCATGAAGGGCTGCCGGCGCCCACCATCACCGAGGTCGATGCGCCCGGCGCGCCTCCATACGATCCGGCCAATCCGTTCAACTCCGCCGAGACCCAGCTGGATATCCAGCAATCCGGCGGCATGGCGCCGGGCGCCAGCATCATCGACTACAATATTCCGGACCTGTCCGATAATTCGATCCTGAACGGCCTGACCACGATCATCGAGGCCAACCAGGCCGACGTCGTCAATATGTCGTTCGGCGGGGGCGAGATCCTCTATAGCGCTGCCTTTAATGGCGGCCAGGATTTCACCAGCATCCTGACGATCTATGACGAAGTCTTCGCGCAGGGGAATGTCCAGGGCATGACCTTCACCGCGAGCTCGGGCGATTACGGCTCGAACCCCGTGCCGGCGCTCGCCTGTCTGGTAGGCGGCGGCCCCGGCTGCGGCGGCTTCCTGCAATCGGCCGAATCGCCGGCCTCATCGCCTCACGTCGTCGGCGTCGGCGGCACCAATCTGGTGACCAGCTCCGTCGCCGGCAGCCTGACGTCGACCTATGTCAGCGAGAACGCCCAGCCGGACCCGGTGGTCGGCGACCCGGAATTCGGCACCAACGCGACCGGCGCCGTCTGGGCCTCGGGCGGCGGCCCCAGCATCGTCTACCCCAAGCCCATCTATCAGTTCCTGGTGGCGAACGGCTCCAAGATGCGCACGGTGCCGGATGTGTCGCTCCACATGGGCGGTTGCCCGTCCGTCGCCGTTCAGCCATGCGGCCCCAATCGCAGCTTCGATTGGGTGGGTATCGACAACAGCTTCTTCGGCTTCATCGGCACCAGCGCCTCATCCCCGGATATGGCGGGCCTCCTGGCGCTGAAGATCCAGTATTCCCACTCACGCCTCGGCAACGAGAATTTCGTAATCTACCTGCGGTCCGTCCTCCAATCCTTCGGCGGCCCGACCGTCTTCCGCCAGAACATCCCCGGCAACAACGGCGCGTTCGCAACCAAGATCAAGGCCTATAACAACGTGCTCGGCAACGGCACGATCGTCGGCACCGCCTATCTCGGCCTTCCCGCTAACAAGGCCGCCGGTGACCCGCAGACGCCGACCAATCCGTGAGGGCAGGGGCCCGCGCCCGGGGGACCGGGCGCGGCTTTTTTGGTGAGGAGGCTTTGGCTGGCCTGCGACCGATCGGAGCGGACCGACCGGCAATTGACTCTGATCCGTCTCTAATTTGCAGTGCGAACACACCGCTGTGTTCTGCAAGAGTTTCTGCGTCAACTTGACGCTGAACTACATTTTAACTGTGGCTAACCATCATTGCGGATCGGCAAAGATACTGACGGGTTCAACGTCAGACGGAGGGTAAGGCCATGAACGTAGAGAAATTTAAGGCCGCGCTGGAACGCAATATTCACGTGGCCCAACAGAACCGCCATAGCTTTGTCGACATACGCTCTGGGAATCTTCATCGTGAAGTCGGTGGCTACCCAGGCCGGTCGCATCGTATGCCAATCTGTTGCGACGTAATGATGGCCGCGATGACAACCACCGACCGTGTTCTTGAGGCCCCGCCAAGTGGTAGGGGCGCATCACTAACAATCCGGTACGCCTTGCCTCGGCCGTCAGAGGCCTAAGGCATTACGGTGATAGGTTACAATACCGGCTGTTCAGCTTAGTTTCGTCATAGAGCAAACTGTCACCGTAATTCCGATCGCAGCCACCGCCGATGATTTGAGACCTGCTTATGCTGATTGACGACATCATTGACATGCTGGCGGATGACACCCGCCCACTTGGCGGCGCGCTGCTGAAAATTAAAGTTCTGCTGCATAAGCTAGGCGCGCCCGAACTGACTGCTTGGGTCAACTTGGAGCTAAATGGTTACGCTGACGGCGTTGAGGTGCCCTCGTATCGGGCGCTGCCTGGCACGCTGAAAGGCAATATCGCCAATGCCGCGGTTCGCTACTCCAACCACCCGCTTCCATACCTACACATCGAAGCCAAAAAGCGCGATTTTTTCAAGACAGCGCGCATGGGCCAGCCCATCGCCACCCTAGAGAATCTGGTCAGCAGTGGGTCGGGTACGACGCTGGCGCGGCTGGTGCCGATGGAGTTCAACCCCGAACTGGGCAAGGCTCTGGATCCCAGCTTTATCGTCGAACAAGCGTGGGTCGAAGTCGGGAAGTCAGATGTCGTCGGTGTCCTCAGTCAGGTGCGGTCCCGCCTGCTCGATTTCTTGCTGGAGCTGAGAGGTAAGGCAGGCGCTCATGCATCTGAACAGCAGATGGAAGAGGTGGCCAAGGGGCTCAATCTTAAGGAAATGTTTAACGGCGCAGTCTTCGGTGACAACACGACAGTTCTCTTGGGTACAGGCAACGTCCAGCAGGTCTCGGCGCAAGTTCTCAAGGGTGATGCCGCCAGCTTAAAGTCAGCCATGAAAAAGGCCGGGCTGAAGCAGGCCGAGATCAACGAACTGGTAGCCGCCATCGCGGCAGATCACGCATCCGACGAAAAGGCGATGGATGGCAAAGTCGGTCACTGGTACTTCGACTTGTTGAAGAAGGCCGCCAAAGGCGCTGCCTCTGTCGGAACGGATATCGTTACCGGCGCAATTCACAAGCTGTTGGCCCAATATCTTGGGCTGCCCGGCGCCTGACCCTGGCGCAGCGTGACTACATCACTCAAACCACCTCAATCTACCCACTTCGCAAATACCGCACCGCCCGTTCCCGCCTGAACAGATAGAGCAGCACCCGCAGCGCCTCGCCGCGCTTGCCCTTCAGTTCTGGGTCGCTCGTCATCACCATCCGCGCGTCGTCCGCCGCCACCGCCAATAAATCCCCGTGCAGCACCGGGTCGGCCAGCTTGAAGTCGGGCATGCCGCTCTGCTTGGTGCCCAACAAATCCCCGGCGCCGCGCAGTCTTAAATCCTCCTCGGCGATGCGGAAACCGTCTTCGGTTTCGCGCAAAATGGAGAGCCGTTCGCGGGCGGTTTCGCCCAGCGGGCCGGCATAAAGCAGCAGGCAGGTCGAGGCTGCCGTGCCGCGGCCGACGCGGCCGCGGAGCTGGTGGAGTTGGGCGAGGCCGAAGCGTTCGGCGTGCTCGATCACCATGATCGTGGCCTCGGGCACGTCGACGCCCACCTCGATCACGGTAGTGGCGACGAGGATGTCCAACTCGCCGGTGCTGAAGGCGGCCATCACCGCATCTTTCTCGGCGGCCTTCATCTTGCCGTGGACCAGGCCGACGCGGTCCCGTCCGCCGAGAGCGCCCATGCCCGTACCGCCGAAATAGGCGTTCAGCATGGCGAAGCGCTGGCGGGCGGCGGCCATGTCGCTTTCGTCGGATTCCTCGATCAGGGGGCAGACCCAATAGACGCGGGCGCCGCCGGCGATGGCGCGGGTGAGGCCGCTCAGCACCTCGTCGATGCGCTCGATGGCGACCAGGCGGGTGGTGATCGGGGTGCGGCCCGGCGGCTTCTCGTCGAGGCGGGAGACGTCCATGTCGCCGTATGCCGCCAGGGTCAGGCTGCGCGGGATCGGGGTGGCGCTCATCACCAAGGTGTCGACGCCCTGGCCCTTGGCGGTAAGGGTGGCGCGCTCGTCGACGCCGAAACGGTGCTGCTCGTCCACCACCACAAGGGCGAGGTCGTGATAGATCACGTCCGCCTGGATCAGCGCATGGGTGCCGATGACGATCTGGATGCGGCCGTCGGCGATGGCCTCCAAGGTCTGCTTGCGGGCCTTGCCCTTGTCTCGGCCGGTCAGCACGGTGACGTTGATGCGTAGTTTCTCGCAGATCGGCTCGATGGTCGCCATGTGCTGGCGCGCCAGGATTTCGGTTGGGGCCATCAGCGCGGCCTGGCGGCCGGTCTCCAGCGCGGCCAGCATGGCGAGCAATGCCACCACCGTCTTGCCGCTGCCGACATCGCCCTGCAGCAGGCGCAGCATCCGGTGGGTGTCGCCCATGTCATGCAGGATCTCGCCCAGCGAACGCTCCTGCGCGCCGGTCAGGCGATAGGGCAGGGCGGCGAGCGCGGTGTTACGCAGCCGCCCGTCGCCGACATTCGGCCGGCCGCCGCTGCGGCGGTTCTGCTCGCGGATGAGGGCCAGCGCCAGCTGATGGGCCAGCAGCTCGTCATAGGCCAGGCGCTGGCGGGCCGGGGTGGCGGGCAGCAGCTCGGCCTCTGTCTGGGGATTGTGGACCGCGAGGATGGCCGCGCGCCAATCCGGCCACTGGTGCTTGCGCTTGAGGCCGGTATCCATCCATTCGGGCAGTTCCGGCGTGCGCACCAGGGCCGCGCGCATCATCCGGTCCAGCATCGGCTGGGTGAGGCCGCCGGTCAGGCGATAGATTGCCTGGACGATGGCGATGCGGTCGCGCGCCGTCACCGGCATGATCGCATCGGGATGCGCCATCTGCGGCAGGCCGTTATAGAACTCCACCTTGCCGCTGATCAGCCGTTTCTCGCCGATGGGGAGCTGCTTCAGCAGGTAGGGGCCGCGCACGTTGAAGAACACCAGCTCGATGAAGCCGGTCTCGTCGCGGCAGCGCACGCGGTAGGGCGCGCGGCCGCGCCCGGGCTCGTGCTTGTCGATCGTCAGTTCCAGCGTAGCGAGGCTAGCCTGCTTCAGCTCGCCCACCTTGGGCGTATAGCGCCGGTCGAGCAGGGCCACCGGCAGGTGCCACAGCAGGTCCACGATCTCAGGCCCGGCGACCTTCACCAGCATCCGGGACAGATGCGTGCCGACTCCGCCCAGCTCGGTCACCGGGCGGAAAACCGGCTCCAGCTCGGCCGGGCGGGTGCGCGGGCGCGACTCAGTGGTCATGGCGCGGAGTTTATCCTGTGTGGCCGGGCGATTGGGAATCGTCTCGCGTTGAATGCTTCAGAATTCAACGCGGAGCGCGCGGAGGACCGCTGAGGGCGCTGAGATAAGAATCTATCCGCAGATTACGCAGATTACGCAGATTTCTCTCGACCGCCTTCGGCGGCTTCAATCCGCACCTTTTCATAATCTGCGTTAATCTGCGTAATCTGCGGATAAACATTCAGGGGTTTTCGTCTCCGCGCCCTCTGCGGTCCTCTGCGTCCTCAGCGTTAAGCCCCCATTGCGCGGAACGGGCCTTTTCATAATGGGAATGTAATTCCCAGACCCGTACGATGCGGCTAGATTGTCAGCCGAATACAATGAACGACGCGCAAGACACGCCGCCCTGGGAAGAGCTTTACCGGTATTGGCTGGCCCGCCACGCGGGCGGGAAGCCGCCGGCGCGCGCCGATATCGATCCAATGATCGACCTGCACCAGATGGCGTCCAACCTGATCGTGATCGACGTCTTTCCCGGCCGGTTCGAATACCGCTTGGTCGGCAGCCAGGTGGTGAGCCATTTCGGCGTCGACCATACCGGCAAGCTGGTCGGCACTTCCGGTGTCGACAGGACGCAGCTGGATGCTTGGTCCAGGACCGTCGAGTATGTGGCGCATGAGGGCAAGCCGTTCATGCTGGCCTCGCATTATCCCGCGGCGGCCCGCGCCAAGGTGGTCGCGCTGCTGCTGCCGCTCTCCCCGGATGGGGACGGGGCGCGCAAGCTGTTCGGGGCGACCTTCTTCGACCAGCCGTTTCCCGATGTCGCGCGCTATCCCGAACTGCCGCTGACCCTGGTCGAGCTGAACGTTTAGGCTGGGTTGATCCGCGTGCCGTCCGGCGCGGCGAGGGTCCGCAGGATGCGGCCGTCGATCACCTCCATCGCCATCGATTCGATGCCCTCGGCATGGCGGATCCGGATCCAGAAGCGGCGCTTGGCCTCGCCGGTCGCCGCGATCTCGCGCATCGCCAGCTTCTCGCCCGAGATGTTCATCAGCAGGCTCGCACCGACCCGCTTGGACGGATAGCGGATCTGGAACAGCTGGACGCCCTCGCGCGCGACCTGATCGAACGATTTCACGTATCCTCGCACTCCAGCCCGATACACCATCCCTGCAGTGCGGACGTTGCGCCCGCCTTGCGGCATGATTCCGGCATTCCCAAGGTCTTTCGGCGGCCTGCGCGCGGGATTGTGACCGCCGCGCCGTAATGTGTAACGCGGCCGGCGGCGACAGGTTCGTGCTTTTGCTGTGACCGGCGGGTGACCCGGGGGCCAAGTCATGGAAACGGTTCCCTAAGACGAAGCCGCCGGATATGTTGCTGGAATAGTTGAAAGGCTTTTGCGGACCTGGATGGGGATGATGGCGGGCCCGGCGGAATTCGACATGAACGCGGCCTGGCTGCGGCGCGCCAATGGCGACATGAAGGCCTTCATGCAAGCCCTGGCGGTGCGGCTCGAGGATGCGCTGCCCGATCGGGTCGAGGTCGAGCGCAAGCGCGACGGCTTCTTCTCGCGCGAAAGCCACGCGGTGCGCATCGCCGTCGCCTTCGACAGCTGCCTCTATACGCTGTTGCTGGAGCACGGCCGGCTGCATGCCCGCCGCGCCAAGATCGTGCATGGCGTGTCGCTGAGCTCCGACGACATCACGGTGCCGGACTGGTTCGCGGCGCTGAACCGCGAGGTCGGCGTCGTCGGCCAGGAAGCCGGGGACGCGCACAGCGTGATCCACGACTTCCTGATGTCGTGAGCCGCAATTGAGCCCGGCCGGTCCCACGTTTTCGGCCGATCCCGAGGGTGACGCGGCGGCGCGCGCCTGGGAATGGCAGCTCGCGCTCACCGGCGGCCGGCTGCCCAAATCCGTCCGGCAGCGGCTTGAGATGGCGGGGGCCGGCACGCAGCCCTGGACCTCGACGATGACCCCGGCCGAGCTGCTGCTGTCGCGCGGGCTGGGCATCCGGCCTGTCGCCATGGTGTCGGGCACGTGCTGGTTCAATTACGGCGTGTCGTGGACGACCGGGCATGTCGAGGGCTGGCATCTGGCGCTGGACCGGATGAAGCGGGAGGCGCTGGCGGCCGGCGCCAACGCGGTGGTCGATGTGAAGCTCCGCACCGTCGAGCTCGAGGCCGAGGAAAGCATGGATTTCACCGTGATCGGCACGGCGGTGAAGCTGGACGGGCTGCCGCCCAGCAGCGACCCGGTGATCGCCACCGTGTCGGCGATCGAGTTCGTCAGGCTGCTGAAGGAGGGGATCGTGCCCACCGGCGTCGCCATCGGCGCGGACTACAACCTGCTGGACCCGTGGCTCGCCGGCAATCCGCTGCCCAACTACAAGTGGGAGACCCAGCCGCTGGGTACGCTGGGGGATTTCTGGCGCCGTGTCCGGATCCGCGCGAAGCAGGCGCTGCACGAGGATACCAAACGCCTGGGCGACGGCGTCCTCGCCCATACGGAATTCAGCCAGCTGCTCAAGGCCGGCAAGGAGGGGAGCGACGAGGACCGCAAGGTCGGCTTCGTCGGCCGCTGCATCCTGATCGGCACCGCGGTCCAGACCAAGGTCAAGGACAACGTGATCGGCAAGTTCAAGCTGGCGCTCGACATGCGCGACGGGCTGTCGCCGCTGAACGCGGAAAGCGATCCTGGCCACAATGTCTATCCGGTCGACAACGACCGCGAAGGCGGGGGAATCTAACGGCATGGTCTGGCAGTCCGACGACGAGGCGGCGGCCCGGCGCCAGGCGGAATGGGAGCAGGCGCTCGACGGCGATGTGCTGCCCCGTTTCGTCACGCAGCGGCTGAAGGATGCCGCCGGCGGCCGGTTGCCCTGGACATCGACGATGACGCCGGCCGAGCTGCTGCAGGCGCGCCGGCTCGGCATCCGGCCGGTGGCGATGGTGTCGGGCACGATCTGGTATCACTACGGCTGGTCCTGGACCAACGGCCACCCTGAGGGCTGGCACTCCGCGCTGGACCGGATGAAGCAGGAGGCGCTGGCGGCCGGCGCCAACGCCGTCATCGACGTGAAGCTGCGCACCCTGAACATGAAGTCCCAGGACAGCATGGACTTCACCGTGGTCGGCACGGCGGTCAAGGTCGACGGGCTGCCGCCCAGCACCAATCCGGTGATCGCCACCGTGTCGGCGGTGGAGTTTGTCCGCCTGCTGAAGGAGGGCATCGTGCCGACCGGTGTCGCCATCGGCGCGAACTACGATTGGCTCCGTGGCTATTATTACAACAACCGCAACCTCACGGGCACTTGGACCTGGTCGAACCTGGAGCTCGTCGATCTCGGCCAGTTCTGGCAGCGCGTGCGGAAATACGCGGTGCGCAGCCTGCAACGCGATGTGCAGCGCCTGGGCAACGGCGTGCTGGCGCACACCAATTTCGAGCAGCTGATCAGGGTGGAGCGCGACAAGCAGCCGCCGGATTTCCTCGGCCGCTTCATCATCCTGGGCACCGCCGTGCATTGCAAACGCCTGGCCGAGCTGTCGAGCCGGATCGGCATGGTCATCGACATGTGCGACGGCGGCTCGCCGCTGAACGACACGGCCCCCAAGGGCCACGACGTGTATCCGGTGGATAACGACCGGGAAGGGGCGATCTGAATGATCGAACCTGCCGCCCCCGATCCCGACCGCCACGCGGAGCTGAGGTCAGCGCTGCGCCAGGAGCGGTTGCCGGACTTCGTCGAGCGCCGTCTGGG